>Ga0265296_1000108_pt1 | contig 163407 bp, 164 predicted proteins | sample MunlanPumphouse1_FD_189073 | JGI IMG/M metagenome (GOLD analysis project Ga0265296, IMG submission 189073) | Groundwater microbial communities from a municipal landfill in Southern Ontario, Canada - Pumphouse #1 | ecosystem: Environmental > Aquatic > Deep subsurface > Groundwater | place...
TGAGTCAAAACGCTCGATCCATCGATCAGCTACTTCTCGCTTTATTGCTTCTCCGGCGTTCTAAACAGATTCTTTTTAGCAATTATGAAGTGATGATTCTCTCTTGAACCGGATTCAACCGCGTAAGTCCTAAATTGATTACAATTTCCTCTGTCGCCTCTGAAAAGACGCTCCCGCGGCGGCTTCAACAACGAAAAAACCACCCTACCCTGCCGAACTCCTGAGTGGCCAGGAGGTGGGGACCCCTCCCAACGAATTGCCATTTCACCTTTTTTGATTACTGGAATTATGAACCAATTCTTATCAGATTTTGGGAAATCCATTCCACGAAAATCATGTTCCAACCCACTCAAAAAAAATCGCGATCGCTCTTGCGCCAAAAAATTTTCAATCGACCCCTCACCCCCTGCCTGAAATTTTTCAATCGACCCTTGGTGGTGATTTACGGCCCCTCACACCGGAGAACCAGAAATTTTGTCGCTTGTACATACATTTTGTCGGATAATTATCCGATAATCGCCTCATCAACTGACACCTCAGGATCGCGATTGAAATTTTCCGGCAGGGTCTGACCAAAAAAAATTCTGGAAAAAAGAAAATTTTGGCAGAAAATTGTGTACCAGAAATGCACAAAAAAGTGATATCGAATCCCCCTCAGGAACGCTCCAGCATGCTCCTGACCAAAGAGCTGGTGGCCGGATCGGAAAAGAACCGGAAGGCAATCTCTCCGGCTTCTGTAATCCGGTAGGTCTTCTCTTTTCGGTTGCCCTCGGGATTTTCCTCTTCAATAAGTCCGGCATCGCGGAGGTTACCCATAAACCCGGAGAAGGTCTGATGGGACAGTTCTGGTGCCGGTTTCTCACCCTTTTTGGTGGGTATGACCGGCTTTTTTGGATCCCCGGGTTTTTCCTTCTTTGTCCGGGAGGGGACATAGAACGGCCGGAGCTGCTGGTACAGGTACTGCCGGGGCACCCATAATGTCGGGGTTGTTGGACCGGTTGAAACCACATCTCTGGCAGCTCCCTTTGCGGCCCCCGTTTTCATATCCCTCCGGTTGAGGAGGATCGCAAGGATCATCTGGTGATTGGGATTGGCAAGCAGGGAACTGATGGTGCGGTCCGGCAGCGGGACCCGGCGGGCTGTCTTCTCGTCAAAGGCTGCATAGACCTCCCCGCCAAGCCAGGGCGCAAGGGCAAAGAGTGCCAGGCAGAGTTCTTTTGAGCCGCCGGAGAGATCGAACGTGAAGCGGGCAATCGGAAACTCCCGCCGGATTTTTGCAAGCGCAGACCGGGCCGACGTGTAGGCCGGTGGATGAATCACCACCCGGGTGAAGGGTATGGCGAGCGATGCGGAAATTTCCTGGACCGCCGAGACCGCATTCCGGACCGCGAGCCGTTGCCTCTCCGTTACCGGATCCGGTGATCCCTCGTGAACCGTGCTGTCGGTAAACACGATAGTCCGGGAGATGGCCGGGAGTTCCCGGAACATTGCCGGATACGCAATGGCGATCTTCTCACCGGCGCTGATGATAAGGACGTGTTCTTTCCGATCCATAGATCCATCCCGGGTATGGGGGGTTACATGGTTGTTTGTCGAATATTCTTGCGTTTCAGATTGTTTTCCGGCCGCATTCCGGGCAGAATTTTGCACCGGGGGTGAGGGGTGAACTGCACCCGGGGCAGAGCTGGGTGATTTTTGCCCCGCAGGTTGTACAGAATTTTGCACCGGGTTTTGCCGGCGTGTTGCAGACCAGGCAGGTGTTCTTTGGGGATTCTTTTTCCGGCCCTTTTTCCGGCACAGCCGTGTGCTCTTCACTGTTTTTTATTGTTGAAGACGTAATGACGCTGTCGCTGATCGAAATCCCGGTATCCGGTGCAGCATTGTTTCCTTCGGTTTTGATCGTGGATTTTGTGATAACGGAATCTTTTACCGTGGTGCTCCCGCCACCGGCCGATTCGATGGTTGAACCGGTCACTACTGCATCCTTGACGATATTTCCTGCCCCGAGATTGATGGCAGCATCGTTCCCCGCATTGATGATGATGGTCTGCGGAGCCCTGGGTTCAGCCTCTTTCTGGTCGGGCGTCATACCCGAAAACCAGTCAAGGTCTACCTCCGCACCTGCAATGGCATCCCCGATCTTTTTTGTGCTCTCGTTCCACTGTTTCTTCAGGTAACTGCGGATGGTGTCCCGGATTCCTTCATCCGCGAGGATATCGTCCATCTGTTTTTTCATGGACACCGAATATTCCCGGATCAGGGAGAGGGTTTTTTCGTCCTTGTTCCGGATCTTTTTTGCAATCTCGCTTTTCGAGAGGATCCGGAAATACCCGTACCGCTCAATGGTGTCGTACGCCTCGATCTCCCTCCCGCTGAAGTACGTTGATTCCTCGAAGGGTTCGCTGTTCTGCCGGAACGCCCTGGCAAGAAGGAGGAGGGAGGTGTCGAACCGGGCCAGGAAAACCGTGTGCAGGTCTTCGAGGAATGTGCCGCACTCCCCGCTCTTATAGCGCCCGGCATTGGTTTTTATTTCCTGCCACAGGGCAACCCGCGTGTCATACGGTTCATTCCGGATCGCGGCGCCCGTGTCAAGGACATGTTTGGATGGTTTGATGAGCCGGTCAATACACTCGCGATTCCCTTCTTTGAACATTGATCTGCCCTCCTGTCATCGGTATCCGCTGCCGGTGGGATGTACAGGAAAAATATACTGATGAAAATACTATTGAAAGTTTATAAATATAGGTTCTTTGGCGGGTTGAATGTTGTCCCTTGCGGGAACCCCGCAATAACTTTGTCCCGGATTAGGCCTCTGTCCCTGCGGAATTTCCTGTTCAGGCCGGGCCGGAACCTGGATAAAAAAAACAATCTTTTTACCTGCCGACCGGGAAAAGATACGTTGAAAATCCATGAGATTGTACTGGATCGTCTTACTGTTCGTCCTCCTCGCTGTCGGTGTCTTTGTCGTCCTGCCAGCGTTCGCCCCGCAGGTTACTTCGCAGGAGATCATCAGGTCTTCGGAAGTTACCGTCGGTGACACCCTCTGTCTTGTCAACCAGTCCGAGCTTGCCCTTCCTTTTTATGAGTACGCCCTCCAGGTAAACTCCACCGATCCTGTGGTCCTGAAAAAGAAAGGAGAAGCGCTCATCAAATGTGGAAAGATCGGCGATGCCAACGTGGTGTATACCCAGATCCTTTCCCAGAACAAGGACGATACCGATGCCCTGGTCCGGCAGGGGGATATCCTGGTGAAGTCCGGGGATCTCAACGGCGGGGTGCAATATTATGATGCAGCTCTCGCGGTAAACCCCAGGAATGCCCCGGTCTGGCTCAAGAAAGGAGATGCACTGCTGGTCATGTCCATGCTGGAGACCGAAAAACTCAAGGCCTCTGCAAAGACTCTTGCCCTGCAACCCGGTTCCGCGAACTACAAGGCATCGTCAAATGATCAGCTCGTGACCATGGATTCCTATAAAAAAGCCGTTGAAAGTTACCAGAAAGCACAGGAGCTGGATCCCAAACTCGCGCTCATCGTCTCGACGAGGTTGCTGAGTGCCACACAGAACCAGATCCAGAGTTACCAGGATATTCTCCAGAGTTTTTAATCCTTTTTTTAATGCATCCCCAAATGGGTTCATCCGTTTTTTTTCGGAACGCATAAAAAAGCGTGAATTTTTTAGAGGCCGATTACGGCCGCGGTGCAGCCCTGATGACGATAATCGTGGTGTTATCCCGTTTTACCCGGAGGGAACGCCCTATAAGGTTTTCACAGATCCGGTTCACATCCGTATCTCTCATTTCCGATGAGATCTCTTCTGCGGAGAGTGCATCGGTGAGCCCGTCCGTGCAGAGCAGGAGCGTGTTTTTCTCAAGCCCGAACTCCGTGATATCCGGGCTTACGGGAATTTCGCTGACAACCCGGGTCACGATATGCTTGTCCGGGTGCAGTTCCGCCGCATCGGTTGTGATAACGCCCCGCCGGACAAGTTCCTGTACGAGCGAATGGTCTTTTGTTACCTGGACCAGTTCGTTTCCGTAACAGTAGGCCCGGCTGTCCCCCGCATACGCAATAACCACGTCGAAGGAATCATTGATGAGCGCTGCAACGAGCGTTGTTGCCATTCCTGCGTGCTCAGGACTGGCTGAAACGTCCTGTGCGATCGCCACCGATGCTGCCTGGAAGCCCTTGTTCAGGATCTCTCTCATCTGGCCGGGTGAGCAGGACGTGTCTCCCGGCGCCAGTCTGCGGATGGTCTCCATCAGGGAAGAGACCGCGATCCGGCTTGCAACTTCGCCGGCCGGCTGCCCTCCGAGACCGTCTGCCACGGTAAAGGCAGCAAGGGCTCCGGTCACCTGCTCCATAGCAAAGGCATCCTCGTTCTTGGCTCTCCCGCAGATATGCGTCCTGCCGCAATACGTGAGGTTCATGGTTCTTTTTTTATTAATTGTTGATCTCAGGCCCTGTTTCGGCTGGGATGTGCCCCGGTAAGGGCCGTTTTTTGTCACGGCCCCTCACATTGTCGTGAGTCCCATCCCGATCTTATGGGCGATAAGCTCTGCTGCTTCAATGATCTCTTCCGGTACTTCGTCCACGTCATTGTCCAGGCGGATGCGGATCTGTGCCGAGAGTTCTTTTACCGAATCCCTGATCTCACCTTCAGTGTAATTGACCAGATCCGTTGCATACTTGTAGGCTTCCTTAAGGTCGCCGCTCTTCAGGTTGGCGAGGAGCAGCTTGTTGCAGTATTCCGCGGATTGCCGGTTGTTTTTTGCCCCGACACTCATCCGGAGCGACTCTTTGTAATCGATCTTGAGGAACTCTGCTAAGTCTTTCTGCAGCGCGATCACCGACTGGTAGCGTTTTGCCGGGTCTTTTTCCATGCACTTTAGGATAATTCCCTCAATGGGTTTTGCTTCCGGGTTGATATCCCCCGGGTACCGGGGCTCTTTTGTCGGGATGCTTGCTATGATGTCGATCATGCTCTCCCCGGTGAACGGGAGCTCCCCGGTCACGAGCTCGTACAGGATGATCCCGACCTGCCAGATATCCGTCCGCTGGTCCTTGGTCTTGTTGGTCACCTGCTCGGGGGCTGCATAGTACGGGGTGAACGATGACGTGGTGATCGATGAGATATCGGTGACGATCTTGGAGAGCCCCCAGTCCGAGATCTTGGGAATGCCGTTTTTCAAGAGGATGTTCTGGGGCTTGAGATCGCGGTGGATGATATTGAGGGAGTGGGCATACTTGAGCCCCTCGCAGATGTTGAATACAACCCATGCGGCCTGCGCTATCCCCATGGGCTTTTTGAGTTTGTCAAGGCCGCTGTCGCAGAGTTCCTCCTCGAAATACGGAAACGGCATGATGTTGTAATCATAAATTTTCACGATATTTGGATGGCTGAGTTTCGTCCAGTTCTGCATCTCGGCAATAAAGGATTTCCCGGTTGACTCATCGAGATCGATGGGCACTTTTACCGCAACGTACTGCCCGTCTTTCCGCTTTGCCTTGAAGACCCGGGCAAACCCGCCTTTCCCAAGGAACAGTGAATCAGCATATTTTGCCGACATCTCCGGAGGAAGCGTGCGCATGGTGACGGGTCCCTCCGACAGGGAAACCGGCGGGGTCTTCGGGGTTCCCCCACGATTCTGGGTCTTTGGGATCTCTTCTTCCGGGTCGAAGAGGTGGGGCGTGCTGGACTGGGGCCTGACATCGATCCAGAATTCACTGGCTATGGTGTAATTGCGGCTGTTGCCATCCTTGTACTGCAGGGTGACTTCGATGGGAATATTCCCCTGGGTCTTTGGCAGGATCCCGATCTCAACGATCTCGGTGCTTCCTGCACTGACCGTTACGGGTTTGATCCTGCGGGTTTCAAAATCATTTGAGAAGCTGAGCGTAACGAAAAATGCATGGGCTTTTCCGGTATTGGTGATCTGGATCTCCATCTTGTGCCAGGTGGCAAGATTGAGGACCATGGGGCTGATGGAGATGGTGAGATCGGGTGCTGCGGTTTCCAGGAATTTCTCCATCGAGGTAACGGTTTTCTGGAGTGCGGCTGCATGGTATGTTGTCACATCGGCATTCGGGAGATCCGGCATTGCCCCGAACCGCGGGATCTGCTTCATGAGCTGCTGGGCTTTTTCAACAAGGACAGAATCTATCCCGGGCGTGGCGCTCTCCTGGGTCATCACCCTCCCGCACCCGTTGCAGAATTTCGCATTTTTGCTGATGACTGCACCGCAGGTGGGACACTTCCGGGATTCAAGGAGCGGAGCCCCGCAGCTCCTGCAGAACTCCGGGTTGCCGGTGATCGGGATATTGCACTTCGGGCATTTTCGCGAAGGGACGAGCGTCTTTCCACAGTTCCTGCAGAACTCCGGATCCCCCTGGATGGGCTCATTGCAGTGGGGACAGGTCCGCGTTGCCATCTTTGTGCCGCAGTTCACGCAGAACTGCATGGTCGAGAGTACGTCGGTTCCGCAGGATGGGCACTTCCGGTATTTTACGGTGGATGTATAATTTGGATCCATGCAAGTGTCCCCGTTGTTCTTTTCAATCATAGTGTTGATCGGGAGTTAATAATGCTAACGAATGGTGGGATGCGGATGAAAATAACGCGTAAAAAAACGCGTGAAAAATGTTCCGGAAAAAACCGGTGAGGGCTCAGAACGTAAACAATACTGTCAGGTCTTCAGGTCCAGACGGTGAAAAACTTTTTTTCCCCCAAAAACCGGATTCTCCGTCGTGATCTCAAAATCCGGCCACAGGCTGCGTGTACGGGCCTTTGACCCCCTGCCCCCTCATAATCTGTGGGGCTGGAATTAAGTGCCAGCAGAAGCCCGCTATATTGCAGGTCTAAACTCTCTAAAATTTGACTATTTCGACGAAATAATCGCATATTGCGGGATTTCTCCGTACGGTGGACAAAACGGGTCATAAAAAACCAGAAACACGATCCGGCGCTGGCAATCCGGGTGTAAAATGAGCTCGGAATACCTCCTCCCGGGATCGGCCGCGATCCCCATGAAACCGGTCCTGATCACGGGTGGCGTTCGGACTATCGGACCCGGGCGGGTAACGGATGCCGGAACCCCCTGGGACCATCTGCCTGAAAATTCAGGATCCTGGCGCCCTCTCCCCTCCCACCAGCGCGGCATTGATATCTTCCAAGAACACTAAGGAAATTTACAACTGGACAAAGAGGGTTTTTCTGTAAAGATGTCGCGGACGTATACCGGTCTGGTGATCGTGGGCACAGTTGTCCTTATTGCGGTGATCGCGGGTGCCGTTTTCCTGGGTGTAGCGTACGATCTCGTACCCTGGATCCTCCAGAACCGGATACCCGTTCTCATTGCCTGCGCAATTCTTGCAGTCGTATACCTCGTTGTCTCGGGAAAGATCGGATCCCTGCGGAAAAAGTACCGGGATGTGCAGCTCGAAGATCGCAAAGCCCGGATCAAGAATGGTATCAATACCATCTCAAAGCAGGTCCACGCCCATCCCGATCACGTGAATGCTGAAGAGGCGATCCGGCTCACCTACGAATCCTACCGGTACCTGGACAGCGGGGATTTTAAAAAGGCCATCGAATCCATCAAAAAAGCCAGAGAGCTCGTGGAAGTCACTGCCGATCGCGTATCTGCCAGAGCAAAGGCGCTCGAAGTACGTGCCGAGGCCCAGTTCAAAGCGAAAAAATATACCAGTGCGCAAAAACTCTGGAACCAGAGCCTGGCGATCTACGCGGATGCAGAGAAAATTGCACAGCATGCAAAGGACAACGAGCTCATCGCGAAGATTGCAAAAACAAAAGAGGCTATCCAAAAACAGGTCATTGTATGCGAAGTTGCGCTCGACCGGCAGGAGCTCGCAAAGTCAACCGAAGCCGGCGACCTGAAGGTTGCATCCGCTGATAAAAAATTCCGGGCACAGAAGTTTGACGAAGCCCGGAACAATTACGAGGGGGCAAAAGAGCACTTTGCCCGGGCTCTCGCGTTTGCCGACAAGAAAGGGCTGACCGGGGACCAGCCGGGAATCCACGACCGGATCGCCCGCGTGGATGCCGGCCTTGTATCCGTTATTCTCGGCAAGACCCGGGGGCTTATCAGCGAAGCAGCCGGTTGTTCTGAAAAGAGGAATTTTGTTGTTGCAGAGAATTACCATGCGCTTGCGATACGGTTCTTAGAAGAAAATCCCGTAACGAGCAGCGATGCAACCTCCCTCATGAAGGACGCACAGATGGGCCTCGTCACCGCCCGGCTTGAACAGGGCAAGGAAAAGATGCGGAATGCCGACACGCTCTATGCAAAGATGCGCTATCTGGAAGCAAAAAAAGAGTACGAATCGGCAAAGGATTACCTGAAAGAGACGGGCGAAATCGCATTGCGGTATAACCTCTCAACCCTGCATGCCTTACTTGTCCGGCTGGGTGAGACCTGCACCGAGAATTCCGAGGTGGCAGCTGCCATGTTCATGGATGCAAGTCTCCTCTCCCCCCCGATAGTACCGGTTGACTCCCTTGAGCAGGGACAGCAGCCTGCTCCTGCCCGGCTTGCCCGGACGCCTCCGGTTCTTCCTGCAGCGAGGCCCGCACAAAGGACAAGTATCGATACACTGCCCCCGGAGCTCGCGGCGATCTATCCCGAGTGGACGTATCTTGGGAAAGGGGGGTTTGCCCGGGTCTTCAAGGCAAGGCGGACGGATGGGAAAAACGTGGCCGTGAAAATTCCCCTCTATCTGGATACCCGGACCGGCAAGACGTTCATCGCAGAGATGCAGACCTGGAAAAAACTGAATCATCCCAATATCGTGAAACTGTACGACTTCAACATCATGCCCATGCCGTACCTTGAGGAAGAGCTCTGCGACAGCAGACTGGAGGATATAAAAAAGCCGGCGGATCCCGAAGAGGCGGCATGGATCCTTTTCAACATCTGCGAGGGGCTCAAATTTGCCCATGCCCAGAAGATTGTCCACCGGGATCTCAAGCCCGGAAACATTCTTCTCAAGGAGGGCGTCCCCAAGATCTCGGACTGGGGGCTCTCGCGGATTCTCACCGAGATGACCACCGCGACTTCGATGGCCTTCACCCTGACCTATGCTGCCCCGGAACAGATCCACGGCGGCATGAAGGATGAACGGACGGATATCTGGCAGCTCGGGGTGATCCTCTACGAGCTCCTGACCGGCACCCTGCCGTTTGATGGCGAAAACATGATGAGTATCCGGAAAAGTATCGCCACAAAAGACCCGAAATTGCCCGGTGACATCATCCCCGATGCAAAAGTTCTGGACCCGGTTGTGATGAAATGCCTTGCAAAGGAGCCGAAAAACCGGTACCCCTCGGTCCTTCTTCTCCAGAATGCCCTTGCAGAGTTCCTCCGGATCACGTACACGGAATCCCTGAAACTGAGCACAAGCGAAGGCGATCAATCGCGCTCCGCATACCTGACCGGGGCGCTCGTCTTAACCCACCTGAGAACCGGGGACCCCGCAACTGCCCATACCTATCTTCTCGATCTCATTCACTATGCAGAGGGCGATGTGAAGGATGAGGCCGTTGATTTATCCGAACAGCTCCGCAACCGGATCGAATTTGGCATCACCGAGATTCCGGACGAACTTCTCCAGAAAGCCGACATCATTGTCCGCAGCGTGGGACCCGGGGCCGTAGCCCGGAAATAACGGAAAAGAAATACTTCATTATCCTTTAAAAACGCTGTTTTGAATAAGTATTTATGGTTGGATTCATAATATCGAGGTGAGGAACCATATAATGGGAATTTTTGACTTTATCCGAGGAAATTCCGTTGACCGGCTGGATACCCGCGAGCTGAAAGAAGAGGAGATGCGGCTCCAGAACCACATCGAGCTTGCAAGGAAAGACATCCAGAAGATCGAGAAGCAGAAGAAGGATCTCTTCAAGCAGGGCGTTGGCGCCGACATGATCAAGAAGAAGATGCTGGCCCAGCAGCTCAAGCACCTCGACATGCAGGCCCAGCTGAAGATCAAGCAGTTCATGACAATGCACAAGCAGTTCATGTTTGTCTCCAACCTTGTGATAGTCAAGCAGTACGAAAAAGAGCTCAAGCAGAACAAGATCTGGTCGAAGATCACCAACATCGAGCCCTCGAAATTCGAGAACGCACTCATCAACGTGAACCTCAAGGGCAAGAGTTTCGAGGAAGTGCTCAACAACCTCAACAATGTCTTTGAGATGTCGCTCACCGACTCCGATCTCGAACAGTCCACGGACGATACCGAGAAACAGCTCCTTGATGCCTGGAGCGGGGTCGAGACGGGTGCGATCGATGTCGAGGCTGCCCAGAAACTGATCTCCATGGAAAAACAGTTAGAGAACAAGGACACTGAGGGGAGTTAACGTGGGATTTTTATCCTCTCTTTTCGGGGGAGGAAATCCTGTCGATACGTTCACTCTTGACGAGCTTAAGGTCACCGAGATCCAGCTGAACAAGAAGATCGAGACTATCCATACAGAAGTCCGGCGTATCGACCAGGAAGTCCAGCGCACGTACGAGGCGGCAAAAGCGGCCACTTCGAAGTCAGAGGAAGTGAGCTATGCACGGCAGATCAAGACCCTTCTCCAGAAAAAGGAGATGAAGCTCTCCTCGCTTGCCCAGATCGACAAGGATCTCAGAGCTGTTTCCAATATCCTCATCCTCAAGGAACGCGAGAAGGATCTCCCGGCAGACGTGATCCGGAAACTCAAAACGATCGATCCTGCGAAGATGGAGAGTTTCTTAATTAAGAAAAAGCTTGACACCATGAACGATGATGCACAGATCAGTGCAATCATCGATATGACGTCCGGCACCATGGAAGTCGGGGTGGAGGAGGAAGACGATCTCAGTGATATCCTCGATACCATCCGGTCAGGAAAAGAGGGATCGTCAACCGCCGCTCCCGAACCGGCAAACATCAGGAAAACCGAACTCGAATAATTTTTTTGTCCTGCGGGATCTCTCTCTCCAGGAATTGAAGCGATATTGTAATATCAATTGCCATATATTCAGATAATAGGTATAATGAGTACGGTGAGGAGGAGTCCATGAATATTGATCTATCCGGTGTCCTGTATTCGCAGCTCAAGGAAGCTGAGGGAAAGTACAAAGCCGCACTTGCGAAGAACGATCTTGAGAATACCAAGAAATATGCAAAGATCTGTGCCAATGTCGAACGGCAGCTGGCCCAGAAAGTGCCGGATCAGATGAAGGCCCATCTTGAGAAGGCAAAGCGGTGGGATGAAGCCGACAAGACCGCCGGTACCGCTCCGCCCAAAAAGACGATGGTGGAGAAGGGAGGCAACGGGGCCGGGGAGGAAGATGATTTCAGCAGTTTCGGGGAGAGCCTGATCCAGACCTCCACCGTGACCTGGAAAGACATCGGCGGCCTTGCGGAGACAAAAAACCTCATCATGGAGACCGTGGTCATCGCGGGGCTCAACAAGCCGGAATCCATCAAGCCCGACAAAGGTATTCTCCTCTTTGGCCCGCCCGGTACCGGAAAAACCCTCCTTGCCGCAGCAGCTGCCGGGAGCCTCAAAGCCACCTTCTTCAACGTAAAAACAAGCAGCGTGATGTCGAAATATTTCGGCGAGTCATCAAAACTCATCACCGCACTCTATGAGTCTGCCCGCAAACACGCCCCGTCCATTGTTTTCATTGACGAGCTCGATTCGATTACCATGTCCCGTGACGGTGACCAGGGCGAGGCATCCCGGAAAGTGCTCGCAACCCTCCTTGCAGAGCTGGACGGCTTCCAGGACAAGAAGAGCGACAAGCTCATCCTCACCCTGTCGGCAACGAACACGCCGTGGAGCCTGGACGATGCAGTCCTATCCCGGTTCCCAAAGCGGATCTATATCCCGCTCCCCGACAAGAAAGCCTGCCAGGATATCATCCGGATCCAGACCAAAGGGCTCGATATATCGGGAGTGGATATGGAACAGATCGGGGATCTCTGTGTATCCAACCATTACTCCGGCCGGGACCTCCAGAACATCTGCCGGGATGCAATGAAAAGCATGACCCGGAGGGTGAACAAGGATATCTTCGACAATATTGCAGATATGGCCGAGTTACCGTTTGAGGAGCTCCAGAAAAAGACCTTGAAGACCGGCCCGCTCACGATGGAGGATTTCACCCGGTCCATTGCACGGGTAAAATCCCCCCTGACCCCCGCCGATCTCAAACGGCATGAAGACTGGAGCCGACAGTTTGGAGCCACCTGATATCCGGAATCTCATAATATCCCCTCATTTTTCCGATGACCTGCCATGAAGACCGAATCTCCTGCGGATATCCTCAAAAAGATCAACGGGAATACCAAAGCGGTTTCATCGGCAATGGCAGCCGGGGACTACCCGGCCGCCGGCATCCTTGCAGAGGAGAACCGTTTGCTCTTCCTGCGGCTGGCACGAAAAGTTCCGCTCCGGGACCAGCACTACCGCGAACAGGCAAAGGTATGGCTGACGAAGGCAGAGGAGATTGCCGGAGCCGGTCGCGGGGGATCCGTGATTCCCCCCGCAGATTTTATTAACGATGAGGTGGCGACTCAGCCCGGTGAAAATTCCTCTGCCCGGCTGCCGGGAAGAACGAGTGCGGACCAACCTGCACACCGGGTGTTTATCAGCTATTCAAAACCCGATCAGGTCCTGGCCCAGGAGATCTGTTCGTACCTGGAGTCCGACGGGATTTCCTGTTGGATTGCACCACGGAATGTCCGCCCCGGGCTGGATTTTCCCGGTTCGATCATCGATGCGATTGACACCTGCAGTGTTGTCGTGCTGGTATTCTCCGCGAGTTCGAACAATTCTCCCCACGTTGTCCGCGAGCTGACCCGGGCCGTAACACGGAATCTTCCCATCATCCCGTTCCGGACCGAAGACGTAACCCCGACAAAAAATATGGATTATCTCATCAACGTACCCCACTGGCTGGATGCATTTCCTGCTCCGGCACAGGAGTACTTCATGAATCTGGCCGACACCATCCGGATGCACCTGGCAGATGTCCCATCTGATGATCTGTCGCACAACAAAACGGAGCGTTAAGGAATCATGGACTCACCCGACATGTATATGGCTCTCCAGGCGCTGCTTGCCATATTTGGTTCATCGCTTGCCATCTTCATCACGCTTCCTGCAATAAAAGAGGCCCTGGGTTCCAACTCCGATCTCCTCCGCATCGTTGCCGGTGCCTTTGCCGGCTCAGGTTCCGCTGCCATTCTCTACCATTATCTCAAGGAAAAGCTCAGCACCATGCCGCTCTTGTTCAAGAGGGGGCATGTGATCATCTGCGGCCTGAATTATCACACGTCGCTTATCATCCGTGACCTCGTCCGCAGGAAGATCAAACCCGTCATCATCGAGAGCGATGCCGAGAATACCTATATCGAATCCTGTACCACGATGGGGCTCATCACCCTGATCGGTGAACCATCCGATCCCGTGATGCTGAAACGGGCGAACGTGAAAAAGGCGGGAAATGTCCTGTCCCTAAGCGATGTGGATGAGGACAACGCCGAGGTTGCCCTGACCGTCATGCAGATGGTGCCGGCAACCGGGCAATCCCCGCTGACCTGTACCATCCAGGTGCTCAACCCGCAGCTCTACGGGATCATAAGGAAACATGCTTTCTCCTCCCGGAAGGATTCATCCGTCCGGATCGAGTTCTTCAACCAGTATGCCCTGGGCGCACGGATGCTCCTTGAACGGCATCCGCCATTCCCGTTGCACCAACCCCCGGCGGATCCCCCGACCGTCCTGATCATCGGAGCCGGCCGGCTGGGAGACAGCCTCATGACCCGGATCGCCCGGATCTGGTACGAGGAGCATAAAGCGGACGGGTCCCGGCTCCGCCTCACCCTGCTCGATGTCCAGGCCGGGCAGATCCGGGCCGGGCTGCTTCTCCAGTCCCCGAAGATCGCAGAGGCCTGCGATCTCGTTGCCCTCCCGCTGGATGTCCGGTCCGCGGAATTCAGGACCGGGGCCTTCTTGCAGGATCCCCGGTTCCAGAAGGATTTCACTGCCTATGTCTGCCTCGATGACGACTCCCTCGGCCTGTATGCCGCCCTTACCCTTCATCCCCACACTGCGGGCAGGAATGTCCGGTTTGTTGTCCGCATGGATCACAATACCAGTGTTGCAAAACTTATTGCCGATGAGCAGGTAGGGCTGAAAAGTATCCGGGATATCCTGCCGGTCAATATGTATGAGCTCACGGCGAACAGCCAGCTCATCCTTGCCGGCGAGGAGGAGATCCTTGCACGGGCCATCCATGAAAATTATTGCAGCCGTGAACGTCTCAAAAGGGAGACGAAGGAGAGCAACCGGCTGATCGTCTCATGGGATGAACTTGGGACCCTGACCGCAAGAAAAGATGGCATCGACGGGAAAAAATACCAGGAATCCAACCGGCGCCAGGCAAATTTCATCTGGACCAAACTGTCGCTTGTCGGGTGCAGCATCGGCCCGGTTACCGACTGGGATGCACCGGATACCTTCCGGTTTTCATCCGATGAGATCGAGAGCCTTGCCCGGCTCGAGCATGAGCGCTGGATGGATGAGAAGACAAAAAGCGGGTGGCAGTACGGGAACATTAGGGATGATGCCCGGAAACTGCATCCATCGATCATCTCCTATGACCAGCTCTCGGAGCCGGAGAAGGAGAAAGACCGGGATACCATACGGCAGATCCCCGGGCTGCTCTCGCGGATCGATTTCCAGGTGAACCGGGAAGCCGGAGTGCCGCATGGGGCAGGGTAAAATTCCCCGTGATGAGATCCATATTATGAGCCAGGAGATCCCCGAATCAGTTTTTTCGCATCCATAGTCCCCGGTCCTGGCCGGTTCTCCAATGGCGGCGGTGAATATTCCGGGCTCTCCTCGTACGGTATCCAGCTTAACGGCCAGTCCCTGGATCAGGACCTGAATGCAACACTGGGATCCCGCGTTGTTATCAACGGGTCGAACGGGAAGGTTCATGTTTTTGTCCGGGGCTGCTGAGTATGGGGCGCCTGCCAGACGTTCCTGGACACGGTCGTGTGATCCGGCGTTTGACCGGCCGTGGGGATACCTGCATTTTTCCTCTCAATCCCAGGAAAAAGGTGGGCATAAATATTCCGGATGACCATTTCAGAGTGTTATGTTTTGGAAATGTCACCCAGGAGAGGCCCTTTCAAAAGAGGATTATGAGGCGGTAATAGACGGCCTGCGGGATCGGATCGGGGTTCTCCAGCGTGAATTCCGGGACCGGAAAATCCCGGTCATCATCGTTTTTGAGGGCTGGAGGTTCTCCGGCATATCGGATACCATCAACCGTCTCACCTATGCCCTCGACCCTCGGGGATGCCGGGTGCATATGACCCGCGGGCCAAACGATCTGGAGCGTGCCCACGTTCCTCTCTGGCGGTTCTGGGCAGATACTCCCGCCCGCGGACAGATGGTGATCTTCGACCGCAGTTGGTACACGGACACCGTGCTCCGCAATTCCCGCGGAAAAAAAGGGCTGAAGATTCCCCGGCAGGATCTTGCCGATATCATCACGATGGAGGAGCAGCTCTCTGATGACGGGACCGTCATCATCAAGTTTTTTTTGCATATCAGTAAGAAAGAGCAGAAAAACCGGGTGCAGGCAATCAAAAAAGAACACCCGGAACTTGTCAGCAATAATCCCACCCTCAAGAACCTGCAGGACGATCCCGGGGCGGTATCAGAACTTGAGCGGATGCTCACGGAGACGAGTACACCAAAGGCGCCCTGGGCAATCGTTGAAGCAACCGACCGTCGCTTTACCATCGTTACGGTGTTTACCACCATCATCACCAGCATGGAAGCCCGGCTGAAAGATGCGGCCTCAACCGGCAAAACCGTCTCCGGAAAAGGAAAGAAGGCCCGGCCTGTAGATAAGGAAACTCCTGTTATCGATGCCATGAACCTCTCCCTTGCCCTTACCGAAGAGGATTATACCCGGCGGTTTGCCCGCTGTGAAGAACGGCTGCACGAACTCCAGTACTCGATCCACAAGAACCGGATCCCGGTTGTCCTGGTCTTCGAAGGCTGCGATGCTGCCGGCAAAGGCGGGGCAATCATCCGGGTTGACCGGGCGCTCAACCCCCGGTGCAGCGTTGTCGAACCCGTGGCAGCCCCGACACCGGATGAGAAGAGCCACCACTATCTCTGGCGCTTTATCCGGAACCTGCCAAAGGCCGGCAACATCACGATCTTTGACCGGTCCTGGTATGGCAGGGTTCTCGTGGAGCGGGTGGAGGGGTTCTGTACGGAACCCGAGTGGCGTCGTGCGTATGGTGAAATCAACGCCATGGAGGATTACCTGGTGAGATCCGGTATGGTTGTTATGAAATTCTGGCTGCAGATCGACCAGGATACGCAGCTCGAGCGGTTTTTGGAACGGGAGAAGGATCCCTTAAAAAAGTACAAGATCACCGATGAAGACTGGAGGAACCGGGAAAAATGGGATCAGTACCGGATCGCAATCGAAGAGATGCTTATGAGAACAAACACCCCGACCGCCCCGTGGACACTCGTTGAATCAAACAACAAATATTATGCCCGGATCAAGATCATGGACGCGGTCGTAGCAGGAATTGAGATGGCAGTTTCCCATGCCGGAAAGAAGAACCGGAAACGATCCTGATCGGTTCTCGTTCCCCGCTCTCCCGTTTTATTTACCCGTGGATCCCGGCCTTTCATCCGGTCGACGCAGATTAGTGAACTTTTTATATATCTTAACCAATATGGCTCTCATGGCCAAACAGGAAACCCAGAACAAGAGAATCCTCGTTGTGCTTCTTCTCATCTCGCTCTGCCTGCTCGTTCCGGCTGCTGCTGCTGAAACGTACCAGTTTGTAAAGATGTGGGGCGTGAATGGCAGTGGGGACAATCAATTGTATGCCCCGACCGGGATCAGTGTCGATCCTTCGGGGAACGTGTATGTCAGTGACAACTGGCTGAACCGGATCCAGAAATTTGATTCACAGGGAAATTTTCTGAATAAATGGGGGATAAATGCCCGCGAATCAAAAACTCCTTCTCCCGGAGAGTTCAGTAGCGCCTTTGCAATCCATATCGATGCTTCAGGCAATGCGTATGTGACGGATATGGGTGCCGGGACAACTTCCCGGATCCAGAAATTCACCCCGAATGGAAAATTTATCACCAGCTGGGGTGACTATGGGTCCGGCCCCGGGCAGTTCAATTTTCCCTGGGAGACTGCAACGGATTCCAAGGGAAATGTCTACGTAGCTGATTCCGGCAACAACCGGATCCAGAAGTTCACTGCCAGCGGTACGTATCTTTCTTCCTGGGGCTCGGCCGGCAGCGGAACGGGAGAGTTCAACCGCCTCCTGGGGATTGCCGTCGATCCTTCTGATAATGTCTTTGTTGTGGATGCGGGCAACAACCGGATCCAGAAATTTACCTCCGAGGGAAAATTTTTGAAAACCATGGGATCGTACGGGTCCGGAAACGGCCAGCTCAACAGCCCTGCGGGGATTGCCACCGATGCCTCAGGCAATGTATTTGTCGTGGACACTGGCAACTATCGCGTCCAGGAGTTCTCAAATGACGGGACGTTCCTGACCGCCTGGGGAGAAAAAGGAACGAACGGCGGGCAGTTCATCTCGCCCTTCAAGGTAACGGTCGATGCGAATGGCGTTGTCTATGTTCTCGATTATGATCAGTACAATCCTGACAATCCACCCGGCTATGTCAAGGGCACAAACGTGAAAAGGGTTCAGAAGTTCGCCCCTCTCCAGACCATTGCACCCCCGTCCCTCTCATACCCTAATCTTATCCTAACCTCGAATCCGACCGGGGCAGATGTTTTCGTTGACGGGGTGGCGCAGGGAATAACCCCGCAATTCCTCCCGGGAATCTCCCCGGGTACGCACACGCTCGCCGTGGCAAAAATCGGGTACCTCGGGAACTATTCTTCTGTCTCGCTGTCCATGGGCCAGACCGCAACGGTCAATGTAAACCTGGTGCCCCTGGACACGGGAACCGGGGTTGTCTCTGTCCGCTCAAATCCCCCGGGAGCAAGCATCATGCTTGACAGTAAAAGCACCGGGAAAAATACCCCGTATGATTTCACGGTAGCACCGGGCACTCACACGGTTGACGTGACCCTTGTAGGATACACCACCTACTCGAAGACCGTTAACGTGAAATCCGGAGAAACCGTTGTTGTCACAACCCCGTGGACCTATACGACCCCCGATGCAGTGGTCTTCTTCAACTCTGTGCCTGACGGGGCAACGGTATACATTGATGAGGTGGCCAAAGGGACCACTCCCATGAGCCTCCACTTCAAGCAGGACACCTACATCGTAAAGATGACAAAGGATGGGTATAAGGACGATATTTCTTCGATCACGGTTACCTCCGGAGATGTGAGAGAGGTCCGCCGGGCACTTGAGACGCCCGGCTTTGCCGGTCTCCTTGCGCTGGCTGCCCTTGTCGCCGTAGTCCTGTTTGCGAGAAAAAGAGGGTAATCCCCCCTCCCAGCCCGGTTTTATCGCCCGAATGGATGAGCATCCGATGAAGACCGGCCCCTTTTTCCGAATATATTTTTAATAGATAGCATTGTATACAGTTCAGTATCAACACGAGGAGATCCAATGTATTGTGGGCACTGCGGTCAACAAATTCCTGCCAATTCCCGTTTCTGTGAGCAATGCGGAAAACCTGTTGTTCAACCTGCCGCCCCGATTCCGGCCGGTCCGGCTCCGGTAACCCCGCCGGCCCGGGGCTTTTTCGGGCTCACCCGGGCGCCGGCGCAGCGCTGCAAATCGCCCGATTATTCCCGTATCGTACTCTGGGTCCAGGGGAGGTACGGCTCGCATTTTAACCCGGGAATGGATGTCGGCCAGGTACGGGTGCAGCTGGAGGCGATCCTTGCGAGCGAGCAGGCACGCGGGATCCCGGTAAAAGCGCTGAAAGGATTCCGTTCCTTCATCGCCAGTCAGCACTCCCTGGAATTACTCCAGGTTCGGCGCTGAAACGCAGATGACCGACCCGATCCGGCATTTTTACCAGACTGCCCCGCTGGATCTCAGCTGCCTTTCTGATCTTCCGCACCGGCATTTCCGCTTGTTCCTGCAAAACGGGCGTTTCTTAAAAATCGATGAACGGGTACGCGATGAGATGCGGCTCCGCAAATGGCTGGTACGGTTTGCTCCGTCCGATGTCTATTATTCCGTGAGCTGCTGGTTGAACCCGGAACGGCTTGGCAGCAGGTATGGTACACCGCTCTCCAGCAATATTCTCATCTCCTCCGATCTCGTCTTTGATATCGACCGGTCGCCGTTTACGGTACGTAATCTTGAATCTGCGAAAGATGATACAATACGGCTGCTTGCATTTCTCCGCGAAAATGACTACCGGATCCGCTACTGTGCGTTCAGCGGGAGCAAAGGCTTCCACGTTGTTGCCGAGGATAAGGAACGGTATCCCTGCCCCAGCCCGTACGACCGTGAAGATCTTGCGAAACGAGCAAGATTACGGCTCCTGGACCGTGTTACCACTGAAGGGATCGAAGTAGACCGGAAAGTGACTTTGGATACCCGGCGGATCCTGCGCCTTCCCGGGACCATTAACTCGAAGACCGGCTATATCTGCACGGTTCTCGATGATACCCTGCTCCACCGGCCGGTAAAAGAAATCTTAAAGACCATCCCCCGCGTAAATCTTCCTGCCCCAAGGATCCCTTCATCGGGAGATGACACACCACTTCGTGGTTCCCGTATCCTCGAATGGCTCCTCAACCGGTTCGGGGTAAGGTTGGGAGCCCCAGCTTATTCGTATGCGAGTTACCTGTCGAGCCGGGTTCCCGGCATCCGGCGCCTGATCCCGTTTTTTGAATTCCCCCCGTGGATTAGCCTTGCCCGTGCAGAAGAAAATCTCCGCACTGTCCAGCAGGACTACAACCTGCCGGACATTTACCTGTTCACTTCAGCGTCCGGCATATCCGCACTTTCCCTCGGGACCTTCCAGTACCGCCGGGCAGCAAAGATTGTCAGGGCATCAGGATCAGGGGATTATAACTCCTTTATCAGGTACCGGCACCAGTTCTTCCGCGTGGGGAGCCGGGTTGACAGTGCCGGGCGCCTGATAGAACCAGCCCCGGCGTTTGTGAAGACACTTCCCGGTGAGGAACCGAAAAACCTTCAGCCGGTCAGCCGGCCTCACGGGGTTTTTCTCCGTACCTTCAATGTGCCGGTCCGGGCATACCCGAATGCGCACGGAGAGGGGGATGTGATGATAACCCATACGATCCGGGAACATTAACCGCGGGGCGCTCACAATACCGGTTTTATACGAGCGATATTCTTATTCCCCTCGTCGCCCTATCCCTCTGTACGTAATGGACTTCCATGTCACGCCACCGGCATATGCTTTCAAAACAGGCGGGCCTGCCGCCCGGAACCCTCCCGGTGACGGGCGGACCCACTGACGTACCGGTCCCTATCACCGTCATCGATTACGATGCCAACCATTTCCAGGAAAAGACCGTCAGTCAGATCAGCGAATGTTTTCCGTTCCGGGACACCGAAACGGTGACCTGGATCAATGTCGATGGCCTGGGAAACCAGAAACTCATCGAAGATCTCGGGAAGTGCTTCACCATTCACCCGCTCATCCTTGAAGATATCTTCAACACCGAGCAGCGTCCGAAGATGGAGGATCTGGACCAGTATATTTACCTGAACTTAAAGATGCTCACGTTCCAGAGCACAGAGAAGACCATCAAGATTGAGCACATCAGTATGGTCTTTGGGAAGAATTTCCTGATCTCGTTCCAGGAGGATATCGGGGATATTTTTGACCCTGTGCGGGAAAGAATCCGCAAAGATGGCCGGATCCGGAAATTCGGCCCGGATTATCTTGCCTATGGGCTCATCGACAGTATTGTTGATAATTATTTTTCCGTTATGGAGAATCTCGAGGCGCAGGTCGAGGACTTGGAGGAGGAGCTGGTGGTCAACCCTACGCAGGCATCCCTCCAGAAGATCAACCAGCTCAAAAAGGATATGATATTCCTCCGGAAATCGGTCTGGCCGCTCCGGGAGATGATCAACAACCTTGAGCGGTCTGAATCAATGCTCATCCAGGAATCCACCCGGATTTACCTGCGGGATGTCTACGATCACACGATCCAGGTCATCGATACCCTGGAGACGTTCCGTGACATGGTCTCGGGCATGATCGACATCTACCTTTCGGGCCTGAGCTACAAAATGAACGAGATCATGAAGGTGCTCACGCTCATTGCTACCATCTTCATCCCGCTCACCTTCGTTGTCGGACTTTACGGGATGAATTTTAAGAATATGCCCGAGATTGAGTGGGAATTTGGGTATTATTCGGTTCTGATCGTGATGGTCATCATGGTCGTGGGAATGCTTACCTACTTCCGGAGAAAAAAGTGGATCTGAGTGTGGTTCGGGAACCTGCTTCTCCAGCTGCAGGGTAACCGCCTCTTTGTCCTTCTGACGTCCCGCACATCTTCATGGTATGGCGGAAAGATAGTTTTTAATGCAGCCCTTCGAGAAATAACTGTATGAAAAAAGCCGGGTCAACCAAAATGCTGTGGAAATCAGGATTTCTCATGGCGACAATCCTGATCATTACCATACTTGCCGCGTTTTCAGGATGTGTGTTTCTTGGTACCGGAGAACTGACCAACCCGGACTCAGCGGCACCTGTACAGGTTCAGGTTATCCCGAAGACCACGGCAACCATTCCCCAGACCACATCTCAAAATCCTTCGATCATTTTTACTTCCGTGCCGAAGATAGGAAGCAAGGACATTATTCAGGGCCGTGTTGCTGCAGTTGATCCCGCTGATTACAAAGTTGTTATATATATCTATGTTGATGGGTGGTGGGGGCCCAAACCGCTCTGGGACCAACCGCTGACAACGATCAAAAGCGACAGCACGTGGTCATGCAATATCGTGACGACACCAACTGATGCCCTGGCAACAAAGGTAGTGGCATACATTGTTCCGAATGGGTATGCCCCACCACAGTTAAACGGCCAGCAGGAGTTGCCGGCAGAGATGGCAATGATCCCCCATACCATGGTAACCCGTTAACTTTTTGCTGTTACCTCACCGCATGAAAACCATGCCAACGCCCTGGACAAATTTTATCCTGCCGGCTTTCTCCCGCTCAAGCTCGTAGAACGCCAGCTGGATGATGAACCGGTCCTCTTTTGTCGTCTCCAGAATCTTCTCAAACTCCAGGTATTCCACCGGTTCAAATTCCGCCCGGATCACCGCTTTGATCGTATCGACCCGTTCCCGGTCAAACTCGTGCCGGAAATAATCGACGTAACTCAGGATCCGGTTATCATTCCTGTTGTAATAGATCTCCCCGATGACCGAATCGATGAGGCAGACGGCAACATTACGGCTGGCATACGATGCGCCCCCGTCTCCGCCCGTTGCCCAGGCAATCACGCCCTCGTCCCACCCGGTGGGCGAGGCGATCCCGAGGACATGGTAATAATCCCCGGCTTCGGCCTGGTGGATGATCGGATGCAGCACGCCCATGAGTGCGGGGAGGGTCACCGGCCGGGTATCAAACCCGAGATCGGCATAGTCCGAGAGGTTGCAGTACGAGAATGCTTCGGCAATCACCTTCGGGCGGGATCTTCCCAGGTACTTGAGATCCCGGTGTTCGATGGCGTACACCGAACCCGCGTTCACCGGAAGAGCTGTTGCGGGAATGGCCCCCCCGGCTGAAGATGCCTGCCCGGCATCGTAATGGTTGTGACGGTTCCAGCTTGTCACGGTATACGTCATCCCTTCATGGGGCGAGAAGATCTTGACCGGGTACGCGTTCATCTTCATGTCGAAGCGGGCAAGAAAGTTGAGCTCGCTTGCCCGTGCATTCTCGGCCGAGACATAGCGGGTTCTCTTCTGCCCGATCACATCTTCTACGAGAGAGAAGGATTCGGCGAGTTCCTCCTTTCTTGTGAATATCATGCCCTTCTCCTCGACAAGGGATGCCCGCTTTTTCTTCAGGCTCTCCCTGAGCCCCGCGATCTCCTTTAACTCCCCCTCGGCAAGCCACTTGACTTCCATGTGGAGCGCGGAATGGTACTGGTCCCGCTGCCGTGCGAGAAGTGCCTCCCTCTCATCAAGAGAGACCAGTTCGGCATCGATATTCTTCATCTGGCCGTCAAGGAGCTCCACCATCCCGGCATATTTAGCCTGGAGCGATTCGCGTTCCTGTGCCAGGTTCAGAAGAGCTGCCTTCGCCTCTTCCGGTGACAGTTCTCCTTTGAGAAGTTTCACCCGCAGCTGGTGGATCTTGATCCGGTATTCATTGCTTTGGGCATTGATGGTGTCATATTCAATGAATTTCCCGGTCAGCTGCTTCATCCGCTCTTCGGTGACCGATGCCACCCGGGCCCGGTTCTCCCGGGAGAGGCGTGTCTGCTCGACAATCTGTTTTGCCACTTCGAAGACATCACCCATTGCCCCCTCATCTTTGAAAAACAGCGGTTCCTTTGCCATAACTCCTCACCGCTTCATAAAGTAATCGGACCGGTCAGAGAAGGTGTTCTTCATAAGATCCAGCTCCTTTTTCAGTTTCCTTACCTGCATGATGATATCGGAAGTCTCCCCTTTGAGGACATGATCATAAATGAGCTCCGAGGTTTTGGTGACAACTTCCAGCTGCATGACGAGCTGGCGGTCGAACTCGATCATATGATCGATATCCTCATCGGAGACCCTGTCATTTTTGAACAGGGGCGACTGGCCGAACGGGGCATCCTCAATCTCGACAACGAACAGGTCAACAGCCTTGAGGACATCCTTGATGTGATCGACAACCTCGCGTCTTCCATCCCGGTACGCGAGATCACTCACCTCCTTTAAATTCACGGCAGACTTTCGTAGCTCGCGTGCAAGTTTCTCCCGCACCGATCGATCTGTGTTCAGCCTGCTCATCTTGGCCCGATAATCGTATCCGGGAACCAGTTTTCCCAGGAACTCAAGAACCGATGAAGTAGTCACCATGCAGAATCATTGCCTCGCTAGTGGCGGAATATGTTTTTTCAAGTATTAAAATGGGATCGATTACGAACAGGAAATGAAAAACAAAAAAATTAGTAGTAGTAACTGGGGGTGCTTCCCATAATGATCGCCATCAGGAACAGGAAGAACACAACTGCAATAATTATCTCAACAATGATGAACCCAATCAATGTTCCGGTACTGGTTGCGAGGAAGGGAATCTCACCCTTGTTCATCTTCTGGGCGGTTGTATAGGCATCGTATATTCCGTAAATCCAGACAATGATCGGCACTATCGGAATCCACGATGTGACAATAAGCCCGATAAGGAATCCGATACCTTTCCCGAGCTGACCATTGTAGACCTGCCCGGCGCCTGCAAAAACGAACGACAGGATCGCAGCTGCAGCGAGATTTTTCTCGGTCTTCGGGGCAGCGGGCTGCTGCGTATACACCGGCTGGGCTGCCGGTGGCGCCTGCTGGAACGTCTGGGTTGTCTGGACTGATGCTCCACAATGCTCACAGAATTTACCTTCTGGAGTGTTTTTTCCACAATTCGGGCAAATGACGATAGTAAACACCACCTTTGGATAGAGGTAATTTATCCGGGTAAGATTTATTAATCTTTTGCTTTTCCCAATAGTTTGCCACGGAATGCCCGGCGGGTTTTTAAAAAAGGGCTTGAATTTATTCCTCATCTATAAATAACAGTTCGTAATTATGTAAGATACAGGGATGGGCAACGCATATGTTTGATACGATTAAATGCCGCTCCTGCGGGGCAGAAAATAAAAAAAACAGCAAGTTTTGTTCACAATGTGGCCAGATGGTCTCCGGGCAGATCTGCACGAAATGCGGTCAGCCGGTGCGATCCGGGGCTGCATTCTGTTCGGGCTGTGGTGCGAAAGTTGAATCCTCGGCAAATTTCTCAAGCGCCACCTATCCTGAAGAATTCCCGGATTTGAGCAAGTCCAATGTCTGGCAGAGGCGCCCGAATGACCTGGCACACCGGTTCGAAGTCAGCGACCTGAACTCCTACTTCGGGGGATTCACGAAAAAGATCACGGTGATGCAGGGCACCAAGGCCATATTTTTACAGGGCGGGAAATACCAGGGAGACCTGCCACCGGGAACTTATACTGCCGACAGTGTAATCGAATTCTTAAAAACCCTGAACTTTTACGAGAAAACCACCATCATCCTTGTCGATGATGGCGATGTTCCGGTAGACTTCTCCATAGGGGGTCTCCGGACCCGCGAGAACTTTGATGCCGGTGTCAAGGGCAAGATGGTTGTCAAGATCGACAAGCCAATCCTCTTCTTTGACAACCTGATGAAGTCCCGCCCCCACCTTGAGGTTATCGATCTCCTCTCCACGATCAGAAATGAACTTCTCAATGTCCTCCAGTCAAAGATCAAGGGATACTCCTTTGAGGATCTCTATGGCAACCTGGAACTGAGAAAGGAGCTGCAGCAGGACTTCGAGTTCAACCTTACCACAACCCTTTCCCGGCTGGGGCTCCAGCTGGTCCATCTGCCCTACTTTGATTATGATGAGACGTACTGGCAGGACATCATCCAGCAGCGCGGGACGATGTCGCACGATCTTCTGGAGAAACGCGAGAAGATGCGTGAAGAGGCCAATATCAAGCTCTCCGAGTACGAACAGGCCGTCGAGACTAAGGTCAGGAAGACCGAGGTCGACCGGGCCGAGGAGATGGTCGACAAGGAGCGCGAGACCCTCGAGCGCAAGCGGTTTGACGAGATCACAAAGATGATCCGGGAACGGCTCACCGATGACAAGATGAACGAGTTCAAGAACGCCGAGGATCTGGAAAAATACCTGTACAGCATCGACACAAACCGGGTTATCCGCACTAATGACATGACGGGCTTAAAGATCCTGTTTGAGAACAACCGGCAGGACAAGGCCACGGCCCGCAAGCTCATGCTCGAACGCATGTACCAGCGCCACCAGCTCGACATGCAGGGTGAAGTGATCGAGGAGGGTGTCAAGGGACGGCGAGTTGTTGATGATTACGACCTTGAAAAGCGTGGAAAGGTCAGCGGCCAGGATGTGAAAGAGGCGGAGGCCGGCATCGAACTTCTGCGCAAGATGAAAGCCGCAAAGCGCGAGGATGCTACCGGCTACCAGGCACTGGAACTTGAGAAAGCGCAGAAGGCCGCAGATATCGAAGCCGAACGCCTCCGGGCCCGCTCGGCTGCAACCGACGAGGCCCAGATCTCGATGGCTGAAGGAAAGGCCGGTGAGCAGCTCTCCGAGATTGCCCGGATGAAACAGGCAAAGGCCCTCTCCGAAGAGCAACTGATGGCGCTCTCGGCCAAGGACAGTGCCGCAGTTGCTGCTGCGCTCAAGGAAAAATACGGCTCTGATCAGGTCAAGGCCATGTACGAACAGCGGATGAAGGACCAGGAGGCTTATGTCCAGCGCATGCAGCAGATGGAGGAACGCACGATGGACCACATGGAACGCGTGCATACCAAGTCGCTTGAAGAGATGGGACAGACCGCTTCAACCCGGGCTACCGCCGGCTCGTCCGGAGGCACAACCGTTGTTGCGCCGGGTGGTTTTGGCGGTGCACCAGTCATTGTCGGGAGCGGCGCAGTTCCGGCCCAACCTGTTCCTGCCCCCGGCCCAAAGAAGATCCTCTGCCGGAAATGCAATGCCGAGCTTGATCCCACTGAGCGGTTCTGTAATACCTGCGGTGAAAAAGTCCAGCCATAATCCCCTCCCTGCTCCATTTTCCCTCCTTTTTTATCACACTTTTTTAGGTGCGTTCTCGCTGTTATTTTCCGGTATCCAAAAAATCATTCTCTCATGGCGTGGAAAAAGAAAGGCATTATATAACTGAAAAATTATAGGACAGATATCTACCTGTGTCACATACCTGGGGAGATTGTCGATGCAACTACGAAGCCTGAGTCTTGGAATTGTGCTGTTTCTTATCGTGGGAATCCAGATCGCTGCCGGTGTCACGGTATCGGACCCTGTAATCAACCCAACGGGAGACCTCACCGCAGGAACCAATGTCAGTGTGTCGTTCAAGATTGATATGACACCTTCCGGAAGCGATACGTTTCCCAAAGATAACACCCTCCAGATCTTCACTGATCTGAATAATGCAAAATGGGTTGTTACTATGGTCCGGGATGGAATTGAGCATCCGGTGCCCCAGGAATTCGGGCGCAGCGTTTACCTTTCGGGATGGGTCCTTTCGTACCCGTCATCTGTATCGGAGTCTCTCAGGGTATCCCTTGAAGGATCCGTGCCATCGGTAACAAAAACAATGAACAAGACCATCATCCTCGTCCAGGAACTTGACGGTAACAACGCGGTCATACCTACAACGATCAACACTCGTCAGAGGACGATCGTCAACCCTACTGATATAACCCAGAATATTGCCGTACGCGAAGCTGACCTGCAGACGTTCCGGACTCATATCGACAACAAGACCCAGATGGGGGTAAACACGACCGCTGCTGAGCAGAGATATGCCGCGGCACAAGCTGCTGTCCTGTCCGCAAAGAGCGCAAATTACGCCGCAGCCCAGGTCGCTCTTGGGACCTCCACGAGCCTGATTGAGGATGGAGAAAAACTCCTTGACAAAGCCTGGTCTGATAAAGAGATCGAGAATGCCGCAACTCCCATTGCCAAAACCAACGAACTCATTGTGTATTTTCAGGTGAACAAGAGCATCACTTCGGATCCACGCCTTTCGATTGTGGTTGCCAAAAAAGAGAGTGCTGAACAGTACCTCTCATCGGCAAAAGATCTCAATGCTCTTGGGAACTATGCCTTTTCCCGAATTAAGGCCAAAGATGCATTTGCTAAAGGGAATGAATCGCTGACCGATGCTGTCAACTTCAAAATGGACCTGATGAAGACCAGCACTGGCGGAGGTATCAGCTGGCTGAATACGACAACCCTGGGAATCATTGCCGTAGTTATTGTAATCGTGGCAATTGCCGGCTATTTCCTCCTGCGGAAGAAAAACCGGTGGGAGAATTACTAACTTTTTTTGACTTTTTCGTTCTCTACTGCTATCCGGGCTTGTCTCTTGGAAGAAACTATTACTTTCACCCCGCCCGGTCCCGGGTTTAAACGTGTCCTGCTGCAACAAGGTATGCGGGGAGAACGAAAACCCTCTCAGGACGAGTCAGGTGCTCAAATGATTCGCACGTCTCTTCCCGCCCTCTCAAAAAAATGGAATTGTCCTGCGATTGCCGAAACTAACCCCTCCGGCATCAGGGAAAAACCAAATCCCTCGTCAGACCTTAAATCCCTCAATTATTCTTTTCTTTCCCCATGTAAACCTGCAAGGAATTGCAGCGGGATCATTCCTGTACATAATCCTAATATATTTTTACGTCGTTGTTCTAATGTCTGCTATGGCTCTTCGCTCCCTCAATCTTCCCGGTGTTGGAACAAAATACGAATTTGAGACCGACAAGGGTGATACCGTTGCGATCTTTTTTACGAAGACCGGCACGATCCAGATGTACACACTCCAGAAAGGCTGTCACACCCCGAGTGCTGCGGAGATGACTCCTGTGGAGGCCCGGCGGCTCGGCAACATCCTGACCGGTGCGATCATTGAAGCTGACCAGGAAAGCGTTGAAATTGCATTCTCGGCGCTTGCCGATCTGAGGGTCACTATCCATACATTCTATATTCCCAAGTCCGTTGCCGGGAAAACAATCGAGGATCTCCAGATCCGGGCCAAGACCGGTGCAACGGTGATAGCGGTCTGCCGTCAGGACAAGAACATCATCAACCCTCCCCCAGCATTTACGTTTGAAACAGGGGATGCTGCGCTGGTCATTGGTGAGAGCGACCAGATAAAACAGTTCGAGCGCGAAATTATGGTGGATTAATGGAAGGGATAGTACTCGCGCTTTTTCTCTGCCTGCTGCTCGCGCTTGTAACAAAATACCTGTCCCTGCCGGCCATCCCGTTCTATATTCTCGCGGGGGTACTCCTGGGGCAAGCCGGGCTTGGGATGGTCCAGGCCGATGAGATAAGCAAGTTCTTCTCTGAGATGGGGCTGCTCTTTTTGCTCTTCTTCATGGGCCTCGGTATCAAGCCGGAACGGATCATGTCAAACCGCTCCGCTGTACTGACCAGCGGGGTAATCGATCTCAATGTCAACATGATCATCGGTTTCATTGCTGCGTACATGCTCGGCTTCTCGCTCTCGGAATCCCTCATTGTTGCCTCGGCATTCTATATCTCAAGCACTGCCATGGCAGTCACGTCCCTCATCGAGAACCGGAAACTTATGCTCAAGGAGTCGGAGACGGTTATCTGGCTGATGGTTTTTGAGGATCTGATCCTGATCGTCGTGATGGCCCTGATATCGGCGGGAAACCAGAACCTGATCATCTTCTTTGTCAAGATCCTGTGCGTTCTTGGTGTGCTCTATGCACTTGCCCACTACGGTAAGGAGTTCCTCGTTTCCATACTTGACCGGGACGATGAACTCCCTATCATCTTCACGTTTGCGGCGGTCCTGATCACCGCCTCGTTCTCGATGTTCCTTGGTGTCCCGGAAACAATGATGGTGATTGCCCTGGGGGTTGCTTTTGCGACAACGGATCCCGATGCATTCGAACAGCACGCCCGTCCCTTCAAAGATGTTTTCCTGGTGGTCTTCTTTGTCTTCTTTGGTGTCACCATCGACTTTTCCGGGGGAGTCAACTGGTTTGTGATCGCTGTCATCTCCATTCTTGCCGTAGTCAGCAAGCTCATATCCGGCATCCTCACGGGAATATTCATTCACGGTTCGGCCATGTCAGGCCTTGAGATCTGGGCGAACACCATCGCTAGGGGTGAGTTCTCGATAGCCCTTGCCGTCCTCTACGGCACTCCGCTTGTAGGAACCACTATTGCGGTCATGGTTATCGTGACCTCGATTATCGGCTCCTTTGCGGCAAAATACAGTACATTCCTGCGCAGGGGAATCACGCATATGGGGCGGCGGAGCGGCCCCTCACGGCGTGTGCATTCCGGGCGATGACCGGTCCTAATGGATCAACCTGTCAGGCTCCACCCCCCCGATACCATTCTTTATTCTACGGGGGATTCGTTAAACAAAAATGAGTGTCCGGTTCAACGGAGCTGGTTATCGCTGCACCGTTTATCGAGAATGCGCTGGACAACGAGGCGGGAACTGCAGAGATCCCCGTCTGCGTACTTTCCGATCCGGACAACCCGTGCCGGAAGACCTCTCTCTGCCAGCTGGGATGCAAGATTCTCTTCGCTGAACCTCTGGTTGAACCCGACGGTGATGACATCCGGCTGGATCTCCCTGATTGGCCGGAACATATCGGTTTTATCACCCAGCATTGCATGGTCCACGGGTTTGAGGGCAGCAACCATCTCAAGACGCTGGTCTTCTGGGATGATCGGGCACGGCTTGTGTTTAACGTTGGCATCCCGGGCGACAATGACGAAGAGTTCATCCCCGAGTTTCCTGGATTCTTCCAGGTAGTAGACATGGCCCGGATGGAGGATGTCGAACGTACCGGTAGCTACAACGCGCCGGACGCTCATGAGATCACGTCCAGACTGCAGGGCTCGCCATCGGCAGTGAAACATTTCCAGTTATCCTTCCCGTACGGGTAACCGATGATGATGTGGTAACGGCCGGTGCGGGGAAAAAAATTCACATCCGCCAGCGAAGGCTGAATCACCCCGTTGGGATGGCTGTGGGCGCTCCCGGCAACATGGGTATCGAGCGGCATCATATCATAGAACAGGGAGGCTGAGTTCTCGCGACCTACGGTTCCGGGAAGCAGGTCGATCTCGTTCAGGATGCCATTTCGCTCCTTCAGTACCCCGACAAACTCGTTCGGGTGGCTTTCGCGCCCCATCTCCAGAAGAAGAGAGATGAGTTCCTGCCTGATACCGCGGATATTCATGGTATTCTGCCTGTGTTGTACTGAATTAGGTTCTCTCTCTAGAAAAAACGTCGGGAAAAAAGTTATTTTTCAACCCTGGCAAGTTCTTTACTTAAGTCCTGGGAGAGATCGATACCGGTGAAATCGCCGCTCGTCGGAAGTGCCATGGCAAATCCCGGTGTAATGTCATATTCAACGGTTGTACCTGACGGAACGGTGAGGTCCAGGATGTGGCCGCCTTTTGTATGGTCATCACTGATATAATGAATATGATAGCCCGGAACATTGATGCCCTTGACAAAGACCGGGGTATAGAACCCGACAATCGTGCCCGTAGTATCCACGTAGGTATAGACGGACTGGTTCTTTATCGCTTCAGGTAGCGTTGGGTAAGGTTTCTTCTGAACTGGTATCGACCGGACTTTTATGGTGGGGAACGTCCCGTGCATGCGCACGGCATAGATCATGTTTCCGGATGGAAGTTGTTTTTCCATCTCCGATGTGAAGACGGTCATGTTCATCGGCACTCCGGTTGTGACGGAATGGTCCCGTGAAAAGTATGTTACCGTGGCAAACGGGGTGGTCTGATTGTCTGCAACCGTGTAGATCTGCCCATCGGCTTTGGCCTGGTAGACGACGCCGTCCAGCACGGTCATCTCGCCGTCCAGTGCATGGAACGTGCCGATGCCAAAGTCCCCGTGGTGTTTCAGCTCACCTACGGTCTGGACCCCCCCGAACACCCCCTGTAGCAGGGCATCGATGGTCGAGACCTGGTAGAGTACGTCGCGATCGGAAGAATCCGGTGTATTTTTCTGGATATGGGTGTAGACTGCGGATGCGGCAAAAATAATCACGACCGCAAGACCGATACCGAGAAAAAATTTCAGGTTGTCCATATTCGCAGTTCCAGGCTGTAAAAAGAGAATCAATCTTTTCCCGTCACTTTGATGACATGGTACCCGAACTGGGTCTTGATTGGCCCCACAACCTTGCCAACATCCTCTTCGAACGCAACCTTCTCGAACTCCGGGACCATCTGGCCCTTCGTGAACCATCCGAGGTCGCCGCCATTTTTACCTGAGGGGCAGCCGGAGAACCGCTTTGCAACCGCAGCAAATTCTTCACCGTCAGCAAGGCGCTTCATGATCTGGGTTGCCTGCTGCTCGGTTTTTACCAGAATGTGGGATGCACGTGCCTTTGTTGTCATGCTGTACAGGTGTTTTTTTTAGGGAAATAAAAGGTTGGTAGGGATGATCAGAACGCCCCGTCCTGCTCAAAGCTCCGCCCGAACCGGATCGCAAGTTCTGCCTTGTAGAGCTCCCGCCCGAGATAGCCGGCATGGTCAAGCAGGGAGACATCACCGGAATCCAGGATCGTATAGAGGACATCCTGCCAGCGCTTCCCGAAGACCGCTTTTCCATGGATGACCGCTACAATATTTTCTCCCTCGATACCAATCCGGAAATTTCCTTTCGGATCGTATTCAAGGTCTTCAGGCACCTTTTTCGCCGTAACTTTCGTCTCATATTCGAGCGGAGGTTCGCGGCGCCGGCGTTTCTCCTTGAGGATGAGGAGATCGATCCCGAGATCCTTGGGATAGGGGCGATCCCGCGCAAGTGCCATCATCTCGGTTGCCCGCCGCATCTCGCGGACTGATCCCCGGGTCTTGTCGGAATGTTCGCTTGTGAAGATAACTGCCGCCCCCACCTCCATTGCCATTGCAGCGAGCAGGGCATTGGCCCCGGGCGAGTCCGCGTCCAGAAGCTCGGCAACATTCCCCGCTCCGAAAAAAAGCGGGTATGCAGATTTTTTAAAATTTTTCAGGGAGGAAAGAAGGCCCGACCCTGCCGGCTGGAGGAGCGGGTCGGCAATGACGCAGTTAATCCCCGCCCGCTTTGCAAGGGCGATGTTCTTTGTAAGTGTACTCCCGCCCGGTACAACGACTGCTGCGGCACCGGCGCGTGCCACATCTTCACCTATGATCGGTATGTTCTGCTCCTGCAGGCTAAGCACGATGTCCGCCCGCACGAGTCCTGCGCGGATCAGCGCCGGATCCTGGGTATCAATAGCAAGGGGCTTGTCGATTCCTTCGAGTTCCGATAAGACCCGTGCAACATCTGTCGGGACTGCATCGAACCCGAACCCCAGGTCCACGATATCCGCACCTGCAAAGAAACATGTCTCCACCCTGTCGCGGATATCCTCCCGCCGGTGTGCGTCCATGATCTCGGCCAGAACTTTCATCCGCGATCCTCCTCCGATCTTCATCCCCCGGATGCAGAAATCACCCTCCGCCACCTGTTCGTAGTGTTCAACCCGCTTCATGGCTTCATCAGCTCTTTTTGTTGAGAGGAGTTCATCTGCGGGAATGGTCCGTGAGAGCGGAATCGATCCGATAAGGGGCAGGATCAGGGAGAGATCCGCAGCGTGGCGGGGTCCTCGACAGATCGGCACACCGCTCTCGCGCTCTGCCTGTTCAAAGGATGCGGTGCACATGCCGGGAACAAGGACCAGGTCGAACTGCTCTGATTTGAGGATCTCACGGAGCCGGTGCGGTGTTAAAAAGGATGCAATCTCCCCGGTGACAACAACGCGTGCGTCAAAACCTGCCGCCGCTTCTTTCACGGTTTTTTCCGTTGCAGCACCGGTGGGGAGAAGGATGCGCATAAGTTCCCTTAATATCAGAGAGATAAAAACACTATGATCAGATGCTGACCTGCGATCTGCACGTGCATACCAACTATTCCAAGGACGGTGAGAGCAGCGTCGAGGAGATCCTCCGGCGGGCCGAGGAGGCCGGGCTGGATGCGATCGCCATAACCGATCACGATACCGTGGACGGGGCAAAAAAAGCCCTGACTATTGCCTCAAGTGTTCTCGTAATCCCGGGCATCGAGGTCTCGACCAAGCAGGGCCACCTCCTTGTCCTCGGGGTAACGGAAGTCATCCCCTCCGGGCTCGATGTGGTATCGACTGTTGATATTGCCCGCAGGATGGGAGCGCTTCTCATCCTTCCCCACCCGTACCATGTCTGGCGGCACGGTGTCGCACGACGCAGGAATGCGGGCATGGCCGTTGTCGATGCCGTAGAGTCCTTCAACAGCAGGTACATTGTCGGGTCTGCGAACAAGAAAGCGGCCCGCATTGCAAAACGGCTGGGCAAACCCTGCGTGGGCGGGAGCGATGCCCACAATGCCCGCTTTGTCGGGTTTGGCAGGACCTATGTCGAATCTGAGAAGAATGTCCCGGCCATCCTTGCTGCTATCCGGACCGGAAACGTCACCTGCGGTGGAAAACAGACCCCGCTGCGCACCTACACCCGCCAGTCGATCAACAACACATGGAAGAAGATCAAACGGATCACCCGGCACGTACATCTCCGGTGAGACTTGCATTCCGGGTATCGTACCTGGGTGGCAGGTTCTTCGGCTCCCAGATGCAGGCCTCCGAACGGACGGTTGAAGGAGAGTTTGTGGCAGCCTGCCAGAGGCTCTCCCTCTTCGATGACTGGCGGAAGGCCGGGTTTTCGTTTGCAGGCCGGACTGATCGCGGGGTTCATGCCCGCGGGCAGGTGGCTGCGTTCACGACAACGGCACCGGGCCGGGCAATCACCGTTATCAACACCCAGCTCCCTCCCGACTGCTGGTGTACCGGGTATGCCGAAGTATCCCTGCAGTTCCATCCCCGTTTTGATGCCCGCTCGCGGACGTACCGCTATTTTTTTGCCGAGGTTCCGGAACATATCGCGGCAATGGACCGGGCGGCAGGCCTGTTTCTGGGAACGCATAATTTCTCGAATTTCGCCCGGGTAGAGGATAAGAACCCAAACCGAACGATCCTCTCTGCTCATGTTACCGAGGAACATGGATTTGTCTCTCTCGAAGTAACGGCGGAGAGTTTTCTCTGGCACCAGGTCCGCTGCATGGCTTCTGCGCTCCTCCGGATTGGGAATGGCGATGACGTAAATTTAATAGCCCGTCTTCTCACTTCGGATGCCGAACGCCCCCTGCAGCCGGCACCAGCCGAAGGTCTCATACTCTGGGATACCAACTGCGATCTTGCATGGCAACCCCTCCCGGTGGGCGAACGGAGCAGGACATATCTGGATCACCTCTGCCGGCACCATGCCCTTATGGAGACCGTATGCCGTAAGATAAAACCATAACGGCAGTCGTGCAGATGGATCCGGACACAATACGCAAGCCTTTTTAGAAGCGTTTCAGATAATCATACGTAGGTGCGCTGATGTCAATCATCAAAAGTGTTGATATTATTTCATGGGCAAAAATCCAGGCCCTCTTTGGTATCGTGTTTGGACTTTTTTACGGGGTTCTCTTCGCGATAATGGGAAGTGTAATCGGGTTCAGCAAGGGAATGCCCGGTCTCGAAGCGTTCGGTTTCATGACCATCATCATCTTCCCGATCACGTTTGCCATCATGGGCTTTATCTGTGGTGCGATCATGGCCTTTCTCTATAATGTCTTCGCGAGCAAGATTGGCGGCATACGGATCGAACTCGAATAATTTTTCCTTTTTATCTCATTCAATCGTGCGGGCACACCCGCTTGCTACTGCCGCTTCGCGAACCGCCTTTGCTACCGTACTCACGACATTCCGGTTGAGAATCTTGGGAAGGAGCCGGTCTTTTCTGGGGTGTTTGACGTACGCTGCAAGGGCATGTGCCGCTGCCACTTTCATCTCGTCGGAGATCCTTAAAGCAGAGACATCCAGAGCTCCGCGGAAGATCCCGGGAAATGCAAGGGCGTAGTTGATCTGGTTGGGATACTCTGCTCTTCCCGTGCCGACAATCGAGGCCCCGGCTTCGAATGCATCGTGGGGGAGGATCTCCGGCATCGGGCTTGCGAGGGCAAAGATGATGGGATCGGCATTCATGGACCGCACCATCTGCTGCGTGATGATCCCCGGTACCGATACCCCGATGCAGACATCCGCTCCCTCCATGGCATCGGCAAGTGTCCCTGTCCGCCCGGTGCGGTTCGTTTCATCGCCGATGATGAACTTGTACTTGTTTCCATACAGTCCCGGTCGCTGGCGGTGAATGATGCCCTCACGGTCGCAGACGATGATATTGTGAACCGTGCTGCAGATATCGGGATTATACCCGATACACTTCAGCATCCGTATGATGGCAAACCCGGCTGCTCCCGCCCCGCACACTACCACGTTCAGATCCTCGAAACGCTTTTTTGTGACCCGGCAGGCATTCAGGAGTGCTGCAAGGACCACGACGGCAGTTCCGTGCTGGTCATCGTGCATTACCGGAATACCGATGCCCTGCAGGGACTCCTCCAGCTCGAAACATTTGGGGGCGGCGATGTCCTCCAGGGCAATTCCGCCAAAAACCGGTGCTATGTTCTTTATACTGTTTGCAAACTGGGTGTTGTAACTCTCAAAACAGATGGGGAATGCGTCGATACCGGCCAGTTTCTTGAAGAGGAGGGCTTTTCCCTCCATGACCGGGATGGCGGCATATCCCCCGATGTTCCCGAGAGAGAGAACCCGGGAGCCATCACTCACGATCGCGATCGTATTGGCCTTCAGTGTATACTTGTAGGCCAGGTTCTTATCCCTTGCAATCTCCCGGCAGACCTCGGCAACCCCCGGCGTGTAGGCCAGGGAAAGATCCCTCCGGTCGGCAAGGGCAACCTTGGAGTGGACCTCAATCTTTCCCTGGTATTTCTCGTGGAGGGCGAGCGATTCCGCGTAGATATCTATCTTCCTTGCTCCGGCCATGACCTGTACTTCCTTTTTGAATCATGGCGATAAGATCCTATCAATCTTCTTGTGGCCAGGCGACTTCGAGGAGTCGCCGTAGTGGAAAACCGGGAACCGGTTATCCGCGATACCCAATTACACCGTCTTTTGTGCTCCGAACTCATCGTCAATCCATGCAGCCATGGCGTCCCGGACCGACCGGTAGGCCCCGGCAATATCCTCCGATGATCCCTGGACTGTGTGGGGATCCAGGAAACCATAGTGAACCGTTTTTTTGGCAAAGGGGATGACCGGACAGACCTGGTGCGCCCGGTCACAGACCGTTACTGCGATATCCATGGACTGCCCGGTAAATTCGTCCAGGGTCTTGGAGCGGTGATGCGAGATATCGATCCCGATCTCCCGCATTGCTGCGATCGCATGCGGGCTCACCGTTGATTGTCGTGTTCCGGCGCTGAAAACCTCATACCTGTCTCCATACCGTGCCCGGAGCAGTCCTTCTGCCATCTGCGATCTGGCCGCATTGGCTGTGCAGACGAAGAGGACCCGGATCTTTTTTGTCGTCATTTCTCCCCGCCACCGCAACAGGTGTTGTTATCTCCGCCGCAGCTGCACTCCCCGCTGTCCAGGTCTTTTCCTCTGAGCGCAGCTCCTATCATGGCCCAGGCACAGCCAACCCCGCTCTGGACCTCTACTGCCTGAACCGGACAGTTCTTCTGGCACGCTCCGCATTCCATGCAGTCCGCTGGTCGGGCGATGGTGACCGTCTCCTTTCCCGCAGCAAAGACCGCGTGGGGACAAACCTCCGTGCAGCGCCTGCAGTTAATGCAGCGATCCTCATGAAGCACGAGCGTGGTTTCCGTGTAGGAATCGAACATCAGATCCACCCCAGAAGCCGGCTCACGCCAAGAACGATCCCGAGGATCGCTCCTGAAGCGGCCATAAGCGTCATGACCGGTATATACCGGAATATCTCTTTCTTTACTCCGGTCCGTGACGTGAACGTGGTCGATCCCGTAAAGTTGAGCGCAAGGTACGCGGTGACTGCGGGCATGATGAGGAGCGGGGTGAGCGCTCCTGCAGCCTGCGACCACAGCGGCAGGCCCGGTGCACTTATCCACTGGAACGCGAAAGGGAGTGCGACAACAATCCCGAGGATGAGACCTTTCGTTGAGAAGTCCTGCGTGGGTATGAGTGGGAGCAGGATGGGGAAGAGGACGGTTCCCGCAAGCACTGCGGCAACTGCGGCAAAGCCGGCTGCGGGTCCCGCGAGGAACCAGAGAGCGAGCGCTGCCACAATTGTTGGGAGCGCTACGTGGACGAGTTCTACGGGAATGAGGACCATGCGATCCCACAGCGGAAAAGTAACCTGGCGCATCTCCCGGGTTGCGGTATGCGATTTGAGGTATTCGGGAAGATCGCGTGCCCGGACCGGGCCGTACTCAACGCGAAAACCGGTTCTCTTCATGACCTCCGGCCATGATACACCCGGTGCTCCCAGCTGGGGGAGGATGATCTTCCTGTGCCCGACAATGCCAACAAGGCCGGTGAGTTCGATCCTCTGCACGAGTTCGTCTGTCCCGAATGTCCCCTTTCCCGCAGCACACCAGACATTGATCCCCTTCGTATCAAGGACGAGAATATACCCGTCGTTACCGTTCAGTGCGGACCGGAGGGCATCGAAACTCAGTGTATAGTTGGCCGAAGCAAAGACCGGTGACTCCGGTGTCGGGTTCCCGAGCCGGTACAGGCCGGGTTCCACCCGGTGGTTTCCCCTCCTGACGCCCCAGCGGGCAAGGACATGATCGAGCCGGTTTGCCGCTGTTATCGTGCTGGTCACGGACCGGATCTCCTGCGGTGAAGTTACGGTGCCCGTGCAGGCACTGATCGGTGCCGGTGTGCCGGATGAACAACTGCAGGTTTTTGGTTGGTTTTTCAGATCCATATTTTCCTTCCTACACAAGTGGTGGTGAGAATGTTGCGCGGATGAGGAGGCCGCTCTTTCCGGCAGTAATCCGGTGTACCCTGTCTGCCGGCATAACGCCCATCGATCCCGGAGAATACGGAATTTCCACATTTTCGAGGATACATGTCCCGGCTCCGGCGATCACATCGTGGATCTCCACCATGCCCGGGTGGGTATGGTCGCCAATGACACAGCCGGGATCGATCCGGACATGGTGGACGGAGAGCCGGCCACCCGTGTCGCTCCCGGTGACCAGGTGCTTCAAGAAAACTCCCTGGAATTTCGCGTGGGGATTCCATGCCAGCGTATCCGAGTCGCGTTCCTGGCCCGTGAGGGTTATTCTCTGGTGAGTCATAATCGCATCATCATTTCAAATTTTATTGAAACAACCTGTGGCGGAGAAGGTGATATACTTTTCTATTTCATAAAATTTTGAAATGCCTGCAGGATTCATGACGTGCCCTTTCAGACCGGTCATGCACTGAAAATCAGAAAAAGAGATTTGATTATTTTACCGGAACGGTCGTGTTGGCTGCAACGGCTGCCATGGTGGTTGTTGCAACGGTCACACCGGCTTTGCATCCCTCTCCACGGAAGAGCGCCCACTCCTCGCAGGAAGTTCCGTTGGGGAAGTTGCAGACACCGTACTGGCTGCCGTCAGCATTCGTCTTGATCTCGGATTTTGCTCCTACCTTACCGCAGTTGACCGATGCGGGATTTGCCATGCCAACTGATGCGGGAGCTGCAGTTGTGTTGGTTGTTGCAACCGTCACGCCTGCTTTGCATCCTTCTCCGCGGAAGAGTGCCCATTCCTCGCAGGAAGTTCCGTTGGGGAAGTTGCAGACTCCGTACTGGCTACCGTCAGCATTTGTCTTGATCTCTGACTTTGCTCCTACCTTACCGCAGTTGACCGATGCGGGATTTGCCATGCCTTCTACGGGTGCTGTGGTAGTCACTACCGCTGTTGCGGCCGTGGTGGGTGCTGTGGTTGTTGCCGGTGATGTGGTCGTCTGGGTACATCCGGAGATGAACAGGGCTCCGACAACACAGGCTGCCAGGAGAATGAAGATACTGGTTTTTGACATCATGATACTATCAGGATACTTTTATCGTACCCTCATAAAAATATGAGCGGAATGATCTTCAGACCCGACAATCAGTAACTATGGCCGCTTTCATGCTTGCGACATAGTGCCTGAGCGCATCTTCCATGACTTTTGGATCGCCGGAGTTTTTGCCAACGATATCCACGATAGCGCTGCCGACGATGATCCCATCTGCCCCCTGTTCAGCACAGGTCTTCGCATGTTGTGGTGTGGAGATCCCAAAGCCCAGCGCGAGCGGAAGATCCGTGTGCTTCCGGACGCGTTTCAGGAGTGTAATGGCCTCGTCTGATACAGTCTCACGGACCCCGGTAACCCCAAGAACGGCGACAAGGTAGAGATACCCCCGGGCCCTGGAGGCGATCTTTTTGATCCGGGCGTCCGTGGTTGTCTGGGTGATGAGCATGATGGGATCGATCCCGAACTCCGTTGCCGCGTCCGTCACCGCATCCGATTCTTCAAAGGGCATGTCAGCGATCAGGATACCGTCCACTCCAGCTTCCTGCGCCTCGCGGTAGAAACTCCTGATCCCGCGCCGGTAGACTATGTTGTAGTACGTGAGGAAGACTATCGGGACTTCCGAACTCTTGCGAAGCTCGCGGACGATTGCAAAGACCATGTCCGGTGTTGTTCCCGCTAAAAGTGCCCGTTCGTCCGCTTTCTGGATGGTTGGGCCGTCTGCCACCGGGTCCGAGAACGGGATACCGAGTTCGAGAATGTCCGTCCCTCCGTCAATGAGAGCCCTGGCCGCACGGATGCAGGTCTCCTTACCCGGGTCCCCGGCAACCGTGAATCCGATAAACAATGGCGAATTCCGGCTCCGGAATGTATCAGCAATTCGTCCCATCAGTGTGCCTCCTGAAGTTTTGCTATCTCGGCCACGTCCTTGTCCCCACGCCCGGAGAGGTTGATTATGACGATGTCGTCCCGGTCGAAACGGTCCGCATTTTTTATGACATACGCGACCGCGTGGGCGGATTCGAGCGCCGGGATGATCCCCTCTTTCCTCGAGAGGAAACGGAAGGCATCGATAACGTCCGGGTCATTGACTGCGGCATACGTGACGCGGTCGGCGTCCTTGAGCATCGCGTGCTCGGGCCCAACCCCCGGGTAATCGAGACCTGCCGAGATGCTGTGCGTTGGCAGCACCTGGCCGTTCCGGTCCTGGAGCAGGTACGAGAATGCCCCGTGCAGAACCCCGCCTTCGCCGGCGCAGAGCGTTGCGCTGTGTTCACCGGTTTCGATCCCCTTTCCACCTGCCTCGACCCCGACAAGTTCTACGTCATCGTCAAGGAACGGGTAGAAGATACCCATTGCGTTTGAGCCTCCACCTACGCAGGCAACAATGCAGTCCGGCAGGCGCCCCTCTTTTTTCACCACCTGCATACGTGCCTCCCTGCCAATCACCGACTGGAAGTCCCGCACCATCCCGGGATACGGGTGCGGGCCGACAACCGAGCCTATCAGGTAATATGTGTCCCGCACGTTCGCCACCCAGTCCCGGAACGCTTCGCTTGTTGCGTCCTTGAGCGTGCGGGTGCCGGATTTGACCGGGATAACCTTTGCGCCCATTAGTTCCATGCGGAAGACATTGAGCGCCTGCCTCTTCGTGTCTATCTCCCCCATATACACTTCAACCGGGAGGCCGAGTGCCGCTCCGACAATTGCGGTTGCAACGCCGTGCTGGCCGGCGCCGGTTTCGGCGATCAGCCTCTTCTTGCCCATGTATTTTGCGACCAGCGCCTGGCCGAGGGTGTTGTTGAGTTTATGGGAACCTCCGTGCACGAGATCCTCGCGTTTCAGGTAGACTTTGCATCCGAGCTCTTCCGAGATGTTTGGACAAAACGTCAGGGGTGTCTCCCGCCCTGCATACTCTTTCTGGTACGCGTCAAGGTTATGGATGAATGATGGATCGTTCCGGATGTTCTCATACGCGATCTCCAGTTCCTGCAGTGCGTTCATCATCGTCTCCGGCACGTACTGGCCGCCGTATTTCCCGAACCGTCCTTTTTTCCCTGCTGTATTCATGGTATGCACTCCTTGCTTGCCTGGATGAATGCTCTCATCTTCTCCACATCCTTGATCCCCGGTGATGTTTCCACACCGGTTGCCACGTCCACGGCATACGGGTGGACTGCGGCAATGGCATCTGCCACGTTTTCCATGGTAAGCCCGCCCGCGAGGATGACCGGAACCTTTGCTCTCTCTACAACACACCGGGCTCGTGAGAGATCCACGGCTCTCCCTTTCCCATGGCTTTCGTCCACGATGATTGCACTGCAATCCCCGGGCAGGGTCTCTCCAGCTCCTATCGCCCGGATTATCCGAGGGCCGGGTGATTTCATGAAACGGAACGGGTGGAAGATCTGTACCGCGTGCGGGTGGATGGCGAAGATCTGCTCCAGATCCTCACGGGACCGGGTATGGGTCACGGCTACCGTGGTGGTGAACGGGCCCACGGCATCGAAGATCTCCCTCGCCCGCTCCAGTGAAACGGACCGGGGGGATTCCGAGCAGAGCACTACGCCTATCGCATCGGCCCCCAGTTGTTCGGCCCGCCGAGCATCCTCCGGGCGGGTTATCCCGCAGATTTTTACGCGCATACAAACTCCTCCAGTTTCTTTCTTGGATGTTGGCTTGCCATGATAGATGAACCGATCAGGAATGCGTCACAGTACTTTTTCAGTTCGCGCACATCGTCTGCAGACCTCATGCCGCTCTCGGATACGACGAGCCTTCCCTCATCCGGTACCTGCTCCGAGAGAAGCCGGGTGGTCGAACGGTCGATGGTCATTGTCGAGAGATTGCGGTTGTTGATCCCGATGAGTTCGGCATCCGTGGCAAGCGCAGCCTCCACTTCCGCACCGTTATGGGTTTCCACGAGCGGTTCAAGGCCATATTCCTGCGCAAGACTGACGAATGTTGTCAGTCTTTTTTCGAGCACTGCGGCGATCAGGAGAATCGCATCAGCCCCAAGGGCTCTCGATTCGGCGATCTGGCGCTCATCGACGATGAAATCCTTGCGGAGAACCGGCAGGGTCACTGCCGACTTCACGCGGGCGATATCCTGGCCGGAACCCCCGAAGAAGTACGGCTCGGTCAGGACCGAGATGGCCGTGCACCCCCCGTCTTTGAGGACTCCTGCCATCATCGCCATGTCCACGTTGCGCCGGATTACTCCGCTGCTCGGGGACGCGCACTTGATCTCGGCGATGACGGCGTTTTTCCCGTTCCTGCTGTGGATAGCACCTGCAAGGCTTACCCTGGGCCGTGATAAGGATTCCGGGAATGTTGCCGGGAGGAGGGCAACCCGTTTCTCCGTGCGCCGGATGATTTCATCGAGGATCATTCTGCCCCCCGGGTTGCGTTGATCAGGGCATCGAGCCGGGCCTGGGCACTTCCCGAATCAATGGACCTGGCTGCCTGCACAATTCCCTCGTGGAGGTTTCCGGCCATTCCTCCGACATAGATGGCAGCACCGGCGTTCATCAGGACGATATCGCGCCCGGCCCCCTGCTCCCCGCTGAGGATGTCGCGGGTGATCCGGGCATTGGTATCCGCATTGCCACCGGCAAGATCTGCGAGGCTCGCGGATGCGATCCCAAACATTGCCGGGTTCAGCGAATACGTCCGGATTGTCCCCCGGTACAGTTCCGATACGGTTGTATCCCCGGTGGTGGTGATCTCGTCCAGCCCGCTGCCGTGAACGACCATCGCACGGGTGAGCCCGATAAGCCGGAGCACTTCTGCCATGGTACGGGTCAGGGATTCATCATATACACCGAGCACCTGTGCCTCCGCACCCCCCGGGTTCGTGAGCGGCCCGAGGAGGTTGAAGACCGTCCGGCAGCCAATCTCCTGGCGGGCCGCCATAACGTGGTGCATAGCCGGGTGGTGCTGGGGTGCGAAGAGGAATGCTATCCCCGCCTGCTCAACGATCTGCGCCTGGAGCCGTGGGTCCACGTCAAGGTTGACCCCGAGTGCGGCAAGGACGTCGGCCGAACCGCACCGGCTTGACACGCTCCGGTTCCCGTGTTTTACCACAGGAACTCCTGCTCCAGCAGCAACGAACGCTGAGGTTGTACTGATGTTGAACGTCCGGGCTCCGTCGCCACCGGTGCCGCAGGTGTCCACCAGGATCTTGCCGGTCACGGGTTTCACCGAGACCGCGTACCTGCGCATTACCCCCGCAAAGGCGGCTATCTCTTCGGAGGTCTCCCCCTTGAGCCTGAGCGCGGTGAGGAATGCCCCGATCTGGGCCTGCGAGGCTCCCCCCTCCATGATGGTACTCATGATCTCCGCCGCTTCCGGGCCGGTGAGATCCTGCCTGTCCACGAGCCTGCCGATGGCGTTTTTCAGCATCATCGTGCCATCCCCGTACCGGCAAGGAAATTCCCGATGATCCGGTCCCCGCACGCGGAGAGAATGCTTTCCGGGTGGAACTGCACCCCCTCTATCGGGTACTGCCGGTGCCGCACACCCATGATATACCCGTCATCGAGACTGGTAGCGGTGATGGCGAGATCTTCCGGGAGCGTATCCTCCTTCGCAACCAGCGAGTGGTAGCGGGTTGCAACGAACGGTTCGGTAAGCCCCGAGAAGAGCCCTTTTCCGTCGTGGCGTATTTCTGAGGTTTTCCCGTGCATAAGGTGGCCCGCCCGCCCAACTTCGCCCCCGAAGGCGGTGCATATTGCCTGGTGACCGAGACATACGCCGAGTGTCGGGATCGTCTTACTCATGGTGTTCAGGATCTCAAGACATACGCCGGCGTCCTCCGGGGTTCCCGGGCCAGGTGAGAGGATGATCCGGTCGCAGGAGACATTCCGGATACGCCTGAGGGGGGTGTCGCAGGTGAGGACCATCGGCTCTCCCCCGAGTTTTCCCACCTGCTGGTACAGGTTGAACGTGAAACTGTCATAGCAGTCAACGATCAGCACTTTCATGGGCAGGCCCCCGACTGTTCAATGGCCCGGATCATTGCCGCAGCCTTGTTCTCGGTCTCTTTCCATTCCAAGGCCGGTACCGAATCTGCAACAATCCCGGCCCCGACCTGCACGGAGGCCCGTCCGTTCTGTACAAGGACCGTCCGGATAGCGATGGCAAAATCAAGGTTCCGGTCAAACCCGATATAACCTACCGCACCTGCGTATATCCCCCGTGAACACGGCTCCTGTTCCCCGATGATCTGCATTGCCCGGATCTTGGGCGCTCCTGAGACCGTGCCTGCCGGGAAACAGGACCGGAAGGCATCATAGCAGTCGAGGTTATCGCGGAGGACACCGGTCACGGTCGAGACTATGTGCTGGACGTGCGAGAACTTCTCGATGTTCATGAATTCCGTTACTTCAACGGACCCGAACCGGCAGACGCGTCCGAGATCGTTTCTTGCAAGGTCCACGAGCATCGTATGCTCTGCCCGCTCTTTTGTATCGCGGAGGAGATCGCTTGCCAGTGCTTCATCCTCCGCAGGAGTCTTGCCGCGGGGCCGGGTGCCTGCTATCGGGACGGTGGTCACCCTGCGTTTTTCTACCCGGACAAGCATCTCGGGGCTTGCCCCGATAACCTGCTCATTGCCGAAATCAAGGTAATACATGTACGGGCTCGGGTTGATCTTCCTGAGCGCAGTATACAGGCTGAATGGGTCTCCGGCAATCTTGCACTCCATCTTTCGTGAAAGTACGGCCTGGAAAATATCCCCTGCAACGATATGCACCTTGATCTGCTCTACCGCCTGTTCGTACTGCTCCTGCGAACCGGCAGGGATGACCGGTGGGGCCTGAACCGCGGGAGTGCATGGTTCAGCCGGGGGGATGCCCCCGCTCCCGAGTGCGGTGATAAGATCTGCAAGCAACTGGATCTTCCTGATACTCTTCCGGTATTCTTCGGCAAGGTCGGACTCGTAGGTCAGGTGCGGGCTTGAGAAGATGTAGAGGATCCGATCCCGGTGGTCGAGGACTATACAGTCCTTGGTGAGCATGAACCGTGCGTCAGGTCCGCGTCCTTCCCTGCTGTTCTTTTTCCCCATCCCGACCTTCTCAAAGAGGGAGTAGACGCAGTCGTAGGCAAAATATCCGACCATGCCGCCAAAGAAACGGGGAGCTTTCACGTTTACGTAGTGGAAGCGGGAGAGGATCGATTTGATCCGGTCCACGGGGTCCCTGCCATCGGGATCCCGGGCAATCGAGATGAATGGTTCATTGCCCTCAACTTCAACGGTCTCCCCGACAGATGCCACGAACTCCGGATCGAGCCCGATGAACGAGTAGCGGGCGAGCTTCTCGCTGCCTTCCATCGATTCCAGTAAGAACCCGCAGCCTGCACGGGTGCTCAGGTAGATGTCCAGCGGGCAGAGGTTCCCAAGCGGCAGTTCTGCGCAGAGCGGGATGATGAGCGGCTTTGGCTGGTTGTTGACCGCGGTGATGAATTCCTCAAGTTCAAGATTGAAGGTAAGTTCGTTCTTCATATTGCATTCCTGTAATTCCGTATTCCGGCAGGGAGCCGTTTTTTCTCTATGTCCAGGAGATCCTCTGGATTTGCGGGGATCTCCCTGTGTTGAGATGAGCCCGTTTTCCTGGGGACTGGTTGTAGTAAAACGTGGTCTTTGTACATATTTATACATTGTTGTAATTATTTGGCCATTGATGCAGATATTATTGCAGCGTGCTGACTGGGACGAGGTGTATTCCAGACTCGCTGTTGCTGGTTCAAGCAGAAAAATGGGGGTAGATAGTTCTGATGAGATTCTGTCGGGAGATCTGACCGGTTCAGCGGAAAAAAAGTATTCTGTTACAGGCTGCCGTTATCACCAGGGCTACCCGATCTTTACGCCGCGTTCCCTGAGCTGCTCGGTTTTTTTCTTCGAACACTCCTCGCACCGGAACTCCGGCTCATGGTCATGCGTCTTGTCGTAATCCCCGGCCTTCACAAGCCGGTACCCTCTCGCTAACTTCCCGCAGTCAACGCAGGTGATGTTCTCCTTAACCTCCCACTGTGCTGCGAGACTCTGGGAGGTGAAGATGAACTGGTCCACCCAGAAGAAGATAAGGCCCCCAATCAGGTTTGCTATGATGGCAGCTACGATCTGCCCCATGGACGCGAGAATAATGCCGACCCCGGCAAGGATCGGGGTACTTGCCTGCCACCGAAGCAGGTAGAGCCCGTAACGCTTGTAGTTGACCTGCATACCAGATGATCCCGTGCCCGGATGATACATCTTGTGCTGGCAGCAGTACGGGAACCTATTTACCTATCACCACAAATTCTGTATAACATTTTTGGAGGCACCACAATGTGGCCGTGTCGCGACAAGTCATTGAGCTGGGTTTTTGTTTCCCGTATGACCGGGATCATCTGCTTCCTTATCGTAGTGGTGCTAGTTAATATCCTCAAGGAGTTCATCAGGAATCCGGTCCTTCTCTCGGGGATCGATTTCCTGAACACCAACTTCTGGCTGCTCCTCGTTATCGGGATCATCATCTTTGTCGCCGATATCTTCTCTGCGTTCCCGTTCCCGCTCAACCTGCCCTTCCCGGTGATCAAGGCTATCGGCAGCGTCTTCATCGTCGCCTTCGTACTACGGATCTTTGAGTGGGTTGACCTTCTCACCAAGAATAACCTGTACCACTACTTCTGGCTTCTCTCGTTTGTGATCGTTCCGCTTGTCTTCATCGTCGTCCTTGTCAGCGGCTACTTCGAGATCCTGCGGGAACTCTGGTGGCAGCCCAAACCGGAAGGTGACGGGCAGGTTGTGAGGGAGCCTGTTCCTGTCGGGGATGTCCCATCGGTAACCGATGTCAAGTCCTGGGATGAGATTGGGGATGAGTTCCGTCTCATGCTCTACGATCTCGTCCACCGTTTCCGGGATGAGATCCGGAGAAAATAACGGTTTTTTCTGTTCAGCAGGAGGTTACCAGTCCGGGTTCTCCTCCCGGAATTCTCTTTCTTTTGCCTCAAGCTCTTCTGCGCTCAGGTGGGCCGGCATACAGATGCAGCGGTGCTCGACAAACACCCCTTCCCTGAAAACTCCCTGCTGCTCACCCTTTCTGCATGCCCCGAAACAGTCGGCATCGCAGTCGTGATAGACCTGCGGGAGGCCCGCCTTTTCGGCCTCCCTCTTTGCCTCTTCCCATGAACCGGTCATGTGACGGTATTTGAGAACGTATTACAAGAGTGTTTCGGCGAAAAGCATCCGCCCGGCGAGTAGGATATTGTTCACAGAACCGGGTGTAAAGAGAAAAAGATTATGAAATCAGAACCGGGGTTTCCGGTGCTTGGGCAGGCAGTCCCTGCAGTAGACCGGCCTTCCTTCCGTTGGCTTGAAGGGGACTTCGCACTCTTTTCCACAGTCTGAGCAGACTGTCTTTGTCATTTCTCTGGGACCGAAGTTTCTCGGGCCACCAAAATTCTTTCTCTCCATTGCTCTTACTCGTGCAGTTTTGATCTGCATATATACATCTAACGGTTCAATATAAATACAGCTGTCCGATTTTGCACCAATGTCATTACCGGCACTATTTAAAACAGCCTGTATTATCAGGGAATTATTTCGCAGCCGTTGAATTTTTCATGCGCGAAATCCTTTCGGGCAATGGTATTGCCTGCAATAAGATTTTGCACCCGCGGGAGAGCGGATACAAGTGCATTGCGGAGATTCTCAACGGTGCCGCAGACCAGCTGCCGCTGTTCCGGGCTCCATGGCCGGGTGATGTTGGAGTAGAGGCACCGGCCCCCGCAGAAATCCCGTATGTGGCAGGTAGTGCACTCCCCGCCAACCTCTATCCGGTCAAGGGAACAGGGGTCAGCGTCAGCGATGTGCCCTACATAGTACGGTGTCATGCCGATCATCACCGGGCAGGGCGCGATGTGGCCGTCGGTCATGATGCTGTAATTTGCATAGCCCGAGCCGCACCGGAGCCGGCTCGATCTCCCCTGCAGGAGGTCGTCCATGGGGTCGAGGAACGGGTACCACCGCAGGACCTTCCCATCCGTCTCCATGCAGTCGACCCAGCGGGTGACCAGCTCGCGGATGCCCGGGTTGTAACTGGTGAGGGCCCAGTCAGCGAACCGTCGCCTGGTAAAATCTCCGGCAAAGTCTGCGTCCAGCTGCCAGTGGATGGATGCGAACGGGTTGTCCGGGTTCCTGGCAAGCCAGCTGACCGCGTCCACGATATCTGTCTGTTCGGTCACGGTCATGCGGGCGATCAGTTCACCGCTGTAACCGTTTGCGCGGATTTTTTTAACCTGATCCATCACCCTGCGGTACACCCCTTTGCCCCGGTTCCGGTCTGTACTCTCCTCCCGACCGTCAAGCGAGATGAGGATTGTTGTGAACCGGTTCACAATCTCCGGGGCGAGCCGGTCGAGAAGGAGACCATTGGTCTGCATCATGAACTGCTCCACCGGTGCTTCGCGTACGATCCGGTCGATGAGATCCGCCCGGAGGAGCGGCTCCCCACCGTAGAACGTGATCGTTGCGGAAGGATCCTTTGCAAGGAATTCATAGAGGATCCGGAGATCGTAATCCAGTTCCAGGGGAAGGTCCGGATCGATCTCAACCGTTTTCCCCTCGCAGGAACCCTCTTCCAGCTCCTCGAATGCCTTTGCCCGGCAGTAGCTGCAGCAGAGGTTGCAGTTGTCCGTGAGGATGAGATGGAAGTACATGGAATTGTCTGTACATCTTCAACCGTCCAGACAATAAATTGAGGGCATCAGCCGGTGTTGCCCCCGCCTATCAGGGTGAACCGTTACTATTTGGAGGATGATCCTGTGAGGTTGTTGGTTCTATCCCCTTCACTCCCCCGGAACGGGTCTGGATGGCAGGGAAAAACAGGCGTGAACGTGCTCTTCTCCTGTCGCAACCTATAAACAATATCTCCTGCAATTCTCTGTCATGCCCGGGGAATCCTGCTTCTCACCGGAAATTGAGACTATGGATCGGAGTAGTCTCAATTCCCTTATCGATGAGAGGGTCCGGTATACTATCCGGTACGCGGCTGACCATTCCCCTTTTTACCGGCACTGGTTTCGTGAAAACGGGATCAATCCACTGGAGATCCGCGTCCACGAGGACCTGCTGGAGCTCCCGATCATATCGGGAAAAACCATACGGGAGCACCAGCCACCGGTAACTTCGGAGTTCGAATTCCTCTCAACGGGGTGGGAGAATGTCTTCTCCATCCAGGAGACCAGCGGGACGAGTGGCACACCCAAGGGGTTCTTCCTGACCTGGGATGACTGGAAGCGGTACGCAGAGAAATACGCGAGGAGTTTTGTCTCGCAGGGATTCTCCAAAAAGGACCGGATCGTGGTCTGTGCATCCTATGGTATGAATGTGGGCGCCAACACCATGACGATCGCCGCACAGCGCATCGGCATGGGGATCATCCCCATCGGCAAGTGCTCGTTTGAATCGCGGATCCTGAAAAGCTACAAGCCGACAGCAATAGTCGGCAGCGTCTTCAAGCTCCTCCACCTTGTCCGGAGGCTCAGGGCCGAAGGTCTCTCTCCTTTAGACACCTCGATCGACAAGCTGGTGGCGGGAGGCGAGAGTTTTGCCGATGAGTCCCGGGAGTACCTGGCCGGACTGTGGGGCTGCCCGGTGTACAATACCTATGGCAGTACTGAAGGTACTATGTGTGGGGAGTGCACACAGGTTGCAGGATTACATGTACCAGAAGATCTGGTGCACCTGGATGTCTATGATCCCCGGATGGCGTCGTTTGTCAATGACGGTGAATGTGGCAGGGGTGTTCTCACTACTCTGCTGCCGGTCGGGGGAAAGGCGGGGATGCTCCTGCTGAACTACGATACCGAGGATACGACGGTCGTCCTCTCCCGGGACCGGTGTGCCTGCGGCAGGACCCACATGCGGATCCACAACCCTCAGCGCGAGGCAGAAACCGCATGGATCTTCCAGAACTCCTTAAACCGCGTTGATATTGAAGCAGCGGTCTTCCAGCCGGGCAACATGGACTACCTGACCGGCGAATACGAGGCATTCATTCACCCTGGGGAGAACCCCGGTGAAACGGTTCTCAAGGTCAGCGTGGAAGCCCTCGATCCGGAGCAGTGCGATAGAAAAGGCATAGAAGATATCTTCGTGAACCGTTTCCTAAAATACAAGCCCGGCCTTGCACAACATTATCATGACGGGGATTTACGGATCCAGCTGACCCTCACCCGGACCGGCGGGCTTGAACTCCATACGCTCAAGGGGCGGCCAAAACGGCTGATCGACAGGAGAAACCACTGATATGATCCGAAAAAACCATGCCAATGAGAACGGCCTCACGGGGCTGGAACTGATTGTGATTTTCATTGTCCTCATCGTGATCGGCCATGTAGCCATCACCGCCCTTGCCCAGGGGTTCAAAAACCCGTCGGAGGGGATGATCGGGACATTTGCCGGGGAATCCGGGTACGCGGTGCGGCACGTTGGACCAGTTACCGGCTTTTCCGCCGTGAACGGGAACCACTCGGATGTCACGGTCCAGTATGTGAAGCAGGATGCCGGCAACCTGGGTGCCGTCCAGATGAATGTGGCGCTCTTTATCGGGGATATGGGTGGGGTTGATTTTGACAAGGTGAACCTCTATGTGGTGACTGCGGACGGGGTGGAAAAACTCTCCCGGAAAACCGGGCAGCCCCTTGTCTGCCCTGGCTGGATGATCACCAACCGTTTTGACGTTCCACAACCGTCACCGACAGCCCCCGGGAAGCTTCCGAAGAATATCCCCGCGGCCAAAGGGACCGGGGGTAAATCCGCGGTCTCGTCCCTGACCGGGGCCGATATCCTGTACCCCGATGAACAGTTCGAGATCATGCTCTGCCCGACCAACACCACCCCACCGTACCAGCAGTTCACCGTAACTGTGAACCCCCCCGGGAGTTCCCAGCCGCCGGTAGCCCTGATCAGCGTACCCATGGATGTCCAGCCGGTTATGTCCCTGGGTTCGGAGTGATACGGTGGCAGGTCACCGTTGCGGGGAAGATGCCTTCACGGGTCTTGAAGCGGTGATCCTGATCCTTGTACTCCTGTTTGTCGCCGGTGCCTTTTTCCTAATCACCAACCCGGGGGAAACTACCGGATGGGCCCGGACGTTCCCCGGAGGTATGGTGGCCGAGAGCGTGTACGTATCCGGGGACAATATGCAGCCCGTCGGATCCCTGTACGGCTTTCCTGCGGTCAGCCGGATGACCAACAAGCCCCTCATGAATGTTCCACGGCCGGATTCCAAACGGCTCGGGGCGGTCCAGGTCATGGTATCCCTCTTTCTCGGGCACACCGGTGCTATTGATATGGATCAGGTTCGTGTCAGCTGGGCTGGAAATGGTTCCATGGTGCAGATCCCAAAAACTGATATCCAGCCTCTGGTCTGCCCGAACTGGACGGTTACCGGGAAATACAATATGCTCCCCGGTCACATGGCAGATGCCGACAACTGGATGGAACCGGAGGAGGAGTTCGAGATCCTGGTCTGCACCTCCCGCGGGGCACGGCCGGATGAACGCTTCACCGTGACCCTCATCCCGGAAGGAACTGCAATGCCGCTTTCCCTCACCCGGACGGTTCCCGGGCGGATAGAGACCGTCATGAGGCTTGGATGATGTCCCCCTGCGGCACCCCTGTTCAACCGTCATGAAAACCATTGCGCAGAATGCGCTTTCACTTCCGGTCCCCCCGGCCGCACAAACCCGCATTTAGGCCATATTTAACTCTCTAATGCCAGAACGGGGCATTTTAAACGGGTTTTTAATCGGCGTGATTAGTGGGTCTGAATACCCAAAATACCCCCAGAAAATTCTTAAAAAATGAGACTTCGACGGGCTTTCGACGGAAACCTTTTATATTATCAGGCGTCACCATTCATTATCAAAACCCAATCGTGGTTTTGAGGTGTTTAAATGGGAACCAAAATTGGAAAAGAAAAGATCCAGCGCGAAAAGGGCTACCTCTACTTTATCGGCAAGGATGGATACGTCTGGGCAGCCCCGATGAAGCACAACAAGACCGGCAAGAAGAAGAAAGTCGGTACTGAAAAGATCGCCAAGGAAAAGGGCTTCATGTACTACATTGGCAAAGACGGATTCGTCGCAAAAGCCAAGATGAAGAACGCATAATCTTACTTTTTCCTTTTGCACGCGGTTGTCCGCCGGCCGGCACAGTCCGGCCGGCGCTCCCGCTCAATAGTTTTCCCCCCGACGGTGTCGTTTCTCGTTTTCAAATCTGCAATCCCGGTTTTTACTGTACCCGTTATTATCGGGTAATGGATCCTGTTACGGATTTTGGCATATGATCCTGCGACAGTGACCCGGAGATCGCGTGTTTTATCGTCCCGGCCTGCGAGTCCGTATAAAGGATCGGAATGCCATCTCTTGTCAACAGGAAATACCGCGAATGGACTGAGGGTCTGGATACACACCAGAGTATGATCTCCATCTTTGAACATATCCGCGATATTCCGTACTCACTTGCCATCCCCTGTCACGATCCCGTCACCGGGCCCGAAGAGATGCTCCGGGCCGGGAAGGGGTACTGCACACCCAAGCATTACCTGCTTGCGGCAATGTTCCGGAAACTGAACCTCAGTGTGGTATATGCCACGGTTGCGTTCCTGTGGAATGATCCGGGCCTCAACTATCCGGCCGCTCTCCGGGAACTGGCCGCGGGAATGCCGGTAGCCCACCACCTTGCCTGCCGGGTGCAGATCGGCTGCCGCTGGGCGCTTGTGGATGCAACCTGGGACTCCCCGCTTGCAAAAGCCGGGTTCCCGGTCAACGATCACTGGGACGGGTATGCGGATACGAGGTGGGCGGTCAGGCCGTTCCGGTCACCGGTCCGGACTGCGTACTGCCGGACGCTGACAAACGAGCCGTGCCGGACATCCGGGGAGGCCGAATTGTCTCCGGTTGATGGTGAGAAAGATCACTGGGATGAGGATGACCAGTCCCGGTATTTCGCCCAGAAAGTTTCACTGCGGACCCCGGAAGACCGTGAACGAATCGCGAAGTTTTACCGGGAATTTGATCTGTGGCTGGAGACCGTGAGACGGTCATGCTGACGATCGTTACCTGTCACTTTTAAAGCCAGAATTCCTATATACCAGTTTTATGGTATCATCTCCCTGGCAGGACCGGACGTTACTCCGGCTGATTGTCCTGTTGTTGCTCTGCGCCGGCATGGCAATCATCGCATCCGCGTTGGTATCTCATCCGCTCACGCCACCTGGACCTGCATCCGAACTCCCATTCCTTTCAGGGAGTGCTGTTACCGGCAGCTCCTGTCTGTCAACGGGTAATGCGGAGCGTACGGCAGGGAGTGGCCCGATCAGTGTGAAGATCCTCGCCGTCAATGATTTCCATGGGCAGATGCCGGCAGGGCAGACAACGAACAAACGCCCGGTCGGGAGTGCCCCGGTTCTCGCCTCGTACCTGAAAGCGGCAACGGACGTATTTGGGCCGGCCAACACCTTCCTTGTCTTTCCGGGCGATGTCATCGGGGCATCGCCGCCCCAGTCCGGGCTCCTTTACGATGAACCGAGCCAGATCTTCTTCAATGAATTCGCCAATCCCTGCTGCACGGGAAAAAACGATCCGGCTGAATCCGGGTGCAACCTGGTGATGACCCCCGGAAACCACGAGTTCGATCGCGGGACCGGCGAACTCCTGCGCCAGGTGTACGGGGGCAATGGCAACGCATCGATCACCCACCTCGCCAATCCCTATCCCGGCACCCGCTCATCCTATACCTGTTCCAACGTGGTCTGGAAAGAGAACGGCACCACGATCTTCCCTCCCTATGTCATACGGAATATCAGCGGGATATCCGTCGCGTTTATCGGGGCCGACACAATAACCACTCCCGAGCGGCTGGCACCCCACCGGGCGGATGATATTCTGTTCCTCAATGAGACGGAGTCCATCAACCGGTATGTTGCAGAAGTCAAGAAGAACGGCATACATGCCATTGTTGTCCTGCTCCACGAAGGCGGGGAACAACAGGCCTATGAGGGGTGGACGCGGACCGGGACCAATGTGACCGGCCGGGTGACCGGCATCGTTGCCGGTCTCGATGGCGACGTGGATGTCGTTCTCTCGGGCCATTCCCACCAGTTCACGAATGCATACCTTCCCAATGCAGCCGGAAATCCTGTCCTGGTTACGCAGGCGTACAGCTACAGCAAGGGATATGCAGACGTGAACCTGACCCTTGACCCGGTTACCCGGGATATTGTGAGCAAGTCTGCGCAGGTAGTCCTTGCGTATGCTGACCAGCCGCCCGGCTCAACCCCGGATCCTGAATCTGCGGAGCTTCTTTCCCTGGATGAGCAGGCAGTTGCTCCCGTAATCGGGCGGCAGATCGCAGTTGCCTCCCATGATGTTACCCGGGACGAGAGTGCAGCCGGGGAATCGGCACTCGGGGATCTCCTGGCCGACTCCCAGCGATCCGTCATGGGGACGGATGTGGCGTTTATTACCACCGGGACCATGCGGTCCGACATCAAAGCAGGGAATGTTACCTGGGGAGACCTCTTCTCCGTCCAGCCATTTTCAGGAACCGTTGTCTCGATGAAGCTGACCGGGCAGCAGATCCGGCATGCGCTTGAGCGCCAGTGGCAGGAGCCGCAGCCCCCGCATACGCTTGGCGTGTCCGGCCTCACCTATACGTACAATGTGATACGGCCTGCCGGTAACCGGGTGCAGGACGTATTTGTCGGCGGTGTCCCGCTCGACCCGGCGGCAACGTATACCGCGGCCATGATGGACTACCTCTCCATCGGTGGTGATGGCTACACGATATTCACGAACGGGACCTTTATTGCGAGCGGGCCTTCGGATGTCGATACCCTTGCATCGTACCTGGGATCGCTCCCCCAGCCGGTGAATGTAACGGCTGACGGGAGGATCCGGAAAATCCCTTAAAACCCCTCTCCGGGTCAGGCCGGGCGGGTGGCAAGCAGGTCCGGGACTTCCCGGGCCCGGAGGTTTGCCGCAAACGTGCGGGCAAGCAGGGGATTTACCGCTTGCGGGGGGAGCCCGAGGGCAGCAGCAGTTTTTCTGGTAATTTCCATGAGGTCGGGGTTTCCTTCGCTGGCTGATGTGAGCACGGCTTTGTGGATCGTATTGATGTAAGCGAGCGCCTGATCCATCATCCCGCAGGCCTCCCCGCCACTCCAAGGCTCGTCCCAGGCTGACAGGAGGTGGCGGATCCCCCGGACCGATCGGAGCAGCCGGATTGACCGGATGGATTGTTCTGCGTCATCGTAGACCGGGAGATCTCCCGGTACCGGGATGGCATCCCCGGTAAAGAGTGCCCCCTCGCCCTGCAGGAAGAGCGAGATCGAACCGGCGGAATGGCCCGGCGTGTGTATAACCTGGATCTCGTATTCGGTTGTCCCGTCAGTGTCGATGGTGCAGCCTGCTTCGAGTTCGAAATCAAGTGTTACCGGCCCGCCAACCAGCGTGTCGAATCCCGGGACCGGGCGCTCCCGGTTCTGGCGCTCCACATCCTCGATCCAGACCCGTTCGGCAGCGTGTGCCGCTGTTGTGCACCAGGTAGCCTCCTGAATAGCCCGGGCCGCCCCGATGTGGTCTGGATGGGAGTGGGTCAGGACAATGAGCGATATCTCCCGAGGGTCGCGGCCGATAGACCGGATATAATCGAAGATCTCTGTCTCGCAGCCCTTAACGCCCGTATCGATGAGCGTGATCGTCTCTCCTGCAATGAGGTACGAGTACACGAAACGGTCGAGCGTGAGGCCGGGTGCAACCGGGACCCGGAACGGGTGCCTGAGCGCATGGATAGCGGGGGTGATCTGCATGGGGATTTCCTGTGCCGGAATATGGGGCGGGGAAGGGTATATTGGTGGGGGGTGGCCCCCCGGTCATGGTGATCATGGAGGGGGGGTCACCCCTTGCCCGGAAATTTTTGGCAGGGGGGTATGCCCCCTACCCCCCACCTCAATTATGAGTAAGGAACGATTTTTTGTAGTTACTTGCGGGGTATTTCTTGTGGAACCGCCGGTATAAAATATCTCCATTGCAGGGTTCGCAAAAATGAGTAGGTTATTGTCATTTCCCAAATGAGTGGGGGGGTCACCCACCCAGTCATGGTGATCGTGGAGGGGGGGTTCCCCCCGCGTGAAAATTTTCAGCAGGGGGGGTATGCCCCCTACCCCCCCTTTTGGCTGGGGGGTGCACAAGGGTTGACCAAGGGGAAAAATAAAACTCCAGAAATCATTCCCTGATACGATCGGGTGTCAACGGAGAATCGCCCGCTGCCCGGATCCGGGCCTGCACCACATTGCTGCCTCATCCTGTGCATTGCATGGGCAATCTATAGAGGGTCAATATTCGCATATAGATACCCCTTCATTTCCAGTGGAACTCTGTCCTAGGGGCCGTCTTCGGTCACCGGAGCGCCCGGTTTAACCGGTCCCTCACTGCGTCCGCTACCTGTGCATACACGATCTCCCCGGGTATCCCGCCAAGACCGATTGCAATCGCGTGCCGGATGTACGGGTGGTCCCGGACCCCGATTTTTTGCAGATCCTGCACGTTCCGGTTCTGGCTGAGCAGGATCCGTTCAGTCAGTCGCGGCCAGAATGGGACCGTGGTCTTGAGCTCGCTCAGCAGGGCCAGGGCAAATGCCTCCGCTGCTACCGGATCGGCACTTGCAAACACGAACCCCGGGTCGGGGCTGCAAACATATGCCCTACCCAGGCTGAGTGGTCCCAGCCGGATCCCAAACCGGTCGGGGCCAAACGTAACCTGCGCCTTTGTCGCGACAACAAGGGTAACGCGCAGCTTCTCTCGTATTGCATCGCTGATCTCCACGATCTTCTCAAAGAACGTGCCTGTCCCGTCATCCCGGGAAACGAGCGTGCTCCCCCTCGCTGCGCCCGTTATGAATGAGTTGTACGGCCCGTTTGCGTGGAACTCCATCCGGCTGTCCTCGCGGAGCATCCCCACCATGCACTTCAGCCCCAGGGTTGCGCCGGCCTGGCTGTGGGTGCTGAGCCGCGGAAGGCAGATGATATGGTCCGCTTCTTCTGCCCGGCGGGTGATGAAAAAACCGCCCGGCCAGGAGCGGGTGTGTTCTGACTGGTGGTGGTAAAACCCGGTATCCCACCCATCGCCTTCAAAACTCACGAACCGGCTCTCTTTATCCGTTCCCATCCCCGACCGGATTAAGTTCTCCCGGCTGCTTCCCCGGATAACGCCCCCGGGATGGTGGAGCACATGCTCAATTCCTGACTGGTCGCCAATCACGACTTTCGCTCCGCGATCTTCCAGCAGTTCTGCCACAACGCGGATTGCGAGCGGGTGGGTGGTGGAAGGAAACGGGTCGGGTGAATTCAGGGCCGGCTTGAGGAGAACAACGTTGCCTTCGCGGAGCCAGGAGCAGTTGTCCGATGCAGCAAGGAACGCCTCAAGGATGCAGGTCGCGAGCTGGTTGTCGGGGCATCCCGCCCGAACCCCGTTTACGAAGACCGGTTTCATACGAAGGTATCGGGATGGCTGCTGAAAAAGGATGCGGCAGGATGACTGTTTACATTTTCAATCAATACTGCGATCAGAATAAGAGTGGGCCCGTCGAGATTCGAACTCGAGATCTTCGCCGTGTGAAGGCGACGTCATAGCCAACTAGACCACGAGCCCAGAATGCATCGACCGGGAATTGAACCCGGGCTATAGGCTTGGAAGGCCTAAGTCATACCACTAGACCATCGATGCACGTGCTCTACAATTTTGGTGTGGCAGAGTATTAATAATTGTCACTGGTTTACTGGATCGGACACCAAAAAAAATAACCGGACCGGGTTATGACCCGGAGGATTCAGCGGTCAGGTACGAGGGCTGCAATGACGGCGAGTACCGGCCCCAACACCATGCCTGCCCAGAAAATGAGACCTGTAATCCCGATGATCAGCAGATAAATCCGGTGCCGCCGGGTCCAGGGCCCGAGCTGTCGTGCGATCCGCAGCGCAGAGAGACCCAGTATAGCCGGTACCAGCACGAAGAGGAGCGTTATGATGATACCCGGAGTATATCCGGTAATATTGACGGCATGGAGCATCTGGACAAATGTCATTGCTGCCCCGCCAAGATACAACAGCCCGGCAACGGATGCCATCCAGAATGCGATCCCGGGCTTTTTGCCCTGGCGCTGGACACGTCGCCCGATCAGGATGAACCCGAGTATCACAACCGCGATGAGCGGGGCAAGGATTTCCAGTATGAAAGGTCCCTCCCGGAGGTGGGTTTCGATCAGGCTGACCGGCACGATGGCCCATTCCAGCGGGCTGAACTCCTCGCGGTACCCGACAGCAAGGCTGTATTGCGTTTCATCTGCCGGGCTCACGACTGCCACGTACCAGGTCCCTGCGGATGTAATCTCCTGCGAATAATTCGCCACTTCGCTTATCACGCCGGGGCTGAACGGCTCATATTCTGCCCGGAGCGGCTGGTGACCCGGAATGAGAATCGCACCGTATCCATTGGGAATCGTAACGGTGGGGGAAATCGCGGCCTGAACCAATGGGATCTCTGGCCCCATGACTATCATATCCGGAGCTGGCTTGCCATACCCGTTGTTCATCAGGGAGAGCACCAGCCGGTCGCCGGGTTGCATCCGAAGCTCGTAATATGCCGCGCCACCGGCATCGTGGAGATTGCCGTAGATGGCATACGATTTCTGTGGATGTTCAATGGAAAGCGCTGTGCTGAGGTCATGGTTGTTATCAGCACTGACCGGGACGTGGGCCTGCACCGGAATGACCAGGATCAGGATGAGGGCAAGGAGCACTGCCAGCGGAATAGGCAACCGGCGGATCATACGGTATAGCGGTTGGGCTCTCCGATCACATCAAGATGAGGGATAACCACCTTAACCCGGTGTGTCCCTGGTGCACATGCACCGGCTGGCGAAAAAAAAAGGGGTTAGTAACCCCGGAGTTCGGCTTCGACTTTCTCGAGATTTGCAATCCGCTTTTCGAGCGGCGGGTGGGTTGAGAAGAGCTCCATGATAGTACTCCCCGAGAGCGCCGGGATGATGAAGAAGGCATTTGCCCCCTCAACCTTGGCCTTGGCTTCCGGTGGGATCGCGTCAATCCGCCCGCTGATCTTATTGAGTGCGGATATGAGCGCCCGGGGGTTCCGGGTGATAAGTGCACTGCCCCGGTCTGCGGCAAACTCGCGGTACCGCGAGAGAGCGAGGATGAGCAGGGTGCTTATTGCGTAGACAATGATTGCAACTACCCAGATGATGATTCCCCCGCCGTTCTCCCGGTTGTTGCCCCCGAAGAGGGCCGAGAAGAAGAAACTCTGCATGATCATCGAGGCTATCATTGCAATAAGGCTCGCGAAGGTCATCGTCAGGATATCGCGGTTCTTCACGTGGGCAAGCTCGTGGGCAAGCACTGCTTCAAGCTCGTCCCGGGTCAGGAGCCGCATGATCGAGTCCGTGCAGGCAACAACCGCATGTTTGGGACTCCTCCCGGTAGCGAACGCATTGGGTACCGGGCTCTGCATGATGGCGATCCGTGGCACGGGAAGATCGGCTTCCTTGCACAGTTTTTCCACCGTCCGGTGCAGCTCAGGGTATTCATCGGGTTCGATTACCCGTGCGCCTGTTGACCAGAGTACCATCTTGTCCGAGAAGAAATACTGGAACAATGCCATGCCTACCGCTATGACGATGATGAACCAGTAACCCACACCGAATGCCAGCAGGATGGTCATGAACACCAGGTAGACCAGTAAGAGCAACAGCCCGGTGAACCAGACCCTGGCCGTAAGGCCCCAGTCGCGTTTCCATTCCATAATTAGTACATGTTCTCGCCCTCCTCTCTTAAACTATTCGATAATCCCAAAAATCGGGGTTCAATTCGACCCTCATTTTGCAGGGGGTCGCGCAGCTCCGGACACCACCGGCATTGGTAAACCGGGTTTATCCTTCTTAATTATTCAGGATCAATACAGAAACTATTTTTTTGCCAACACCGGACTGATACGTATGGCTGAAGTCGATCCAGAAGCGCTGGCGGATGTTGCGTATGGCATCTTCGAGCACCTCCTGAACCGCAGGCTGCGGGAGCAGGGCAGATACCTGTACATGTTTGTTGAAGGGGGCATCGACTTCAAAGGAGATCTTCTCGCGATCTTTGATTCGTTCGGGCAGGAATACCCGCAGCTCGCCGATGCAATGATCGCCCGTTTCACGGATGTCGACACGATCTACCGCATGCTGTGCGAAGGGGAAGGTACGATCCCCTCAAAGACCGCCCAGATGTACTGGATCGTGCTCGATGCGCCCGGTAGTGCACCCGAAGCAATAGAGGATGAGAATGCCGGGAAATGGCTGATCTTCCAGGAACCGGATCTTGCCGATGCTGCATGGAAGAAAGTGAGGGATGCAACGGTGGCACTTGAACTGGGTATTTCTGCAAAGGTGAGCACGGCTAAACCCAATCCCGATTCCCGGGACAACCGCAGGGTGATCTACGTGTACACGAAAGACTGGGCAGACGAGGCGGATGTCATGCGTGTGCGGGAGAAACTCCGCTCACTCGGCTTTGTCGATCGTATCGGGTACAAGCGCAACATCGAGACGTTTGCCGGAGAGTACGCCAAGAAAGGCAAGAGGGTAACGTATTATTCCGCATAATTTCACCTTTCAGGGTCTCATTGGATTGTTAAATCCGGCAGGATATTCCTGTTCAGGATCTTTTTTCTGCTTCTTTTTTTCTGATACTACGGTTATCCGCGTCCGTTTTTTAAAAAAGCCCATCGCCCCTGTGATCTTTGCCGGTCAAAGCCACTATAGCCTCACGGGGTGTGATCCGGTGAACCCTGTGGTATAAACATGAGGTCAATATGCGAAGGAAATCTGCCGGAATACCTGAAAAATCCGGGTACACCTGCAACTGCTGAAAAGAAACCAACTGATAAAAAAAGGATGCGGGATATTGAGATTACGCTTTCCTTTCCTTATTCTTGGGCCGCAGGTTCTGGTAACCGCACTTGCGGCAGCTGGTTGCACGGATTGCATTGCGTGCATTACAGTGCATGCATATTTTTACGTTGAGTAACCGGGCTTCGGCTTCTGGAAACTTTGCCATTATGAAACACTCCTGTTCGCCCTTATAACAAAGCTGTGAGACTTCTTAACCGTTTGTGTCATTTGCTCTGTCCGGCCGCGTGTTCCTGCAGGAACCAGTCCTGGAACGCGGCAAGTGCCCGGGCCCGGTGGGACATCCGGCTCTTCTCTTCCATGGGGATCTCGGCAAGCGTTGTTCCCCCGATCTCGAAGATCGGATCGTATCCAAACCCGCCATCCCCCCGGGGGTTGTGGGCGATCTGTCCCTCAAGTGTCCCCGGAAACACCCGGACCCCCGTTGCGTCTGCATAGGCAATCGCCGTGGTGAACCGGGCGGTTCGATCAGATTTGCCCTCCATGAGTTTCAGGATGCCGGCATTGCCGATGGACTTCTGGACATACGCGGCGTATGGGCCGGGAAACCCGGCCAGGGCATCGATGGAGAAACCCGTATCGTCCACAATGAGCGGGGCATTCAGCTGCCCGTATGCGAACCGGGCCTTTCCCTGAGCGATCTCCCCGACATCCTCGGAACGGTGCTCGGGGAGATCCAAGGCCACGTGCGTCACTTCGAGCAGGCCCCCGAAGAAGGCTGCAACCTCGCGGGCCTTGTTCGCGTTGCTGGTCACCATCGTTATCTTCAGAGGTACCGCCCCCGGAGTTCGATCTCGTGTTCCCGGGCGATGATATCGTCAGCCCCGTTGAATGTGTTCCTGTAACCTTCTTCGAATGCGGCCTTGAGACCGGCACAGCGGGACGGGGCGGTGCTCTCGAGGGTCTGATAGAGGACGTGGATGTCAACTCCCCGCTGTTCGATCTCCTGGGTGACCTGGGCAAGCCCGAAATCGATCATTGCGCAGGTACCATCCCCTTCGCGCAGGATCAGGTTGCTCGTTGTGAGGTCGCCATGCATGATCCCCGCGGTATGCAGGTTTCCAACCGCTCCGCCTGCCTTGCGGAGGTTTTCTTCCGTAAGATCATCGGTAAGGAGGGTGCCCCGGATCCGTTCCATCACGATGGTGTCGGCAGTGATATCGTACATGACGGGAGTTGGTACGCCGCCTTTGCGCGCTGCGTGGATGAGGCGCGCTTCGGCCCGGGTCCGCTCGGTGATCAGGCGCCGGTCCAGCGCGGGCACCCGGTAACGTTTTGCGATCCGGTGCTTCTCAATGGTGTCTGTGCCAAACGTGATCACTGCTTCAGCCCCGCGTCTCTCTGACCCGTCACTGTTTGCCCCGGATGGCACATGCCCCGTGGGGTCGTGTTTCCAGGTGACCGCGACCTCGTCTGACCGGAACGACGGGTTGACCTGCGAGGACTCAATCGGGAGCGATATGCCGCTCTCCAGCATCAGTTTTCCGGTATACGCGATCATGGCCCCGTTGTCGCCGAGATACTTCCTCTCGGGCACGTAGAATTGCGCTCCGCGATCCTCGCACATGGCCTGGAGCATCTCCTGCAGGCGCCGGTTTGCCCCGACGCCCCCGACAAGGAGCACTTCATCCTTACCTGACAAGGAGAGTGCCCTCTCGGTCACTTCCACGCACATGGCAAACGCGGTCTCCTGGAGGCTGTAACAGACATCCGAAAGCGGGGCCCGGCTCTCCTTTGCCGCCGAGATGAGGCCCGAGAAGGCAAGATCCATTCCCTTTACCGTGTAAGGAAGTTCGATATACTGGCCGCCTTTTGCGTTCTCTTCAATGAGCGGGCCGCCGGGATGGGGAAAATTTTTGGCCCGGGCGAACTTGTCCAGGGCGTTGCCGATCCCGATATCGAGCGTTTCGCCGAAAATCCGGTATCGCCCGTTGAGGTACCCTATAACCTGCGTATTTGCCCCGCTGGCGTAGAGAACGATGGGATCTGTGCAACCGGTGGCGAAACAACCAATCTCAACATGGGCAACGCAGTGGTTGACCCCGACCAGCGGGACATTGAGTGCAAGAGCAAGGGAACGGGCGGCCGTTGCGACCGTGCGGAGGCAGGGCCCGAGACCCGGCCCCTGCGAGAAGGCTATACCGGTCACCTTCATGGGTTCTGTAAGTACCGACCCGATGAGTTCTTTCATCACGGAGGCGTGATGCTGGGCTGCTTCGCGGGGGTGGATACCTCCCTGTGCAGGGCTATAGGGCCGTGATGCAAGAGAAACGAGATCGTGATCAAAAAGAGCGGCACTGAGATTCCAGGCAGTGCCCTCAATTCCGAGTATCTGCCCAAAAACAGGCATTGGTGCTTATTTTCTGAATTCAGTATATCCGCACTTGCCACAGGTGGCCCGGTCCTTGTGGTCCGCCATCATGACACCGGGTCCGCAGCGCGGGCAGTATTTCTTTGTGGTGGTAACCGTTGCGCCTTCAACCTTGAAGTACGCGCCCCTCTGGGGTCCTTTGGCCTTTGCTCCCTTCTTTGCTGCTGCCGCCATTCTTATGCCTCTTCCTTCTTCTTGGGCAGTCCGCGCGCTGCAAAGTGCGGCCGTTCGGTCTTGTTCCTGCTCTCTTCTGAATCGTAGATGCGTGCCGCGCCGGTGAGCTCTGTCTTGCCAAAGCTGCTGTTCAGGGTGTCAAGGGTAACCTGGTGCTCCTTTACGTTCAGGAGGGCGCAGAGTTTTCCGATGATCTGCATACGGGAGGGGGTTGCACCGTCGTATTTGAGGGTAAATTGAACCTCTTTTCTGGATAAAAGTTCATTTCTTTTATCGCTGGTGATCTCAAAGTCCATCGATATCCTGTAATTATTGGGAATCACTTTATTTAAAATATGACCCTCATCCTGAAGAATGGGTACAGAAAACAGGGATCTTCCGGTACTTGATCCTGCCTGGATCATCTACGGGTGAAATGGCTGAGAAATTTTTGAGCGGTTTCCTTGGCTTCCGGAGTAACGGTCCTCAATACCACTCCTTCATTAGGCTGGCCGTAGAGCACGATCGCACCCAGGGGGGCTGCAATCACCATCGGGATGACTGCCAGGTCTTCCTCTCCATCCACAACGATGGTCGTGGGGGGATGGGCGATTGCCTGGTCCAGTGCCGCGATCAGCTCATTGGTCAGGGTTCCCGCCGGGTTCTTCACGGAGATACAGGTGCCGGTAACGTCCGGCATCCGGCTGCATGGCGACCTCATCGTGTAACCGTCGACAACTGCCACGTCGGGAACGATCCTGTTCTTCTGGAGGTTATGTGTTACAACATCCCCTACAGCACAGACAATATGCCCGGAAAGGAGGGGAATTATCTCCTCGATCTCGCGATGGAGTTTGCCAAAGGGTTCCTTGAAGAGCCTGCGGTGCTCTTCGGGAAGGGTGAGCATCAGCGGACCTTCAGCGCGTAGCGGCCCGGAAGTTTGATGTTCATCCGTTTTGCTACTTCCGAGTTTTCCGGATCGATGATGACGAGGTAACCGGACCAGTCCTCGCTTAAGTTTGTTGTACCACAGACTACGCAGTTCTCGCCGTCAACTACGCGGTGGCAGTCGCGGCAGACCTTTCCCTGTTTCTTCTTATTCGCCGGAGGCATGCTCCTTCCTCTTGCCCTTTGCCTTTTCAGGTGCCTTTCCGGTGGTTGCGCCGGTCGACTCTCCTGCTTTCTCCTTCTCCTTTGCGATCTCTTCCTCGAGCCACAGTGCTGTGCCAAGGCCCGCCTGGCGCATGGTGAGGCCGATCTTGCTGTCTCGCGGCTCGCGCTCGTTCAGTGAGAGGGTGACCACACGGACGCGGACAACGTCCCCGACGCCGATATACCTCTTTGACTCCTGGCAGATGAGGCGGGCATTCTTCTCGTCGTAGTTGATGTACTCGTCGGAGATCTGGCTCACATGCAGCATGGCATCAATAGGGCCGAGGCTGACGAATGCGCCAAAGCTTGTTGTTTCCACGACAAGGCCTTCGATGACTTCCTGCAGGGCAAGTCTGAGTGCCATTGCCTCGAACCGGACATCATAGTAGACGCCGCCATCACCGGGTACGAGTTCTCCCTCGCCAACATCCAGCACTTTCGTGACACAGATGAAGATCCCGATCTCCTTATCGATGCTGCCCTCGAGCTGATCCTGCAGAACTTCGAGGATCACTTTTTCGAGTTTCTCACCAAGGCGCTGGGGGGGCACCCGCACCTTATCCTCAAGCAATAATTTATGATACATGTTTACCTCCGCAATATCTCCAGTTTTTTCTGTTTTCGTAATGAAATTACGCCAATGCCACGGGCAAAGAGCGCTTCTCTGATCCGCCTGTCGTTGGTCACCACCAGGCAGGAGTTCCGGGTCGCATATTCGATTACCTGTGCATCGATTGATACCGATTCCAGTTCCCCGCTTGGGAAAATGGTACACTTCTCCCCGAGCGTGAGACCACATCGGGCTGCAGCCCCGTCCCGTCCTTTCGCCCGCGAGAGTCCCGCAAGTTCCTGCAGAACCCCGGAGAGGACCATCGGCTCAAACGAGCCAAGGAGCATCCGGAGTTCGTCGAAGATATCTATCTGGAACTGCGCCGGCATCATCAGTGCATTTGCATCCAGAAGTACCTTCACTCGCTCAGTACACCCATCCCGATTAACCGCCAGCGTGCTCCCACCTGCCGGCTCATGGCGATCCGTGAGCCCACTTCTGCACATACCGGTCGCTTCAGAGCAATTTCCACGTAGTCTTTCTTGGTATTTGTCACGACACCGACCGTGACTGCAGTTCCGACCGATAGCATCAGCGGCTCGGAATGCTTAAGCGGCTCGATGATGAGCTCGCTCGTTGCACCGACAACGCGTTCCATCAGGGTGACGCTGCACCGGATCTTCTCCCATACCGGGGGAAGTTTTCCCTCGTGGCCCAGCACCTGGCCGGCCAGAGCATCGCTCTTGGTCAGTGCAGGATCGAGTTTGGTTCCTACGCCCAGGAGTCCCCCGGGAGTAGCAGTTCCAACGTTCTTTGAACCTGCACTGATGGACGTGATTGTTGTCGTGATGGGAATCCACTTGATGCGGTTCTCTACCTGTGTCTGCCTGCCCGGGCGGATTTCGATCTTGTCATCTGCGCGGAGGATGCCCCGAATAAGAGACCCCCCGACGACACCGCCTTTGACATCCTTCCAGTTGCAGCCCGGCTTGTTCACATCGAACGAGCGGGCGATCAACATGACCGGTTCAGCATTTGGATCGCGTTCCGGCTCGGGAATAACCCGGTCCAGTGCCTGGACAAGGGCTCCGATATTGATCCCTTTCTGTGACGAGACCGGAATAATTGGTGCGTTTTCAGCGATCGTCCCTTTGACAAACGCCTTGATCTCGTGATAGTTGTCCACCGCTTCTTTCTGGCTGACAACATCTATCTTGCTCTGGACGATCACGATATTCTTTATGCCCACAAGCTCAAGCGCCATCAGGTGCTCTTTTGTCTGCGGCTGCGGGCATCTGTCGCTTGCAGCAATCACGAGCATCGCTCCGTCCATAAGGGCGGACCCGGAGAGCATCGTTGCCATCAGCGTCTCGTGTCCCGGTGCATCGACAAATGATATGGAGCGGAACGGCGTTCCTTTACCACCACATTTCGGACATGTTTCACTTGTTGAAAATGCCTCCGTACCTTCGCAGGCGTCACACCGGTAAAATGTGGCGTCAGCATATCCGAGCCGGATGGAAATGCCCCTCTTCACTTCCTCACTGTGCCGGTCGGTCCATGTCCCGGTGAGTGCGTTGACGAGCGTGGTCTTGCCATGGTCTACATGACCCACGACGCCGATATTGACACTGGGAACTGTCACATCATGCAAATGAAATCGAACCTCCTTCTCTATTCTCTGGTTGAATCAACCATTGTATGATTTATTCTTATCAGGATCGAACGCACCAGATTTCGCGCCTGTCGATCCTGGTGTCCTGCCAATGGCAGGGACAAGTTCAATCGTACAAGTGATCATGATATTGTGGTATGGGTTGATAAAAATACCCGCGCCGGATTACCCGGTTCCTGATGCCTGAAGATTATCCACCGCCCTCACAGCTCTGATCGATGTTTTTGAGGGCATCCTGAAATCCGCTTCCACCGGCGTACTCCCGCTCCTGCTCGATGACCTGTTTTGCATCCACCTGTATTGATGATGCTACCCTGCTGTCAGCCCCCATGGCCGGGATGAGGTGATCGATACGATAGAGGAGCTTTGTACTGTCCAGCTCCGCAAAGGTCTCACCCCTTACCAGTTCCAGATGAAGAACTTTACCGGTCGTTCCTGTGCGGGGATACCGGACTTTCATCCCGAGAGTAATTTCATCAGCTAACATACCGGAGTATGAGCCTATCCCCCATATAAGCATTTTTTCCTGGAGACTGATCCGTACGATTCCGGAATATGCCCATTATAGCGATCAATCCTTCTGTAAATGATCCCTGAAAAAAATAAAAAAATTACTGGAGTGTCAGACCCTGCATGACTGCCGCTTCAGGGACCTCAAACTGGCGTCCCGTGCCCGCGATCTGGTATTTCCCGAGGGTCTTGACACCGTACGGGTTCCCTGTCGTGGAATAGGGGACAATGAACTCTCCGTTAATGCTCGACTGGCGGTAGGTGAAATTCCGTCCCGTGTTTGTAACAACGGGGACCTCAATGATTCCCTCTCCTTTGATGCGGGCGCCTTTGACATACTCGAAGACTTTCACGTACTTCAGATCGGTGGTCTTGGAATTCAGAGCATTTGTCGGAGATTCGTGAACAAGCCGGTAATGGCGGAGGGCAGGGACTTCATCGACCGGGTAAACGAGGGACGGGCTCATTGCCTGTGCATGATACCCTGCCTGTGCTTTAAGGTTGTATTGCTCTGCGTGAAGGAGAGCATTGGTTGAATTTGTTGCCTCGGCATCAGTCATAACCGGTAACGATACACCCGTCACTTCAGGGTCTGCATACTCAATGTAATATACCATGGAGGGTTGGGTCTGGGAACCGTCGAGATTGTGCAGTTTTGAGATCATGGTCTGGAAGTATGACCGGGTATTGAGCATGACGGATTCGTAACTGTCAGGATTATCCCTGCTAGGTGTAAGGAGAGTAACCTGGTAGGGTTTGCTGCCTTCGGATGAGTTATACCATGTCGCCATTGCCCAGAACTTGCCCGTATCCATCTCGACATCCGTGACAATGTACCTGGTCCCGTCATGATTGAGGATATCGTTGGCGGTATCTTCCGATGCAGACATGAAAAATGCAGCCGATCCCTGGGGTCCGGTTACCCCCTGCTGGAATGGGTTTGCATTCGGGATCCTCTTGGCAATGTAGGTGATCATGTGACCATAATCCCACCAGGACATGACACCATATGACTGGTTGGGGTACTGGAACGTTTTCGGGTTATATATGGTGAGGTAATCCACCCCGGTTTCGGGGGTGTTGTTTGCCATCCAGTCAAGTGATTCGCGCCAGTCCGGGTTCATTTGCATGGGGTCTTCCGAAGCACCCAGATAACTGATGGAAACCGATGCGTATACGAAGAGGAGGCTCACGAGCACCCCTGCAATCAGGAGACCTGCTGCAAGATAGTTCGTAGTGTGTGCCCCCGTCCCTTTTTTCTGGATGGTTTTCTTCTTTTTACTTCGTATAATGGGACTTTCCTTATTGGAATCTCCGCTTTCTTTTGAAGTTGTATCCTGGGGCAGATCCCCAGCCATCCCACGAACATCTCCCCATCCGCGGGCAAAGACAACGCTCATGCACGCTGCCGCGAGAAGGGCAACGTTGATGGCAAGATAATATTCGTACCGGACATGCTGCCATGTGGAAATCAGCATTATCAGTGACCAGACCAGCACGAATACCTGTTCCGGGTGCTCATCGCGGAAGTTGTTATACGCCATGACGATGATCCCGCCCAGCATAAGGATAAGTCCGAAATTAAACGTAGTCCATGCAAGAGCTGTAGACCACCCCCGGGCTTCCTGAACCGTGTCGGTTACTGGTGCCTGCCCGAAAAACGCAAAGAGACTGTTCACGAGAAGCGCATACATCTGCGGGCTGAAGATGGATAGGACAAGTGCAAAAAATACCGCTAACCCAGCAATGACCGCCGGAAAATAATACCGCTCTTTTGTTCTGAGTGCCCGTGCAATCAGGTACAGAACAATAGTACCTCCGATAAGGACTACATAGGCGTAGATGTGTCCAACTGAATAGTTGGACAGATCCATTCCCGTTGTTTTGAACCCGAAGAGAAGAAGACCTGCGGCTGCTATAAGGAATATGACCGTGTTGATAACAAGCAGATATTCACTTGTCCGGCCGCGGAGATGATCGATAACAAACTGTAGTACGGTGAATGCCCCCACGATCAGAGCGAAGAGGATCATCGTTGGCATAACGAAGAGGCCAAGGAGATAGGCGATACCGGCGAGACCCGAGAAGATGAGGGTTTTCTTATAGGTGTGGATCTTTTTGAGATCTATCGTGTTCTCTTTCTCGGAAAGGATTGCATACATGTAGAAAAGGCAGAATAACGTGGAAAAAAGAACCTCTGCGATATGATGGTCCATGTACCCGTACAGTGACCGGTAAAAAAACTGGCCGGTGACTATGGCGGTGAATCCCGATGCAAGAACTCCTGTCTTCCAGTCCCCGCAGCACTTACCAACATAATACATTATGACAACGGTTGCCACTCCCATGAGCGGGGGAATAAGAAGGCCAAGGCTGATTATTTCAGGACGGGTCGAAGCACCGGTCAGGAAACAACAAACGGCAATAATTGTGGGAAAAAGCGGGCCCCAGTATATGTTTGACCCGCTGGGATAGAGGGTCATGGGATCAAACCATGCATACTGGGGGAAATTTGCAAGGATCTGCTCCACCTGGCGGAGGTTGTAGAGGGGATCATCGCTCGCTACCATCATCAGGATATCCGTGTTCCCCATGGAGAACAGGGGGATCAGACGAATCCAGAGTGCAAAAAGAGAAAATAGTGCGACAAGCCCGAAAATCAGGTATTGCTGATATTTTTTAAGATCTGGAAATTCCATGAAACCATCCTTTCTTGGGTATTAGGTTTCACCGGAAATCATTAATAAATTTGGATAAAACACCTAAACAATCCGGCTAAAAATCCCCTCAAACTGTCTTGATTTATCTCTCCAGCTGTTTTCTTTGGGATTTGTGGGAAATGTAACCGGGTGATCCATCAGGGCTTTGATGTGGGTGATATATTCTTCCTGTGTCCGGTAAACAAAGAGGTTGGGTCCACCGATTTTTTCTACATCTGGCATCGGACGCATAACGATAGGTTTGCCGCAGGCGGAATACTCAAAATATTTATTGGGAAGGGCAATATCTCCCCATTGGGGGGGGGATAAGGGAATCGTGCAGGCATCCATGCAGGCAATATACCGGGGGAGTTCATTGTATGGCTTGAGGCCGGTAAAAATGACCTGGTTGGCAACCCCGAGATCCCGAACCAGTGTTTCGAGTTCCTGCTGGTAATCAGTAAAAAGGGATCCCCCTACAACCAGAATCCTGGTGTCCGTCCGGTACCGGATCAGATCCGGCAGGGCCCGGATCATCTCGTCGAGCGCATACCACCTCTCGACACTCCCGCAGAACCCGATGACAAATGCATCTTTCCCTATCCCCAGTTCGCAGCGGGCCGGACTCCCATCCATTGGTTTGAAAATGTCTGTATCTACCCCGTTTGTGATCAGTTCTGCAGAAAAACCGAACTTCCTGAGTTTTTCTACAAGCGCGGGTGAGACCGTTGTTATTATATTACAATTTTTCAGATTGTGTTTAGTTATCGCCCAGACACTTCTTCTTACGATATCCTGCAGGAACCGGTTCTTGAAATATGCTGCAGCCGAGTCAGGAAACCAGTCTTTGAGGTCAAATATCACGGGAGTCTTATGCTTTTTTGCTGCATGAATCACGGCTGAACCTGCAAGAACATGGGCTGCGACAACAACGTCAAAATGCTCTTTTTTCAGGAGGCGTTCAAACGCATAGTAGTGATACGGCGTGTTGACGGTGTAATGGAGGAGCGGACTCTGAAGCGGGATTAACGTGGTCTCGTCCACGGTAAGTTTCGTTGGCCTTGGTGCACACCTGCTGACATGGAAATGTGCCACATGGACTTCGTGCCGCTCGGCCAGGATCTCAAATATATTATGATGTCGTGACAGGACCGGGTGATGGATATAATCCTGCGAGGATACAAGAAGGATTTTCATGACCGTTCGTCCTGAAATAAAATCTGTTACAGGTGTATTTACCGGAGTTTCCCGTTTTTTAACGTTCCGCTACCGGTCGTGGAAGATCCCGCATTTTTGCGGGAGAGCCAATAGCAAGCATCCTGTCCGGAACATCTCTTGTCACTACTGATCCGGCAGCGACAAGCGCACTCTCCCCGATGCATACCCCGGGGAGGATCGTAACATTGGCACCAATTGCAGCCCTGTCCTTTATTGTTGGACCTGCCATCTGCCCATAGGATGGGGGGTATCGATCGTTTGTCAGGACTGCGTTGGGTCCGATGAATACCTGGTTTCCGATCCGGGTGTCGGTAGGGATATAGACCATACTCTGGATGCTGACATTGTTCCCAATGGTGACTTTTCCGTCTATCACCGTTGAAGTTCCGATGGCAACATGGTTTCCGATCCTTGTATTTTCCCGGATCATCACATTATGACCTGTCTGGAAATCATCTCCAATGATCACATCGCAGTAAATTATTGTCCCTGATCGCAGCGTGGCATTATTTCCTATTATCGAACCGATAAATCCCTTCTTATCCATATTTTCGCGGGAGGGAAACCCTACCGTTACGGGTTCGAATATCCTGGCATTTTCTCCTATTTTATTCAGTCCATATTCTATCATTCCACGGTCACACTCTTTGCAAGATTTCTTGGCTTGTCAACATCGCGGTTCAATGCCACCGCGGTATGATATGCGAGGAGCTGGAGTACCACAAGACTGGTAAGCACTTGGACAAAAACAGAAACCGGTGGAATACCTATGAAATGGTCGACAATTTCTGAAACTTCGCTGTCGTTCTCACAACCAATCGCGATCACCGGAGCGCCCCGGGCTTTCATCTCTTTGATATTCGAGATCATGACCCCGTAAGTTTCCCCTGGCATACAGATTGCGATCACCGGAGTCTCCGTTGATAGTAGGGCAAATGGCCCGTGTTTGAGTTCACCTGCCGCGTATCCCTCGGCATGGATATACGAGATCTCCTTCATTTTGAGGGCGCCCTCAAGGGCGACCGGGTAAAACGGCCCTCTCCCGACAAAAAATACACTCTGTGCATTTATGCATAATGCGACCGCATCAGAGATATCCATAAGGAGTACCTCTTCAATTGCCTGGTGAGCTTTCAGGAGGCTCTCATCATCTTTTTTATCGCATATCAGGTTTACTATTTGCATCATAACGGCAAGTTGTGCAGTAAAGGATTTTGTTGCGGCCACACTCATTTCCGGCCCTGCCCGCATAAAAATGGTCATGTCCGCAACCCTGCTGATGGTACTCCCGAGGACATTGGTGATTGCGAGCGTTTTGCAGTTATGGGTTTTTGCCTGACGGATGGCTGTGAGCGTATCGGCAGTCTCCCCGGATTGGGTGATCCCGATAACCCGCCCCTCCACTGGCGGAGGAAAATACCTGAATTCGGAAGCAAATTCAAGACGGGCTGGAATGCCGCAGGATCCTTCCAGGAGATATTTGAAGATCATACCAGCATGATACGAGGATCCACACGCAACAATTGTAATGGATGCCGGATGGCAGTCGATGAGACTGGAAACCGTATCCGGGTTAACCGCACGTACCGTGTTATAGAATGCCTGGGGTTGCTCGTAGATCTCCTTAAGCATGTAATGGGCGAATCCGCCTTTCTTGACATCTTCGAGTGACCAGTCGATGAGTTCGACCGGGCGGGTCACTGGTTGGCCCTGGTTGAAAATCTCCAGTTTTCCCCGGGTGATGAATGCCACATCGCCCTCTTCTAGGAAAATTGCCCGTTCCGTATGTTCCAGAATCGGGGTCATATCTGAAGCAGCGAATAACTCCCCGTCCCCGATACCGATCACGAGGGGGCTTGCATTTCTTGCTGCAATGATACAATCCTCTTTTTTGGAAATGACCAGCAGTGCATAGGATCCTTCCAGCAGGGGGAGAATGTCCTGTACTGCAACAAGCAGGCTTTTTGTTCTGGTATAATGCTCTTCAACAAGATGGGCGATAACTTCCGTATCGGTCTCTGATCGGAAGGTATGGCCCCTTGAAACGAGCTGCCGTTTGAGCGCAGCATAGTTTTCAATGATCCCATTATGGACCACGGCGATAGTACCGGAACAATCCAAGTGCGGGTGGGCATTGATATCGTTTGGGGCCCCATGGGTTGCCCATCTCGTATGCCCGATTCCTGTTTTTCCCGTCAGTTTCATGGCAGAACCGGCATTATCTGATATCCTGCCCCGGTGTTTTACCAGTTCAATCCCATTACCGAGGGTGGCGACACCAAATGAATCATACCCCCGGTATTCGAGTTTTTTAAGCCCTTCAACGATGATCGGGGCGGCCTCTTTCCTGCCAACGTATCCGACTATGCCGCACACGTCATATCACCATACTATCGTCAGGGATACACCGGGTGGTCAGGGATCTGCACCCTTCAATAATTGTATTATTTCCAACCAGGGAGTTCCGGTACCGGGTGAATGGCCCGCTTTGTACGCTGTCTCCAATGATGGCACCGAATTCTGATAGTATCGCAGTATCCTCGATTTCCATGAGTCCGGTTCCCATCGTAATTGACGTATGATCTGCCAGGTTGCAGCGTTCCCCGACTACTGTGTCTGTTACCCGAGAATGCGACCCAACTGAAGAGTCGTCCATAATCAGGCTGTTTCCGATAAAGGAGAACGGCTCAAGCGCGACTCTCGAACCGATGCTCGTATTGGGCTGGATACAGCAGTTTGGCCCGATCGTACAGTCGTTCCCAATGACAACAGGGCCGGTGATAACCGTATTAGGCCCTATTGTTGTACCTTTTCCGATCCTGACCGCACCCTGGATAATCGTCTGTCGGCTTGCCATGCCCTCACGTGCAGGTGTGAGTGTGCTCAAAAGACGCCTGTTCATCTTAAGAAGATCCCAGGCAAAGATTGCATCCTGCCAGTCATCGGCAGGTATTCCCAGTACCTGGCGACCATCTTCTATCATGGCAGATATCGCATCCGTGAGATCATTTCCTTTTATATACTGAAAAACATTATGTGTTAGGGAATATATCCCAGTACTAACCATGAAACTTGGGGCGTGCTCCGGTTTTTCCACGATGTGGGAAACAAATCCCTCATTTAAGAGAACCACCCCGAAATTGGAGGGATTGGGGTGTTCCTTGACCAGCATAGCATTGGGGATATCTTTTATCCGTGCAATGGAATGTGGATCGATATAGTTGTCCCCTGGGAGAAGCAGGAAATCACCGTGTATTTTTGATTCTGCACACTGGAGGGCATGTGCAGTTCCCAACTGTTTGTTCTGAACAACAACGTCAATGGGAATTTCCAATTGGTTCAGGAACCGTGTTACCTGCTCTTTCCGGTATCCTACGACTACGATGATATCCCGGATGCCGTTTTTTACAAGGGCATCGATAACATATTCGATGATGGGGCGGTTTGCAACCGGTATCATCGCCTTGGGTCTGCTTCTTGTCAGTGGTCTGACCCGCTTTCCCTCTCCTGCTGCCAGAATAACTGCCTGCATCGTTTACCCTACCTGATAATACCTTTCTCCCCTATGCACCCTTCGATATAGGACCCGGGTGCGAACAAGGAGTTGCTCCCAATCATAGTACCGACATTGATAGAGCAGTTGATCCCAAACTGAACGTTATCCCCGATAACCGCTCCGAACTTTTTCCTTCGGGTATCTTTGCCGCATACCTTGACAGGTGCATGATCGTGTCGCAGGTTAGCTACTTTGGTACCCGCACCGAAGTTGCATCCCATTCCTATTATTGAATCCCCTATATAATTAAAATGAGGGATCTTGGTCTCGCTCATGACAATTGAGTTTTTAATCTCGGAACAGTGTCCGATGTGACAGTTATCTCCGATACTGGTTGCACCCCTTACATATGCATGAGGACCGATCCGGCAGTTTTTACCTATTATACAGGGGCCTTCGATATACGTTCCGGATTTTACAACACTCCCCTCCCCGATCGTTACCGGGCCGTTCAGCGAAACACCCTCCTCAACGGTTCCTTTGATCTCCGGTGAATGTGATTTCAGGAATGTTGTATTTGCTTCCAGCAGATCCCATGGATAGCCGACATCCATCCAGTAGGAGAGGGCATGGGATTCCAATCGGTTTTCTCCAATCAGGACCGAAAGGGCATCCGTCAGTTCGAGTTCCCCTCTCGGTGATGGACGGACCTTTTCGATATAATCAAAAATCTCCGGTGTAAAGAGATACGCACCGGCATTGATTATATTGGATTTTGGCTGGGGGGACTTCTCCTCAAGGGATGTTACCCTGCCGTTTTCCACCATGACTACCCCAAAATCTCCGGGGTGGTCGGTGGAACTGGTACTCATGCAGGGAGCAGTTTTTTGGGAAAGATTTGCAATGTCTTGCTGCTTAAGTACCATATCCCCGTTCATGACAAGAAATGGCCCGCTGACAAGATCCTGGGAAACCTTTACGGCATCGGCGGTCCCGCTCTGATGCCTTTGGGATGCATATTCTATCTCTATTCCCCATCTGGAACCATCATCGAAATATCTCCGGATCTCCCGCTCTCCATACCCAACCACAAAAACGAATTTGGAGATTCCGGCATCGCGGGTGGCGAGAACCAGATGCTCCATCATCGGGAGGTTTGCCAGCGGAAGCATTACTTTCGGGCGCTTCGCCGTCAGAGGGCGCATGCGTTTCCCTTCACCTGCGGCAAGCACGACACATTCCATACGTACAGCTGTTCTTACAACATTTAAGCAGTTTTCCCCTGACGAATGCGTTCTTTGCCTTTTGCAAGCATATCTTTTGCTTTTGCGAGTGTTTTTCCCTCAGCCGTGATCCGGATTTTAGGTTCAGTCCCGCTCGCCCGGATGAGGTACCATCCCTCCTCATCTGAAATACGGATGCCATTCGTGGGGCTTGACGCCCCAAGGGCCATTACCGTTTCCCTAGCGGTTGGACTTGCCATAGATTCCCTGAGTATCGGGTAGGATGGCATCGCATCGATCTCCGTGGCTATATTCCACCCGGATGCAATCTCGCAGAAGAGTGCGGCAGCATGAGGTCCATCGGGACAATAGGATATCTTTGGGAAGATCCATGCTCCCGAGGGCTCTCCCCCGAAATCCCCCCATGTGAGCAGTTCCTCGGAAACATAGGTATCGCCGACCGGGGTTCGCCTGACCTCTGCCACCTCATCGATTATCATCGATGCGTCGCTGGTTGTGACCACCCTTTTTGCGTCCATGTACCGGGCAAACAGCATGAGGAGGTGATCGCCACCGATATATCTACCTCTATTGTCAAACGCCATCATCCTGTCAGCGTCCCCGTCATGCACCACTCCACAACGGGAATGAGTTTTCCGTACCATCTCTCCTACATGTCCGAGGTTCTTTTCAAGAGGCTCCGATGGGCGGGCAAAATGGCCCGACTGGTTGCAGTTGATACAGACGGCTTTTGCTCCCGCATCTGCGAGGAGGGCAGGGCTGATCGAACACCCCGCGCCGTTGCCACAATCAAGAACAATCGGAAGAGCCGGTTCGATATGGACCGCATTCAGGATAGCATTCTTGTGGGGTGTGATGGCATCGATTGACTCCTCTGAACCCTGGTGCTGCCAGTCAGTCCAGTATGGGGATTTGAGCAGATCCTCCATTTCCGTTTGCTGCGATTGCGTGAACGAGGAGCCATTGGGGTTAAAGAGTTTGATCCCGTTATATTCTTCGGGGTTGTGGGATGCGGTGATCATACACCCGGCATGAGCGTTTCGTGTGGCATATGCAACGGTGGGCGTCGGGACCACTCCCGTAGTTTTTACCTTTCCTCCGCTCCCGAGGATACCGGAAACAACGAGATGCGCAAGAAGTGGGCTTGTTGTCCGGGTGTCCATACCGATCACAATGTCCGATGATCTGTGTGCCAGTGCAGAACCCACTCTTAAAGCAGTATCGATTAAGATCTGATCGTATTTTCTCCGTATTCCCGACGACCCGAATAGCATGAAGAATTATTGGTGGCCATTCCAATAGATTTTATCGCTTAAATCCCGTTGAGTCTGCCCCAACGTCAGTTTATTATTACGTTAACTTTTTCCAAAGGGACACCAGTGTTCAATCTCGTTGAGCCTGGCAATTCCCGCAGTCGATGGTCCGATACAGATGATTCTCTTGCGATTTACAGAGTTTTCAAAAAGATCACCGGTTCCTGTGGCGATAATCCCGTCTCCTCCGATAACGATGACATCGGCATCATCCGCACCCGCTGCAGGGGTATGCCGTGAATCAGAATCTATCCCAGGTACACTTCCGACACACCATACTTTTTTCCCGGCCAGTTCCTTTCTGATTTGCCCGGTGCAGGAATCGTGTGATGACCGTGGACATGCGTGGAGTACCCGGGAGAGACAGAAAAAACCTGCAGCAACGTTGATAATTGCACAGGCAGCTCCCCGTACCTGGGGGGTATCAAGAGACGCACCAAACATGAAGGAGATCTTTGTCCGGGCACGGATGGGATCAAATGTGACAAAGTCCGCACTTCTCCCGCCAAATGCTGCGGACATACATGCCCCCGTCTCGTACTGGCAGTTCACCGCATCCGTATTGACGTCGAGAAGTACTCCTACCTCTTCGCATCCGCTGTGTTCCAGCAGGTGTTCCAGTTTTTTCACCGATTCAGCAACAATATCCATCAGGAATCCACCTCATCCGTTGTAAGAATGACCCGTGCGGGAGATCCATCAAGGCCTGTAAGACGAAGGGGCAATGCGATCATGGTATAGTCTCCTTCCGGGACTTTGGACAGGTCAAGAAGTTCGATAATAATACAGTTATGGCCGAGCAGTTCGCGGTGAACGGAGCCATCGCAGATGAACGCTTCGATGGAGAATGAGTCGATGCCGATACAGAACAACCCTGCATTGGTCAGGTACCTGGCCGCGCCAAGGGTCAGCGATGGATAATCCTCTCTAAATTCCGTTGAACGTGAAAACGAGGTCTTCAAAAGAATGCGTTGAATACCATTGATGCGTCCTTCCAGGCAGGTCTCGGTTATTGTGCTCCCTTCCTCCGTTACGTCTAGAACCCTACATTTCCCTATTAAGTGCGGCAGGGGCACCAAGTCAATAGTATCCCCGACTTTCAGATAATGAATGGGAGCGTCAATATGCGTCCCGGTGTGACTGTTCATTTGCATATCCGTGATCAGGTACAATCCCCGGTCTTCCCGGTGAAATTTTGGGGGTGTATCCCCCGGGTAGACAACGGAGCTGCTTGTGAGGGGGCGTGTTATATCAAAAATCTTCAATTGTTATCCTCCCAGCCATGCAATCCAATAAGGGGGACAAACCGCACTCCCCCGTGACAGGATTCAATGATTTTCGTTCCTCTTCGGCAGATACGGGTGAGTTCCTGAATGTTGCGTCCTCCGACTGGTGCAACGAGCCTGCCGCCATCAGCCAGCTGATCGAGGAGTGGCGTTGGGATCTGCGGGGTTGCTGCTGTGATGAGAATCCCTTTGTAGGGGGCCTCTGCAGCATATCCGAGTGTGCCATCACCGGTTACCAGCGTTACATTGGTGATCCTCAGGTGGGCAAGGTTCGACCGGGCAAGATCAGCGACCGCGGGTACCCGTTCGATAGTTACAATACTCTTTGCGAGTCTTCCAAGAATTGCTGCCTGATAGCCACTTCCAGTTCCGATCTCAAGGATGTGATCATCCGGCCCCGGGTCCAAGAGTTCAGTCATAAGGGCGACGATATAGGGCTGGGAGATGGTCTGCCCGTTGCCAATGGGGAGCGGGGAATCCTCATATGCGGATTGGTCATACGGTGGTGGTATGAAAAAATGGCGGGGGATCTCCCGCATCGCTGTAAGAAGACGTGGATTTTGAATTCCCCTGGAAATAATCTGGCGCTCAACCATCCTTGCGCGTTCATCACCTCTGGGATATTTATTCATAGATCTGCCTTTTCAGAATCCCGACTTTTCAGCTACATCGATCGATGCATCGATCTGTTTCTGGAGTGCTTCCGGAAGGCCGGTTATTTTCACGTCAAGGAAGCCCCTGATGATTGTTGCAGTGGCCTCATCCTCATCAAGCCCGCGGGACATCAGGTACTCGATCTCGTCTTTTGCCAGTTTCCCTACCGCTGCTTCGTGGGAGAGCTCAGTACCGACGACCGATCCTTCAATCTCCGGAATGGCATAGATCAAACCGTCCTTCAGGATCAGGCCCTTGCATTCCAAATGCCCGCGGGTGCCGGCAACCCTTCCGCTGATGTGGCCACGGGAAATGATAGTTCCTCCCTTTGTGATGGCTCGTGTGATCAGTTCTGCACTTGCACCCGGGGCTTCAAGGATGGCACGGGAACCAAGGTCCATGTAGGAACCTGGTGTTGATACCACGATGCTGCTGAACCGGGCAACAGAATTAGCCCCTTTCAGGGTGGCCGTTGGGTACATCTGCACCTTCTTGACCGGCTGCATGCAGACATAGTTTGAGAGGAAAACCCCATTCTCCTCAATAATGGATGCACTCCGTGGATAAACTTCAATATCTTCAGTCCAGTTGTGGATCATCGTGAAACTGATCTTGGCGTTCTTTTTGATGTAGAACTCAGAGACCCCATAATGTGCCCCACCTTTTCCCACATGAGCGCCACTTGCACACCCGGAGATCATATGGAGTTCGGCTCCTTCTTCTGCAATGACGATATTATGGACGTGCTGGATCTGATCCTTTCCAAGGTAGAGGCAGGCCTGGACCGGCATGACGTTATTCGATCCCTTGTGGGCGATGATGACATACCCTTTGGGGTCTTTCTGTGCTGCAACGTATTTTGTTATATCATCCTTTTCCGATGAGACTGCATTCCACACGTATTCTTTCAGCCAGTCGTACTTCTCTATCGCCCGTTTGTAAGAGAGCACCTCGATACCGGAATCCCCGCATTCGGTCTGGACAATATCCTGGTCCATCTGGATGTAGGTCCCGCACCGGTTTTTATTTTCGAGATCGATACCGGACTGAGCGATACGTTCCTTATCTTTCTTTGAGAGGTCTGATACCTTTATGGGTGACGACATTCAAGACACTCCTTGTAACCGCGCTGTTTGATATCCTTTAGGATCTCCCGTGGGTTTCCATGGCACCGGATCTGCCCGTCGCACATCACGTGACCTTTGTCGGCATCGATATAATCGAGAATGTACCCAGTATGGGTGATGACAAGGCCGCTTTTCCTTCGCTTTATGAGGTGCTTGTCTTTCTCGAGAAGGGATCCGATGGTTGTCCCGATAAGCGAGATGTTCTCAAGGTCCACCCCGCTCTCCGGCTCATCGAGCATAACGAAATCCGGGTTCTGGATCATGAGCTGCAGTACTTCACTGCGCTTGATCTCACCACCGGAAAATCCCTTGTTGATGTCCCGTTCAAGGAACTTGTCCATGTGTACCGATTTTGCAAGTTCGGGTATGTTCTCGTCTTTTGTTTTGGAAATTGCTGCCAGCATTTTCCCCAGTTTGAGGCCTGATATGGTTGGGGGTCGCTGGAATAACATACCTATACCCCGCTGGGCCCGTTCATGGGCATGCATTCCCGTTACATCCTCCCCGCGGAAAAGGATTTTTCCCTGAGTGATCGTGTAATTGGAAAACCCCATAATCGTCATGAGGAGCGTTGTCTTGCCAGACCCATTTGGGCCAAGCAGAACGTGGGTTTCCCCTTCACCGATGTGGAGGTTGATATCGTGCAACACCTCTTTGTCGCCGACCTTCACATGCAAGTTCTTGATCTGCAGCATAGAATAATCACACAAACTATGTCCATGGCTCCAATTAACGCTTTTGACGTGAACAGTTCTTCATGTCCGGAATTTCGGCAGCCTTTAACCTCACGAGAGTATAGCATAATACATTCAGTGGATCTTCATGAGGACACAGAAAATATCGGATAAGGACGGAAAGGCACGTGTGCGGGGTGGTACGAAGCACGCCAAAGAAGACCTCTCTGTGCAGGAATCAGATCGCATTCGCGAGTACACAAACCGCATTATCTTCGGGGATGCACAAACCGCTCTTTCCCGCCTTCCGGATGAGAGTATCGATCTGGTCATAACCTCACCTCCTTATAATTTTGGCCATGTTTATGCGGGAGACCCGAGCGATGACACGCATGAATGGAATACTTATTTCGAGAAGCTCCTGGGGGTATGGAAAGAGTGCAACCGTGTCCTCAAACCCGGCGGCAGGATTGCTGTAAATGTCCAGCCGCTTTTCTCCGATTACACACCCACTCATCATATTATCTCCCGTCAGCTTGCCGGACTTGGCCTCCTCTGGAAAGCGGAATTTCTCTGGGAGAAGAACAACTATAATGCCAAATTCACGGCATGGGGCAGCTGGAAATCTCCCTCAATGCCTTATATCAAATATACGTGGGAATTTATCGAGGTCTTCGATAAGATCACTCATAAAAAAACCGGTAACCGTGAAAATATCGACATCACCGCGGAGGAATTCAAGGAATGGGTCAAAGGCCGGTGGTCGTTTCCTCCTGAAACCCGGATGAAAGATTATGATCACCCTGCTATGTTTCCGGAAGAACTTCCCCGGAGACTCATGAAACTATTCTCGTACAAAAATGACATTATTCTCGATCCGTTCAACGGGGCGGGAACAACCACGCTTGTTGCCTGGAAATCCGGACGGCGTTTCATCGGTATCGATAATTCCCGCCAGTATTGTGACATGGCGATGAAGCGTCTTTGCTCTGTGGCATGCGAAAATGAATCCTTAATCGACAATCCATTTCCTGCGTTCATCCCCATGGACGAAATGTAAACCCGACGGGATTTTCCTCGTGAACGTTCAGGAAGGCATATTCCGTTTTACATAGTCATATACGCCTTTACGGTCATACCCGTGGCTGATAATATAATTATAAACACTTGCATACTGTTCATACCGGGCTCGAAGTCCGCGATAATCATTCAGACGTGTGTTGTACTCCGAGACCAGGGCATTATGCTCTGGTACAAGGGCATTATACCCCCCAATATTTCCTGATGTTTTGAGATTCATCATACGCTCCTCGAGCCGGGTGATACCTTCCCTCCGGCTAATCAGATCCTGATCCATACCTCTCACCTGAGGCTCAAGCTCCTTTGCTTTTTGTCCGGAAAGATTATTCATATCGTTGATGAACCGTGTCTGTCCACCTTGGGTATAGTTTTTCGATCCCGAACCAATCGGGATCACAATCGGGTCTGACTGGAGCATGACCCCATCACCCAGTGATCCCGTAGGAATTCCGACGAAGGAAAAGTTCGTGGTCTCAATGAACGCATAATCCGTGTTTTTATACCGGTAATCATCCGATCCTGCACCTACTGCCATATGTGATTCAGGACCAAACGACAGGAGTGCAACACGATAGCCTTCATGCGATAACAGACCGGCGAGTAGCAGGCTTTTGTCATCGCAGTCCCCGGATGCATCAACAACCGTCTCGATAGGGAATTTTGCCGGGTTTTCTGTGACCGTTTCATAGGTGAACGATTGAGTGTAGGCGGTCATGAGTTCAAGATATTCATCGTCAGTCAGTTTCATTTCATCCTTCAGTTTCCGGAATTCTGTGATTAGTGAAAGATACAGCTCCTCCTGGGCTGAATCTCTTGCCATCGCCAGGTAACTGTCAGCAATCCAGACCTGCTCTGAGATATTCCCGAAAATGGCAACTGATTTATCTGCTCCCCTTGCCCCCTCATAGACGGATCGGTTGACCGGGATCGATATCGTGACAAGCGCCTGTTCAAATAGGAACTGGTGTGTTGATATAATCGGTGGGGATCCGGATGCCGTAGGACTGATGTGCGGGACAATCACCCCCTCTCTCTGGAAAAACCCGCCGAAATATCCTACCGTAATGCCGATTGCTATCACAAACAGCACAATCCACAGGACATATTTGAGGTTCTTAAGCATAACGACTTCAGGATTCCGGTCTGGACATTCTTCCATTAATTTCTGCAATCTGTGCAATCGAATCCAGGATATAGTCAGGTTTAATGGCTGCGCAGTCTACCGCTTCTTTGCGATATTTACCGGTCCTGACCAGTATTCCTGCCATACCGGCATCCTGTGCCCCTCCGATGTCCGTAACGATATCATCTCCGATCATGGCGACCTGTCCCGGGAAAAGCCCCATATCCTGCAGTGCAAGCCCGAAGAATGCCGCTGAAGGCTTTCCGACTACGGTGGCGGTTTTGCCGGTAGCAAATTCAAGAGCAGATACAATCGGCCCCGCAGAGAGGGACATCCCCCCGGACGCCATCCAGTACCTGTCCTTTTCAAGGGCGATCAGTTCCGCCCCATCCATCAGGAACCGGAATGCCGTGTTGAGGGTATCGTATGAGATGTTATCTCCTGCATCACCAATCACGACAAAATCTGGTTTGGCCGGAGGAATGCAGCGGCAGGATTGTTTGAAATCTTTTTCAACATCTCCGATTGTGAGAAGATAATACCGGTTTTTTCCCGCATTTTTCATATAGGTGACTGCGGCAAGGGGCGGGGTAAAGATGGATTGTTCCGTAATATCAATACCCATTGCATTGAGGTTATGGGCGATGGTGGCGCGGCACTTGCGGGTTGTGTTGGACACAAACCGGAATTCGTACCCCTCTGTAATAAGGTATTGGATTGCAGCCTTTGCCCCGCTGATTGCCCGATCCCCTACATACAGGACACCATCAAGATCGATGAGAAAACCTTTGAAATCTGTCACTGTTTTCACCTACGTAAAACCTCATGCATGATGTTATGGTACATACGGACACTGCCGGATATTTTTCTGTATCCTTTGATTCCCTGCCATTCGTTGCCTCACCCTTTGACCGATGGGGTTGGGGGGGCACTTCTGTGTATTTCCTCCCTATGCAGGAAGTTCCACGCCCATGGATTCAGCATCTTCATCCTGGAAACGGGGGCGTCTTGCATCAATGGTTGGTATGCACGCAAGATATGAGTTCGCTTCACTTTCATCCTGCACGGTAGGGTGTTTATCTTTTTTGCTCCAGAGATTCATGCTGACAATGTCTGCCCTGCAGGTTCACTCCCGGATTGGCAATCTCTGGCGGCAGCGCATAGATACAATGCGCGAATATGAAGTTCTCCGTGATGGAAATGTGTTTGGCACTGGCTTTTCCAACAGTTTTGTTTTCTCTACAGAATATGAGCAGGCCCGGCGTATGCTTGGCGAGCTAGTCACCCGGTACCAGGATCTCACTGTCGAGACTGTTTTTGAGGGAAAGGAGATCACCAATGATGGGGGAACCTGTTATTTACTGGAGAGCCGGCACAACATTCCCGTTCCTCATTTTGACCGCGACCAGTTCAGAAACGAGGTCTTTAAGGATATTACTCTGGTCCACGGGGTTGGTCTGGCGACCCGCAAACGGTTGAATGACCGGGGGTTTCACCGGATTCCCGACCTTCTGGAACACCCGAAATTCCGGTCCGGGGCACATCAAGTGCTTGACTGTTTACGTCGGGATAATTCTGCTGAGATCATGGATCTTATTGGATGCAGATATAGCAAATCTCATCCTGCGGTTCTGGGTGTGGCGGCCATGCACGAACCTGAAGATTTTGTTTTCTTTGATATCGAGACCCTTGGGCTGTTTTCCCGGCCAATCACCCTCTTTGGCATTGGCATTATCGAGAGGGGAGATCTCATTGTCCGCCAGTACCTGCTGCGGGATATTGCGGAAGAACAAGCGGCGCTTGCCGCTACTTCAGAGATTCTTTCAGGCAGGCACCGGGCGGTTGTGACCTTCAATGGCAAATCATTTGACCTTCCTTATCTCTTAGACCGGCTCGCCTACTATGGCATGGCGATACCCCCGCAAATTCCGCATTTCGATGTCCTCCACTTCAGCCGCAGGAGATGGAAGGATCGGTTCCCCTCTCTCCGCCTTACCGCTCTTGAACGGGAGGTCCTTGGTATTCATCGCAAGGATGATGTACCGGGCCAGATGGTGCCGGAGTTCTTCGAGACGTACCTCCGGACCGGTAATTGCGGCCCCCTCGTACCGGTTGTCGACCACAACCGGCAGGATGTAGTATCCCTTGCCCGCCTTTTCTTTCACCAGATCAGGGAGTCCTATGACGGTTGCTGATGTTCTCCGGATTCTGGAGTCAAACCCCGTTTACCAGAAACGGGTTCTGCATCTGGAAACAACTCTCCCTGAGTTTTCGGAGTACGGGATGCTGGATGAACCGCTTTCTCCTGCACTCCAGTCCTATCTTGACCAGAAAGGAATCCGGCTCTACTGCCACCAGTGTGAAGCCATCAACCATATCCGTGCCGGGAAAAACGCGATCATCACAACTCCCACGGCAAGCGGCAAGACCCTGGCATTTAATATTCCTCTTTTCGAACATCTGGAGAATGACCTGGGGGCACGCGCACTCTACCTGTACCCGACAAAGGCGCTCGCAAATGACCAGCTTGCGACACTCCTGCGAATGGAAACGTATTGCGGGCTCGATGCAAAACCGGCAATATACGACGGGGATACTCCCCAGTCAAAACGGGCCACAATCCGGGAGAATGCCCGTATCATAGTTTCGAACCCCCACGAGATTCACCATATTTTGTCCTGGCATACAAAGTGGCGCCTTTTTTTCTCGGGGTTGCGTTATATTGTCATAGATGAGGCACACCGGTACCGCGGGGTTTTTGGATCAAACATAGCATTTCTGATTCGCAGACTCCTGCGCATCTGCAGATATTACGGTTCCTCTCCGCAGTTTGTTCTCTCTACGGCGACCCTGGCAAATCCCCTGGAATTTGCAGAGAACCTTACCGGCCAACATTTCGTTCTGGTTGACAAAGATGGATCCCCGCACGGGACAAAAAATTTCGTTTTTTACAATCCCTTCTTCAATGGTGTCGGGGAGCGTTCAGCGCACCAGGAAACAAAAGATCTCCTCCTTTCCTGCGTGCAAAACAATCTCCAGACCCTCTGCTTTGCCGGCTCCCGAAAAATGGCGGAACTCATCACGGTCTGGGCTCGGGAGGATGCACGGCGTATCTCGGTGCAGCTTGCAGAATCCATTACTGCGTACCGGGCGGGCTTCCTGCCTGAAGAGCGGCGGATGATCGAACGGGGGGCAAAGGACGGTACTATGAGAGGAATTGTCTCAACCAATGCCCTTGAACTGGGAATCGATATCGGCGCGCTCGATGCCGTGATCATTTCAGGCTATCCCGGGACTATGATGTCCACACACCAGCAGGCAGGACGGGCCGGGAGGAGCGGAAACGAATCTCTTGCAATCCTTGTTGCCCAGGCAAATCCGCTTGACCAGTATTTCATGAACCACCCGCGGGAATTCTTCTTGCGACCTCACGAACACGCAATCATCGATATAAAAAATCCCTATATCTTTTCCGGGCATCTGCTCTGTGCTGCTGCCGAACTCCCTCTTAATGAGATAACTGATGGGAAAAGCTTCTCCCAGACATTATCAGATATTCTCCCTGAATTGGCCTCCGGTGATCTTTTGAAAAAGACCTCCCGCGGGTGGGTTTACTCTGGTAGAGGAAGAGCGGCGGATGCGGTCAGGCTTGACGGCATCCCGGGCGAGACCTTCAGGATTCTCTGCCAGGGAAAACTGCTCGAGACCATGAGCCGCGAACAGGCATACCGGGAAGCGCACAACGGTGCGATTATGCTCCACCAGGGAACCACGTACCTTGTTACGGAAATGGACCTTGAAATCCACACCATACGGGTTGTGGAAACTGATGTGGATTACTATACACAGCCTTTGAAAGAGGTGGATCTCTCGGTAATTAATGTTCTTGAAACGAAGGTGATCCAAGGATTGGAATGTGCATTCGGCGACGTCGAAGTAACCGAGCACTATACCGGATTCAAGATAAAACGCGGGGATACCATCATTGCCGTGGAGCCCCTTTCCCTCCCCCCGTTGACGTTCCGGACGGAAGCCTTCTGGTTTATTGTGACTGCAGATATTGAGACAACAATCTGTGAAGCGGGTCTGGATTTTGCCGGGGGTCTCCATGGGACAGAGCATGCGCTCATCGCGCTCATGCCCCTGTATGTTGTTTGTGACCGCTGGGATATCGGGGGTCTCTCTTCTCCATCATTTGGTGACGCAGGAAAACCCACGGTATTTGTGTACGATGCCTTTGAAGGTGGGATCGGGCTTGCGGAAAAGGCGTATGAGCTCCTACCTGCACTCTTTGCAAGTGCCCATGAACTCGTAAGGGACTGTCGCTGTGAAGACGGGTGTCCTACCTGTATCTATTCCCCCAAATGCGGGAATGATAATCAGCCCCTTGACAAGGAAGCAACCATACGTATTCTCGGGCGCCAGATAAAAATGCAGGAAGAAGAGAGATCCGCTGGATGTGCATCAGAACCGGAAAATACCTGTCGTGTCCCTGCAGGTATGGTCAATTAACGGGAATATTCAGTGTTCCCGGTTCATCGGTGTCGTCTTCAAACAGGAAGATCTCGTCGATCCTTGTATGCAGGATTTTTGCCACATCATGGGCAAGTTTGAGAGAAGGATTGTATTTCCCCTGTTCGAGAAATACAATCGTCTCTCTCCGGACACCAACTGCTTTTGCGAGATCCTCCTGGGTCATTGAGAGCCGTGTTCTGTACTCTTTAATTTTTGTCTGCATCGTGATCCCAGCCCCGACTCATTCGACATCTCCTTTGCGGAATAAACAGGCTTGGTATACCGCGGCAGAAAGTGCAAGCACGAGAATCGATAAGGAAAGTGCATTCTGGGTACTGAGTGTCAGAACGGTGAGATAATCCAGCCAGAACAGGGCGAACATGAAGATCAGACCGGTTAACCATGCATAGGATAACCCGTATGCACCTATCTTCTTTGATCGTTCATCTGATTCCGGATCCTCACCATATCGTCTGTGACGGATGATGCCGGTGATAAGGAAGGCAAGCCCCGTACTGAGTAATAGTGTCCCGATAATCGCTTCTCCCCCTGTCATAAACATGGATACTATACTGCTGATAATCATCAGTGCCCCGATGACGATTCGATAAAAATTTCTTGGTTTCATCGCTTACATCTCGATATGTTATCTATTTCTAACAAATCTGCCAGAGAGGATCGGTTTGCATAATCTTCCGATCCCATTCTGCCCGCTCATGATCGAACAAGGGTCTTAATAGAAAATTACCGAATATACGTACGGTTTACATGGATTTTCTGCCTAACTTCAAGGAGATTATTGCGCATTCTCCCGTTGTTTTCACGATTGGTGTTGCTGGTGACAGCGGCTCGGGAAAAACTACGTTTACTGAAGCGATCCGGCAGATCTTCGGTCCGGACCTTGTTGCAACTATCACGTTGGACGATTATCATAAATATGATCGTGAGGAGCGAAAAACCAGAAATATCACCCCACTTCATCCGGAGGCCAACAACCTTGCGCGTCTTGAATCGGATATCGTTAAGCTCAAAGCGGGAAAACCGATCAAGAAACCGGTCTATAATCACGCGAGCGGAAGATTTGATCCTGATGTACCGTTTTCTTCCCGTAAGATATTGATCCTGGAGGGGCTCCATACGCTGTTCACCCCGACACTCCGGAATCTCATGGATTTTTCCATCTTTGTTGATCCTGAAAAGGAAGTCAAGTACGAATGGAAGCGGAGGCGTGATATGGAGAAACGCGGATACAACTCCCGCGAAGTGGCAGAAGAGATCCTGCGGAGGGAGATGGATTATAACGCATTCATTGCTCCTCAGCGCTGTAATGCGGATGCGATAATCCGGATTGGCCACTCCAAGTACGGCCGGGACAAAGGCTATTCTCACAATATTTACCAGATCTCACTACTCCAGAATCGGATGAAACGGACGATCAGCGATATCGATCTCAACCTTGATCTCTATTCCATGCTCTCATTCCATGACCATGATTTTCTTATCGAATTCTCCACGCAGCAGGTGGAATGTTCGCGGATGCGTGCCCTGACATTTGATGGGGAGATGAATTACGAGACCATCCACAAACTGGAGAAGAGCATTGAGCACCAAACCGGCGTTCACCCGATTGAAATGTACTTGAACCGGGATACGATTACCGCTACTGATATAGTCCAGCTTATCCTGTCCTGGCGTATCATTCACCGTCGTATTTTCTACGGGAACGGGCCTGACCCTGCGGGCATCCCAACTGATGTTGCCATCGCTTCAGGAAAACTGATATCATGACTGGCGGGATATCCCCCGAATCTGCCTGTGTTGTGGGATTAAAAAATTAGTTCTGTATAGTCGAGATGACCGAGAGGAAGACCGGGCCGCGGACGTCGACTTTTTTCTTGTTATCCGTGATAAAGCGCATCGCATACTCCTCGATCTTCAGATTGATATCGCTGGGGAGTTTTGCCATCTTCACCTGGACTGTTGTGCCTTTTCCACAGCGTGCTGCCTCCTCGATCCGTGCTGCTGCAAGTGCAGATACTGCACTGAGGTAACTGAGTCCTGTCGGTACTCCCTCGGTACGCACCTGTTTCCACTTCTCGACATCCGGAACACCAAGGACCGAACCCTCGTGGACAAAGATCTCATTCGCACAGGCGGGTCCGCAAAGTTTTGCATTGGATTCAGATTCTTCCACGGCAACGTGTATCTTCACTCCGCCAAGGGAACCTTCCCATGCCGTAAAGGAACAGGGTCCCTGCACAGTGGCATTCGCAGCAGCAGTCTTTGCGATTGCTCTGGCAAGATGTTTGCCCTCTGTTGAAACCGGTTCCTCGCGCAGGTGAACGGCCCGGGAAATCTCCTGGTTGCTGAGCGGGTGGGAGAAGAACTGGGGGAAGCAGAGCTGTCGGACATCGTTCGAGTTGTAAGCGATCATGGCGAGCCGTTCAACGCCAAGACCGAGGTTCATAACCGGGACCCCTATGCCATATTCGGCAAGTGCCGAGGGTGAATACATTCCGAAGGTTGCGACTTCGACCCACCCGTGAACCGGGTGACGGGCATATACCTCGGTCTGGGTGTCCGGCATATAATATTTGGAGCGCTTCTCGTCGGGCTGGAACCGGAAGTCTGTATAGCCGAATGCCGAGAGGAGCGCCTCGCTCACCGCTTTTCCGTCTTCAATGGTCACATCATCGCCGGCAACGATACAGGATGCAGAGTGATAGGTCATAAGCCGGGTCGGGCCCTCGGCCTGTTCCCGCCGGAAACAGCGATCTACCGAGAACATCCGCAGCGGCATCGGGCTCTTGTCCCAGATGGAACCGAGCGTCATGAACCAGCCGCTCGTCATGTGGCTGCGGAGGGTATTGCGCGACGACTCGGGGGCAAGTTCCCGGAACTCCGGGAAAACGGCGTCGAGGATATGGACAACAACCCCGTCATCGGTCTCAAGTACCTTTGAAAGTTCGAAGGTCAGTTCATCGCCATCGATCTCGGACTTCTTGTAGGCATGCAGTGTCTCGCGGAGTTTCTCCTCGGTTACAGCGGCCATTGCCTTGCCAAGGATCGTATTTATCTTGTCGAGCCGATCCCGGGCAATCCCCACGTTCGGGCGCGGGAGGCCGCCAAGATAGAAGACACGGTCAAGCACGGCCATCGCTTCAGGCCCGAACTGCCGGTAGATGTCCTTCTCGTCAATGATGACCGGGACCTCTGCTTCATCGAAACCCATCGAGAGATAGGTCTCGCGCAGCCGGTTGATGGTGGCAAAGACCGGGTGCGCCTTCGCCCGCCTGTAAACCCGGCACGGGTAGGTATCTGCATGCGATGCAGGTGTCAGTACTGACGGCCCTTCATGCCATGCCCCTTCAAAGTTCTCGTGTGATTTCTGTTTCCAGTCCTCGGGATTGAATCTCATCTCAAACGCTCCAGCACTACCACTCTGCTCAGTTCATTTTCATCTTTGAATCGGTAATCACATGCGGCTGCAATCTTCTCCGCAAAGGATCGCACCTGCGCATGTTCCGGCATGTTCTCTCTTGCCAACCGGTTTCTACTGTATCCCAGATACATATATCCCTTTATTTCCACAAACCTTGCGCCCGAATCCTGCAGGATCGCTGCATAGCATTCCGGTGCGAAATCATTCAGCCCTTTTACAAGCGTCACCCTCACTGCAGACCTGCGGCTTCCCAGCAGCCGGAGGCTCTCGTTCACCCGGTCCCAGTAATCCCCGAGCGGGCGACAGACCGCATGGTAAGTTTCCCTGTCAGGGGCATCCAGCGAGACATACATCTGGAACGGGTTACATCTCCGGAGCATCTCCGGGTTCGTGCCATTACTTACGAGAAATGTGGTGTAGCCTTTGCTATTGAAAAGGTCGATGAGTTGTGGGAGCCTGGAGTAAAGAGTCGGCTCGCCCGAGAGCGAGATCGCAACATGCTTCGGGTCAAGGGCCTCCTGCCACCGCTCTTTAGTTACCGTGTTGTGGAGCACCGCATTGTAGCCGGCAAGTGCCTTCTTCTGGTACTTATGGATGCCATCAAGGATGGTTTTCGGGGAACACTCCTCCGCTTCGACAGGCTCATGCTCGAAGGATCGCCAGCAGAAGAGGCACCGCTGGTTACAGCGCAGCGTGGGTGTCATCTGGACGCAGCGGTGGCTGTCAATACCGTAGAACTGGTGCTTATAGCACATATCGCCGCCCTGGAGGGCGCGTTTGCACCACATGCAGGGTTTGAGTGCGGCTGTCGAAGAATGGGAAAAAAACTGGTATCCCTGCCTGCGCAGGGGATCACATGGTGTGGATGGCATCGATCCCAAGGGTCTCCAACGACTCTTTGAGCGTGTTCTGCACTGCTTTTACCAGCGTGAGGCGGCGGTTACGGATCTGCCCCTCGCTTTTCAGCACCTGTTCGTAATGGTAGAATGTGTTGAAGGTATCGGCAAGTTCCCGGGCATAGATCGCAAGGATATGCGGGCGGAGCTCGGTGACAACGCTCTCAATAACCGTCGGGAACAGGGCCATCTTCTTCGCGAGGATGATCTCCTGTTCGGTCTCAAGATCGTATGACTCGGGGAAGGATCCTGCCTTCTCCAGGATACTGCAGGCACGGGCGTGGGCGTACTGGATGTAGGGTCCGCTCTGTCGCTCGAAGTCGAGTGCCTCTTTCCAGTCAAAGACCGTGCTTTTCTCAGGTGAGACCTTCACGATATCATAGCGGATGGCGGCAAGGCCCACCGATTGTGCGATCGACCTGCGTGTTTCCTCGTCCAGTTCGGGCCTTCTCGCTGTCACTTCGTCAAATGCCCTCTTCCGGATCTCGGTGATGAGATCATCTGCGGAAACGAACTTGCCTGCACGGGTGCTCATCGAACCTTCGGGAAGTGAGACGAACTCGAAGTGGACGATCTCCGGCACTTTTTCACCAAGGAGTTTCATTGTGCACTGGAGCTGGGCTCCAATAAGTTTGTGATCGGCACCGAGCACATCAATGACCCGGTCAAAGTTCGCCCCTTTCCATGCATGGAAGGCGAGGTCCCGGGCTGCATAAACCGAGGTGCCGTCACTCCGGCGGAGAACGTACTTGTTCTCGAATCCGAACTCGGATAGATCGAGGTAGAGGGTTTCATCTTCGTGTGCCTGTGGGATTCTCTTGAGCTTGTTGATGATCCGCTCCGTGTTCCCGTTGCGGATGAAGTCGCTCTCCCAGACGAACCGGTCATGGGCCACGTTGAGATCCTTCATCGTAACCTTGAATCCGTCAAGACAGCGCGCAACTTCCCGCCGGAACTTCTTCACGGTTGCAGGATCGCCGTTCTCCACAAGCTGCATTAAGGTGTTGACCTGCTGGGTAATCCCCTCATCCTTTGCGATCTCGCGGTTTGCCTCGATATAGATCCGGGCGATGTGGGCATCCTCTTTCTCGCCATCGAGCTGTTTGCTGTCAAGGTTGTCGAACCCCCAGACTACAATAGCGATCTGCCGGCCCATGTCATTGACATAATACTGGACCTCAAGCGGATAGCCGGCTTTCCGGAAGGCGCGGGCGAGCGTGTCACCGATGATCGAGTTCCGGATGTGTCCTACGTGCAGGGGACCGTTCGGGTTAGCACTGGTGTGCTCGAGAACTACCCGCGTAGGTTTTTTTGGCAGACTGCCAAAGCCGGGTTGAACCGCGGTCCGGAGCCCTTCACTGACGTAGGCTTTACCGAAGATGAAATTGAGGTACGGCCCTTTTGCCTCAATTGTTATACCGGTGAGATCGGGGCGTTTGGCAAGATCCGCAGCAATCTCCTGCGCAATCTTTACCGGTGCCTGCTTTTTCTGCTTGGCAAGGGAAAACGCGATGGTTGATGCAAGGTCGGCATGTTCCCCCCCGGTTATGAGCAGTGCATCCGGTGCACCGGTACTTTCCTTAATCGCGTTCCCGATCGTTGTGTACATGTCGTGCAGCATCAGTATCCCGTCCTGTACCGGAGAATTGCGGCTATCCCGCCGAATGCCGAGAAGAGGATCGATCCCTCTTCGAAATCATCGGAGATAAGCTCGACCTTAGAGCTGCTCTGGTCGGCAAGTTTTGTCAGTTCGTCAACGATATCGATCTCCTCTTCAAGAATGAGGGGTGCCGTGCACTTCGGGCAGTTGCCGAGCGGGATATCTCCGATCGTTTTACCCGGTTCGATATTGATCGTCTTTTCTGTTGTGAAATCACAGCTCTGGCACTTGATCTTCAGCCGGGATTTCCGGAGGTTTGCCGAAAGGAGAAGGGTGTCGATTGCCCCAATCCCGAGGTTGTGCCGGATACTCTCTTCCCCATAGGCTGCAAGCCCGTCGTCTTTGACCAGTTCCTTTAAGAACCGGTCCATGAACGCTTTCTCTTTGATGACGGTCATGCCCTTGAGCGCATCCTTTGCAGCATCAACAAGTTCCGAGAGCCCGTCCTCATTGGTATATGCTACATCGAACAGCCCGATGATCCGTTTCTGGACCTCGTGGTGAAGGTAATTGCCCTTCTCAAATTCCTCTTTTGTCGGGCTCGGTCCCCCGATGAGGACACCTTTGAACCGCTCGAAGAAATCCTTTTCAGCAAGGTAGATCGCACTTGATCTCTCGCCAATCTTGGTGTAGAACTCGTCAATGGCGATCTCACGCAGGCGGCCGAACCGGGCTGCCGACTGTCCGCCTTTTCGCATCTTACCCGGAACGGTTGAGTTTGCCCCGCCTACCGGTTCAATCCGGTTGCCGCGCAGGAATCCCCAGTACGCTTCCCGCTTGTCGAGAACGAGCAGGCCGTACACGGTCTTTTCCTCGAGCATCTGGAGGAGCGGTTCGAGTTCGAAGTTCGAACTGCAGCGGTACATGTAGAGGTTGAGCGGCTCCGGGGGCTCAATAATAGTACACTGGAGATCGGTGCGATCCCCGAATGTTTTTACCGTGCCGCAGAATACTGCAATCCCGCTCGCCGGCGGGCGTTTATAATATTTAAGTCGGGAGAGGATGGATGAGATGGCGCTCTGGACATTGATCTTGGTCTGTTTGCTCTTGATGTTGGCGCACTGCCCGAACTCGTCTTTGAGCTGGTTGGTTACATCGTAAATCTGCTTGTCAGGCGGGATATAGAGTGTTATGAGCTCCGTCCCGTCTCCCTGCTGCGACTGGAGTTTTTCCAGAGTCTTCTTGAATTCATAGCGCTTGCGCGCATCGTCCATCTCCACTGCCTCTTCTGCCATTGCCAGAATCAAACCTCTCTATTGAAGCTATTACCTATTCACCCGCGTGGGGCATAAATTTGCGCCCATTGCTGCAGGATCTGCCGGTCCACATCCGGGTTTATCCCATGATCCCCGGAAAATATCAGGAACGTCTTTGGCTCGCCTGCTTTTGCAAAGAACTCTTTTCCGCTCTCGAACGGTATGATGGGATCATTATCGGCGTGGAAAATCCAGACCGGCCGCGGGGAGATCCTGTTCACGTACGTGCCGGGCTCAAGTGATGTGGCAAACCGGATCGGATTCGCGGTATATCTTTGTCGGACCAGCGCGTCTTGAACTCCCCAGTCTGATGTGGAGATGCCCACGTAGCCTGCAAACTGTAGATCAACTCCTGCTGCCACTGCCGCGTACCGGCCCCCGTTGCTGGATCCTACCGCATAGACCGGAACATTGTACCTGGCAGAAAGCATCTTTTCCGCAGAGATGAGATCGCAGATAATCAGATAATACTGTGGCATTTTGCCATTCTCGAACCGGGAATAATCCTGCTGGATCAGCTGCTGGCCAAACGGTATACCGGCGGTCTCACCACCGTTTCCGCGGGTGTCGACAAAAAGGAAGGCATATCCTGCAGATGCAAAACGGACCATCCGCTCTTCATGCCCGACAAGGTTCTCCCCGGCTCCCGGAGCATAGATTATTGCTGCTTTTGGCTGTTTTGGTGCAGCGAGATACATGGTAACATCGCCATCTTCCGTATGCATGATAATCCGTGACTTGGTATACGTCTCGTTGGCAGCAAGAACCTCTTCACTTGTGGTCACGGGTGCACAGGTAAGGGACAGGACCCCAATGTTATCAACAGAATATGTTGACTTTGCCGGGTTCCCGGTACAACCGGCAAAAATTGCCAGTATAATAAGGAGTGCTACGATACTGGCAACTGTGCGCATTTCAGCACCCGAGGCACCGGTGGATGAGACAGATCGTCTTGGCATCGACAATCATACCGTCACGGATCATCCGGTTCAGATCCTGCACCCGGACATTCACTACTTCGATAACTTCATCCTCGTCTTTCTCGAAAAGGCGCGAAGGGGAGAGTCCGTGGGCCTCATAGAGGAAGATTTTCTCATCGGTATATCCGGGTGTTGTGATGATGAATCCCCGGGGTTCGATCGTGTCGGCCGCAAACCCGGTCTCCTCAATGAGTTCCCGGCCTGCTGCAACCAGCGGGTCCTCGTCCGTCTCAATTGCACCGGCCGGAGCCTCAAGGATGTAATCGTCAATGGCATACCGGTACTGCCGGAGCAGTTTGCACTGTTCCCCATCTATGGGAAGGATTGCCACCGCACTGCTCGGGTGAACAATCACTTTCTCCCGCACAAGGCCGTTCGGAAGCGTCACGTGCCGCTGCTCGATCCAGAGCCTCCGTCCGCGAAAGATCTCCATTTAGTCCTCGTACTCGATGGGGTCTTTCTTCCCGATTGCTGCGAAGGCTTCCATGCGGAAGTGGCACGATCCACAGGTGCCGCAGGCTTTTCCCTCGTTCCGGTAACATGACCAGGTATATTCGTAGGGCACCCCGAGTTTTTGGCCCTCGCGCAGAATATCGGTCTTGGTCATGCTGATGAACGGGGTATAAAGGGTAATTTTTGTTGAGTCCTTGGTACCCAGATTGATCACGTTCTGGAACGCTTCGATGAATGCCGGACGGCAATCGGGATACCCGCTGTAATCCAGCGACTGGACGCCGATGAAGATGGCATCTGCACCCTTTGCCTCGGCAAAACTGGTTGCAATCGAGAGCAGGTTCGCATTCCGGAACGGGACGTAGGTATTTGGAACATGCGCCCGGGCCGGATCAAACTCTTCGACCGCAATCGTTTTATCGGTGAGACTGCTTGCTCCGAAACGGGTGAAATACCCCACATCCAGCTCGAGGAATTCCCGGGCCTCCAGCAGACCGGCGATCTTTTTCGCGCATGCCCGTTCTTTGTTCTCTGTCCTCTGCCCGTAATTCAGGTGGAGGGCCAGGATCTCGTACCCTTTGCTCTTTGCAACGTACGCGAGCGTGGAGGAGTCCATTCCTCCGGAGAGTAAACATACGGCCTTCATCATTTTACTCCTATTATCTTGTGCAGCTGCAGCTGGAACCGCACCGGCAGGTTATTGATCAGGATGAACCTGGTGATGGGCGCGTAATCCGTCCCTGAAACCGGTGAGAAGAAGATCTCACCGGCAATTTTGTGCGCATCCATTACTTCCTGTGCATACCGGCAATCCGCCTCATCGGTTACGACAAATTTCACGCTGTCCTGCGAGCGGATCTTTTCGAGCAGGGCAAGGTTGCTCTGCTCTCCGGATGACGGGCACTTCACGTCCATACAGATCACTGCATACTGCTGGAGGCTGCTAAAATCGATTGTGCCGTTGGTCTCGATATCAATCAGGGTTCCACGGCGGGAAAGGGATGAGAGCAGGTGCTCCAGATCTTTTACCTGCAGGAGCGGTTCGCCCCCTGTAATGCAGACGTAGGGCGGGTTGATCCGCCAGACCTGTTCAAGCACGGAATCGAGGCTCATTTCCATGCCCCCGATCCGTGACTCCGGTGTATCGCACCAGCGGCATTTCAGGTTGCAGCCGGCCAGCCTGATGAAAAGACAGGGCTTTCCCTGGTTCTTTCCCTCCCCCTGGAGGCTCCTGAAAATATCCGCGATCTTCATTCAGCAAGCTCGGCAAAAGCGGTTGGTGATTCCCAGACACGGATTTTAGACACGGTGGCATTTATTCCATGATCCTTACAGACTGCATAGAGATCATCGCGGATGAGAACTGCCATCAATTCACTGGTTGGATCGCCGGGTGTCGTGATCACGGGGTTGAACTTACGGATGCAGGGAACCATAGGATCATCCTGATTTAAGATAACTTGGTGATCATACTTGTTGATGACCTGTTTGATCAGGCTGTAATCGATAACAATCTGTGATACCGGGTCCGGTTCACCCTCCATCCAAACTTCAATCTTCCATCGGTGCCCATGAAGGTTGGCGCATTTGCCCTTATAATGGAGCAGACGGTGGCTGGTATCAATCTGCACCTCTTTATAGATCCCCACTTTCATTGTCCATTATTGGAGAAAGAAGGATATAATGTTATTATGAGCAAGGATCAATAGTATAGGACAGGCAGGTGGGATGCCACAATTTATAAATCGATCACCCGCGTTAGTACATATCCCAATGTGGGTTATCGATAACCACAATAAAAACTGAAATGAGGCTATTTAATGGGACAGGGTAAATTTGCAGCCAGAAAACTGGTTCGGGACTCAAATAAGTTTCGGTGGGCAGACAAGAACTACGCCCGCCGCGAACTCAATCTCGATGTGAAGTCGGATCCCCTCGAGGGCGCTCCGCAGGCGAGAGGTATCGTGCTTGAGAAGATCGGTGTTGAGGCAAAACAGCCCAACTCTGCAATCCGTAAGTGCGTGCGTGTCCAGCTGATCAAGAACGGTCGGCAGGTCAGCGCATTCGCAGTTGGCGATGGTGCCATCAACTTTATCGATGAACACGATGAAGTCGAGATTGAAGGTATCGGTGGCCGTCTCGGTCGGTCCATGGGAGATATCCCCGGTGTCCGGTACGTGGTTACAAAGGTGAACAACGTCTGCCTCCATGAGATGGTCATAGGCAGGAAGGAGAAACCGCGCAGGTGATGTAAGATGACAGAAGCAGCAGCAGCCGGAAAGAAACTCCTGTTCAACCAGTGGGATGCCTCAGAAGTAAAGGTCAACGATCCCAGCCTCATGCGCTACGTTACCCTCACCTCCCAGATCATCCCCCACACCTGCGGCAAGTTCTCCCGCCAGGAATTTGGTAAGAGCAACATGATGATCGTCGAGCGGCTCATCAACCGCCTGATGCAGACCGAGAATAATACCGGAAAGAAGCAGCTTGCAATCCGGATCGTGCGGGATGCATTCGTCATAGTCAACAAGAAGACCAAGCGCAACCCCATCGAAGTGCTGGTCGAGGCAATCGGCAATTCAGGTCCCCGCGAAGAGACCGTCCGCCTGAAATACGGTGGTATCAACGTCCCGAAATCGGTCGACACCGCGCCCATGCGCAGGGTCGACACTGCAATCCACTTCATTGCCGAAGCAACCCTGAAGGGATCCAGCACCAGCAAAAAGAGTGCAAGTGCAGTTCTCGCCGACGAACTCATTGCCGCCTCCAAGGGCGACATGAAGTGTTACTCGGTCGGGAAAAAGGAAGAACGCGAGCGCATTGCAAAATCCGCCCGTTAAACATCTTTTTTTGAGGTAATTTTCATGGTCCGCGGCAAAAAATCAGTCGAGCGCGTAACTGAGCTCATGAAGGAACCGAAGCACATTCGGAATATCGGTATTGTGGCACACATTGACCACGGCAAGACGACTCTTTCTGACAACCTGCTTTCAGGTGCAGGCATCATCTCTGAGGAGCTCGCAGGAAAGCAGCTCTTTATGGACTCAGATCCGGAAGAGCAGGCCCGTGGTATCACTATTGATGCATCCAACGTCTCGATGGTTCACGAGTATGAAGGTCAGGATTACTTAATCAACATGATCGATACGCCCGGTCACGTTGACTTCGGTGGCGACGTCACACGTGCTATGCGTGCAGTTGACGGGGCCGTCGTTCTCGTCGACGCAGTCGAGGGCACCATGCCCCAGACCGAGACCGTGCTCCGGCAGGCCCTCAAGGAGGGTGTCCGCCCGATTCTCTTCATCAACAAGGTCGACCGGCTTGTCAATGAGTTGAAAGTCGATGAGATGGAGATGCAGATCCGGCTTGGAAAAGTGATCGACAAGGTCAACAAGCTGATCAAGGGCATGAACGAGGAAGCCTACAACAATGGCTGGAAACTCGACGCAGGTGCGGGAACCGTGGCCTTTGGGTCTGCGCTCTATAACTGGGCAGTTTCGGTACCCTTCATGAAGAAGAGCGGGATCTCCTTCAAGATTGTTTTCGATAAGTGCCGTGCAGGTGACATGAAATACCTGGCAAAGAACAGTCCGCTCTCGGAGGTTCTCCTGGATATCGTGGTTCATCAGTTGCCAAACCCCCTTGAAGCACAGAAGCGCCGTATCCCGATTATCTGGCACGGCGACAAGGAGTCCAAGGAAGGAAAAGCGATGATCAACTGCGACCCCAAAGGTGCCGTTGCGATGATGGTCACCGATATCTCCTTTGATCCCCACGCCGGCGAAGTCGCCACCGGGCGCCTCTTCTCCGGCAGCCTCAAGCGCGGCGATTCGCTCTATGTGATGGGTTCGGCAATGAAGGAGAACCGTCTTCAGCAGGTCGGTATCTTCATGGGTCCCAAGCGTGTCGAAGTCGAGGAGATTGTCGGGGGCAACATAGCCGCGGTTACCGGTCTTCGGGACGCATTCGTTGGTTCCACCGTCACGAACCTGCTCGAAATCACACCGTTTGAATCCCTCAAGCACTACTCGGAACCGGTCATGACCGTTGCTGTCGAGGCCAAGAACATGAAGGATCTGCCCAAGCTCGTTGAAGTGCTCCGGCAGGTGGCCAAGGAAGATCCGACACTGGTCATCACCATCAACGAAGAGACGGGCGAGCATCTCATCTCCGGTATGGGAGAACTGCATCTGGAGATCATCTGCGGGCGTATCAAGCGCGATAAAGGTGTCGAGATTGTCACCTCCGAACCCATCGTGGTATACCGTGAGACCGTGACCGGCAGGGTGGAGAATGTTGAAGGGAAATCCCCCAACCGCCACAACCGCTTCTACTTCACCCTTGAGCCGCTCGCCGATGAGGTTGTCGACGCCATCAAGAAGGGCGATGTCTCCATGAACCAGCAGGCTCTTGAGCGCCGTGATGCACTCCTCAAGGTCGGTTTTGACAAGGATGAGGCTAAGGCTGTCAAGATGATCAAGGGTACCAACATCCTCATTGACAGGACCAAGGGTATCCAGTACCTCAACGAGACGATGGAACTTGTCATCGAGGGTATCCATGAAGCACTCGCCGGCGGCCCGCTCGCTGATGAGCCGGTCCAGAACCTCAAGATGACCCTTACCGATGTCAAGCTCCACGAGGATGCTATCCACCGTGGCCCGGCACAGGTCATCCCCGCAGTCCGTGGGGCCATCAAAGGCGGTATGTTAATCGCCGGTGACTCGCTCTTAGAGCCGGTCCAGAAACTCCAGATCACTGTCCCGATGGACCAGATGGGAGCCGCAACCTCCCAGATCCAGGGGCGGCGCGGTCAGGTCTTTGATATGACCAGCGAGGGCGACACCATCTCGGTAGTCGGCAAGGCACCGGTTGCCGAACTCTTCGGATTTGCCGGAGACATCCGGTCAGCAACTGAAGGCCGTGCCATGTGGAACACCGAGTTCGCAGGTTTCGAACTGGTTCCCAACAACATGGTTAAGGAAGTTGTTGTCGGTATCCGCAAGCGCAAGGGCTTAAAAGAAGTTATGCCCACGCCGGCTGACTACCTTGCAGTATAGTCTCATACCCCAATACCCGTCCCTTTTTTTGGTTTAACGCAACCGCCTCCCTGTTGACTTGCCCGTTATAATCGGCAAAAACGTTCTCAACGTGGGAGGATGATAGCAAGAGTAAAAATCAGTATCCCTGATCGAACCGGTCCTTTACGGGTGGGGAAATCTCCGCAGGAGTATGTTTCATCGGATCGAAACGGGCACAGCACCCTGCGTGTTGCAGGGTAAGGGAACATAAAAAAAGGGGGCAGGAATCCGATTCCTGATCGTTCGGGTTTTATCGATCATCCCATAACGGCTTTGACTATGACAACGTCCTTTGTCGGGCGGTCGCCGTGTCCCGTCTTGGTCTTGCCAATCTTGTCAACAACGTCCATCCCTTCGACAACTTTCCCGAAGACCGGGTGCTTGCCATCAAGGAAGTTGTTGTCGATCAGGTTGATGAAAAACTGCGACCCACCGGTGTTTGGCCCTGCATTCGCCATGGAGATCGTTCCGCGGTCGTTTTTGTTGCCCGGTGAGAATTCATCCTTGATAGCATAGCCCGGGCCGCCCCGGCCGGTCCCGGTGGGATCTCCGCCCTGGATCATGAACCCGCTGATGACGCGGTGAAAGATCACGCCATTGTAATACCCTTTCTGTACAAGCGTCTCAAAGTTGCCCGCCGTGATGGGCATATCGGGAGCAAGGGCAATGGCGATTGTTCCCATGTTCGTCTCAAGGCGCACGATTTTTCCGGTAGGTGCTGATTCTGTCATAATATGCTGCTGGAATATTGGGGCTGATGCTTCTTCTGTGTTGTGAATGCCGGCCCTGTAATGAAAAAAAGAGTATCAGATCATTTCAGCTTTTAGAATGGTCACACTCTGGAGCGGATGGTTTTCCTGTCCGCCGGTTGTGGGCACTTTTGCGATCTTGTCGACAACGTCCATACCCGTAACGACCCTGCCGAAAACCGGGTGCATGTTGTCAAGGTAATTGTTGTTGACCAGGTTGATGAAAAACTGCGACCCGCCGGTGTTTGGCCCTCCGTTAGCCATGGCGATAGTCCCGCGGTCATTTTTGTTGCCGGTCTTGAACTCGTCCTTGATTGTATAGCCCGGGCCGCCCCGGCCGGTCCCGGTGGGATCCCCGCCCTGGATCATGAACCCGTCCATGACGCGGTGGAAGGTTACATTGTTGTAGAACCCCGATGTCACGAGTTTCTCAAAATTTCCGGTTGTAATGGGCATATTGGGATCGAGCGCGATGACAATGTTGCCCATATTGGTTGAAAGCCGAACCTGTTTCCACGAATCCGTGGAGATCGTTGCCGTTGCGGCCACCGTTTGCGTTGCCGAGATGCCGGGTGTTCCGGTTTTTGTGGTGGATGCCGGCTGCTGGGTACACCCTGCAGCAAGTAAAAGAGCTGCAATGAGGATACCTGCCAGCAGCATGGAGCGCACTGGAGATGACATGGTTAAGCTGGTTGGACGGATAAGAAAATAGAAGTTACGGGTGGCCATTTCCCGTTTCTGCTCGTTCTGGTTACTCGGCCTTCTTCTCCGCCCTGCGGCCAAACCAGAAGATCGCGCCGACTGCGATTATGATCGATACAATTCCTGTGAGGATGATGAGCATCCCCTTGGAAGTATTCTGGTTGTAATCGTCAGCCGACATGTCTATGGCGAGAACCGCATAGGTGTTGCCGGTAGATCCGCTGCTCGAATCATCGATCGGTGCGTACGCTGAGATGAATGAACCGTATTTGGTGGTATAGGGCTCTTTTGATGCCGTCGGGCCCGAGAGTGCCGAGAAGATCTCGAGCTTGTCGGGCGAGGTCGAGACCTCCCCAATCTTTGCCGAGCCCTGCGGGTCGTACTGTGAGAGATCGTCGACAAGGAAGGTTATGGTCTTGTCCTGGTTCACCCTGAGGATGTACGCGTTGAGGATATGATCGTCCATGCTGCGCATAGCCCTCATGTCGCGGGTTACGGTAATGTAGGACGGGGAGGTCTCATCGCCGGGTTTGAATCCGGTAATGTCGCTTGCATTGATCTGGGTTGCCATCACCCCGACCGTGGATTTCATACCCCCCTTGACCGAGTCCTTGAGGGCATCATTTGCGTTCGTATAGGCATACGCCGTGAGCGTCCCGATGATGATGATCACGAGGATAGCGCTCAGGATCTGTGTTGTTGATAGTTTGCATGAACCCGTCATTTCAGGATCGCCTCCGTAGTGCTGCACCCAGTGCGATTATTCCCACAAGTCCTCCGATCAGGACTAACGGTGAAGGGGCCGATGCCGGTGTCGGGGTGGGTGCGGGCTGCAGACTGATTGCGAGCGGGGTGGTCTGGCCTGAATTCACCGTCGCGGTTGTTGAGTAATCCATATACCCGGTATACCTGAGCAGAACCTGGTGCTGGCCGGGAGTGATCCCGTCGAGTACTGCCGGGGTATAGCCCTTGAAGATGTTATCGACAAGAATATCGGCCCCGGCGGGAGTTGAGACGATGTTCAGGCTTCCCGTTGCCGGGATCGGGGTGGGGTTTACGCCGACTGGTGTCAGGGTTGCAGTAAAGGGTGTTACGGTGTTCCCTCTCACATAGATCGTGTTCATCCAGTCGTTATAACCGGGGTTTGTGATTTTGAAGAGGTGGTTCCCGTTCACGATATTGTTGAGGGTCAGGGTCCCGGAAGACGGGATCTTTCCCATCAGGTTGCTGTCCATATTCACCGTTGCGCCGGGCAGGGACGTGATGGCAACCGAACCGTAGGAAGCCGACGTCATTACGGCGTTGAGGTTCTGGGAGGTGCCGCCGTTGACATAGACGGTCGTGGTGTAATCGTTGTACCCGGAAAGGGTGAGCCGGAACGTGTGGCTGCCGGGGTAGAGCGTGACCGTTAAGGGAGCTTTGCCCTGGTAATTGTTGTCAACATAGATGAGGGCGTTACCCGGGTTTGAGGTTACGTAGACCGTGCCGGTGGTGCGGGCTGGTTGCGGCGACTGCTGGAGCACGGGTGAATAGGTCGCGGTCTGCCCTGCGCCGACCGTGATGAGATTCGTATTGGGTGAATACCCGGTAAGGGTGGCTTTCATGGAGTACGAGCCGGGAGCAAGGTTTGGTATCGTGACCGGGGCATACCCGTAGAAGTTCCCGTTCATGTAGATCTGGGCACCGCCCGGTGTTGACTGGGCATAGATTGTCCCGTACTGGACCGGCGGGACGGTGGTCTGGGTGGAGAGGGGATTGATGGTCGCATAGACTGAGACCGTCTCCTGGTCTACCGGCATATGGGATGGTGCCCCCTGCCACGTAGTATAGCCGTATTTAGTGACGGTGATAGAGGTAACCGGTGTTCCAGACGGGCTTACGGGGACGGTAAGGCTTCCCCCGGATATTGTTCCCTGAACGGCATTATTGAATGATACCGTGGCCCCGTCGACATTACAGTACGTGGTGATCCAGCCTTTCCCGCTGCCTGGCTGTGTTGGCTCTATGGTCCAGGTCTCGGTTGGCTGGGTGACCATTGTGGGTACGGTGACGGTCGGTTCCGTGGTTGGCGGCTGGGTTACCTGTGTTGGAACCGTAACCGTTGGTTCGGTTGTTGGGATCGTGGTGCTGACCCTGGTTGGTTCCGTTGTCGGTTCAGCAGTCGGCGGCGCAGTGACCGGGACGAACGGCGGCGCCGTCGGTTCCGGTACGGTGGTAGATATGACGACCGGGATATCGCCGGCGTCACCGTCTGCCGAGACCCCGGGCATCACAGTCCCCATGATCGCAAGCACGAGGAGCAGAATCAGATACTTGTTTGTCAAGAACATCGCTTCCTTATACGGAAGATCTGGCAGACGAACGTATATAAATCGTGCCGGTTTAACCGTGCAGCATTCCGTGGATAACCTTCGAGAGCCGGTGCATTCCCTCGGTGATCTGGTCTTCGGAAGCCGATGAAAAGTTCAGCCGGATCGTGTCAGTACCGCCGCCATCCACGTAGAATGGCAGGCCCGGGAGAACCGCAACTTTGTTTCTGACCCCCTCATCAAAGACTGCCCGCGAAGAAAGGCCTGGTGGTAGTGTGGCCATGAGAAACATCCCCCCTTCCGGTGTGGTATGGGAGAGTTCTGGCATAAGATCGTCAAAAAGATCGCACATCTGCCGGCACTTGCGTTCATACACGGCTACTATCTGTCGGATCCTGTTGTCGGGGTCGGATGTGGTAAGATAGCGGTGCAGGATCTTCTGGCAGAGGAAGTTGGAGTGGAGATCGGACGCCTGTTTGACGACATTGAATTTTGCCAGGATCTCTTTTGGGGCATACATCCACCCGATCCGCATGCCCGGTGCAACCGTCTTGGAGAATGAACCGGAGATAACTGCCTGGTTGGGAAGGTAGCGCTTTACGGGCAGGCGCGGTTTTGCATCGAAGAAGAGCTCGCCAAATGCATCATCCTCGTAAAAGACGGTGTCGCGACTCTGCAGGATCTCCGCAATGGCCCTGCGCGTCTCCTGCGAGTATGTCCTCCCGGAAGGATTCTGTGAATTGGGGATGCCGTAGAAGAACTTGGGCTGTGTGGACGTGACCATCCTTTCGAATGCCGCAAGGTCGGGCCCGTTGTCCTCAAGCGGAACCGTGTCGATGATTGGCTCGTAGAGCGAGAATGCCTCGATTGCCCCCAGGTAACCGGGCCTCTCCATGCCTACGTGATCGCCTGGATCGAGGAAGATCTTTGCGAACAGGTCGAGACACTGCTGCGAACCATTGACGATCTGGATCTCTGACGCTTCGGCCGGGATCCCCAGCCGGTTCCGGTACCGGGCTGCGATATATTCCCGCAGGGGAAGATATCCGTCCGTTGTGGTGTACTGGAGTGCCGCGTGCGCTTCATCTTCCATGACCTCGCGGGTTGCCCGCGCTATTCCTTCGGTATCGATCAATGCCGACGATGGAAGTCCGCCGGCAAACGATATGATCGTTGGATCGTTCGAGACCCGGAAGAGCTCATCCAGGAAGGATGCCTTCACTTTTCCCATTCTGCTGGCAAACCGGTATGACATAAACCCTTTCTCCGCGCTCTGTTGCTGGTAATACGGTAGGTTATGGTGGACGAAAAACCCTTTACCCCCGATCGTCCGACCGGACCTCCTGGTGGATGAATGTACGCGATCCGGAGAATTCAAACCGTCCATGCTCCAACCCTGTTGCAGGAATCCTATGGACATTTCACCGGTACTTATTCTGTTCGCGCTCATGGTCGCCTTCATTATCGTGCACCTGATCATCAGGCGCCGGGAACTCGACCGCGAGCGGACGCTTGAGATCATTGTGCTCTGGACGCTGGTCCTCGGTGTTGGTGCCGTTGGACTTGTCAGCGCCATCGGACATGTCTTCATGGCTGACAGGATCGCAGAGATGGCCGGGTGGCCTACGGGGAGTCCGTTCCAGTACGAGGTGGGAATGGCAAACCTTGCACTCGGTGTTGTGGGGCTGCTCTGTTACCGCTTCCGGGACAATTTCTGGCTTGCGGCCATACTTGCCAATGCGGTTTTCCTTATGGGGGACGGAATCGGCCATGTGCGGGATATTCTCCTGAATGCCAACTATGCGCCATTCAATGCCGGTGTGCCGCTCTACTGGGATTTTCTCTTCCCGCTTGCCCAGATCCTGCTCTGGCTGATGCTCAGAAAAGCCAGAATTCTCTCAAAGGCCAGCCGGAAAGACGTGCTCTGAATCAGCACCTCGTTATTTTTTATGCCGTGAACCCGGATCCGCAATCCTTTTTCCCAACCGGCGCAAGCTGTACCCTATGACTCTCACACGTGCCGATGATGCCGAAGCCCTGTTCCGTGAGGGCTTCTCCTGCGCCCAGGCAGTCAGCCTCGCGTTTGCCGGGGATTACGGGATTGACCGGGAGACGGTCCTGAAACTCTCCTGCGCACTCGGGGGCGGGATGGGCCACACGGACAACACCTGCGGGGCTGTGACCGGCGCCCTCCTGGTTATCGGCATGAAATACGGGCGTACGCGGGTTGACGACATGGCTGCAAAAGAGAAGACATACGCGGTCACGAAAGAGTTCATGGCAGAATTCCAGCACAGGAACCCGTCTCTCCGGTGCACGGATCTTTTGGGGTACAACCTCTCATCCGACCGCGAGCTCGCGCTCGCAAAAGAGAAAGGTGCCTTCAAGGCAAAATGCCCGTTTCTCGTGCGGAGCGCAGCAGAGATTCTGGAAGAGATCTTATAAATCCCCTTTTTTTTAATACCAGGATTCGTCTCATCCTGCGATCAGGTATGTTTTTAAAATAACCTGAGCGGGTGTTCGTGTTGATCTTCGGGCACCCCCCCAGCCCCCCAGCGAGTCCGCTTCACTGACCCCCCTTGCCCCCCACCCCCTATCTCCAAAAAAAACTGCCACTTCACTTCGGGCATCTCATCCATGTCCGCACCTCCGAAATCGTGTCAGGCAGGGGGTGACCCCCCGCCTCCATTGGATACGGGTGGGGGGATCCACCCCCAGTCAGAATTTTTGTGGTAGGGGGTAGGGGGTATAGCCCCGTGGTGGCAATTATGACAAAAACCCTGAAACGTGTTGATTGTGATCCTTACAGTTTTCAACAAAAAAAGTGAATTTTTTGTTCCCGGCTCCTGCCGGGTAACTTACGCCGAGTCAGCGACTTCGATCTTGATGATCTCAGAATGTACGGATGCAATAATGGAATGCAGTTCCGCATTCTGTGCCTGTCGCACCTGCTCGATCTCTTCCCTGATCCTGGCAATCGCCTCGCCCTGAGTGCTGCCATGACCGCGAGCTCCCGGAATCTCAACGCATCGGGCGGTAAATCCGCCTTTCTCGTGGGATTCCGTGACGATGGTATAGTGCATGATCAAAAAGAAAGGATGCGGTCCTAGACATAGTTTCTGGTCAGAATTGCGTTATTCCGACCGTTTGGGGTCTTCCTGTGCAGCCAATTTCCTGCTCTCGTACTCGGCCATATGCCCTTCGACCCCACACCTGAACTCATCCCCGGGCAGGGAAAATTCCCTGTCCAGTAAAAACATCCTGGCCGCATCGCCGATCGCCTTGTGCGGCCTGATAACGTACCGGAATTTCTCCGGGATCTGGTAGGTGAGGTTGCGGGAGGAGATCGAGGTTTTGTTGATCTCAAACCCGATCACAAGGGACATCCGGTCCAGCGACACGTGCTCCTTGAGCGAGAACCGGTTTTTGATCTCCGTCTGGAGATCGCGGATCACAAACCCGTCTGTATTCACCCGGGCATGATGGAACGTTTCCATCTCCCGCTGTCGGGCGAAGAAGACGAGCGTGCCGATCTCACGCCGGTTAAGTGCCTGCATGAAACCCCGTAAATCCCGGTGGACCGTGTTTATCGCTGTCCTTGCAGCGCGTTTCTGCATGGAATCAAGGGTGAATTTGCGATTGAACTCCCGTGTCCGTCCGGGCTCTCCGAGATTGAAGACCCGCCGGTTCCCGTCCACCCGCTTCCCCACGTCGTCGGTGACGTTCTTCCAGAGTTCAACATCGATGTCATAGCTGAAGGGTTTACCGGCAAACGAGAGGGCGTCTGTTTTCGGGTCATGGAGAACTACACCAATCTCGATGGGGATCTGCATTGTCTGCCGGGTGCCGTAGATCCCGGCAAATTCCATGTCAATGTATGCCGTCAGGGGCGTGTCCATGGCAGGTAAAACTGAACGTGAAGTGTGGACTCTTAATGGTCTTGGTAAAACCGTTTGTTATACGGTACCGGTGACCGGGACCATACTCCCGTTTAATGGGATCAGTCAGCGTCGAGCTGCACCTGTATTTTTGCAGCAATCTCCTCTGCTTTCCTGTCGAGCGGCACGAGCCGGATTGCTTTTGCGGATGAGATCCCCACACCGAGTTCAGCCGCCCGTGCGATCTGTTCCTGGTCAAATATCCGCCCGTCTGCAACATCCGGGACGGTTCCGCATGCACGGAGCAGGGCCACTCCCACCGCGTCGATAGCAACCCGGTCCGGCCCGGCCAGGACTACACCGGGATGGATGACCTTGCCTTTATCCGGCCCGCCGCTTGCAAATCCTTCCGTGGCATCGAGTACAATGAGATCGGTCCGGAAAAACTGGTTGATCTCGGCGATCATGCTGCGCTTGACGGGTGAATTGTCCAGTTCGTTCATGAAATCATAGTTGACGTTTGGCACCCTGCGGGCGATACATCCCACGGCATTTTTCAGGGAGAGCGCGAAGTGGCTTCCATACCGGTCGGTCTTGAGGCCGCAGATCTGGATCACGTGATCCGATCGTGAAATGGGTGCAGCAAGGAAAAACCCGCGGGACCAGTGGAGACCGGGTGCCTGGATCTCATGCCATCCAAATCGTTCCATCTCGTCAAGCAATGTTATGGGAAATCCCCTGTCCCTGGCAAGGGCGATGACTCCCAGGTCGGCAAGAACCTCCCGTGTCTCCCCGACACTGCTGCGCTCGGCAAGGGTTATCGATTCCGGTTTCTCATCTGATAATGCGGTGAAGATGGCGTCCAGAGTCTCAAGATGGGTTGAAGCGGGGAAGGGATTGGCGCTGTCATAATCCGCCTTGACCGCAACTGATGAGCCGGCAAGGACCGATAAGTCAAATCCCCCAAGAACGCTCTCAACGCCACCGAAACGGTCTGCCGCATCGGCAATGAAGATATCAACCTGCTCTCCCATGATAATCTCTAGTTGAGAGGTATTACGCCGAACGTTATCAACATGCGCATATCACGTCTCCGTGAAGGGGAATCGAATCGGCGATGAAAATGATCTGCCACCTTGCACCCTGCCGTTTTTGAAACGATTTGGCATCGGATTAGAAAAAAGAATTATCTCCGATTCTGAAATGCGAATCGGAATGGTTTATTTGTGGTGCCCGTCACCCTCAATCCGCCCGGCAGCAATCCCGCAATAGTGCGGATCGATCTCCACCCCGATAGCGCTGCGGCCGGACCGGGATGCAGCAACGAGTGTGGAACCGCTGCCCATGAACGGGTCGAGCACCGTATCCCCGACAAACGAGAAGAGTTTCATGCACCGGAGCGGGAGTTCGACCGGGAATGGTGCCGGGTGCCCGATCTTTGTCTTGCGCTCGCCATTGAAGGTCCACAGGCCGTTGGTCCAGGCCATGAACTCGTCCCGGGTAATATCCGATTGTCGCGATCCGCTCGTCTTTTTCCAGGAATCCTTGTACAGGACAACGATCAACTCCACCGGTGCGATCACGTACGGTGCTGAAGCGCTCAGCCATGAACCCCAGGCTGTCCGGCGGGAAATATTCCCCTCGTTCCAGATGATCGTCGAATGGTAGGAAAAGCCCGCCTCTTTTGCAATGGTGGTGAGATCGGCCCCTACGCTCTGCTGGCCGCCCTTGTTCTTGTCGAGCGGGATGTTGAGGCAGAACCGTCCATCGTTCCTGAGCCAGCCATGGCACCGTTCCATCCACTTCCTCGAAAACTCCAGGTATTCCTCGTAACTGACCCGGTCATCGTGGGAATTGTACGGGATATCCACATTGTATGGCGGGGACGTGACAACGAGATCGATACTCTCCTTGGCAATGTTCTGCGTTGAGAATATGTCCTCGTTGAGGATAGTGCACTGTCCGATTCTTGAATAAACACCGCTCTCCACGCGTCCGCCCTCACCTAGATCTTCGTTCTGCCAGCAGTATAGTATTTCCCTCAATGGAGGGTTCCATTCCGTGTCATTGATCTAACCGCGAGGTTATACGAATAACCCCTGCCATCATAGGATTATTATTTGCTCCTATACCCATTACCAATGAGTGAACGGCTTAAGGGTATTACTTCGGGAGATGGGGATGCATGCGTAACCGGATAATCTCTCTCGCATGCCTGCTCCTTGTTATCGGAAGTCTTTTTCTGGTTGCTGCAGTTTCTGCTGCTGCTGCCCCTGTGAACGGCGGGGAGATCCCGTCAAGTTCAGACCCGCTCTACCGGGACAGGCCGGAAAACATTGCCGCTCTCAAGACCCATATTGCCTATGTCGGGGAATCCCAGGAGGCCCGGATGGACGGTGTGATTGAGTATGTCAGCAATATCAGCGGAAGTGCCGGGATCGGCAGGCTCCAGCAGATCCGAAACGATTACCTTGCTGCTGCCGCAACGATCCCTGTCATGCAGACCTCTGACCAGATAAACGCTCTCCGGGATGACATGTGCGCCCAGACAAAGTTGTTTGCAGGGGAGACCATGGCCCAGCTCGTGCTGTTCAACGGGACTCCTGAAGGAATGCGGGTGACTACCGGTGCATCGATGAATGCGTTTGAAATCTCCTTTAACAGTATGACCGACCCCCTCTGGCTTTCACGGGATAGTGCACGAATCGTTGTCTTTAACCGTGAATCCGAGGAGCGGAACTTCACCCTCCGCAGCCTGAGTGAAAAAGGGATTGATATAACTCAGGCACAGCAGATATCGGATCAGATTGATGCAAAGCGTTCAGAAGTCGAAGCTGCGCTGCGCAACAACCAGGATGGGGCTATTCTTAAGGTAAATACCGGCATCAAGAGCCTCAACCAGCAGTTCCGGAATACCGTCAGCGATTACCGCACCAGCCTGGAGATCCAGATGAAGGGTGCTGCAATCCTCGCGATGAACACATAAATCGGTTCTTTTTTCTATAACCAAGCCTCTTCCGATATCCTCTTCTCCCACGGTACTGACACTTGTGTATGCAGCAACAGGATGGGTCTGGAAACCGGATCTCCTTCTCTCCTATCGGAATAGTCCGTTCACCCTTTCACGATATTGCCGGGATGCCGATCCAGCCGAACGGTGCCCGGGGTGTGCGGGGAACCGTGGAAATTGCAGACCGGTATGTTGACGGCCTGCGGGATCTTGACGTGTTTGCCCGGATAATCCTGATCTATTCCTTCCACCGGTGTACCGGTCACGATCTGCACGTGAAACCGTTCCTGGACACAACCCTGCGGGGGATCTTTGCCACCCGGTCCCCCCGGCGCCCCAATGCAATCGGCCTCTCGGTCGTGCGCCTGGTTTCGGTGAACGGCTCAACACTTGTTGTGGAGGACGTGGATGTTCTTGACGGCACCCCGCTTATCGATATCAAGCCGTATGTGCCTGCGTTTGATGCGTATCCGGAATCGTGCTGCGGGTGGCTTGAACCGGTTGCCAAAAATGCCGGGTCTGTCCGGTCGGATGGACGGTTCCGGTGATTAATTGGCATTAAGCACCTGATTCGGGGGCAATCCTTTATCGGGATTCATGGCTGACGCTATGATACCATGACCTCACCATCCCCCTTGACCGGTGTCACCGGGATCCTGCGCCCGTTCAAGGAATATCTCCAGTCACTTGGCCTGTCCCCGGGCGACCAGATCGTCTATTACGGCTGCGTTGGGACCTGCACGCCGTTTGTGGAACTGCTTGCCATCGCTGTACGGGGCCTGCACCTCGAACAGGTATATGTCCCGCTGCTCGATGAGGGAAAGGCAAAAAAACTGTACGAGGTGCCTGATGCAGGTATGCAGGTGAGCAGTGAACCCGCCGTGCTGAACCCCCGGGTTCTTGTCATCATGGGGGGACTTGCAATGCCGTACATGCCGGTTACTAAAGAGCAGGTACGCGATCTTTCCGTCCGCCATAACAATGCGAAACTGGCCGGGGTCTGCTTCCAGAATATGTTCGAAAAAGCCGGCTGGCTGGATACCGTGAAGTTCGATCTGCTGATCAATGCCATGATCGAACCGGTGACGGTGACGCGACGGGAACACTAATCTGAATCACCTGGGTCAGATGACGGCAGGCCAGTTTCTCTCTTCCTTTTTTTATCGCCCGTCTCGGTGCCCATGAACGAACGTTCACACCCGGGCCGTGAAAACCTTCTGATGGAAAAGTTTCCCGCTTCACCGCCTCTCCCGGGGGGTACGGCAGGACAAGGGAGTTTTCATTGGGGGTCACTGATCCGCCGCTTATAACGCCCGTGCGGGTGCGTCATAAAAGATCAAATGGTTTCTCAAAGGAATCCATTTCAATTGGGGTCTGCTGAAATTATTTCAATCAAGGTCTGGTTGATCCGGAATCGGTTTTCAAACGCAATCATGATCGCGATGGACTTTTTGAAATCAAAGCTTGACTGAAAATTAAAAAACCATAGTCCGCTGAAAAAAAATTTGTCAAAGTTTGATGATGAAATGTTAAGTACCTGTACACGAAGGTACACCAACCGTTTACGACGGAGGTCCGTTCACAGGTACGGTTTTCAATCAAACCTTGATTGAAAATAAAAAATCAAAGTCTGCCGAAATTACAAAGTCCATTGTGGAATAAATAGACATTTTCATAAACCCCTACTGCAAATAATCCCGTATGGGAAAAATTGCCGATTACCTGAAAAATTACAGTAATCAAGGAACGGCACAAGGCTACAACTCCGCTATCTTTCGCTTCATCGATTTTATCTATGGAAAACAGCGGGAATTTGTCAAAGTCACCGCCGAAGAACGCGTAAAATACGAGAAACTGGTTGATAAATACCTCAAAGAAAAGCGGAATTATTCAGAGGATATGGCAAACTTCGTCGTATCCCTTCACTCCAGCCCCCCCTTGACAGCTCGACACACATTCATCTACGTAAAGGAGTTTTTCAGTTATTACGACAAGGAATTACCGTCGAAGGAATTGAAATTTATTCGCAATAAATTACCGAAGGGAAACGCAAGAACCGTCGAAAAGGACATGGACATCGAAACAATACGAGTAATCCTTCAACATCTCGACGTAAAAGGGCGCGCGTTAATTCTTACCCTGGCATCATCAGGAATGAGAATTAATGAGGCGCTCTCGGTAACTCTCGATGATGTTGATCTGAAAACTATACCTGCCTGTATCACGGTTCGTGGTGAAACTTCGAAAACCGGAGATACCCGAATATCCTTCATATCATCAGAAGCAACGCAGGCTATTAACGAATGGTTGAAGGTTCGGCCGGATTACATCAAAACCTCTGCAAAACGGAATAACGGCCTTGTAATGAGCGGGAGAGGTAATCTAAAATCGGGAGAGGATGACGGGCGGTTATTCCCGTTCACGGACCAGAACGCCAGCGTATTATGGGAAAATGCGCTGACGAAGGCAGGGTTATTATCACACGATAAAACGACGAATCGAAAACAATTGCACTATCACCAGTTCCGAAAATTTTTCATCAGCCAACTGTCGTTAATTGTCTCCAAAGAAATTCCTGAAATGCTGGCAGGCCATGCTGGATACCTGACAGGCTCGTATCGGCGATATACCAAGAAACAACTGGCCGAAGAATACCTGAAAGGACAGCATTTGTTGACGATTCAAGCCCCCAAGGAATTACAGGAGATTGAATCGGAGTTCAAAGCCAAGATGCAGACTCACAGCGAGATTATTGAAAGCCTCGTGAGGAAAAACATCGCGCTGGAACAATTGGTAATAGCCAATGAGGAGAAGTTTACCAAGGAGATTCGAAAAATCCAAGAAGAAGACCGCATGATGGCTTACTTTAAGGAGTGGTTTGAGGAAAAATGGAAAAACGCATCGCCAGAAGAACGGGATGAATTAATGAATCGGATTATCGAAATCAGTGAACCTGTCGATGAAAAGTTAATGGATGCCATAGACCAATCTGAAGAAAATTACCGGAAAAGCATGGATTCCGAACTGACCCAGTCTCTCATTCCTACGGTTTCCCGCCGCGCCCCAAAGGAACGTAATGAAAAGCCCCATCAGGGGCTATCCTAATGCAGAAAACACCCTGACGGCATCTTTGGGGGCCTTGCCGCCCCCAATACGGGCCGTCTTGGTGTGTTGTTCTGCCGTCAAACTCTTAAATTCACAATTCCTCCCTAGCCTCATCAGAGGGTAGGGGGGCGGGGGGCGGCCCCTTCGGGGCAGTCCCCCCTCCCTCTCGGCTCATTTAGAATAAGTCGTAAAATAAATAAAAATGTCCGACGTGGAATAAGTAAACGAGTTTCCGGAACTACGACGTAATTTACCACTGGGCTCATATAGAATAAGTCACAGCAATTAAAGCAAAACGAACCTTCGATGTATCTATTTAACCTATAATATTCATAATTTATTTTATGCCGCCTGAATTGTTTTATAAGCCGCATCCGTTCAAAGAACAATCAATTACAGTTACACTCAGAAGAAATACTGATGATTCATCAAACTATCTGTATGAAATTATTCATAAATCTGATTCTTCAAAACATTATGAGCGATTTGACACTCAAGAAAGCGCAGAAAAAGCAATTATGAAAATTAACTCTGAAATCAGAAATATAATTGTCGATATGAGGAATAATGAGATTGAAGAAGAGGCATTAACTAAACAAGCAAGAGACAAGATTATTGCTGATAATAAAGAAGAAAAATATTTATAATTTATTTTTCGTTAATCACATTTAATTGTATATTATTAAAAAAATGAATGAGCACATCAAAAATCTGAATAATCGAAATTAACAATTTAATTCCACTACATCAATTTTAGAACATGAGTTTTGTTCATAATTCAAAAATTCTAAAAAAGTCTTAAAATTCACAGTTGATTGTGTATTTCCTGCTGAAATTTTTTTCATCAGGGTTTGATGGAAAAATAAAAATCAAGGTTCGATTGATCCGGATCCGGTTTTCAATCGCGATCATGATCGCGATTGAATTTTTTTTGGCAGGTTTGGTTGAAATGGGGTATTGAAAATCCAATCTGGGATTGGCGTTTACTCGGGGGGATGGTCAGGCACCCTCTCTTGAGAATCCGCAAACAATATGAAAAGGGGATGTCGACAACTCCGCTCACCTCTTTCATGAAATGATGTCATTGTCGTGACGTTTTTTCTTGCCCGGGTATTTTTCAGGCACTTATCGGGAATCCCATTCACGTTCGCCGGTTCCCGGGGCAACTTGTTTTTGTCTCGTTATCCCTCCTTTTGGCCGGGTATCTCGCGGGTTTAGATAAACCCACCGGTGGTTTATTGAACAATTTGGGGTGATAATCTGTTTTTTTATTCCCCCTGAAGAGCGTGTGTCGCCGGGTCCTGGCAATGGGTTTCCCCTCATCCTCATATTCCCTCTGTGGGGACCCACTTATACAACCTAAAAAAAACAGGCCGTTTTGATACGTTTCAAGAACTGTCGTAGTGCTGACCGATCTCATCGGGAACATGTACGCACGCAACCAGGGTGTGATTATACCCTTTATTTGTGATGACTCGGCAACCGGTTTGCCGGGTCACCAGGCACTGCAAATGCCGACAGATCTCATGTATGGGTAGCCTGCGGTATGGCATTTCCACTAAAAACACATTCAGAAATGTAACCGGAAATCGTTCCTGAAATGCACGACTGCCAGATGGTGGCAGACTTCGAAGAAATGGGATTAAAAAAATTTAGAGGTATGGGTTCCTGAGTGCTTTGCCCACACCGAAGGTTGCACGCCCTGCAAGGGTTGCCTTGTTCTTCGTGATCTTCTCGTTTGCGAGCTTGGTCACGAGTTCAAGACCTGGCTTGACCTTTTCGATTGGCTGGGTCTCAAAGACGCCAGCTGCCATTGCCTTGCCCCAGACCGAGTCTCCGATCTTGGACCTGACAAACACCGTTGACCAGCCGTCGGGGCTGCCGACTGAGCCGGTGGAGATGTCACCGAGGTTTGCTACATAGTCAAGGCAGACGTGGCAGCCGGGCTGCTCGTACTTGTGGGTCACCTTGAGCGGAAGCTGGACTACCTGTCCGCGCTTGCCGTATACCCAGAACTTGCCCTTGCCGATCTCCATCTTCTTGACGGACTCGAGCTTCATGGCTGCGTGGTCTTCCACGAGCTGCAGGATGCTCTGGTAGGGGAAGTTCTCCATGCAGAAGATACCTACTGCAAGGGCAATGCTTGCACCAACGTCGCGCATGCCGACGGGGTACAGCTGGGCTTTCCGGACTGCCTGCATCTGGCAGGGAGTACCGACGATACCAACCTTGTCCAGACCGAAGCTGCGGGTTGCCTCCTTGAGGAGTGCAATGTTCGGGCTGATGTTATACTTGGTACCGGCTGCTGCGAGCAGCTCAGCCTTGGTGTTGACGATCGCCGGGATGGGTCTCCAGGGTTCGATCATGTCGAAATTGGAGTTGTCCAGCATGCACTTTGACGGGTTCTTTGCTGCGAATTCCTTGCTGGCTGCAACGATTGCACCGTCAATGATACCCTCTTCAAGGGCATATGCAAACAGCGAGGTAACGATACCGCCATCCTGGGCGTGCTTGAGAAGCTCCTTGTCGGTGCTCCGGGCTGAGATGCATGATTTGTAATTTCCGAGTTCTGCTCCCATTTCAATCACCTTACTGGAGTGCCGCCATTATGGCCTCGTTGATCGCCTCGTACTGGCTGATGACATCAGTGTTGAAGAACCCTCTCGGGCACTGCGCATAGCATGCGCCACACTTGATGCACAGGTCGCGCTCACCGTTGGGCTTGCCGTATTCCATGGTGATGGCGTTGACCGGGCAGGCTGCGGCACAGCTGCCGCATCCCATACAGAGTCCCTGGTTGATGACGTTGGTCATCAGTTCGCAGAAGCATGCGCTGGTGGTCTCGGTCATCTTCATGAGCGGGGTCAGGTATGCCGTTGCAAGGTCCTTCTGTTCCTTGGTTCCCTTGAGGAGCAGGTATGCCATGACGGCAACGTTCCTGATCATCTGGGGGGTCGGTGCGCATCCGGGGATGTACACGTCAACCTTGATCAGGTCGCCGATTGGCAGGTATGCCTCGTGTGCCGGCTGGTTCTGCTGGCCACCGCGGGAGAACCGGGTGATGTTGCCGTAGCATGCGCAGCCGCCGAGGGCGACCACAATTGCTGACTTTTCACGGGTTTCCTTGATCTCTGCAACTGCGAGTTTGTCGTTAATACAAACGGAACCCTCAACGAATGAAACGTCTACCTGCTGAATGTGCCTTGCGTCTGCAAGTGTTGGCATGTACTTCAGGTCGACGTACTTGTCGAGGAGCGTTAACAATCCGGCGTAGTTGTCTGCTAATGCCACAGTACAACCGGTGCACCCACTGAGGTGGGTGTAGCCCAATGTAATCTTGTCTGCCACAGGCTTAACCTCCTTTTTAGTTTCTACTGGCTTTTGTGCTACATCAGCGGGTTTCGATGGTGCCGCCGGTTTAGGCGGTTCCGCGCTGGTGTTTTTCTTGAAGACACTCGATAGTAGTCCCATAATCCACTCCTGTAGTTTCCAGTATTACCCGAATCGCTTTCGGTATGGCTTTCTCGAGTTCATCGGAAAGCCCGAGTTCAAATTCGGGAGCAGTAACCCTTGCCGGCTGGACTCCTATGATCGTAACCTCGATCCGATCCTTGATCCGCTGGAGCGGTTCGGTGAGATCCCACGAATGGGCATCACGGTAGGCGCCCGGTGGTAACTCTTCCGGCCTGAGTTTTGTTATCTGCCCAGGCTCCGCACCAAAGTCAGCAATATCGACGATAATGAGTTTCTTCGTCACTTCCGGGTCGAGCAGGGTAAAAATAAAGTGCGGGCCGCCAAGGCCTGCATCGATTATTGTTACATTGTCGGGAAGCGAGAGATTCTGCATCTCCTCGATTACTGCCGGTCCAAAGCCGTCGTCGGCAAACAGGGGGTTTCCACACCCTGCTATCACGATCTCTGAGAACAGCATCGCGGGTTACTCACTGGATGAGCTTCTGAGCCACTACCTTGTTGTCCTCATCCACGACGATCATGTGGGTTGCACATGATACACAGGGGTCGTACCCGCGCATGATAACTTCTGCGAGCTGCCAGGGTGCACCGGTGAGTGCAGCACTGCAGGTTGCAAAGTTCCATGTGGTTGGGACAAGCATCGAGAAGTACTGGACCTTCCAGTCCTTGACGCGTGCAAGGTGGACATCGGTTCCACGGGGGGCCTCGTTGGATGCCCAGCCGAGGGTTCCGTCACCGTCGGGGATGTAGTCTGCAACGACCTTGCCGGCAGTGTTGAGCTCGTCAAGGCAGTCGATCATCTCGTAGAAGCAGTCCGTGTATTCCATCTCACGGGCAATGTTCTGGCCGACGGTACCCTTCTCGTCGTAGCCCTTGTAGACTGCGAGACGTGCACGGGGACCGACTTCAACGGGCTGGCCGTCGTACATCGGGATACCGGTGCAGGCTTCCATCTGCGGGTTGACCTTGGTTCCCATCTTGGTGGTTCCGCCAATCGGGTAGCGGGGCTCTTCGAGCGAGACTTCCATCTCACCCATGTACCAGTCCCATGGCCGGACTTCCTTGAACCTGCGGATGTCCCAGCTGGGGCACTCGTCGAGGCTTGAAGAACCGTAGAACGCGTGGGTTGCAAGGTAGCCCTGGTTGTGGTAACCGAGGGTCTTGGGCAGTGCGACCTTCATGCCGCCGACGTCCACATGCTCGCGTGCCTGGTAATTCCGGAGGATCGCGATCATGAGGTCCATCTGGGCCTTTGCAAGGGGGAGACCCTCCTTGGCGAGGTCGTACATCTTGGTCTTGGCCTGCTCTGAGACGTTGCGGTACATACCGCCGACCCGGGTGTTTCTCGGGTGGATACAGTCGCCAGCGGCAATCTGGCCGATGGTCTGGCCGATCTCACGGAGCCTCTGGATGCGCTTTGCAACGGTGCGCACCGGCTCTTCTGCCGTGAACGGGTTGATCTTGGTCTCGGTGCCTGGTAAGTACAGGTCGGGCAGGATCAGGATATCGTGCAGTGCAATGCTGTGCAGCCGGTTTGCCAGCTGGAGGATGTGACGGAGCAGAAGTGCGTCCCGGGGGATCTCGCACTTGATGGATGCTTCCATCGCTTCGGTCGCAGCAAGGTTGTGGGCAATCGGACAGATACCACAGACACGTGATGCGATCTTGGGGACCTGCTCGGGCGTCTTTCCGACGGCAAGCTTCTCTACACCCCTGACCGGGGTGATCGAACACCAGTTACCGGTCTCGATGATACCCTGGTCGTTGACCTTGAGCACCATCTTGGAGTGACCCTCATGTCTTGTGGTTGGGGAAATCTCTACAACTTTCGACAATATTATCGCCTCATTTTATGTTGAGTTGTTCGAATTACTGTACAAAATTACTCTATACATCTCTCATCTCTAGAGATAATTGAGCGTACAAAGTACGTTCATGTCTATCTTGTACTAACCATTTTATAACCTTTATGACTTAATCTGATGTCAAAAAAGCTCCCATATTCACCCTTGTTTTCCAAAAATAGTCCGAAATGCTACGCTTTGTCGGGGGATGTATAGATATACCCCGGGATTGTAAAAAGGAAATTATATTTTAACCTGGATTCGGTTTGTGAAAAAAACCGGTTGGGCAGGTCAGTCGTTGGCCTGCTTATCGCCGTTCAATTCATCGACCAATTCGGCAATGGTGGCCCGGCGCTCGGCATACGCATCGTGCTGGTGGATGCTCTCCTCGTTGGTCTGCTTGATCGTGACAACTGAATCCCCGGACAAGTAGTCAAATTCCGCAAGCACTTTCTTTGCCATCTCGCGAACACAGTCCTCTACAAACCGCGGATTTTTATGCGCGTTAAGCACGACCTGCCCCTCATCTCCGCGCTTTAAAAGCTCGTAGATGCCGCTGCTCATTGACTCCTTGAGGATACTGATGATCTCTTCGAGATCGACATGCTGGTCGTCATCAGTCTCTATGCACAGGAATCCCCGGCCGCGCTGGTTGTGGGTTGCCATGGGAACTTCGCTGAAGAACGCGTCAATGGTATCCTTGTTGACATTGAGGCCCTGCAGGACCCGCATGGCCCGCTCTTTCATGATATTCTGGGCACATGGGCATGCGGTCATGCCGGTAACTTCGGCACCGATACTCTTGCGCACGATTGGTTCGCGGAACGTACGCCGTGCAACAGCCCGGGCGTGCACTTTCACTACTTCATGGCAGACCGTTTTACTGACCGGTGTCTCGCGCTTGACCATGAACTCGCTGCGCATGAACACTTCTGTCCGGTCGGCATACTCGTGGCGATCCAGAAGCTTGCGCGCAACAACGCTGCAGAGTTTCTCTATCTGGTTGACATCGCCCTCTATCGCCTGCTGGAGGACTTCGTCAATCACTTCGAAATTGCGGGAAAGGTTTGCCCCTTTGAGGCTGCCGGGGAGATCAACATACACGTCAAAATTGGATATGAAAATTACCGGCCGTTTCTCGTGGCGGTGAACTTCAACAAGTTTTTTAACGTTTTTTACACCGACCCGGGTGAGGTTTATCCGGACATCCGGCGATGTTGCCTGAACGTCCGGCAGTTCCTTACTGAATGATTTATCCGGGGCTACTTCGATATTTTTGGTTTTAATAGGTCATCGCATCCAGATGGTTTTTCACGTGTGCTTCTTTAGTTTTTTCATATAATATTTATGTGCTTTGTTGCTGATATCAAAGGGATCTACTATGTTAAAAAAATATTATGAGGCAGATGCCGATCTGGGCGTGCTGAAAGGCAAGCGCATTGCGGTGATCGGCTACGGGTCACAGGGCCGGGGCCAGTCGCTGAACCTGAGGGACAGCGGGCTTGATGTGGTGATTGGTCTGCGCCCGGGAAAGAGCTGGGATGCGGCAGCAAAGGATGGCATGAAAGTGATGAAGGTCGCCGATGCCGTGAAGGCCGCCGACATCATCCAGATCCTCGTTCCCGACGAGCTCCAGGGTGGGGTGTACAAGAACGAGATTCAGCCTAACCTCACGGAAAACAAGTGTCTTATGTTCTCGCACGGGTTCAACATCCACTTCGGGCAGATCATACCTCCGGCAAATGTGGATGTAATCATGGTGGCCCCCAAGGGCCCCGGCTTCATGGTCCGCCGGCAGTACGAAGAGGGCAAGGGTGTCCCGGCCCTCATCGCTATCCATCAGGATGCGAGTGGTAATGCTCACAAGGTTGCTCTTGCGTATGCCAAGGGAATCGGCGCCACACGGGCGGTTGTTCTTGAAACCTCGTTCCGTGAGGAGACCGAAACCGATCTGTTCGGCGAGCAGGCAGTTCTCTGCGGTGGATGTACCTCCCTTGTTAAGGCCGGGTTCGAGACCCTTGTTGATGCCGGCTACGAGCCTGAGATGGCATACCTCGAAGTTCTCCATGAGCTCAAGCTGATCGTGGACCTTATTTATGAGGGCGGGCTGACGAACATGCGCAAATATATCAGCAACACCGCACAGTATGGGGATCTCACCCGGGGACCCCGCGTTATCGGTCCCGAATCATATGAGGCAATGCAGGAGATCCTAGAAGAGATCCAGAGCGGCAAGTTCGCCCGGGAATGGATGCTCGAGAACCTGGTGAACCGCCCGGTCTTTACGGCGCTCACCAATGCCGATGAAGAACACCTTATCGAAGAAGTGGGCAAAGAAGTGCGCGGCATGATGCCCCAGTTCCGGAAATAATACTCACCCTCATTTTTTCCTTTTTCTCCTGCCAAGAATGACCCGGGTCTCCTGATACCCAGAGCAACTCAAGAATTACTATCTTTTTTAATTATATGCCCCTATTATATCCTGATGAAGGTCTGTATCATTTACCACAGCGAGACCGGTAATACCCGTCATGTTGCACAGCATCTCGCATCGGCCTGCGATGGGAAACTGATCGATATCACCGACAAGGCCAGCTACAACCGTCTCACCCGGTTCCTTGTATGGTGCAAGATGAGCATGGCAGAAGAAAAGACACCCATTGAACCGTCGTCTATTGATGTATCTGATTTCGATCAGCTGGTATTTGGGTCCCCGGTATGGGCTTTCAAGCCGACACCGGCAATTCATGCCGCTATCGACTCCCTGAAGGGCTGTGAGGGAAAGAAGGCAACTGCATTCTGCACCCATGGTGGCAAGCCCGGGCAGACTGCGGAACTCTTCCAGAAATGGATTGAGGCACGTGGAATGAAATGCGTGGGGAATGCAAGCCTCCATCAGAAGGATATCGAGGACGAGAAGAAGACTCGGGATCTGGTTGCAGCCCTGATTAAGAACTGATTATCTCAAACTTATCCTGAACACGAAGGTACGGATCCATTTTCTCTCTTTTTCTCTCGATCCTGTTTTTTCTGCAGGATCTGAACCGGCCCGATCCGGAATCCCCTCTCCTGGGCATCAGTAATACGCCAGGTCTCGGTGACTTCCCTCCGGGGAAAGCCTTTTTGTCGGCAGGCGCCGTTATACTATACTATTATGACGGACCCGTATGAAGACCTCCTCAAACAGGCATATTCCAATATCACGGAAAAAACCGAATCCTCGGAACGTTTTGTAGTTCCCGAGGCAAAGGCATACGTTGAGGGAAAGACCACGGTTCTCGAAAATTTCACCGAGATTGTCGGTAAAGTCCGGCGTGAACCGGATCACCTGATGAAATTCCTTCTCGGGGAACTGGGAACCAGCGGAAAAATTGACGGGAACCGGGCCATTTTCAATGGGAAATTCGAGATCACCCTGATAAAGGCGATCATCAAGAGTTACGTGGAGGATTACGTCATCTGCTCTGAGTGCGGCAAGCCCGATACGCGTCTTGTCAAGGATGACCGGGTCATGCTCCTCCGCTGTGACGCCTGTGGGAGTCACCGGCCGGTACGCAAGCGGAAAGCCAGGACCGAACCGGTATCTGAGAACCTCGAAGAAGGTACCATTATGGATGTCGAGATCCAGTCGATCTCGAAACGCGGAGACGGGGTTGTCAAGATGGGACGGTATATCATGTATGTTTCGAATGCAAAGCCCGGCCAGAAGGTCAGAATCAAGATCTCCCGCATCTCGGGTTCAATTGTCTTCACCGAGCGTGCCCCTGAAGAATAATTTTTGGTCCAGACGTACGGGATCGATCCAGAGCCCGATACCCTCTTTTTTTAATTCCTGAAAAAAGGAATGTCAATACGCGGACATACCTTCCACGAAATTCCTGGCCCTATCCCAGCATTGAGGGATGATATGGCTTAAAAAAGTATAGTATTCCTGAGAAAATCAGCTCTTCTTCAACCCTTTGATGAGCTCATCACAGTGACCGCTGATCCGTTTGCAGGCTTTCTTGATGATAGGAACGGGATTTTTCTTTCCCTTTGTTGTTATGAACAGTTCCGGGTCCGAGAACTGGAATTCTATCATATATCGCGCAACATCTACGTCCGGATCACTCAGGAGCTCTTCGACAAGGGTATTCATAAACGTGTGGCCCTCACCCTGTATGATGAGCCGTGCCTTGTCTTTCTCGAGTTCGAGTACCTTTACAATCATGCACCTATCTTTGGGAACCTGAAAACTATTAAGGTATGGGTAAGAGGTACTCAACAACCTCTTACCCGGCTTCCGACAGATACCGTTGTTATCAGATCATTTTCAGGGGAATTCGAAGGATTCCCCGTCTTTCCCGAGATGGGGGAGATCCCAGGGGAGGAGATGGCTCATGTGGACGCAGCGGAAATCCTTTGGTGATAACTGTGCTGCAAGTGTGCAGGCGTCAAGATAGTTCATGTGTTTCTGGATGGTGATGCTTGACGGAACAATGGCGTCCAGGAAGAGCATATCGAGATCCCGCAGGAGGTCAATGCTTTTTTCCGGGATATCGCTGTTGGTATCGGACGTAAAACCAACCCGCGATACCCCGGTTTCCAGGAGCACGCCGCAGGTGAATGCGGGCGGATGTTTGACCATAAAAAAGGTGACGGTCATCCCGAAGATCTCAAACGGTTCGTACGGCTGTATGGCCCCTTTCTCAAAGGAAAGGAACCGGAATGTATCTGCACAGTAATTCAGGACCTGGGGTGCGGCAAAGACCGGGGGGATCTTCTGGACCCGGTAAAATTCCCCGAATCCGATGAAATGATCATAGTGCCCGTGAGTCCAGAGCACAGCATCGATATGCGGCGAATCCGTACGGAGGAGCTGGGTCCGAAGGTCCGGTGAGGTGTCGATGAGGAGGTGTCTCCCCTCATTCTCTACGAGAATGGACGTTCTCAATCGTGTCAATCCCTCTTTTTTTGCACGGGTGCACTGGGGACATTCACACCCTATACGGGGTGTTCCGACTGCGTCACCCGTGCCAAGAAGGGTTATCTTCATGTTATAACCAGTTCAGGTGGCGGATGGCTTCCCGGGTCCTGACCATGGTGATACCCTTCTCGATATCTTGGCGGTCAATGGTCTTGCGCGAATCCATGAGTGCGGACAGGATTGCCTCCTTGACCATCATGCGGAGATCCGAACCTGAGAATCCTTCTGTTTTTGAGGCAAGTTCCTGATAATCGAGTTCGCAGGGCAGCGAAGCAGTGACTTTTTTTAAGATATTCTTCCTCATCTCCTCGTCGGGAAGGGAAAACTCGACAACTTCATCGAACCGGCGCCATGCAGCTTCATCGAGAAGCTGGGGGTGGTTGGTTGCTCCGATCAGGAGTACACCGTTCTTGATGAGGTTGATCTTATCGATGTTCTTCAGGAGCGAATTCACCGCCCGTTTCATGGCCCCGTGATCATCGGAGGTCCGGCTCTTGGCAACAAAGTCGAACTCATCGATGAACAGGATCGCCGGGGACAGTTTCTTTGTCAGTTCGAAAATACGGTCAATATTCTTGGATGTCTCTCCAAGGTACTGGGAGGTGATCATGGAGAGCCTCACTTCAAGGACGGGCATATGCATGGCCCGTGACATAGCAAGGGCAAGGGAGGTTTTCCCCGTGCCCGGAGGACCCACGAAGAGAAGCTTTCCAATCTCATAAATGCGGTGCTGCTGCAGGAAATCCCGGTGGGTAATGGCGTGCTGGATCTTGCCGATGATCGCGAGTTGTTGGGGGGTGCATACCAGATCCCCAATATGTTGTTCGATCTCTTCGGGAGCATTGATGATGACGAGATCCAGGGCACCCCTGAGTTTCTCGTCTTCCCCGATAAGTTTGGACAGTCGGGCATCAAGATGTGCCTTGGTATCTTCAAAGGGCGGATTTGCGGCACGGACTTCCTTGTACACAATGCCTGTGTTCTCCAGCCGCTCAAAATAAAATGCCAGGGCCGGGTTGATCCCGATGAGGGTTTTCCCACCCTGTTTCAGGAACCACTGCGCGGCCGGCTCGAGAGCCGTTATACGGAGCCGCTGCCCGAATTCCTCGTAGGCAATGAACGGATTTGCGGCAAGTTTCGAATGGGCATCCGCAATCGCGAGTGAACGTTTGATCAGGCCGTCACTGACATAAACCGGTCGTTTGACATCGGATGCGCTGGTGACGCCAAAAATTTCGCGGCACGCAGGCGTCAGGTCATTGATATCAAGTTCCGGGCTCTGGTTGACTATTTCAGCGGTCAGAACTACTTCCATTATACGCAGGATTTCAGAATCACCAGACATGGCTGTAACCTCAATTATTCCTTTCCTCAATGCATAAGGCTATCTCATCGTGTTGTTACGACGCAGCCGTCACTGGTCACGATTATGGTGTGTTCGTGCTGGGAGACAAGCGACCCCGGAATATCGGCAAGTACCGGGTACCCGTGAAGGATCTGGGACCTGACAAGCGACGGGAAGGTGATATCCAGTTTCTTCTCTCCCATCCATCTGCGGGCAAAGGGCAGGCCGCGACGGTCTTTGATCTTCTCCATAACCGCCCGCGCTGACGGGATTCGCACCGGTTTCTGCGAGATCTGGGAATAGATCTCAACCCTGGTCTTCTCGCCAACGCGCCCGCTGCCGGTGGTTGCGAATGGCTCGATGGCAAATACCATGCCTTCTTCGAGCACAACGCCCCCGTCCATACCCACGTTAGGGATTGTCGGCGAACAGTGTTGGACATACTGGTCCAGACCGTGCCCGGTCAGGTTGGAGATGGGACGATATCCCCTCCCCTCGATTTCCTTCTGGACTGCCGCCCCGAGTTCTCCTGAAGTAACCCCGGGCCTGATGATTTTTATGGCGGATTCCAGTGCCTGTTCTGATGCCTGGAGGAGAAGGGAATTGCGGCCAAGGTCAACCGTTGTTGCCGTGTCGGCAATGTATCCTTCTATCTGGACCCCGAGATCCAGTTTTACTACGTCTCCGCTTGCAAATATCCGCTCATCGCCATAGGATGCGGTGTCATGCGCGGCATCCTCGTTTACAGAGACATTGAGGGGAAAGGCGAGGCCTGCCCCGCTCTCAAGGACTTTGGCCTCTATGGATTCAACGAGATCCAGGTACGATGCTCCAATCCGGATTGCCAGTGCACCTTCCCGGCGAATTCCCGCTGCAATGATCCCCGCATCGCGGTATTTGTCGAAGATCTCGTCCTTCATACAACCAGATCCTCGGAAAAGTTCGTAAATTTGTCAAAGCCCTTTGCCGTAACCGCCCCGATATCCTCCAGCCGTACCCCGCCAATTCCCGGGTAGTACAGCCCGGGTTCTATGGTGATCACATTGCCCTTCTCCAGGGCTTTTCCTGCGGGACCTACTGTTGGCGATTCGTGGATGTGCAGGCCGACACCGTGGCCGAGGTTATGAACAAATCCTCTCGTATTGCTCTCATACCCGCAGTCCTTGAAATAATCAACAACCTCCTGATAGATATCGGATCCTGCTACCCCCGCCCTGACGCGGGAGATGCCCAGGTGTTTTGCCTCACGCAGGGCATCATACATATCTCGGATATCCTGTGATGGCTCCCCTTTCACAACGGTCCGTGTCATGTCCGCAAAATAACCCGTCTTCTCTTCCACCGGGAAGAGATCGATAACAATGGGCTCGTCTGCTTTGAGCGGCCCGGTACCTGTCATATGGGGAATCGCGGTATCCTCCCCGCAGGAGACGATCGTATCCACGGCACTGCATTCATGCTCGAGAAGGTGGCAGTGCATGACGAATTTCACATATTCCGACGTCAGTGGCGCTCCTTTGTAATGCAGGATTCCTTTTTTTACGGAAGAATTCCTGATAAGGTGAACCGCCTTTTCCATGGCAGATTCTGTAATTTTCTGGACCCGTTTCATGGTAGCTATTTCAGCCCGGCTTTTCCTGGCTCTCATTGACAGGACGGTCCCCGTATCAACGGAAACCGAGCAGTAATCCCCAAGCACCGCGGCAAGGCCGTGGGGGAACTGGGGTGGGACAAGGATCTTTTTCCCCGCCACACCGGCAATCATCTTCGCGGTTGCCCGGAGGGGATCTTTTTCAGTCTGCAGGATCTCGGGAAGCCCGGCCTGGGTCCGCGTCATCACTGCCGCTGTTGATTCGCGTGACGCGCGTCCCGTCTCCATCTGGGAGATGATGATCGTACCCCTCTCACCCGGCTTTTGGAAAAAGACAAACGGATCACTGGTTGTGAACTGCGTCAGGTAACGCATGTCGGCATCCCGTGAAGAGGCATACATGACATACGCATCGGTGTCATGTTCCGTGATTGCTGCTGAAATGGGATCCATCTGTCCATACTATATGCAGTGAAACGTCAAGTACTTTTATTCCGGGGTTGACTTATCGGGTAATGGATTCCAAGGCCAAAGACCAGTTCCGATGGAAATTTTACCGGCTAGCCGTGCAGCTGAACGCGATTATCCTTCTCGTTGCACTCTCCGCTCTTGCCCTGTTCCTCTTCCCTGAGCAGTTCCGCATACCTGCCATCGTCATCATGCTCGTACTCGCACTGGTTCTTTCCATCAATTTCCGGAAAAAATACGTTGAGACAAAAGCATGGCTTCATGAACAACCGGATGAGAATAAACCTGAATAATCCGGATCAAAACCCTGATTTATTATGCTGGAAAAAATGAAGGATGAGATCGAACTCCTGAGCCGGCATATTGAAGTTGCCCGCGCTGTTGTAGATCACCAGCCGATCGGGATCATGAAATTATCGGAACTCTTAAGCCTCCCCTCTCACCGGATCCGGTATTCCCTTCATGTGCTCGAGCAGCTGGGCTATATCCGCGCATCCCAGGAAGGCGCAGTCGCCACCCCGCGCACGCTCGAATTATTCACTCACCTGGATGGGGATCTGGATGAACTGATCCGGATGCTGGAATCCATGAAACCGGGGATAAAAGGGCGCTAGGGTGTTCACCCGCGATCCTTCAAACCCTTTCACCTATAGTTACCTTTAAAAGTACTCGAAAAGAATCTAATAAGGCGCATTAACGCATAGAAGCTGCCTCCCTAACTCAGTTGGTAGAGTGTCGGACTGTTAATCCGAATGTCACAGGTTCGAGCCCTGTGGGGGGCGTTTTGGGGGCCCGTAGCTCAGTCCGGTTAGAGCGCCCGGCTCATAACCGGGCGGTCATGGGTTCGAATCCCTTCGGGCCCACTGTTTTTTTGATTGCTTTTCTGCCCTATTCTCCCGCTCTTGAAAAATCGGTTTGAAAACCTTTGTATCCCAAAACATTCATAGGGAGCAACATGAAATGTCCCGTGTGCGAGATGGATTGCGTGAAGTCCGCAAAAGATATTCTTGCCACGCTTCCCTCGCTATTCCTTCCGTGCCCGAACTGCACGATGAGGGCCCTGGACAAGCGCGCCCCCCTGCCCACGCTCGAATACGCCGCCACGTGTTCGTGCGGCAAACGGTTCATCGATGAGGTTTTTGCTCACATTTATGTGGTCATGGTAGAGGAGGGTGATCTTCGGATAACAGATCCGCTCATTGCTGTGGGATCCCCTCTCGTTCACCCGGGGTATGCTATGGATCGGCCCCCGTTCCTACCGGCAAAGTCCCTTGTTCTGCTCACCATGAAAGCCTCCAAAAAAACCGCGGAGAGGCTGATCGAAGAGGTTCCGGAACTCCGCGGCGTTGTTAAAACCGGGAGTTTTATCCCGGGTATTGCAAGTCCCGACCTGAACTCTGTTCCTCGGGTGTATGAATTGTTGGCCGGATGCGATGTCCGTGCTGACATATTCCCTCTCCGGACCGGGCCTCTGGTAATATACAAGCAGCAGTCGCTGATTCACATCGAGTTCCCGAGGAGCGGGTATCCTAAGATTCGCTCCGTGGAGCAGCACGTGGGTAATCCCCCGGCACAGCTTTTTGTGGATGCCTGTTGTGGTGTGGGGACGCTGGGGCTCACCGCAGCGTGTCTTGGGGCGCCCCGCGTTGTTATGAATGATGCCTGGTATGCCTCGGCCTTCTGGTCAGCATTCAATCTCGAAGTGAACCGTGAATACCTGAAAATCGATCGTGTCAAGATCTTTGAGCAGCTGTCGGACATGCAGAAACACCCGGTTGTTCGCGATCCCATCAAGATTGCCGAGGCATGCGGTGATCAGGTTGTCGAAGTCTACCAGGGTGATTTCCGGGAACTTCCCTCTGTTCTGCCGAGGGGAATTGCACCGGTCACCGCACTTGACCTCTTCGATAAATCTGATGTTTCTGCAACCAGGATGATCCAGCGCGAATGGATTGAGCGGGCCGGTGGCGAAGTATTTATTCCCTGATCCTCTTTTTACCCCGCCCTCCCATGAATTGGTCTGCGTTTTTTAACCCCCCTCAGGTAAAAAGCCTTTATTGGCCGGTGCACAAAGGTATATGGGGACTAGCCCGGGTGGCTCGGCGTCACTTGTAACCCGAAACCGTCGGTACGCGGGGGGCGAAGTTTGACTGAGGCTGCAACGGCCTGCGGGATCCTGTGTATTCTGACGTTGAAACCTCGTCCTGTGAGGTCGATGGACAGGTATCAATATTCCGGAGGGAATAGCGACCTGCTGCTGCGGGGACTGGTTCAGGCCCGGAAGGGAGCAGACTTACCGCAGACATTCGGCGCCCACAGGGTAACGGGGCGGAGGATGAGTGCTTTGGCAAACGCAGAAACGTACAGTCGACCGAGAACACGTCCCCACTTGCGATTATCATGGCAAAAGTTACTATTATCGGTGCAACCGGCAACGTCGGTACGTTTGCCGCTTACGCAATTTCTGCAATCCCGCATGTAAACGAGATCCTCCTTTATGGCAGGTCGGGTCGTGATGCTCTTTTAAAAGGTATAGCACAGGACCTCGGTGACTCATTTGCAGCGCGGGGGACGGATATCCGGGTCAACTGGACTACTGATCTCAAAGATGCTGCCGGATCCGATATCGTTGTAATAACGGCCGGAGTACCGCGCACACCGGATCAGGACCGTATGGATCTTGCAACCGGTAACGGGAGAATCATTGCCTCTCTTGCCAGGGAGATCGGTGCGATAGCCCCGAACACCCAGATTCTCATGGTAACAAATCCTGTCGATGTCATGACCTCCGTTGCTCTGAAATATTCAGGGCTTTTGCCGAACCAGGTCTTTGGTCTTGGCACACACCTGGATTCTATGCGTCTCAAGTCACTCATTGCTTCTTACTTTCAGGTTCATGTCAGTGAGGTCCACACACGCATTATTGGCGAGCATGGCGAAAGCATGGTCCCGCTCTGGTCCGCGACCACTATTGGGGGCATTAAAATTTCGAACCTGCCGGAATTCTCGCACCTGCCGGTACAGGATATTATCAAATCGGTTAAATGCAGCGGGCAGTCAATTATCCAGAATAAAGGGTCCACGGTCTATGGGCCGGGTGAGGCAATTGCATCACTCGTCAGGACGGTTCTTTCCGATGAAAACCGTATCCTTACGGTATCTGCGTACGTCCGGAGGGAGGTGCACGGGATCGGGGATATCTGTATCGGTGTTCCTGCCCGCATCAACAGCAAAGGAGTCTTCCCCGTTGCGATCCGGCTCGATGAATCGGAAATAATTGCCTTCCGCGAATCCGTTGAGAAAATCCGGGAACGTACGAATGCAGTATTCGAAGTGCTGGATGCCAAACCCATTTGACATCAGGATCAATAAGAAAAATTAAAGAAAAAGAGATTGCCTGACCGGTTTTATGTCAGGGTCACTTCTAGGATCTCTGCCCGCTCGACGCCGGGAATTGTGCTGAGAGATTTTTCGAGCATATCGGTTTCGCCACCGGCATCGTTCACGATTGCGGCAAACTTGATCGACTTGAGCCCAAACCCTATCGGCTCTTCCCGGATGTCCTGGATGCCCGGCAGTTTCTCCTTGAGCGCCTTTTTCAGCTGTTCAAGGTCCACTTCGGGTGATTCGGGCATGACCCGCATGATGACGGCTACACTGCCCATGCTTCACGGTCCCCCAAATCCACATTTCGGGCAGACGTAGGGAATGCTCTGTTCCCGGCACCGGTAGCACCGGCTGATCTCAACACCGCACGCGGGGCAGCCGAATTCGGTAGCACCCTCTTCTGCAAGCGGAGCTTTGCAGGATGTACACTTTTTATCTGACATTAATACTCCTCCAAGGATTCCTATAGTATCTCTTTTAGTACCTTTAAAAGGTTGTACCAATTATGGTGCCAGGAACGGGCACCCCTTTTAAAAAATCCCGGACTCTTTCCGGGTCAGATCCATTGATAATCGTTGAATGGATCTTGTTTTCCAGGACATACGAAATAAAAAACGGGTCAACGACATCCGTTTTCATGGATTCCGATACCTGCTCTTGTAGTCCATCTTCTCCGGTTATGCCATCTGTTGATTTGAGCAGGAGAAGATCAACGTGGAGCGCTCCTGCAACCCATGCCGCGATCGAGTCTGACGTAATATCCCATGTGTGGGGGAGGGGATCGCTCTCTTTGAGGCAGGTATATGGCAGAAAAACTGTTGTGCATGAAGGAATCTTAAGCTGTGCGGTAACTGTCAATCCCTGCGAGGAGAGAAGCCACCCGTACTGCTCCATTGCGGCGATTGCCATCCAGTGGGCTGCATCATCGTCCACCTTTATCCGCCTGACCGCGTCAGCGAATATGCCCCCGCCCGGGACAATGAACAGGGTCCGGCGCGAAGCCTTTAGCACCGGTATGAGATCCGGGACCCGGGTCAACAGGCTTCCGCCAATCTTGACAACCAGAGCTTTTTCACCCATCTCCCTTGTGGATAGCGGCATTCGGATCATATTCTCCGAATATTATATCGCCAGATTATAAAAGGTGCGCGGAGAAAACGAACACTATGCGTACCTCCCTCCTGCTCTTCATCCTCCTGGTGTTGGTGATGCATGCAGGGGCTGTTGTCCAGATATCAGAATTTTGTCCCGACCCTTACCTTCCCGATGATGTGGATGAGTATATCGTATTTTCCGGTAATGGTTCTCTCGATGGGATTGTGGTATCCGACAACCATGGTGGTTTCCGCTTCCCCCCGGGCACATCCCTGGGTGGTACCATAACCGTTGCCCGCAGCGGGCCGGCCTATGCCCGGACCCATGGGCGCAATCCGGATTTTGAATGGCTGGACTATTCCCCCTCGATCCCCAATGTGATCAACGGCGATCCGCTCCGGCTTGCCAATACCCGGGATGAACTTCTCCTGTATGAAAACGGGAATTTGGTTCAGAAGATTGCATGGCCCGGTGATGTGAAACCGCGCGAAGGACAGATCCATTTCCGGAAAAACGGTGTGTGGGACCCCCGCCCGCTCATGATCGGCCAGTCCCGTTTTTCACCTCAGGCTTATCCCAATGTGACCGTGACGGCATTTGTCCTGCCTGACAGCTCCGATGAACAATTCTCGTACGCGGTTGATCGGGCGTCTGACGAGATCCTTCTCAATGTGTATGAATTTTCCAGTCCCGCAATGGCTGATTCCCTGATTGCTGCCCGCGCGCGCGGAGTGGATGTCAATGTCCTTGTCGAGGGAGGGCCGGTTGGGGGAATCTCTTCTGCAGAAAAGGCAATAATTGCACACCTCAACCAGAGCGGAATCGTAACCCAGCAGATGGCTGCTCCCAAGGGTGGGCATGCCCCCTACCGCTACGACCATGCCAAATATCTGGTCATCGATCGCAAATCTGTTTTTTTAACCAGTGAAAATTTCAAGTTCAGCGGTTTTCCCCCGGCGGGAATGAGCGGAAACCGTGGCTGGGGCGTATATCTCGAAGACCCCGGACTTGCTGCGTACTTCTCTACCGTATACACCTACGATATCAGCCATGGCTCTGTGTTCCCCATTACCGGCACGCCCGGAAATGCCGAGCAGGCATCTGCTGCAATGCACAAGGCTGAATTTCTCCCGCAGCAGTTTACGGGGGCTACGGTTGTTCCGGTAATTGCCCCGGATACCAGTGACCAGATAATCCTCCTGCTGGATTCTGCCCGGAGTACGGTTGAGGTTGAGCAGGCATACATCACCAATGAGACGCCCACTGCCCTGAACCCGTACCTTGCAGCCGCCATCAATGCCTCACGGAGGGGAGTCCATGTACGAATCCTGCTGGATTCTTACTGGTATAACACTGAAGATACCAATGACAACGACGAGATGGTCCTGCTGATTAACCGAATCGCCTCATCCGAACACCTTCCCCTTGAGGCACGATGTGCCGATCTCCGTATCAGTGAGATTGAGAAAATTCACAACAAGGGGGTTATTGTCGACGGGCGTCGCGTTCTCGTCAGCAGTATCAACTGGAACAGCAATTCTCCGAACTTTAACCGTGAAGCCGGAGTCATCATCGACCACCCCGGAGTTGCCCGGTATTTCACTGAGGTATTCGAAGATGACTGGAATCCCTCAGCAACTATTCCCGGAACGCCGGTAGATTACCTGAAGTACATTGTAGTAATTGCAGTTATCGTGCTTCTCCTGATTGTCTACTACCGGCGACACCGGTATTGATCAGGAATCCGATAAAAACACACGGTTTCAGGTGATTACCGTGCAGATAAAAGAGTCAGAACTTCAGCACTTTTTTTCGCGCACTGGCAGACATCGCATAAGTTGATGTCACTTTCACCGGTAACGACTGCAAGTGCCCAACGGTCGATCATAGCATCCATCTCGGACGATATCATCACTTCACCCGCACCCCGCTTCCTGCTCAGGTACTGTGATACCGCTGCCCTGGTCACGCCAAGGCGTTTGGCTGCATCACTCTGGCTGAGCCCCTGTTTCTGAACGAGCCTTGAGACCATCTCTGCTCTCATGGGGGGTAACAGAACCCTGACCATGGAATCGCAGTGCATAAGGGTACAGGTATGTTTTGTCATACGCAGGCCGGCTGGGGCTTATTCGTAGCCTCTGCCCGGTTCTGGTAGATGATCTGGCGGGCATCGCGGAAATTGAACTTCTCGATGATGAGCTGACGCTCCTTGAGTTTCTTTAACGCATAGCGAACTGTCCGGGGTGCAAGGTGGCTCTTTTGTACAAGATCTTTGTGGGTCATTGCCCCACCCGCATCCAGTATCTCGAGCACCGTCTTTGAGGACGGTGGCAGTTGTGTGGGATACATGTTGGTAATGTTAACACTGTTAACATATCAACCTGTCGGTAATTTAAACCCCCCTCTCTCAATATCTCATCATGTTCGAGCGACAGGAGCGCCTGGCAATCCTGCTTCTTGTCGGTGTTGCCATTGCCGTCATCTCGGGACATCTTGTTCTCACGTATATCGGAAAACAGCCATTTGCCCGCCCGTTCTCTGCATCCTCTTCCGATGGGGAACTGGTCCATGCTGAAGGTCAGATCGATCAGATAACAATTACAAAAGAGGGGGATTATGCCCTGATTAAGATGAATAATACAACCCTTTTCACACAATCGCAGCATGTCCGGACTCTCGGGCTTCAGAAAGGTGATCGGGTATCCGTATATGGGATTGTCCAGACCTATCACGGAAAAAAAGAGCTGGTGGTTGATACTGCCGGGGATATCCGGCGTATCCCGGCAGATACGCCCCTGCAGGGATAGCGGGGATTAGGGATTACTTGCGCAGATACATTTTCTGATATTTTCAGGTTGCAGGCAGGACTTCAGGGCTTTTTTCCGGATGCCTGCTTATGATCGATGCAATTGCCCGCTGAATCGTGTCCCGGACCTCTTCGTCCGGATCTTCTGATGCTTCCCTGAGGTGTGGCAGAGCACCCTCATCGCCAATTGTGCCGAGTGCCCAGGCCGCTTCTTTCCGGACCTGTTTTTTTGTATCCTTAAGCAGGGGAATGAGGGCGGGAACCGCCCGGGTATCCCGGAGTTTTCCAAGGCCCCAGGCGGCCCCGGTCCGGAGCCACTTATCCTTGGACCCCAGCGCAACAATCAGCGGCTCAACGGCTCTCCGATCCCCGATCTTCCCAAGGGACTTGGCGGCCAGCCACTGTACGTCCACGAATGGATCGTTCAGGGCTGCAATAAGGGGCTCAACCGCAGACTCATCACCTTCGGCTCCCAGTGCCTCCGCAGCTTTCCAGCGGAAGTTGAGATTGGAATCTTTGAGAAGGGCGATAAAACCTTTGACCCGTAGTTTCCGGTACTCTTCCAGAGCAGATCTCTCTTCCGGTGTCAGCTCCCGGGGCTTTCCTGCACGGGGAACCGGCACTTCATCGTCTCCCATTTATAAAACCCTCTAGCAACCCATAGGCGATATCGGACCATTAACTTTTCCCGGCCCTTTATCGTGAGACGGACTCCCGTTTGAAAAAAAATCCCCCGGAGTGGGATTATCAGAAATAAAAAAACGGGTATTGAAGGAACGGCTCAGTGGTGTCTTCCTATGGCTGGATTTCCAAAGTAACCGAGAAGTTCTTCACCGTGTGGGTGAGCGCGCCCATGCTGATGGTATCAACGCCGCAGGTTGCATACGAGGGAAGTGAATTCTCATCAACGCCCCCGGAAACCTCAAGGATCACCCGATTACGGAGATTACTGGTTTTGAGGAGTTCAACTGCTGTGCGGATCTGCGCCGGGTTCATGTTGTCGAGCAGGATGATGTCCGCTCCTGCCGTTGCAGCTTTTTGTGCATCTTCCGGTGTCTCGACTTCGGCCTCCACGATCCGGTAGGCCGATACCGCCCGCGCCTTCCGGATTGCGGTCTCCAGCGGGACGAGGACAAGGTGGTTGTCTTTAATCAAAATCCCGTCGCTCAGGCTGGTCCGGTGGGGATCTCCTCCCCCGAGAAGGACCGCCTTTTTATCCAGTGCGCGGGAGCCGGGTGCGGTCTTTCTGGTGCCCGCGATCCGGCACGACTGGCTGACGGATGCGACAAGATCTGCCATCTTCCGGGTCTGGGTTGCGATCCCGCTCATGCGCCCGATGATGTTGAGCGCCGTACGTTCAACGAGGAGAATCTTCCGTGCATTCCCGGATAGTGCGAGAATAACATCTCCTGCTCTGACTTTTTCCCCATCGCGTACCCGGCATGTTGCAGTAACGTGAAAGTATTCGAACAGCTCTGCTGCCTCTTCAAGGCCTGCAATAGTCCCGTCCTGCTCGGCCCTGATGACCGCCGAACAGCTGACTTCGGGAATAACGGCCTCTGAAGTCACATCTCCAAACGGGGCATCCTCCTCGATATAGTGCAAGAGGTTATGAATCGAGACCATGGTTTTCCCGTACCGGTACTCCTATGTTCCCACGACGATCGGATCCGTGATCTTCTCCAGGAGGGAGAGAATGGACAGGGCAGCAAGAAAACTGGTTGCCGGGTTGTCCGGGCTGGGGAAATTGGTCACTTTAATGTAGGTCTCCCCAAAGTCCCCCTCGAAGAACAGCTCGTGGACATTGCGGTCCACGGCCGGGTCGACCCACAGCTCCACGTCAGTATCCTGCCCTGCGGCGAGACTCATAGCTACGGAGACATTGACATTTTTCGGGAATGCCTTGATGCACTCGTTGGCTTTTCCCGAGAAGATCTGCTTTCTTGTTGTGGCCTCAATGCCCAGCGAAGACGGACTCTTGGTTGTCCTGAGAAGCAGGCGGCTGATCTTCGAGATCCTGCCTATCTTAAGATTGTCCAGGCCAAAGATCGCGCCGCTTGGAATGTAGATCTTCTTTCCCTGGAGAAGGGCGGTCCTGCGGCACTCGTCCCGGAAGGTCAGGTCCGTGAGTGCCCCGACGCTCATGATAATGATGTCTTTTTTATGCGAGAGCACGTTGATTGCATGTGCCCGTGCAGCGCTGACCGATGCCGCTTCGACAACGATATCGATATCCGATGTAACGAATGACTCAAAATCCTGGTATGCCCGGGCTCCGCATAAAGCTGCGATCTCCTGCGCCCGGTCGAAAACCTGATCGTAAACCGCGGAGATCACAAAACTGCCGGCGTGGTGTGCAATAATGTGACCGATATTGCCACAGCCAAGCAGCCCGATTTTTATCATGATAAACAGATTACGGGTTTAATCGGTTAAGCATTGTGATGAATAGGGCTGTTTTACGGCACAGTCCCTTCGTTTATCCAGCCCGGCAGGAGCTCGTTTTGTTCAACACTATTTAGTCACCTGGCCACCTAGGAAATAATAACTCTGTGTGGCGGTAAGAATGAACCCGATCCTCCCGGCCGAACCCTGCGGCAGCGATGCGCTGGACTCGTTGCGCAACCAGCGTGTCTTTATCGAGACCTACGGGTGCCGGTATAATTTTGGCGATTCCGCAAAACTTGCCGAGATTCTCAAACACCATGGCAACACCCTCGTGGATGCGGAAGATGAGGCCGATGTTATTATCGTCAACACCTGCACGGTTGTCGGACCGACCGAGCGGCGGATGCTCCGGAGACTGTCCCGGTTCCGAAATCGCCCGCTCTACGTGACGGGATGTATGCCCGAAGTCCAGCGTGAGGCAATTCTTGCGGTCTGCGATCCCGTGATCATCCCCCCGGATACGATCCAGGAGAAATATCGCAGTGTCCGGACGGTATCCGGTGAAGGAGTGGGCATCGTCCAGGTGGCCCAGGGTTGTCCGGGTGCATGCACATACTGCATAACCCGGTTCGCCCGTGGTCCCCTCAAAAGTTTCCCCCTGTCGGAGATCCGCGATCAGGTCCGGGCATTTGCCAAACTCAACACCCCGGAGATCCAGCTCACGGCCCAGGATGTGAGCGCCTGGGGCATGGATACCGGGCAAACGCCTGCAGAACTCCTCACGGATCTCGATTCAATTCCGGGTACATACCGGCTGCGGGTGGGTATGATGAACCCGGCAACCGTGATGCAGGATCTGGATGCTCTTATCGCAGCGTTCTCCGGTGAACATATCTTCAGGTTCATCCACCTGCCCGTGCAATCCGGTTCGGACCGGATCCTCCGGAAGATGGGGAGGAGATATACGGTCCAGGATTTCGAAGAGATTGTCTCGGCTTTCCGGAAGGCCTATCCGAATCTCACTCTTATGACCGATATGATCGTGGGGATACCCGGTGAGGCTGAGGACGAGTTCCACCAGTCCCTTGACCTGATTGGTCGTGTCCGCCCCAACAAAGTGAATGTCACGCGGTATTCAGCACGCCCGTTCACCCCCCTTGCCTTGGAAAAAGACTTCCCGGATTCTGTCAGGAAAGACCGGTCCCGCGCCATGAATGTTCTGTCAGAGCAGGTTTATACTGAAATCAACCGTCCCTGGCTCAACCGAAACGCCTCCATAACCGTAACGGAAAAGATCCGGGACGGGTCGGTGATGGCCCGGACACGGGAGTATACCGGCGTTGTGATCAACGAAGACCTCCCGATAGGTCATGAGGGCATTGCGGTTCTTAAAAAAGACCGGAAATACTTTTTTGTCGGGGAACTGGTGAAGTAACGGCGGAAACTCTCGCCCCGTCACTCTGTATCCGCTGTGGCATGGATGGCTCGCCCGGAAACGAGCGGTTTAATAGCCGGGGCATCAACAACTCTTATCCTGACAATTACGACGAGGTAATGAGCACATGGACGAGATAGAAAACGGTTTTGAAAAACTGATGCAGAAGATCGATGAGATGCAGGGCAAAGAGAAAGAACTCTCCGATGAGATCAAGAATAATGACGCAAAGCTGCTTGCCCGGATGGCAAACTCTGCAATACCCGTTGTCAAGATTGTCGGCCTGAACATGCTCAAGATGGGCAAGCAGGATACCAAGGGGGAGATCTATGACCCCATGTATTATCCCGCGAAGATGATCATCCTCGGCAAGAGCGAACCCGCTGCGTTCCGTCCCGACAATCCCGGAAAGCAGGTAACCGACCAGTTCTGCGTCCTCTCTGAAGATGGTGACTTCTTTGAACTGATGTACAGTTTCGACGGGTTCCTCACGGACTCCTATCTCAATCCCATTGATGCAAAAAAAGCCATCGACCACTATGGCTACGATATCATGTTCATGTTATACCGGGCACTCCACGATTACCTGGATGGAGAAGAAGCCCTTGTTGCGGCGCTCGACAAAGTGATCGGGTACGTATTTGCCCGCAGCCAGTAATCTGCCGGAATATCTCCCGGCAATCTTTTTTTAGAAAAATTTACTCCGTTTCATCCCTGTGTTTTGGGAAGAGCCGGAACTATCCTGCAGGAATCGGATAAAACAAGAAATGCTGGATGGGCCCGATGTGATTCGAACACATGACCTCCCGGTTATCAGCCGGGCGCACCACCGGACTATGCTACGGGCCCAGATTGCTACCTAGAATTTACCCTAATAACTACTCCATTGGAGTTTTTATAAGTTTGTGAATCCCCCGGAAAGATCGGGATCCATTCAGATAGGGATATGTGTAAAAAAACCACGGTACATATACGGAGCCGGAATATGGAACAGAATTATCTCCTCGGGAATGAAGCGATCGCCCATGCCTGCGTAGAAGCGGGTGTGGATTTTGTCAGCGGCTATCCGGGTACGCCTTCGTCGGAAGTGATCGACACCCTGCGCCTGCGGCCGGAGCGGTCGTATTATGTGGAATGGTCGGTGAACGAGAAAGTCGCGCTGGAAAATGCCCTTGCTGCTGCATGGTGCGGTATCCGCGCACTCTGCACCATGAAGCATGTCGGGCTCAATGTCGCAGCCGATCCCCTGATGACCAGCGCATATACCGGCGTTACGGGCGGTCTTGTGATCCTGAGCGCGGACGACCCGTTCGCCCACAGCTCCCAGAACGAACAGGACACGCGCTGCTATGCCCATTTCGCCCGGATCCCCTGCTTCGATCCCGCGAGTGTGCAGGAAGCCCACGACATGATCCGTGACGCGTTCGAATTGTCCGAGGAGTTCCACCTGCCCGTCCTGTTCCGCCCGACAACGCGCATCTGCCATTCGAAAGGGGATGTGCAGCTCGGAGACGTGCAAAAAAGCACGCGTGTCGGGGAGTTCCATAAGGATCCCCGCCAGTATGTCGTGATTCCGGTGAACACCCGGGTCCTTCACAGGAAACTCAACGAGAAGCAGCCGGCAATCAGGAAGCGGCTGGTCGAGAAGGGATTCAACCGGTACGAGATCCGGGGCAAGACCGCGATCATCGCAAGCGGTATCGGCGCATCCTATGTGCAGGAACTGCTCCCGCCCGGCGTCTCGTTCATGAAGATCGCAGCGTACCCGATCGATGAGGAATGGCTCGGGGACTTCGTGCAGAAGCACGAGAAGGTACTCGTGATCGAGGAGCTTGCCCCGGAAGTCGAGGAGATTGTCCGGCAGGTTGCCGGGTGCGTCCCTGTCTTTGGGAAGAAGAACGGGTATGCCCCCTACGAGGGCGAACTGTCCCCTCTTGCCGTGGCAGGTATCATGGAGAAGGCCGGTTTCCTGAAGAACCCGTTCCCCGCAATAGAACCGGTACAGAATATTCCCCCGCGCCCCCCGATCCTCTGTGCGGGATGCCTCCACCGGAGCGCATTCTATGCCATAAAGAAAGTGTTCCGGGATGCCATCTACCCCAGCGACATCGGGTGTTACACGCTGGGGCTCCAGCTCGGGGCCGTTGATACCACGATCTGCATGGGTGCATCCATAACGGTCGCGAGCGGCATAGCTCATTCCGGCGAACCCCGCGACGTGGTCTGCACGATTGGGGATTCGACATTCCTGCACACGGGTATCCAGGGCCTCCTGAATGCGGTCTATAACGGGGCGAACATGACGGTTATAATCCTCGACAACCGGATCACCGCCATGACCGGTCACCAGCCCAACCCGAATACCGGCCAGACCGCCTGCGGCGTGGAATCGCCCCCGGTGTCGCTCGAAGCGCTCTGCCGTGCCTGCGGGGTAAGTTTTGTCGAGGGGATCGACCCCTACGATTTTACCGGCATGGTGCATGTGCTCCAGGAAGCTAAGAATCGAAAAGGCGTCAAGGTCATCATCGCCAAGCAGATGTGCGTTATCTCGGCCCGCCGCGCAGGAGTAAAGCGCGGGCGGTATACGGTTGATCCCGAGACCTGCAACGGGTGCGGCACCTGCGTCCGGTTCGGATGCCCTGCCATCGAGTTTGTGAACGAGAAAGCGCAGATCAACGAGCTGTGCAGCGGCTGTGCGGTCTGTGCCCAGCTCTGTCCTGCCGGAGCTATTATGCGGGAGGCGAAGAAATGAGCCCCGGTTTCGATATCCTGATCGTCGGGATCGGGGGGCAGGGAACCATTCTTGCCTCGAATGTCCTAGGCGAGGCCTGCCTGATCGAAGGCCGGCATGTCAAGGGCGCCGAGACCCACGGCATGGCCCAGCGCGGGGGTTCTGTTGAGAGCCATATCCGGATCGACGGGGAGTTCGGCCCCCTGATCGCGCCGGGACAGGCGGATCTCCTGATATCGTTCGATCTTCTCGAAGCCATCCGGTATTCCCATTACCTGAAACCTTCGGGAAAGATGGTGGTCAACCGTCACCTTGTCCTCCCGACATCGGTGTACACCCAGAAACTTGTGGCGCCTTCAGAAGAGGAGATCATAACCGCGCTCAAAAAGTACGAACTCTGTCTTCTCGATGCCGATAAAATCGCAACCGATGCGGGAAGCCCGCTCTCCCAGAACGTGGTGATGCTCGGCGCAGCCTCCAAGTGGATGCCCCTGAAGTCTGCAACACTCCTCGAGTCCGTCCGGAAACTTGTGCCAAAGAAGACGGTCGAGATCAACACAAAGGCCTTCGAGATGGGCAGGGACGCCGGCGGGAAGAACTGAATGAGGCGGAGGTCAGGCGCTCCCGAAGTGGACCGGATCTACGAAGGGGACGCGCTCGAACTCCTGCCCGCCGTTCCGTCGGGAACCGTTGACCTGATCATCACGGATCCCCCGTTTGCCATTGATTTCAAGGCGCAGAGGCTCAACTACAACCGGAAAGGGTCGAATGTCATTGAAGGTTACCAGGAGATTCCGGAAGGGGAGTACGGCTCTTTTACCCGCAGCTGGATGGCAGAAGCTGCCCGTGTGCTCGCCCCTTCGGGAAGCATGTACGTTTTTTCCGGCTGGAACCGGCTCCGGGATATCCTGGAAGGGCTGGATGCAGCCGGGCTTACTACGGTCAATCACCTGATCTGGAAGTACCAGTTCGGGGTGTTTACGAAGAAGAAGTACGTCACCAGCCACTATCACATTCTCTTCGTGGTGAAAGATCCAAAGCACTACACGTTCAACAAGATAGATCATTATCCCGAGGACGTCTGGGTCATCAGCCGCGAGTACTGGAAGGGCAGGAAAAAGACGCCCACCAAGCTCCCCTCGGAACTGGTGAAAAAGATCCTCCTGTACTCCAGCAACCCCGGTGATCTGGTGCTCGATCCGTTCCTTGGTTCCGGGACGGTTGCTTACGTTGCGAGGCAGGAAGGGCGGCATTTCCTCGGCTTTGAGGTTGTTCCGGAGTATTGTGCCTTTGCCCGGGACTCCCTCTCCGGTACAACCGGCAGGCGCTGATCTCTGCCGGCACTGGATTTCCGGAAATCACGTTAGGTGTTTCGCATGGGGGGGGTCTGTTCCGGTCTGAACCATAATGAGTGGGGGGGTTACCCCCATGTGAAAAAAAAGTGGAGGGGGGGTCTGCGCCATACCCCCCACCTCAATTATGAGTAATGTGCATTGCATCCACTTGCCGCAATGCCATTTCACCTGGAAATTCAGACGTGATGAAAATCTTTCCCGGCTACTCACTGTTGAGTAGGGGAAGTGCCCGGGCCCGGTGGGGTGGGGGGGTCTCCCGTATACTTCCCCCCTCATAGGGCAGGGGGGTCCGATCGTTTTAAAAAAATAATGATGGGGGGGTCAGCAGTTGACCCCCCCTGCTTTCCTGATCCTGCCCGGACGAAAAGCAGGAAAAACCAGAAAAACAAAGAAACGCTGAGGGGGGGAATTGAACCCCCGAGGCACTTTCGCACCACAGGCTTTCCAGGCCTGCGCCCTACCGCTAGACTACCTCAGCAAAAAGTGTATCCTATGTATATGCAGGGTATTTTTTTAATGCTATCTCTTTCTCCAGAACCGGTTGCCCTGCTTTCCGGGTGAATCCCGCCTCTGGGAGTATGCCGGTTTTGTTCCCGGTGCCTTTGATGGACCTGAACCCTTCGGCGCCTTTGGTTTTTTATCGCGGGGTACGGCGTTTTCCGATTTCGTCCATCGCCGGGGATACGTACCCGGGGCCATAAAGACGGTTGTCGGGGCGATGACAAGGCCGGTCTGCCCGGGTGTGAATCCCGTGGATGGCACCAGTGCCCGGCCAAGGCCGATGAACTCGTTCTTCTGCGAGAGAAGTACGACCGTGTGGCCCCGTTCAAACGGCATGCAGGAAAGGACGCCGACCCCGGCGAGAACCGCGCCGTGGCAGACGGCATCGATCGCAGTGTCCCGGACGGTGACCGTCGGGATATCGGGAATGGACCGGTCCACCGGGAGGATCAGGGAAACGAGGGCCGCGCGATCCCCCGCTTTGGCGGCAACGGCAGCATCCTGGACTTCGTGGAGGGTGTGCATATCTGCTTCCACAAAGGTCCCGGAGCGGGTACGGCGCAGCTCCTGCATATGCCCCCCGACACCCAGGGCGAACCCCATGTGGTGGCAGAGCGACCGGATGTACGTACCGGCATCGCATTTTGCCCGGAAGAGGACGAGCCGTCCGTCAATACCCAGAACCTCCATCTCCTGGATGGTCCTGATGCGGAGGTTGCGTTTCACGGCACTCTTCCGGGGCGGGCGCTGGTAGAGGCGGCCGGTGAACTCTTCTGCCACCTGACGGATACGCTCCTCTTCGGCATCCCCGTGCAGCCGCATCAGGCAGACGTATTCCTTGTCGTGCTGGAGCAAAAGCGGGGCGAGCCGGACTGCGTTCCCGAGCATGATCAGGAGCAGGCCCGAGACCTGCGGGTCGAGCGTGCCGGAGTGGCCCACCGGGCAGCCCAGCATCTTTCCCACCCATGCGGCCACCTCATGGCTCGATGGTCCCTTCGGTTTGTCGAGAACAATGATCCCGGATCCGCTCCACAGGTGGACTTTTTCCGGCCCTGCCGGATCAACTGCGTCTGTCATGATATCCTCCCTTTTTTTGGTGAGATAGGCATTGAGTGCTCCCAGGGTTCCTTCCAGCGATCCATCCCCCACAACTGCCGGGGGAACACCTGCCGTCTGCATCACGCCAGCCGTTATCTCCCCTATTGCCATGACCAGAAGGTCCGGGCGCGGGGTCCAGGTGGCTTTCGTAAACGACATGGCGCTCGTGAACAGGATCGCGCTGGCAGGTTCGAGATCAAGGTGCGCACCCGTTGGCTCAAGACCATAGCACCGGAACTCGCGGACTATGCCGCCTGCCGCCGTAATGGCATCGAGAAGTACGGGGTTCGGGACTGCTGCCCGGGGGATGCCGATACGTTTGCCGGCAATCCAGGTTCCGAGGTAGGGTACGAAATCCTTTGAATAGAAACTCGGGAGGGTTTCGGTCTCGATCCCGTGCGCCTGGAGCTCCTTTGCCGTCTGGGGCCCGATAGCAATGATCCGGGCTCCCGTCACCTTGCCCATCCGGGGAGCGATCAGTTTTGCCGGCAGTGCGCTTGTGAAAAATATCGCATCGAAGTCCCCGTGTTCAGCTGCGGTTACAAACTCCGCAATCACGTCCTCACGGATCTCTGACCGAAGCGGGTGCACGCTGTAACCGGTGTGCCCGAAATCTGCACACCGCGCAGCGTCGCCTGATTCCTTTCCGGAAAGCCTGGTGATTGCTATCTTCATTACGAACTTGTCGCCCCTTGATGGATATGATAGTTGTTATGTTGGTATGCATTTCGGTTGATTTATGTCCGCGCTCCCGGATCACTACTCAATGATAGAGATCCTGCTTGGTGTGCTCATCGGCGTAGCGCTCGGTACCGTCAGCGGGATCATCCCCGGGGTCCATGCCAACACGCTTGCCGGCGTTCTCTTAAGTCTCCAGCTGGTGCTCCTCTCGCTCCTTGGCCCTGTTGCTCTCGCAGGGGCGATGTTTGCCGCCCTTATCACGCATACCTTCGTGGATGCCATCCCAAGCACGTTTCTCGGTATCCCGGAAGCCGACACCTCCCTTGCAGTATTACCTGCCCACGCGCTCTGCATGGAAGGCAAGGGGGAGGAAGCGGTGCGGATAGCTGCTCTCGGGAGTGCCTGCGCCATGGTGATTGCGGTTCCGCTCTCGATCCTCTGCTTTCTTGCCTTACCGGCGCTCCAGCCGTATTTCGACTGGTGGATCGGCATCCTGCTGGTTGCTTCGGTGGGGTATATGATTGTCACCAGTGAAGCGCCCGGGTGGGCATTTGCCATCTTTCTCGTCTCCGGGATGCTGGGTGCCTTTGCGCTCCACTATGCGTTTCTCGGGTGGCATACTCTTGCCGGGGGAAGTGCCATCCTCATGCCGCTGCTCACCGGGCTGTTTGGGATTGCGGTCCTCCTCACGGCATCCCGGGGAGTACTGCCGGAACAGCATTTCAGGGGACTGCGGGTAGAAGACAGGACAGTCGTGAAGTGTTCGGTGCTCGGGACGCTTGCCGGTGTTGCCGTGGGGTGGCTCCCGGGGCTTTCGACTGCCTCGGCAAACGGTGTGCTGGCATCGATCATCGGCTATGAAAAAGATCGCCGTGCCTATATTCTTGCCACCAGTGCGGCCAATACTGCCAATGCGTTCATCGGCCTTGCTGCGCTCTTTGCCCTCTCGCGGATGCGCAACGGGGTCATGGTTGCCCTGTCGGAACTCCCGCTGCCCACAATGAGCGAGCTTATGGTGGTCGGGATTCTCGCGGCCTGTGCTGCCTACCTTATCACGGTAGGACTGTCCCGCTTTGCGTACCTTCTTCACGGGATTGACAGTCACCTGCTGAACCGGGCTGTGATCGTTTTTGTTGTTTGTCTTAGTTTTCTCCTCACCGGCCCCTTCGGGATGCTCATCCTTATCCTTGCGATCGCGGTCGGTCTTGTTCCTCATATCGTGAATGTCCCGCGAATGTACTGTATGGGGGCGATCATGGTTCCTGTCATGCTATGGTCGTTTGGTCTTGCGTGGATCTGAATGGGATTTGAAACCTCCAGCAAAGCTGCTTTCGTAAAACCCCTGATTCCGCTGCCGTGATATGCGATCTTTATACTCCCCGGCATCCTTACATTTCTGATATGCGGTCCTACTGGTTCGGCGATATGGATAATGGGGTATGTACACCCTGCCCGGGGGATCTTCCTTTGCGGGCAGGCAGGGTTGCCACTATCCATACCCGTCTTGAGGATTTTGTTCCCCTCTCCTGGGAGGATGCCGTTTCATGCGGGATTTGCACCACCCGGGCCGAATACATTGCTGCCCTCCGGGAAGTCTGCTTTTTTGCTGCCGAACAGGAGATACGGGAACGGTATGCCGGTAAGGATGCGGAACTGCTCCAGATGGTCAGGACTCTTGACGAGATGGATACGGTTATCAACCTGCTATCCGAGCGGGTTGTGGAATGGCACCAGGTACGGCACCCCACGTTCTCCCGCAAGTACCGTAAGACTCCTGCCCACGTCATGATAAAAACCATTGCAATGAAAGGACGGGGAGCTCTTGGCAGGACTGCCAGCCAGGTTGAACAACTGTCCGTTGCGAGGACCGATCTCGCCCGGGAAGTATCAGACCGGGCAAACCGGGTGATGCCCAACACCAGCGCGCTTATCGGAGGGCTGGTTGCCGCCCGGCTCATGGCAATTGCCGGCGGCCTCCTTCCGCTCTCCCGTCTCCCGGCGAGCGTGATCCAGGTACTGGGCGCCCGTACGGCAATCTTCGCCCACCTGCGGACCAAATCCCCCTCTCCCAAGCACGGGATCATCTTCCAGCACCGGAGGGTCCACAATGCCCCCCGGGAGGTCCGCGGGAAAGTTGCGCGGGTTCTGGCAGGGAAACTCGCGATTGCGGCAAAGCTCGATTATTTCCGCGGTGTTGCGGTACCGGAATTCCTTGAGACCGCCCAGGCACGAATCGATGCCACAGGAGCGGGGACCACCCCGAAGGAGCAGCCATGATCCGAATTGGCGATGTACTCGTCTCCCGTGGGGAAGGGGGAGTCTATGGTGAACGAACCCTTGCCGGCGCCCGGGTCTGGGACCCGTACCGGAGCAAGCTTGCGGCGTTGTACTACGTTGGAACCGGTGTGGAACTGACGCCGGAGATGCGGGTACTCTACCTTGGGGCCGCAAACGGCACGACCGTATCCCATGTTGCGGATTATACGGAAGTGGTCTATTCTGTAGAATTTGCCCCCCATCCCATGCAGGATCTGCTGGAAGTTGCGCGGCGGCGCAGGAATATCGTCCCGATCATGGCCGATGCCTGCCGCCCGGAACTGTACGCCCCTCTTGTGGAAGCCGTTGACCTGCTCTACCAGGATGTTGCCCAGCCTGACCAGGCCGACATTGCAATCAGGAACTGCGTGTTCCTGAAAAACGGGGGAACGCTGGTACTCATGCTCAAGACGCGGAGCGTTGACGTGAGGAAAGAGCCGGGAGAAGTCTTTCAGGATACGGTTGCCGCTCTTGAGGCAGCGGGTCTTCAGATCAGGGAGCAGGTCTGGCTTGTCCCGTACCACCAGGACCATGCTGCGATCGTCTGCACGAAACCCGGGCCGGTATACCTGAAGGGGGGAACCTGCAATGAGTGACGGTATCCGGGTTTACACCGGCGTGGGGGCACTGTCGGTGTTTGCCATCATCCTTCTTGTCATCCTCGTCATCATCCTGATCCCGCTCATTCTCCTCGGGGTTATTGGTGCAGCATTCACCCGGCTCGGTTTCTCCTGGATTGCTGCGATAGCGGTTGTCTTTTTGATGTTGTTTGGGAGTTTCATCAACATCCCCGTTTACCGGGTAAAGCGCGATATGATCCGGGTCTCCCCTGAAAATCCCGCCGGGTTTGATGTACCGACTCCATTCATGTCGCAGCAGGTCTGGGAAACCCTGATCTCGGTCAACCTCGGGGGCGCGGTCATTCCCGTGTGCATAGCGTTGTATCTTCTGTACCAGGCGACCCTGATTACCGGCTCTTCCCTCCTCCTGCCCACGACCGTTTGTTTTGTGATCGTTGCGGGAGTATCCTTCGTTGCAACCCGGATGATCAGCGGATATGGTCTCAAAGTATCCCTGATTATCCCGGCACTGACTGCGCTTCTCGTTGGTCTCCTCATATCGGGCGGGACTGGCCTTTCAGCAGCGGTGACTGCCTGTGCAGGGGGTATACTTGGCACCCTGATTGGAGGAAATATCGCTCACCTTTTCAGGATAAAAGAGATCGAAATTTCCGAGGTAAGTATCGGCGGTTCAGGAACGTTTGGTGCGATATTTCTCTGCTGCATCCTGCCGGCGCTGATAGCGTAAACCGCGATTCACCTTTTTTTTAACCGTACAAATCCTGCGGTATTGAGTGAAACGCGAAGAAGAAGTAGCCCGGAGCAGATTCGAACTGCTGTCGGGGGATCCAGAGTCCCCCATGATTGACCGCTACACTACCGGGCTATGTGCCTCATACTTTTTGCCGCTGTTGCCTAATTAAGGTGACGGAACACGGACCCGGAAAGGTCAAACGGATCCGGCGCGGTCACAGCGTTTGCAGGCGAGACAGACTTCCCTTACCGGCTGGATGAGGCTGCCTTTGCCGCAGAATGGTTCGATATCGTGAGCGTCCCGGATGTAATAGATGTGCGGGACCAGGGAGATGTGGGTATAGGTCCCGCAGGGAATGCCAAGCTGGTCCGCAATGGATTTCTGGAGCTGGACAAGGGCATACATGTTGGCTCCTGCGGCCGTGAGCATGTCATTTGACCGGAAGATCACCCGCATATCCAGTTTTCCCTTCCGGATGACGCACTGGACAAGCTGAAGGCAGGGGCAGTCGTCGAGTTTTTCATCAATAACCGGGTTCCAGGTAATGGCTATGGCCCGCCGGGTCTCCGGGGACGACCGGAGTTTTTCGACAATATAGGCAATCTGGTCTACATGTACCGGTTTTTCTTCAGCAACCAGCCGCTCGCCCCAGTCAAAGAGCCTGCCGTGATAATCGTATTCAAAGGAAGCATGCGAGCCCAGAAGAAGATCCTTTGCGTACTGCTCAACAAATCTCTGCTGGAACCGGGAGCTCGGGCTTGTCATCGGTTCTGCGAGAGGAGTATCAACCTGCAGGGCGATCTCTTCGAATTCCACCGTTGCTTCGGCATCTTCGGTCCGGAGGAGCCAGCCTTTCTCAAGGATCATTTTGACGACCAGCTCGTGAGCCCTGCCGATGCTGGGTGCCCGGATGATTCTCATGCAGATAGGTGTGTTACGGTATATTGTATATTTGTTGTATTTGCAGGAATTTTCCAGGGATTTTCAGTGCGTATATATCTGAGTAAACTGGCTTTGAAGGTTTTTTGGTAATGTACAATACAAACACATTGATTGTGGAATTAATAAGAAAATTAATAATGGGCCTTTTAATAATGGGATTTCCCGATAAATACCGGTCAAATTATATTGCTCCGGTAAGAACTATTTTATTATAACCAGATGAATTTTTAGTGCATCCAATGGAAGATATCCGGATTCGATTGCAAAACTGAATGCGCGACATATATACGATCTTCAAAGAATGTCATGAACGGATTATCTCCGGGGAGCTTGCTGAATTGTATCGGGAAAATCAAATTATCTGCCTTTAATCTGCAATCGGACTCGATTTTTGGTCAGAATCGGCTGATAAAATCAACCACAAAGGATATATTAGCTCTTTTACAAATACTCTTCCATATTCCGTCAAAACGGAGTATGGGGCTCGTAGAACCGTTATTCGGCATTTGTCGAAAGTGGTTTACGGCTTGAATTGTATGATGTAATCTTTGGAGGAATTGAAAACATGACTAAGCGATTTACTATCGCACTGGTTGCACTCGCGCTCTTTGTGCTCGTTGCAGTAATGCCGGTATCGGCCGCTTACTACCACACCGCAGCGAACATCAGCCGAGGTGGAACCGTGTTTATTGGAGAACAGGGACTTAACGTCTCTGCCGCACAGATGCAGGTAGCGTATTCGTCGTACGACGGATCCTTCACTGCAGCTGCAGGTGGAGTAGATGCAACTGCCGGAACAATCGGCTGGTGGGCATCTGCAGCAAACCTTGGCAGCAGCAACCCGTCTACCACCTTCCAGCTGGCTGGACAGAACATGTCGTTCACCGTTGGAACTGGCAGCTTTGTTGGTTACACCGGTAACTGGTACATTGTCAACCAGTCCACGCAGCGCGCCATGGTGCCCGCTATCTTCACTGTTGCAGACCCACAGATCACTCTCAAGATCTGGGACTTCTCCCAGAACACTGATATGACTGGAAAGTCTGTCCCGCAGGGAGAAGCACTCGGTTTCGCTATCGAGACCAACCTGCAGAATGCACTTGACGCCCGGTACCGTGCACCCGTGTACAACACCCGTGCCTCACAGGGTACTGATGCAAACGGCAACACCTTAACCGACGGTTTCATTGATATCAAGGTCAAGGATGAGTCAGGAACGACATATACCAGCCTCTGGAACTCAAACGTTGCAACTGGTTGCGTTACTGCTGCTGTTCCGATCACCATGCAGAACGTCTCCACCCAGCCATGGACCTGGGGAGCATTCACCAACCCGACACAGGTTGGACTGAACTGGTCAACAGCTTCACTGTTCAACGGCCAGTATGCATACCCGGTAGGAACCTACACGGTATCCGTTGAGTCCAAGCTCAACAACATGAAGGACAACTACAAGAATGCAGGTGCAGATTACACCGGCAAGACTGTATCCGCTACCCAGACCGTCACCCTTGTCTCTGACACGCTGAAGGTTGAGGCAAACAAGGATTCAGTTGTCCGCAGCAAGCCGTTCTCGGTAACTATCACCGGCAAGCCCAACACCATCTACCACATCTGGGTGAAGGGTTCCAGCACCATGACTGGCGGTTACGACAACCAGCCCCCGGTAATTTCCCCGAACCAGGATGGCGTCAAGTTTGACCCCCTCGTCTGGGATGCATCCGGCCCGACCGCCTACGCCAATGCGAATGTAGCCCCCGCAGGTACTACTCCGTCCTCTGGTGGATACAGCTACCAGAATGCAGGGTCCACTGCAAGAAGAGTCTGGGATGATGTAGCTCACGGCAGCGCAAATGCACAGGCTCTCTCTACGCTCGGTAACGGTTCTTATGTGAACGCAAACATCACGACTTCCGTATCCGGGACGAGGACTGTTGAGTTCATGACCACCAACTGGACCAAGGCACAGAAGTACACTATCCATGTCGAGAAGTGGGACAGCCTTAACCAGTACAAGAGCGATGAGGTTGATGTGAAGGTCGAGAAGGGCGCAGTCACTATCGTGGCAGCCGGCGACCAGAGCTACTACCTTGGAGAGGAGATCAAGTTCTCAGGTACTAACACTGAGACCTACAAGACCTACCTGTTCCTTATCGGACCCAACCTGGACACGGATGGTTCAGACATATCTGACCCGAACCCACGTCAGAATCCAGTAATTAACGGCGACGCAACTACTTTCCAGAACGTGGATGTCCAGGGTGACAACACATGGTCCTGGAAGTGGGGAACTGCAAACTACGCACTTGATGCAGGTTCATACACCATCTACGCAGTAAGCCAGCCCAACGACAAGACCAACTTAGGCTCTGCAGCATATGGCACGGTTTCCATCGTTATCAAGAAGCCGTTCGTTTCTGCAACTGCCTCACAGTCGACTGTAGCACAGGGTGACAAGGTATTCATCACCGGTATTGCAGAAGGCCAGCCCCCAGCAGGTGTCAAGATCTGGACTCTCGGTAAGAACTACCCCAGAGTAGCAGAAGATGTCAAGACTGAAGCAGTCAACTCTGACGGCTCGTTCAAGTACGAGATCACCAGGGCAACAACCACCGATCTTTACCCCGGCCAGTACTTCGTCGTTGTTCAGCACCCGATGCAGAACACCATCTTTGATGTTGACGCAGTAGCTGGAACCGGCACTGATACTGGTAAGACGGTTGTCTTCAACATGCAGCTCGGCACAGCCGGTACTGGAACCAAGGTCTTCACGCTCCTCGGAGCAGGAAGCCTCCAGGGATCCGATGCAGCTGAAGCACTTGTCCAGGGAATCAACGACCCCAATGTCGATGATACCTACACCAAGCTCCAGTTCATTGTCGAGACCCCCAAGATCACCATCGCACCGATCAGCGACAAGCACGTTGGTGACAAGTTCACCATCACTGCAACCACCAACCTTGCAGTAGATGACGACGTACTCGTCCAGGTCGTTTCATCATCATTCAAGCCGACCCAGAAGTCCCAGAGCGGAGAGTTCAGCGGTGTCGGTCAGACCATCAAGGTCAAGAAGGGTGACAGCGGTCTCAACGCGCTCTCTGTCGATGTTGATGCATCCGCATACAAACCCGACGAGTACCTTGTAACCATGCAGGGAGTACTCGTAACCGGTGCCAGCGACTCAGCACTGTTCAACATTCTTGAAGGCGCTGCCCCAACGGCAGTTCCGTCAGTTGTTGCAACCACTGTAGCACCCGTTACAACTGTAGCAACCAAGGTCCCAACAACAGTCCCGACCACCGTTCCGACTACCAAGTCGCCCGGTTACGGTGCACTGATTGCGCTCATTGGTCTCGGTGCAGTTGCATTCATTGTTGTGCGCAGGCACTAACACCAAAATCTAATTTTTTTTCTCAATTCACGGGTAATCCCGACGCTTTTTTCTTTGCTTTTCTCACCCTGCACTGGCATCTTTATATTATTCAAGGGGTCAAGGTAGATGTGTAAAAGAACCTCCCCCTGCGGGGTGTTTGCACACGGGTGATACCTGATATGAAACTGACCGCTAAAATTCTGGATATCGCAACAAGAGGCGTACTTCTCAACCGGCTTGATGCACGCAGTATCGGTGTATTAAATGGTGATCGTGTCCAGATCATCAACCCGAAAAATGGCGTGTCCGTTGCTGCGTTTGTGGAAACCACATCAACCATAGCCCAGCAGGGAACCGGTGGGATTTACCGGATAACCAATGAACGACTGCACCTTGAGGATGGGGCCGATATTGAGATCCGGGAAGCCGCCAGACCCGCGTCCCTTGATTTTATAAAAAAGAAGATGGATGGCGGAAGACTCTCCAAAGAGGAGACGCTGACTATCATCAGGGATGTGGTAAGTGACGATCTATCGCCCGCTGAACTTACGGCTTTTATAACCGCGTCCTATATCAATCCCCTTGACATGGATGAGGTTGAACATCTCACCCGCGCAATGGTGGAAACCGGGGAACAGATCAAGTTCCCATCCCGCCCTATTGTGGATAAACATTCGATCGGGGGAGTACCGGGCAACAAGATCTCGTTTCTTGTAGTCCCCATCATCGCGGCAAGCGGCCTGAAAATTCCAAAAACCAGTTCGCGTGCCATTACCGGGGCCGGGGGCACTGCTGACCTCATGGAAGTTTTGGCATTTGTTGAATTCTCTGCATCGGAAGTCCAGCAGATGACTGAGAAGATCGGTGGGTGTATTGTCTGGGGCGGTGCCACGAACATTGCTCCTGCCGATGACCGGATCATCATCCAGGAATACCCGTTCAAGATCGATGCACGGGGCCAGATGCTTGCCAGTGTCATGGCAAAGAAATTTGCCGTTGGGGCAAATCTCGTAGTCATCGATATTCCCGTAGGCCAGCATACCAAGGTTTCAACCATGCAGGAGGGACGAAAGCTTGCCCGGGAGTTCATCGAACTCGGCGAACGTCTCAATATGAAAGTTGAATGTGCTCTTACGTATGGGGACATACCTGTGGGTCACAGTATCGGTCCCAAGCTCGAAGTCATTGAAGCATTGCGCGTGCTGGAAGGTGCAACCGAACCCAATTCCTTCATCCAGAAAAGCCTCTCCATAGCGGGTATCGCCTTCGAGATGTCCGGAAAGGCGCCGCGTGGCGGCGGTACCGCCATGGCACAGGAGCTCCTCACGAGCGGAAAAGCGCTTGAGAAATTCCGTCGGATCATTGAGATCCAGGGTGGAGATCCCAACATCAAGTCCTCCGATATCAGCCCCGGCGAACACCAGTATGTGATAAAATCACCGGCATCAGGGTACGTGATCGAGATGAACAACACCTCCCTCATCACCCTTGCGCGAACTGCCGGAGCACCCCATGACCGGGGAGCCGGTATCCTCCTTCACGCGAAAAAAGGCAAGCTGGTCAAAAGCGGCGATCCGCTCTTTACGATCTATGCAGACCGGAGCTGGCGTCTCCAGAATGCAATTGAGGAGGGAAGACGGCTTATGCCCATCCTGGTTGAGGGTATGCTGCTTGACCGGGTTCCGTCAATTACCGAGATTTAGACCGATGTCCTGATATATGAGCAGATGTCGATATTTTAGCATGTATAGTCATAGACATCGTTTCCTTTTTGCTCTGCTGTGTCTCCTCCTTCTCTGCAGCGCAGCACAGGCAACGACGAACCTCATGATTACTGTGCAGGACAGTCTCGATAACTCTACCATTCAGCACGCAACGGTCTTCCTCAATGGCGGGAATTACGCCAGAACCAACGCGAATGGACAGGTGTATATCACTCATCTCGGAGAGAATGATCAGGATGTCCTGATCTCCCTATCCGGCTACAACGACTGGCATCAAACTGTCAGTAAAAATGCGACATCAGCGTTTGTGCAATTGAACCGTAAAACGCTCACCCTCAAAGTGAACCTCTATGATTCGGATACGCTGAAGACCGTATCCGGCGCTTCAGTGAATCTCTCCGCTGAAAATGTGACCCTGGGGAGGGTGACCGATAATGCCGGTTCTGCAACGTTCGGTGTTAATGCAGTAACCCTCTATACCATTGCCATCGATGCCAAAAACTACCAGCCACGAAGTGGTATCATTGAGATGGCAGCGGAAAACCGTGAAGTCCAGTACTGGCTTCTTCCCGGGAACCGCTTTTCATTTATACTGATTGATAAAGATACCAAAGAGGCTGTTCCGGATGCGGAGATCCGCATTGACAGTGTTCTTGCCGGAAAAACAGATTCACGGGGGATCCTGAATACCCCGGTCACCCGGGGCCGATCGTACTCTGTCGAGATAAAGAAGCTTGGTTACCAGACCCTCACCGAGTCCCGGCTTATAAGCGATGCGGATGCCTTAACCACTATGGAAATATCAAAGGCCCCGATCGGAGCATTTGTTTACGTTTTTGATGAAGCTCGGAGTCCTTTGAGTGGTGCCGAGGTCTATATTAATGGAAGCCTGTCAGGAACAACGAATGAATACGGGCGGAGTAATTTCCCGAATCTGGTTACCGGCGCATACCTTCTGGAAGTTAAAAAATCCGGATATCTCCCTGTCAGCAAGGCAATAACCGTAGTTGATCAGGGCAAGGACTATACCTTTGCTCTGCCCTATGAAAGCGCCGCGCTGTCAATATTTGTTCAGGATAAAGACCAGAAAGTAGTGCCGAATGCATCAATCAGCCTGAATGGAAATACTGCCGGCAGGACCGATGATAACGGCCAGTATACTACCCGCGTGAAATTCAATTCAGTTTATAATATTACCGCCTCTAAAGACGGGTATCAGCCGGCTTCAGTCAAGAAGCAGGTAATCCAGGGCAATGCTACGGATACTGCGAACCTGGTGATCGATAAGAATCTTGACTTCGGGCTGATATTGACCGTGATACTGGCTGCTGTCTTAGTCCTGGTTCTGTTCCTGATCATCCGTCGGATCGGTCATAAGAGACGGCGGCATGTGATGCGAAGAAACGAGATCTAATTTTTTTCTGTTATATTTCCCGTGTTTGGTCTGTTCCCGAATTGGAGGGAGCGCAGATGTGCACGCTTTTTAGAACCGGTGAGTGATTCCTGATTTTCAGATTTTTTGTGGAGGATTACTTGTCGGAGCATGATTCCCGGCATCTATCGGGCTTCCGGGAGAGACCCAGTCATCAATCCATACGTCAAACATCAGCACCGCAATTCAGGAAAAACCCCCTTCCGGGGCATTGTTTCCGTGCTGTAATTTCCCATCCCCCATTTAAAAAAAAGCGGACCCAGCGGGAATCGAACCCGCGTCCTTGGGTTCGAAGCCCAAGAGGATGTCCTCTACCCCATGGATCCTTCTCATCTTCTTTACATCAAAAGATATTAAGTATTTTCTACCGATACTTTACTGAATGATTCTCTCTGCATCAGAGTTTGCCCACCGGATCGATAAACCATCTCCTGAAGAAAAACTTGTTATCAGTCCCTACCATGCCTCATGCCAGCAACCGGCATCCTATGACCTTCGGGCTGCATCCGACATGACACTCCCCCGGGGAACCTGTACCCTGGTGCCAACTCTTGAGTGGATAGAACTCCCGATGGATCTTGCAGGCACCCTCCGTTGCCGCTCCTCATTCGGCCGGCGCGGTGTTCTTCTGGGTGCCGGATTTGTGGATCCTGGATTTCGGGGTCAGCTGACGCTCTGTCTGACAAATCTGGGGAATGAAGAGATTACCCTGCATAAAAATGACCGGGTGGTGCAGATGATCCTTCACGAAGTCCGGAACAGCGACACGGTCTATGCCGGCCGATATCAGGACAGTTTGGGTGCTGTGGAGGCCAGATAACCATGCTCCGGACCGAGCGCAAATATGTTGAGATTTTACGGATTCTCAAGGAACACCAGGATCCGGTAGGTGCCAAACGCTTATCTGAGCTGATGGCGGAACGTGGTTTCATCCTGAGCGACCGGGCAGTGCAGTATTACCTCAGTTATCTCGATACCATGGGGTTTACTGAAAAGGTCGGGAACCTGGGGAGAATTCTGACGCCCCAGGGGATAACTGAGACCGACAACGCCCTCGTGGACGACCGTATTGGGTTTATTATCTCGAAACTTGAACGTCTTGCTTACCGGAGTACCTTCGATCCGTCGACCAGTACCGGTGACGTGGCATATAATCTTTCCATGGTGCGAAAAGAGATGTTTGAACCGGCGAAAGCCGCGTTCGATGATATTGTCAGGAGCGACTGCGGCTTTTTCAATTCTTACCGGATTATTGAACAGGATCCCCGCATTCCCCAAGGCTATATCGGGTTTATCACGATCTGCAGTATCTCCATGGATGGTGTCTTCCAGCGGAAGGGCATCCCTGTCAAGATGGCGTTCGGCGGGAGACTTGAGATCGAAGATGGCAAACCCTTAGGATTCCGGGACCTGATCGGATACCGGGGAACAACCATCGATCCTCTTGAGCTGTTCATTGCATCCGGGCTCACTTCTATTGGCAGTTACACCCGATCTAAATCCGGTATTGCGCTGGCAAACGTAAGAGAAGTGCCCTGCTCCGCGAGAGATTCGGTTGAGGAGATCATACAGCTCATGAACACCTGCGGATTTGTATTTCCCGTCACTATGGGAAATCAGGTATTCAATCTCCCCTCTAATCCCAATCGTCTCTCGATCGTTGCATTCAGCGGGCTGAATTACATCGGGAACACGGTTGAAAAAGGCATTGAGATTAAAACTGAGATAGGTGCGGGAAATATCAGTTTCTCTAAAATTATGGAGACAAATTAACTATATCCAGGAGATATCATCTTTCTTTTTTATTGATTTCTCTTTTTTCTTTGCCTCGGTTTCATCCTGCATCTGCAAATTGGGATCCGATCCGGATTCAGGATTGGTGGCTCGCGGGGGTTTTTTGCCCATGTGCAGGTTGCCTTTGAGCAGTGTTGAATCCCGGGGCAGGGGAACAAATCCTTTCTGGACGGTTTTCCCCTCAAATACCCTGTCTTTTGCCCGGAAGGATGGATCTTTAAGATCTATTGCAGGCTCGTCAGATCGTGATTCAGGCCTGTGCTCTTCCGGTATTATCTCTTTTGGATCGGCTTCATCCGCAGCAATGTACTTCTCCTGTTTGGGGACCGGTGAGGGTTCCGGAACCGGGGTGGGTGGGGGAGGGGATGTCACCTTTTTTCTTGAGATAAGAACGGTTCTGGTTTCAGATGTCTTTCCCCCCGATTCGGACGGTCCATGTTCTCCATGTGGTGCCATCGTGTTCCCGGGCTGAGGATGTGAGGACATAATCCGTGGTCTGATGAGTGTCGGGGCGCCCTCTTTCCGGGATGCCGGCGCGTTGTCACTCTTTATCACCCGTTGCGGGGTTGACAGGATACGCTGCCGTTCCAGTTCTCGTTCGATCCTTTGTCTGGCTGTTTCCTGTAAGGTTGTTTCAGGAGACCTGCCCGGGGGTCTCACAATAGTTCTGCCAGCATCGAACGGCGTTGTGGTTTCCTGTCTTTCCACCGGGGAGAGTTCCGGTCTTTTTAGCGGCGGATATGCGGTCTCTCTTTGCTGCGGGGGGATCTGGCCCTGCCGGGTGATTACCGGACGTGCGTGCGTTGCCGGTGGAATACTTTCATCATGCGTCCTGTTTTCTCCCGTAATATTTCGCAATGGCACAGCAGGTCCTGCCAGCGTTGGTTTTATCGCTGTATTGACATCCGGTCGTGTCGGTGGTAGTTCAACGGCCGGACTCTGAACTGATGGTTGCGGTTTTTTCTGGATCGGAATCTCTCTCTCTCCGGCTCGGGGAGCCTCCGTAACCGGTTTTGGGGACTCCTCACCTTTGCTTCTCTGCATCCCGGGGGGCAGAACAATCATCTCATCTGATATATCCCGGTGATGACGGGAAGATTGCCTCGCAGAGCCTGATTCGGCGGTTTCCTCACTTACTCTCCGGATGGACGGGTGCCGGTAATGTTCCCGGATATCCCGAAGCTCTCCGACCCTCGGGATATTCTCAAGACCCGTGAGCATGATGATGATTGCGACATTCTTCGTATTCACCACCGGATAATCGCCGGATCTGGTCTCAAGGCCTGCTATGCTCCGGTCAATCCATTTCCTCACGGTCATGAATCCCATCATGGACAGTTCGTGAGTGGGACCTGCCACAAGGATGAGTGCCTTATGGGCACTCGTCATGTCGCAGGGAGTTGAAATCTCGTTATAGATTGCCTGTTTGGCAAGATCGACGATCCTTGAGGCTTTCTTTTTATTTTCATCATCAAAAATCCCCTTTGGCCGCCACTGGCTGAGAAAACCGAGCGGTTTCTCCGGAATATGGTCCACCGCATACCCAATCGTGATGAAACCCATACCCTTCATGGTATTGATGACTTCACCGGAATCAAGAACAACCTCTGCAAGATCGATTCCCCCATCAGCCCTGAACTCCCCGGCCCTCAGAATGAGACTTATCCTGCGGACAATGGAGTCATTCAGGAGACGATAGGTGACCATCTGTGGTGACATTTCCGGCTCCTGTTTCCCAAAACCGAGCCGTTCTGCAAACCCTTTCTCGCGGTGCAGTATCTTCTCTTTCAACGCGGCGGTCTTTTTATACCAGGTCTCGTTGTCAAAGAGGATCATGCCGTCAAGGATGGGTGAGAGGATGTCGATGTTATCTGCCGCTTTTGCGGATCGTTTCTCCCCTTCGGCAAGGCAGGGGAGGGTGACAAGCCCGAAGATGGGTTCAACAATGGCAGACCGGAGGCCGGCAATGACATGCGGGGCAACATCCGTCAGGGAACCCCCGAGGCCCGAACAGATGAAAACAGCATCAATCTCCCCGGATTCAAAGGTCTGGATTTTGGCAATAATCTCACTGATATCGATTGTTGACGTTGGTCCTTCCGGCTCGTTGCGTACCGCTAACTGCTGATCCAGCGGAGGGAAATACAATTTAGCGGAATCGGGAAGATTTTCAAGTTTTTTAAGACTATCTTCGTCCACATCAATTGCCAGTCCTTGGACACATGCAACTTTACTGCTCTTCCTGTCAGTTGCATAGAGGCGGTCCACAATCCGGGAACCTGCCCCCCCCAGTCCAATCGCCACTATTCGCATGTGGTCAGCCTGTAAAACCGATCGGGTTCATAGTCACTTGTGAGGTACAATAACACTGGAATAGAATTCCCTGCCGAAGTTCAATATCTTATAGGATCATTGTCTCCCTTAAAAAAAATATGTTCTTTGAAGCAGTCAGGATCGTATGGAGTGAACTGCCGGAAACCCCAAATGGCGCTTTAAAGGGTCGGATCCTCCTGCGTTCATCTCCGCTGGGATGGGCATATATCGGGGCATGCTCCAAACAAACGCCAAATCACCTCGTTTCAGGGGAAATCCTTCAGCGGGAGCAGCATAAAATCATAATTTATTTAAACGCGTGTACGGTAATACTCAATAAGGTGAACAAACCTTGACATATGGAATTGAATTTGTACCAGGAAATGTCAATGTAAAGCAAGTTGTTAACTTCTGTAAACTTGCTGAATCCAAAGACATTGATTTTGCATGGATCACCAACCACTACAACAACCGCCACTGCTACCCGGTTCTTGCCGCCATTGCGCAGGCAACCACGAGCCTTAAGATGGGCCCGGGTATCATGAACGCCTTCACGGACACCCCCGCTGCAATGGCATCCTTTGCCTGCACGCTCAACGAGATTTCCGATGGACGCGCAGTCCTCGGTATCGGTCCCGGTGACCTCTCAACCCTCCCGAAGCTGGCAATCAACCCCGAGAAGCCGGTTGGCCGCCTCGAGGAAGCCGTTGTGCAGATCCGCAAGCTCACTGCCGGTGAGGAAGTCAAGAAGTCCGGCATGAAGTTCTTTGACTACGATGGTGCCAAGCTTACCGGTGTAACTCTGCCCGGAAAGAAGGGTATCCCGATGTACATCGGTGCACAGGGCCCCAAGGTTCTTGAGCTCGCCGGAAGAATCGGTGACGGTGCACTCATCAACGCATCCA
>Ga0265296_1000109_pt1 | contig 163185 bp, 153 predicted proteins | sample MunlanPumphouse1_FD_189073 | JGI IMG/M metagenome (GOLD analysis project Ga0265296, IMG submission 189073) | Groundwater microbial communities from a municipal landfill in Southern Ontario, Canada - Pumphouse #1 | ecosystem: Environmental > Aquatic > Deep subsurface > Groundwater | place...
CCTTGGCGATAACGCCGGCGTCGAGGAATTCGTGATAGAGATCGTTGCCTTCGCGGGTGCGTTCACCGACGCCCGCGAACACCGACGTACCACCATGGCCCTTGGCGATGTTGTTGATCAGTTCCTGGATGAGCACGGTCTTGCCGACGCCCGCGCCGCCGAACAGGCCGATCTTGCCGCCCTTTGCGTAAGGCGCGATCAGGTCGATGACCTTGATGCCGGTGACGAGGATGCTGCTTTCGGTCGACTGGTCGACAAATTCGGGAGCCTTGGCGTGGATCGGCGCGCGGCTGGCGGCGTTCACCGGGCCGCGCTCGTCGATCGGCTCGCCGATGACGTTGAGGATGCGGCCGAGCGTCTGCGGGCCGACGGGCACGGTGATCTGCGCGCCGGTGTCGGTCACCGGCTGGCCGCGGGTCAGGCCGTCGGTCGCGTCCATCGCGATCGTGCGGACGGTGTTCTCGCCGAGGTGCTGCGCGACTTCGAGGACGAGGCGGTTGCCGTTGTTCTCGGTCTCGAGCGCGTTCAGAATCGCGGGCAGGCTGCCGGTGAACTGGACGTCGACGACGGCGCCGATGACCTGTGCGATGCGGCCCGTGGCGGCGGTGGTGCTTGCAGCCTTGGGAGCGGCAGCCTTCTTCGGCGCGGCAGCCTTGGGCGCGGCGGCCTTCTTGGCGGGAGCCTTCTTTTCAGCGGGAGCGGTAGCCATGGTCTTCTTCCTTGGGTTGATCGATTAGAGCGCTTCGGCGCCCGCGATAATTTCGATAAGTTCGGTCGTGATCGCCGCCTGACGCGTGCGGTTGTAAACGATGGTCAGCTTGTTGATCAGGTCGCCCGCGTTGCGCGTCGCATTGTCCATCGCGGTCATCGACGCGCCCTGTTCGGACGCGGCGTTTTCAAGGAGGCCCTTGAAGATCTGGATCGTGATGTTGCGCGGGAGCAGGTCGGCGAGGATCGCTTCCTCGTCGGGCTCGTACTCGACCGCGGCGCCGCTCGATGCCGGAACATCGACGGGGGCGGGAACGGGGATCAGCTGCTGCCCGGTCGCTTCCTGGAGGAGCGCCGAACGGAACTTCGAATAGAAGAGATGCGCGACGTCGAACACGCCGGCTTCGTAAAGCTCCATCACCTTCGCCGAGACGTCGTGCGCCTGCTCGAAGCCGATGTCGCGGATGCCGGTCGTTTCATATTGTTCGACGATCTGGCCGCCGAACAGGCGCGCGATCACCGGACGGCCCTTGCGGCCGATCAGGTAGAAGAGGACCTTCTTGCCCTGGGCCTGCAGTTCGAGCGCCTTGTCGCGCGCGGCCTTGACGATGTTCGAGTTGAACGCGCCGGCGAGGCCGCGGTCGCTGTTGAGCACGACGAGCAGGTGCGTGTCGCTCTTGCCGGTGCCGGCGAGCAGCTGCGGCGCCGAATCCGACCCGCCGACCTTCGACGCCAGGCTGGCGACGACGCCTTCGAGACGCGTGGCGTAGGGACGCGCGGCCTCGGCCGCGGCCTGCGCCTTGCGAAGCTTGGCGGCGGCGACCATTTTCTTGGCCTTGGTGATCTTCTGGGTCGACTTGACCGAGACGATGCGCCCTTTGAGTTCCTTCAGACTGGCCATAAGTCCCGTCTTTTACCTTTGTTTCGTCATCCCGGCGAAGGCCGGGATCTCACCGTCGAGACCCCGGCCTGCGCCGGGGTGACGAGGTGAGTGGGTTACGCGAAAATCTTGCCGAAGGCGTCGAGCGCGGCGACAAGGGCTTTCTTGGCGTCGTCGCCAAGGTCCTTGGTGTCGCGGATCGTCTTCAGCACATCGGCATGGTCGCTGCGCAGATAGGCGAGCATCGCCTGTTCGTAACGCGACACGTCGGTCGTCGCGACCTTGTCGAGATAGCCGTTGGTGCCGGCGAAGATCGACGCGGTCTGCTCTTCGAACGGCATCGGCTGGAACTGCGGCTGCTTCAAAAGCTGCGTCAGGCGCGCACCGCGGCCCAGCAGCTTCTGCGTCGACGCGTCGAGGTCCGAACCGAACTGCGCGAATGCCTCCATTTCACGATACTGCGCGAGTTCGAGCTTGATCGAGCCCGACACCTTTTTCATCGCCTTGGTCTGCGCGGCCGAGCCGACGCGGCTCACCGACAGGCCGACGTTGATCGCGGGGCGGATACCGGCGTTGAACAGGCCGGTTTCGAGGAAGATCTGGCCGTCGGTGATCGAAATCACGTTGGTCGGGATGTACGCCGAAACGTCGCCCGCCTGCGTTTCGATGATCGGCAGCGCGGTGAGCGAACCCGAACCATTGTCGCTGTTCATCTTTGCGGCGCGCTCAAGCAGGCGGCTGTGCAGATAGAACACGTCGCCGGGGTAAGCTTCGCGGCCCGGCGGGCGGCGCAGCAGCAGCGACATCTGGCGATAGGCGACGGCCTGCTTCGACAGATCGTCATACACGATCACGGCGTGCATGCCGTTGTCGCGGAAATATTCGCCCATCGTGCAGCCGGTGTAGGGTGCGAGGAACTGCAGCGGAGCGGGCTCCGACGCGGTCGCGGCGACGACGATCGAATATTCCATCGCGCCATTTTCTTCGAGCTGGCGGACGATCTGTGCGACGGTCGAGCGCTTCTGGCCGATCGCGACATAGATGCAATAGAGCTTCTTGCTCTCGTCGGTGCCGGCGTTGGCTTCCTTCTGGTTGATGAAGGTGTCGATCGCGACGGCGGTCTTGCCGGTCTGGCGATCGCCGATGATCAGTTCGCGCTGGCCGCGGCCAACGGGGACGAGCGCGTCGAGCGCCTTGAGGCCGGTCTGGACGGGTTCGTGGACCGAGGTGCGCGGGATGATGCCCGGCGCCTTCACTTCGACGCGCATGCGCTTGTCGGCCTTGATCGGGCCCTTGCCGTCGATCGGATTGCCGAGGCCATCGACGACGCGGCCGAGCAGGCCCTTGCCGACGGGGACGTCGACGATCGTGCCGGTGCGCTTGACGGTGTCGCCTTCCTTGATCTCGGCGTCCGAGCCGAAGATCACGATGCCGACGTTGTCGGCTTCGAGGTTGAGCGCCATGCCCTGCACGCCGTTGGCGAATTCGACCATTTCACCGGCCTGGACATTGTCGAGGCCGTGGACGCGGGCGATGCCGTCGCCGACCGACAGAACCTTGCCGATTTCGCTGACCGTTGCGTCGGTGCCGAAATTGGCGATCTGGTCCTTGATGACCTTGCTGATTTCAGCGGCGCGGATTTCCATGGTTTAGCCTTTCATCGGGGCATTTGGGCGTACGGGCTTTCAGCCCTTCATCGCCTGGGCGAAACTATTGAGACGGGTACGGATGCTGCCGTCGATCAGCTGGCTGCCCAGCTGGACGACGAGACCGCCAAGAATGGCGGGGTCGACGGTCGCGGCGACGGTGACGTCGCGCCCGACACGGGATTTGAGGTTCGCGGTCAGCTCTTTGAGCTGCGCTGCCGAAAGCGGGTGCGCGCTGGTGACCTTCGCGGTCACTTCGCCGCGGTGATCGGCGACGATCGCATCGAACGCGTCGATCATCTTGGGCAGATCGGCGAGACGGCGATTCTCGGCGAGCACGCCGAGGAACTTCGCGGTCAGCGAATCGAGCTTCATCGCCTTGGCGACCGCGGCGATGGCGTTCGCGGCGTCGGTGCGGGCGACGACGGGGCTGGCGATCAGCGCCGACAGGTCGGCCGATTCGGTCAGGCCGGCGCGAAGCGTGTTAAGGCTCTTGGCCACTGCATCGATCGCGTTCGATTCGCGCGCCAGATCGAACAAAGCGACCGCATAACGGCCCGCGAGGCCCGCCGTGATGTTGCCCTGAATGCCGCCGGAATTCTCCACGCGTGAAAGTCCTTTGTTGCTATCCCGTGGGGGATGGGTCGCGCGCTTTTCGGGGATATTCGACGAATGTCCCCCACGCGAAGTCGCGGCGCGCCTAGCAACGATTTTGCTGCAATGCAAGGCGGGGGTGGGAGTCTTATGGCCGCCTTCCCAAACCCATTCGCCCTGAGCTTGTCGAAGGGCTGTTCTTTCTTCAAAGGTCGCAGGAAAGAGGAACAGTGCTTCGACAACCCCGGATCAAGTCCGGGGCCGAACGGAAGAGGGGTGAAGCGTGGGCGAGATGATCCGGATGACGATGGACGATGGCGCCGAGATCGCGGTCTATCATGCGCAGCCCGAGGGCGCGCGGCGCGGCGGGCTGGTGCTGATCCAGGAAATCTTCGGGGTCACCGACCATATCCGCGAGATGTGCGACGAGTTCGCCGCCGAGGGGTATGAGGTGCTGTCGCCCGCGCTCTTCGACCGCGAGCATCCGGGGTTCGAGAGCGACTATTCGGGACCGCAGTTCCAGCGCGCGGTCGAGCTGGCGCGCGAGTTGCACCCGTTCGAGCAGAGCCTGAAAGACGCGCAGACGTGCATCGATGCGCTGAGGGGGCCAAATGGTTCGGGGGGTCCCGTCTTCATCACCGGCTATTGCTATGGTGGTTCGGTCGCATGGCGGATGGCGCAGATCAGCCCCGACCTCGCCGCATCCTCGGCCTATTACGGCAGCCTCGTGCCGACGATGTTCAAGGACGAGGCACCCGCCTGCGCGGCGATCGCCCATTTCGGCCGCTATGACGACGGCATCCCGATGGCGGGCGTCGAGGCGTTGATCGCGAAGGATCATCCGACCGCGCAGGTCTTCGTCTATGAGGCGGGGCATGGTTTCAACAGCGATCGGCGCAAGGATTATCACGCGCCGTCGAGCGAACTGGCGCAGGAGCGTACCTTGATGCTGTTCAAAGCGTGCGGGGGTTAAAGGCGGCGCGCGGCTCGTTCATAGGCTTGGTTCCGCTCGCGTTTGCCGATCGCGATAATCTGGACGACGATGCGATCGTCGAAAACGCGATAAACGAGCCTATACCCCACCGAGCGCAATTTGATTTTGTAACAGTCCGGCAGGCCATGCAGTCGATCCGCTTCGATGCGGGGCGTTTTCAGGCGCTCGCGCAGTTCATTTTCAAGCTGCTTGCGCAGCGGTGGCGCCAGCTTGTCCCATTCCTTCTTCGCATCGCGCAGGAAGGTCAGCCTAAAGGTCGTCAATCGAAACCTCGATTTCCTCCTGCCCCTGACGCTCCTTGACGATCCGCGCCAGTTCGATGTCATCGAGCGCGTCCAGGATCGCCTCCCACGCATCGGCAGGCACCAGATAGGCTTCGGGCGTATTGCGGTTGAGGATCGCGACCGGGGCACCATCGGCGGCCCGAATCGCGGCCGACGGATTCTTTTTAAGTTCCGAAATGCTGATGCCGTAGTCGGCGAGAAGAGGTTTTCCCATGACCTGTTAACAGGTCTTTTAACTGGTCACGTCAAGGCACTGCCATCGGCTGGCAGCGATAGACGAGCCGCTCGTTCGGGCTGGCGGGAAGCGCGCTGCGGATCGCGTCCTGCTGCGCGGCGAGCCCCGCAAGCTCGTCGGGGTTGGCGGTGCAGCTCTTGAGCGTGCCCCCCCCGCGCGTCTCGCGCGCCTTGGTCATCGTTTCGGCGTCGAGCAGGTAACGGTCGACGCGGTAATCGCGCCCGGTCGAATCGATCGACGCGACGGTGACGGTCGCCTCGTCGTTCGGCACGAGGATGCGTTGCCAGCGGTCATCGGCACCCCGCGTATATTGCGTGCGCCCGTTGACGCAGCCGCCCTTGCCGATCGTCACGGGCACGTCGGTCGCCGCCGACACGGTGATGCGGCTGCGGTCGGGGCGGATCGTGCAAAGGAAATTGCCCTCGGCGAGCTTGGGTCCCGTCGGGGCGGGGGCGGTTGCCGCTTCCTCGGCGATTTCGGCGTGCGCGTCGGGGCGCGTTGCGAACAATATCGCGGCGCCGAGCATCAGCACCGCGCCCGCGCCGCCCGCGATCTTGGCGTTGCGCAGGTTCTTCTGGCTGTAGAAAAGCAGGCCCGCGCCCGCGGCGAGCGCGCCGATCACGAAGAAAACCCCCGCGAGCGCGATCCGGTTTTCGCGCGCGGCGAGCGCGTCTTCCTCGGCGCGCGCCTGCTTCAATTCGCGGTCGAGCCGGGCGGCGGCGTCCTTCGCGGCATTCGCCTCGGCGCTCGCGCGCGCTTCGGCGTCGATCGCGGCGCGGTCGCGGGCGTCGGCTTCGGCGAGCGACAGGCACGGGGTGCCGACGCTGCTATATTGCTGGTTCGCATCGGCGAGGAAGCGCATGAGCTCGCGCCCGGAAATGGCAAAGGCGAAGGGCGAATCGCCGTCGTCGGCGCGCGTGATCGCGGTGTTGATCCCGGTGATGCGACCGCACTGGTCGACGAGCGGCCCGCCCGAATTGCCGCGCGAAATCTTGGCGGTGTGGATCAGCATCGCGACCCCGTCGACGCTCTGCGTGTTCGACATATTGCCCGCGCTGCGCGTCGGGGTGCGCGGGGTGATATAGTCGTTGGCGCTGCGCGCGGTCGCAAGGTCGACATTGCCCGGATAGCCCAGCGCGACGACATCGGCGCCCGAATCGAGCGGGCCGGTGTAGATCGCGGCGGCGGGCAGGCGGCCCTCGGTAATCTCGATCAGCGCGAGGTCGCGCGCGGTGTCGATCGCGATCAGCTTGCCCGCGAAACTCTTCTGCCCTTCGGACGGGACGACGCCCAATGCCACATTGTCGGGATATTTGGCGGCCGATTCGACGACATGCGCGTTGGTGACGATCCGCGTCGGCGAGATCGCGATGCCGCTGCCATGGCCGAAACCGACGACCTCGCCATCGACCATCGCGACGGTGACGACGCGCACCACGCTGCGCGATGCGGCGCTGATGTCGTCGGCGGCGCGGGCCGGAAGGGAGAGGGCCGGAAGCGAGAGGGTCACAAGGGCGAGCAGCAGCGCGAGGAGGCGGGTCATGGCGCGGAACCTAGTCGCTCGCGGCGCGAAGGCAAGCGCGGCTAGATATATGGGCTCCACATCATCAGCCACGCGCCCGCGCTGCCGGCAAGGATGACGAGGCCGCTGAACGCCAGGATGATCGCCACGCCGTTTTTCGCCGCCGGGGTGCCATGCGCGCCCGCGCGCAGATAAAGCTCGGCGAGCCCGAGCGGGATGAGCGAGCTGGCAAAGGCGAGGAAAAGGTCGAACGGCCCGCTCATCCCCTTGCCGATCCCCGCGCCGCCGGTTGCCATGCCCCACGCCATATAGGCGACGCGCATGAACCACACCGCCGAGGCGACCGCGAACAGGCGCAGCGCCCAGCGGCGATGCTCGACAAAGCGGCGCGCGCGGGCGGCGCGCCACGCGAGCGCGGCAAAGGCGAGGATGAGCAGCGCGTCGAGCGTGATGCCGATCGCGCCCGCGAGCACGAGCCAGGTTTCGCGCACCCAGGTCAGCCACAGCCCGCCGAGCGCGAGGGTGACCGCGCTGACCAGATAAAGTCTTCCGTTCCAGCGATGCACCGCGGGCCAGCGGCTGCGGATCGCGGGGACGAGCTGGACGAGCCCGCCGAAGGTGATGACCGCCGCCATCAGCACATGCACCGCGAAAAACAGATTGCCCGCACCGTCGCCCGCGACGAATCCCTTGATCAGCGGCTTGTCGTTCCACGCCGCGAAATTGCCCGAGAGCGAGGAGGGATAATAGAAGAGCAGGATGAAGGCGACGAAGAGAAGCTGCCCCGAAGCGATGGTGAGATAACAAAAGGTAGCGCTGCGTCCGAGCCAGTCGGTGCGGCGGACCGGCCGTGCCGGTGCGATTGCTGCGTCGATGGTTGCCATGGCCCACCCTCCATTTCCGGTGCGAGAGTGCGCGTTTCGATACGGTGAGTCAATGATATAATACAGCAATACAGTAAGGCTGAAATGTTTGAGCGCAAGCATCGGGACGCGGCACGAATCGGGCGGTGGCATGGAACGTCCAACGCCAGAGAAAGGATGTTCCGATGACCTATTCGATCCAGGGACTGAGCCCCGAAATCTTTGCGCCGCTCTTCGCGCTTGACGACGCCGAACTCGCCGCGATCAATGCGCGCCGCGTCACCGCGACCGTCGATCGCGCCTTCCCGTGCCGCGTCAGCCTTAAGGACGCAAAGGCGGGCGAAGCGCTGATTCTGCTCCACCACACCAGCCACGATGTCGAAACGCCCTACCGCAGCGCCTATGCGATCTATGTGCGGCCGGGCGTCGAAGCGGCGAGCTATCGCGACGAAGTGCCGCCGGTGTTCGAAGGGCGCCCGCTCGCGCTGCGCGCCTTCGATGCGGGCGGCATGCTGCAGACCGCGCGGCTCGCGGGGCCGGGCGAGGCCGATGGCGCGATCCGCGACCTGTTCGCGGACGAGGGCATATCCTATATCGATGCCCACAACGCCGCCTATGGCTGTTTTGCCGCGCGGATCGAGAGGAATTGACCATGGACTTCAGGGCCATGACCGACGACGAGCGTTGGGAAGCGGTGCAGGCGCGCGACAAGGCGCAGGACGGCCGTTTCGTCACCGGGGTGTTGACCACGGGCATCTATTGCCGGCCAAGCTGCGCCGCGCGCCATCCCTTGCGACAGAATGTCCGCTTCTTCGCCGACGGCGACGCGGCGCGCGCCACGGGCCTGCGCCCATGCAAACGCTGCCTGCCCGACGATGTCGCGCGCGACGAAAATGCGGTGATCAAGGCGATCGCGGCGATCAAGACCAGCGAGGAACCGCTCGCGCTCGGCGACCTGGCCGCGCGCACCGGCTATTCGCCGACGCATTTCCAGCGCGTCTTCACCCGCCACACCGGGCTGTCGCCCGCGGCCTATGCCCGCGCCCTCCGCGAAGAGCGTGCGCGGCAGGCGCTGAGCGATGGAAGCCGGGTCACCGACGCGATTTACGACGCGGGCTTTTCGGGGCCGTCGCGTTTTTACCAGAATATGGAGGGGCGCATGGGCATGACCGCGTCGGCGTGGGTCAACGGCGGCAAGGACACCGAGATCCACTGGGCGGTCGTGCCGACCAGCCTCGGCGAAATGCTCGTCGCGGCGACCGGGCAGGGCGTGTGCCGCCTTAGCTTCGACGAGGGACGCGAGGCATTGGAAGAGCGGTTCCCCGCGGCCGAACTGGTCGAAGGCGGCGAAGAGTTCGAAGCCCTGCTGAAACAGGTCGTCGATGCGGTCGAGGCGCCGGTGAACGGTTTCGACCATATCCCGATCGACGTGAAGGGCACCGCCTTTCAGGAAGCGGTGTGGCGCGAGCTCCGGAAAATCCCCGCGGGCGAGACGCGCAGCTATGCCGATATTGCGGCGGCGGTCGGCAAACCCAAGGCGGTGCGCGCGGCGGGGAGCGCGAATGGCGCAAATAACGTGGCGGTGCTGATCCCGTGCCACCGTGTGATACGCAGCGACGGAACGCTCGGCGGCTATGCTTACGGCCTGCCGATCAAGGAAGAATTGCTCAAAAGGGAGAGTTTTTGATGGCCGACAAAATTGCCGAGTTCCGCGCGCTGCACGTTCCAGGCGATCCGCTGATCCTGATCAACATCTGGGACGCGGGGAGCGCGAAGGCGGTCGCGGCGACGGGTGCCAAGGCGATCGCCACGGGCAGCTGGGGCGTCGCGTCGGCGCATGGATCGTCCGACGGCGAGAATTTTCCGCTCGAAGCGGCGCTCGCCAACCTCGCGCAGATTCTGGCGGTCACAGACCTGCCCGTCACGATCGATATGGAAGCGGGCTATGGCGACGATCCTGCGGCGGTAGGCGAATCGGTGACGCTAGCGCGCGATGCGGGTGCGGCCGGCATCAACATGGAAGACCGGCTACCCGGGCAGAAGGAACTGCTCGCCATTGCAGACGCGGCGCCGCGGTATCGCGCTGCCGCCGACACCGGCATCTTCGTCAACGCGCGCTGCGACCTGTTCCTGGGGCAGGATGCGGCGAAGGACGGCGACGCGCTCGTCGCCGCGACGCTCGAACGCGCGCGCGCCTATGCCGACGCGGGCGCGGGGTCGCTGTTCGTGCCCTTCCTGCTCGATCCCAAATGCATCGGCGCGATCTGCGACGCCTCGCCGCTGCCGGTGAACATCCTGCGCGGCAAGGGCGGGCCGACGCACAAGGAACTCGCCGCGCTCGGCGTGGCGCGGATCAGCCACGGACACCAGCCCTGGGCCGCGGCGATGGCGTGGCTCGCGGCGCAGGCCGCCCAAGTGCTTGGCGGCGCCGAACCCGATTATTGACGACAGGCTAGTCGTCGCCGGCGTCGCCGGCGACGGCTTCCTTGCCAGCGCCCGCGCGGCGGGCCTTCATCGCTTCCAGCCGCGCTAGCATCGCTTCGCCGCGGCCATTGTCGTGCGGATCGAAGGCCACGCTTCTCGCCAGCCGCAACGCCGGGTCGAATTCACCCTGATTCGCGAGCGCGAAGGCGTAGGAGACCCGCATCTCGATATTTTCCGGCGTGAGGACGAAAGCGCGTTCGAGCGCCTTGATCGCCATGTCGCTCGGCCGTTTGCCTTCGGCCAGAAAGCTGTCGAAAAAGGCATAGAGCGGCACTGCGTCGTCGGGGTCGGTGCGGTTGGCGAGCTGGATCGGCCTCCGCGCCTCGCGCCATGCGGCCGCGTTCTCCTCGCCCTTTTCGCGCAGTTGATACAGCTTGAGCCGTCCGAGCAGGACATTGGCGCGGACATGGTCTGGCTTTGCCGCGAGCACCTTGCCCAGCGCGGCCTGCATCGCCGCAAGGTCGCGCTTGTCCCTGTCGATGTCCCATTCGGCCGCCGCGAGCTCGAACTGGAGATCGGCATTGGCGGGCTGCGCGGCGGCGAGTTTGCGCAGCGCGTCGCGCGCTTTCGTCAGGCGCGCCGCGTCGCCACGCGCATTCAGCCGTTCGAGCCGTGGCAGGATCACGGCATCTTCGTCCGCCGACAGCGGCGCGATCCGGATATTGGCCGAGATCGGGATCGGATCGCGCAGAGTGCGATACGAGAGCTTGCCCTCGATATAGCGGTTGAGGTCCTTGTCGAGCCCAGCCAGATCGCCGAACGCGTCGGTCGCCGCTTTCTTCGGGTCGGTCCCCGCATTGATCGCATTGGTATAGGCGTTGATCTGATCCCCCCGCGCGGCGCTATGGTGGAGCATATGGGTCAGCACCCAGGCGCGGCCGTAATAGACATCCATCTGGCCGCTGTTGCGCATCGCGCCGGGCTGTTCGAACAACAGCCTTTCGGCCGGAATTTTCGGCATCTGTAACAGACCATAAGCGCGGCGGTAGACCGGACGGCCAATCATCGCGCGGCCTTGCTTGTCGAAGTCGACGGTCGAATAATATTCGGCGAACCCTTCGATCAGCCACGACGGAAAGGCGGCGCGCAGGTGGCGCTTCATGAAATGGTGGCTGTATTCGTGGAACAGCACCTGCTGCGAAGCCGATGTGCCGGTAACGCTGCTGCCGCCATTCTGGCGAAAGGACATGGCGAAGCTGCCGTCGCGGTCCTGCCGGTAAAAGCCCGCAATCGACGCGTTGCGCGATCCGGTCGCCAATTCGGCGACGTCGGGCGCAGCGGCCACCAGATAGATCGGCAGCTTGCTTTCCTCGCCGGGCGTTTCGACCTTGAAGAGCAGGCGCAGCGTGGTGTCGAAACGCTGCAGATTCTGCGCGAAGTCGCGCAGCGATTTCTCGTTGCTTTCGCTATAGATGATGAAACTGTCGGTATCGGCGCGCAGCCATTTGGCCTCGGCAGCCCCCGCCATCCCGATCATCGCAATCCCGGCCAGCAGGCCCAAGCCGATTCTCTTCATTCTGCGCCCCCGCATCATAACCCGCTGGGATGCTGCCAGCGCGCCCGGTTACAGTAAAGCCCTGTTACGGCTAAACAAAGCTATAGGGATCGATATCGATCGCGAGGCGCGCTTTTGCCGGCCATTCGACGCTGCCCACCCAGTCGCGGATCGTGCCTTGCAGGTCGAAGCTGCGCGGCGCGTGGAGCAGCAGGCGGAAGCGGTGGCGGCCGCGCAGCATCGCGAGCGGCGCGGGGGCGGGGCCATAGACCGCAAGGCCGTCGGCGACGGGCGCTTTCTGCCCCAGCCGCTGCGCCTGCCCGCGCGCGACCTCGATATCCTCGGACGAGATGACGAGCGCGGCGAAGCGGCCATAGGGCGGCGCGCCCGCGAATTTGCGCGCCGCGGCCTCGGCGGCATAGAAACCATCGCGGTCGTTCGCGACGAGCGCCGCCATGACGGGGGCGTCGGGAACGCGCGTCTGGATCAGCACTTCGCCGGGCTTCACCCCGCGCCCGGCGCGTCCCGCGACCTGCGCAATCTGCTGGAAGGTGCGTTCGGAGGCGCGCAGGTCACCGCCGTCGAGCCCGAGGTCGGCATCGACGACGCCCACAAGCGTGAGGTTCGGGAAATGATAGCCTTTGGTGACGAGCTGGGTGCCGATGATGATGTCGACCAGCCCGCCCTCGACATTGTCGACGAACTCGGCGGCTTTCGCGGGTGACCACAAGGTGTCGCTGGTGACGATCGCGACGCGCGCCTCGGGAAAGCGCAACGCGACCTCGTCGGCGACGCGCTCGACGCCGGGGCCGCACGCGACAAGGCTGTCCTCATCCTCGCACTCGGGGCACAGGCGCGGCGGCGGCATGACATGGCCGCAATGGTGGCAGGCGAGGCGGTGGACGAGGCGGTGCTCGACCATCCACGCGGTGCAGTTCGGGCACTGGATGCGGTGGCCGCAGGTGCGGCAGAGCGTCAGCGGCGCGAAACCGCGGCGGTTGAGGAAGAGCAGACTCTGCTCGCCCTTCTGGAGCCGGTCGGCGAGCGCGTCGACGAGCGGCGGCGCGAGCCAGCGGCCGCGGTCGGGCGGGTCCTGCCGCATGTCGATTGCCGCGAGGTCGGGCAAGGTCGCGCCGCCGAAGCGCGCGGGGAGCCGGATATGGCGGTAGCGCCCCGCCTCGACCATCGCGAGGCTTTCGAGCGCGGGGGTCGCGCTCGCGAGGACGACCGGCAGTCCCTCGAAATGCCCGCGCATCACCGCGACGTCGCGCGCGTGATAATGGACGCCGTCCTCCTGCTTGAAGCTCGTCTCGTGCGCCTCGTCGACGACGATCACGCCGAGCTTCGCATAGGGGAGGAACAATGCCGAGCGCGCGCCGACGACGATCTTCGCCTCGCCTGCGGCGATGCTGTGCCAAGCGCGGCGGCGCTCGGTCGAACGCAGCCCCGAGTGCCACGCGACCGGCTCGCAGCCGAAGCGTGCGGCGAAGCGCGTCAGCATCGGTTCGGTCAGCGCGATCTCGGGGAGCAGGACGAGTGCCTGCTTGCCCGTATCGATCGCGGCGGCGATTGCCTCCATATAAACTTCGGTCTTGCCCGATCCGGTGACGCCGTCGAGCAGCAAAGTGTCGAATTTGGCGGCATGCACCGCGTCTCTTAACTGCGCCGCGGCGGCGGTCTGTTCGCCCGAGAGGTCGGGCGGGGCGAAGCCGCTGTCGGGCTCGGGATAGGGCTGGTCGGCCGAGACCGTCACCGCCTCGAGCGCGCCCGTGTTCACGAGCCCGCGGATCACCGCGTCGCTGACCTCGGCGAGTGCGGCGAGTTCGCGCACCATGCCTTGCCGCTCGCCGATCGCCTCAAGCGCGACGATGCGCTGCGGGGTCATGCGGGCGGGGATTTCGCCGGTCGCGCGATATTCGACGATCGGGCGGCGCGCATCGGCGAAGGCGACGCCGGGCAGCACCATGCGCAGCACCGCACCGGGCGGCGCGAGATAATAGTCGCTCGTCCATTCGACTAGGCGGCGGAGCGGCGCGGGAACCGGCGGGACGGGCACGACTTCGTAGAGATTGCGCAGGCGATTGTCGCCGACCGCCTCGGGCGCGCCGAAGCTTGCATCCTCCCACACCACGCCGCCCAATCGCCGCGGGCCGAGCGGCGCGATCACGACGCTGCCCAAGGGCGCTTCGCTTTCGCGCGGGACGCGATAGTCGAGCGGGCCGAGGGCGGCGGTGAGGAGGAGGACGCGGGCGCGGGTCATGGGCTGCGCAGGATATAGGGCGGCGGGTAAAATAGGAAAGCGCCGAGGCCGGCGATGGCCGCTAATGACCGGTTGCTGCCGCACTCCCTCCCTTTGTCACTCCCGCGAAAGCGGGAACCCAGGGATGGGCCAGCCGACGGACGCTCTGGGTCCCCGCTTTCGCGGGGATGACGAAGTAAGGAAGGGGTGGCGTCCGCTTCTCCCCCCAAATGGACACCTGATCGCGCCTATGCCGACGCCAGTGCCGTCTTCTTGATCGGCCGCTTCGTGGGTTTCGGCCGCTTGAACCAGAAGGTCCAGACGGTGAGGCTGCCCAGCAGGGTCAGCGAAAGGCCCGAGATGGTCAATATGATGCGCCAGGTCCAGCCGCCGACTTTCGAGGCGTGGATCGGGAAGGCCATGTTGAACGCCTGCGCCCCCGACGGCAGCTTGAGCGCATCGCGCGCGCCGAGCACCTCGCCCGTCGCGGCGTCGAACGCCAGCGTCGTGCGGCCGTTGGGCAGCCATTCGGCGGGCTGCTTCATGCGCAGGCTGATCGGGTCGCCGGGTTTGCGCGGCAGGCTGAGGATACGGAACTCGGCATCAGGAAAGCGCCGCCGCGCTTCGCTCAGCATCGCGGTGTAATCGGGCTTTTCGGCGAGCGGGCCGCCCTTGTATTTCGGCGGTTCCAGCGCCTTCGCCGTCTCGGCGACCGGGCCGAAGGGCGCGACGACCCCCAAGGCGAAGGGGCGGAAGATCATCATCGTGCCGGTGACGATCGAGATCAGCAGCAGCGGCGCGACGATGATGCCGAGGTCGCGGTGCTGCCAAACGATCGACGGGCGCGACATGCGCTTGGGCCACAGCCGGAACTGAAAGGTCCCCCGCGTCCGCCACCACAGGATCACGCCGCTGATGACAAAGAACAGCCCGCACAGTCCCGCGATCCCGATCACCCATTCGCCATTGTCGCCCGCGAACAGATGATGGTGGAAATCGAAGATCCACAGCTCGGGCCGCTCCCACTGGCTCGCCCAGCGCGTGACGATCTCGCCCGATTGGCTCGCATAGGCACCCGCCTCCTTGCCGAGACGGAGCTGGTGCAGCCCGAAACGCTCGTCGGCATAGATGATGCCCTGCGCGCCGGGCGTCGTCATCAGCCGTTCGGTCGTCGCGGCGACCGTGGTCAGGTCGCCGCGCAGCAGATCGCCGGTGCCCGGAAATCCGATCCACAGATGCTCATAGAGCAGGATCGTGCCCGACAGGCCGAGCAGCGCGAGCACGAGGCCGATCAGGCCCCCCGTCCAGCGGTGCAGTGTGTCGAGCAGTTTCATCATCGCAAAGCGCGCCTTGTTCCAGAAAACAGCCGTGCTCCCGCGAAGGCGGGAGCCCATCTCCGGTCGGCTCCATTTTGAACCTGCGGGAGATGGGTCCCCGCCTTCGCGGGGACACGGGTGATTTTTGATTTCTGGGTTGATGGCTTCATCAGAAACGATAATCCCAGCCGAGGGTGAAGGTGCGCCCGCGCCCGGCGAAATAGGAGAGCTGGTCGCTCGGCAGGCGCGTGTCGCTCGAATAGTCGATATATTGCTTGTTGAAGAGATTCTGGACCGACAGGCTGATCCCGCCGACGCCCGTCTGGTAGCGGACAGTGGCGTCGGTCAGCGTGTAGCCGCCGAAATCATTGTCGGCGAGCTTCAGCGGGTGCCGCGGATTGGCGTCATCTGCCGCGCGATCCTTGCCGTCGAAGCGGCGCTTCAGATAGACCTGCGTCTGGATGCGCGCCGAAACCGGGCCGCTGTTGTAGCTCGCCGCGAGGTTGAGGCGGTCGGGCGAGATATTGACACCGTCGAGATCGCTGTCGACCTTGCCGTCGGGCATGCCGCGCGATGCATCGCTGTCGAACCGGCCTTTGAGGTGGGCATAGCCGACGTTCAGCTTGAGCCCGTCGATCGGCGTCTGGACGCCCAGGTTGACCTCGAGCCCCTGGATTTCGACGCGCAGGCGCTGGACGTCGAAGATGCGGTCGGGGCGCGTGATGAGCAACTGGCCCTTGTCGCTCGACGACCAGAAATAGGCGGCGCTGGCGTCGATCGGGCCGCGCTTCACTTCGAAACCGATCTCGCGGTTGTTCGACACGACGGGCGAAATATCGAGGAAAGTGTCGATGTCGACCCCGGTGCGGTTCACGCCGCGCGTGATGCGGCCGATGTCGGGGACGGTAAATCCTTCGGCATGGCTCGCATAGGCGCGGATGCCCGCCCAGGGTTCGACGATCACCCCGCCGTTGATCAGCAGGTCCTGGAACTTCGGCTTGCCGCCGGCAACGTCGATGCCGCCATAGCTCGCGAGGCCGCACGGCACCGGCTGCGTCGCGGGCGGCGCGGGGCAGGGGACGAGAGTGGTCGAGGCAAGCGTGCGATAATCGTCGATCTTGATCTTCACATTTTCCCAGCGGAGCCCGCCGGCGAGGCGAACGACACCGTCGAACAGCGCAAGGTTCGCCTGCCCGAAGGGCGCGAGGCTCTGGAAATCGCTCGGCGGCACCCAGACGCGGTTCGTCGCGATCAGCGCCTGCTCGGTCTTGTCGACGAGCGCGTCGAAACCGATCGTCAGCGTCAGATCCTCGAAGCCCGGGACCGCGCGTTCATAGCTGAACTTGGCGCCGAGCTTGCGGCTGCGGTTTTGCGACTGGTCGAACAAGGTGCCCACCGGCGCGATCGCCGGGTCCTGGAAGGTCGCGATCGGGGCGATTTCGCCGCCGAAGGTGTCACGGCTGCGGTTGAAGAAAATCTGGCTGACGAAATTGCCGCCCCAAAGATCGGTGTCGGTCAGCGACAGCGCGACGCTTTCGGTGCGGTTCGCCGCGGGCACACCCGGCGGAGTGCCGCGGACAGCGCTCGTCGGCAGGCCAAGCGCGCGGTTGCCCGGGATCGCGACATAATCGCCGTCGCCCTTCAGCTCGAAGCGGCTGGCGATCAGGTCGAGCCGCGCGCTCGGCGACAATTCATAGCCAAGCCGCGCGAAAAAGTTCGTTGCCTTGCTGTCCTGCGTCTCGCCCTGCGTCAGGTTGAGCCCGATCGGGCGGCCCTTCGCATCCGAAAAGACGCCGCGAATTTCATAGGTCGCGCCGACGGTCGCATCGAACGCGCCCGCCTTATACTGGACGAGGCCGCCGGCTTTGCCGCCCATTCCGGCCTTCGAAAAATCATTGTCGGCGGTGCCCTGCAGCAGGAAGCGGCCCGAAAGACCCTCGTCCTTCGGCGCGCCGACGGTGACCTGGTTGACGATGCCGCCGGTGCCGCCGATCCCCTGCAACGCGTTCGATCCGAAGATCAGCTCGACGCGATCGACGAAAAAGCCGTCGATCGTGAAGCCGTCGCGGCTGCCGTCGCGCATCGGGGTCGACTGCGGAATTCCGTTGATCGCATAGAGCGGCGAGCGTCCGCGCAGCGATTCGCCCGAGCCCGACAATTTCTGCCGCGTCGGCGAGAAGCTGGGGGTCAGGTTCGCGACCGCGTCGGTGACCGAACCCGAAATCGCGAGCTGCTGGTCGAGCGCATCCTTGCCGATGATGTCGATCGTGAGCGGCAGCGCGTTCGGCGGCAGGATCGTGCGCGCCGCGGTGACGACGATCGTGTCTTCGCCCTCGGGTGCCTCGGTAGCTGGCGCATTGTCCTGCGCAAAGGCGGGCGAGGAAAGCGCCGTGCAGGCGAGCGCGGCGAGGGCAAATTTACGAATCATGATAGCTCCTGTTTCGGAGTGCGCGCTAGTGCGACACATTCGCAAAAGCAAGGGGTTTTGCATAGCGTCCGGTGCGGGGGTGACGGCCGTCGCGGTCATATTCTCCCCTCCCGCTTGCGGGAGGGGTCGGGGGTGGGCAGCGACGTTGAGGGGTGCCCACCCCGCTGCGGCTAGCGAGCAAGCTCGCAAGCTTCGCTGCCCCTCCCGCAAGCGGGAGGGGAAACCAACGTCCGCTCGCCACCCCCAAGCCATACGACCATCGCGCAAAGGGGTGACGCGGCGCCTCAAACCTCGCTATCAGACTGCCAATGCGGGAAAAGGAACTGCGCTTCGCCCTGATTTGCTACGGCGGCATCAGCCTCGCCGTCTATATGCACGGCATCACGAAAGAGGTCTGGCGGCTCGCCGCGGCATCGCGCGCCTTTCACGACGGCGCACCGCTGACCGGGGCGGGCGTCGTTTATGGCGAGCTGCTCGCATCGATCGCGGCGCGCAGCAACATACAGCTTCGTGTGCTCGCCGACATCGTCGCGGGCGCGAGCGCAGGGGGCATCAACGGCATTTTCCTCGCGCGCGCGCTGGCGACGGGGCAATCGCTCGACCCGCTGACCGACCTCTGGCTCGACGGTGCCGATGTCGACAGGCTGATCGACCCCGATGCGCGCCCGCTATCGGCGGCGACCAAATTCTGGGCGGTGCCGATCGCCGGCTGGATGATGAAGAAGCGCGGCAATGCCATCGACCGCACCGTCGGCGAAGGCGCGCAGGACGAGGTCCGCGCCAAGCTGTCGCGCTTCGTCCGCGCGCGCTGGTTCGAACCGCCCTTCGGCGGCGAAACCTTCACGAACCTGCTGCTCGATGCGTTCGACGCGATGGATGCGGCGCCGCGCGGGCCGGTGCTGGTGCCGGGCGGGCAGCCGGTCGACCTGTTCGTCTCGGTCACCGATTTTGCCGGGCACAGCGTGCCGCTGGCTCTCAACAGCCCGGCGCGCGTGACCGAGGACGAGCATCGGTTGATGCTGCATTTTCGCGCGGACAGCCGCCTCGGCAAGCAGCTCGACGATGTTCCGGGGCTGGCCGCGGCGGCGCGCGCGACGGCGAGTTTTCCCGGTGCCTTTCCGCCCTTCACCTTGCGCGAACTCGACCGGGTGCTCGAAAAGCGCAAGATCGCATGGCCGGGCCGCGAGGCGTTCATCTATGCGCAGCTTCCCGCGGGCGGTGAAGGCGATCCCGCCGACCGCGTGCTGATCGACGGTTCGGTGCTGGCGAATGCGCCCTTCCGGCCCGCCATCGCGGCGCTGAAACAGCGTCCGGCGCGGCGCGAGATCGATCGCCGTTTCGTCTATATCGACCCCAAGCCCGATTATCGCTCGATCAGCTTCGGCAAGCCGGGCGAACAGGTGGCGGGCGAGACGCCGCGGCTTCCCGGCTTTCTGGCCACCATATTGGGCGCGCTGTCCGAAATCCCGCGCGAACAGCCGATCCGCGAGAATGTCGAGGCGATCGAGGGGATGTCGCGCCGCATCCGCCGGATGCAGCATATCGTCGACGCGATGAAGGTCGAGGTCGAGGAGCAGGTCGCGGCACTGTTCGGCACCACCTTCTTCCTCGACACGCCGACGGTGGCGCGGCTCGAAAAATGGCGCGCCAAGGCGCAGGACCAGGCATCGGCGCGCGCGGGCTTTGCTTATGCGCCCTATGGCCACCTCAAGCTGTCGGCTGTGATCGAGGAGATGGCGAGCCTGGTCGATCGGCTGCTGCCCGCCGAGGGCGCGGTGCACCAGGCCAACCGGCGGCTCGCGCTGTGGGACGAGGCGCGGGCGCGCGGGCTCGACCGGATTTCGGGCAAGCGCGGCGCGGGGGCGAGCAGTGACGCCGTCGTCTTTTTCCGCACCCACGACCTCGGCTTTCGCATTCGCCGCCTGCGTTTCCTCGCGCGCGAACTCGACACCGCGGTCGAGGCGACGCGCGATGGCCGCGACCCGGTGTGCGAGGCCATGCGCGAGGCGATCTTCACCGCGCTTGGCCTCTATCTCGACCGGCAGGGAGACAGCTGGCTTGCCGACCTCGACCTGCCCGCCGACGCCGGACCCGGCGACTGGATCGACGCGATCGCGGCGCGGCGCGACCTCCGCACGGTCGATGGCGAGGCCGACGCGCTCATCGCCGCAGGGCTCGCCGCGATGCCCAAGGGCGACCGACGGACGCTCCTGCTCGCCTATCTCGGCTATCCCTTTTACGACATCGCGACGCTGCCGCTGCTGCAGGGTGAGGGGTTCGACGAATTCGACCCGATCAAGATCGACCGCATCTCGCCCTCGGACGCGACCGCGATCCGCACCGGCGGCGCGGCGGCGATGCTCAAAGGGGTCGAATTCAACAGCTTCGGCGCCTTTTTCAGCCGCGCGTACCGCGAGAATGATTATCTCTGGGGACGGCTCCACGGCGCCGATCGGCTGATCGACATCGTAGCGTCGAGCGTGGGCGGTGAGGGGGGGCTGTCGCCGGACGAACTGAAAGCAATCAAACGCCGCGCGTTCCATGCGATCCTTGACGAGGAAGAGGGGCGGTTGCCGAAGGTGAAGGCGCTGATTGCGGAATTACGCGGCGAGATCGGGTAATCGCCCCTTCGTCATCCCCGCGAAGGCGGGGACCCAGAGCGTGCATCGGCTGACTCCACTCCTGGGTTCCCGCTTTCGCGGGAATGACAATGTTGGGAATTTCGGCGATGTCATGACCGATCACTACGTCAGATCGTCCCACATTTCCTTGATGCGGCCGAAAAAGCCCTGGCTCGCGGGGCATTCCTCGCCCGTCTCGGTCTCGCGGAATTCGCAGAGCAATTCCTTCTGCCGCGCGGTCAGCTTTGTCGGGGTCTCGACGTCGATCTGGACGACAAGGTCGCCGTGACCGCGGCCGTTGAGCACCGGCATGCCCGCACCGCGCTGGCGCAGCTGCTTGCCCGACTGGATGCCCGCGGGGATCGCGATGTCGTGCATCCGGCCGTCGAGGCCGGGAATGCCGATCTCGCCGCCGAGCGCCGCAGTCGTGAAGCTGATCGGCGCGCGCGTGAACAAGGTCGTGCCCTCGCGCTCGAACACCTTGTGCCGCGCCATGTGCAAGAAAATGTAGAGGTCGCCCGGCGCGGCGCCGCGCGCGCCGCTCTCGCCCTCGCCCGACAGGCGGATGCGCGTGCCCTCGTCGACCCCGGCGGGGATGTTGACGGTCAGCGTCTTGCGCCGGTCGACGCGGCCTTCGCCGTGGCATGAATTGCACGGGTCGGCGATGACCTCGCCCGCACCCTGACAGGTCGGGCAAGTGCGCTCGACCATGAAAAAGCCCTGCTGCGCACGCACCTTGCCGTGGCCGGCGCAGGTCGAGCAGCGGTTGGTCTGCGTGCCGGGCTTCGCGCCCGATCCGTCGCACGTCTCGCAGCGCGCCGCGACATCGACCTGGATCTCGCGCGTGACGCCGGCGAAGGCGTCCTCGAGCTTGATTTCCATGTCGTAGCGCAGGTCGGCGCCACGCGCGGGGCCGCGCTGCTGGCGTCCGCCGCCGAACGCCGAGCCGAAGATCGATTCGAAAATATCGCCGATGTCGCCGAAATCGGCATTGCCGTTGCCGCCGAAACCGCCGTTGCCGTTGACGCCGGCCTTGCCGAAACGGTCGTAGGCGGCGCGCTTCTGCGGATCTTTCAGGCAGTCATAGGCTTCGCTGATCGCCTTGAAGCGCGCTTCGCTGTTGTCGCACCCCGGATTCTTGTCGGGGTGATATTTCATCGCGAGCTTGCGGTAGCTCGCCTTCAGCGCCGCATCGTCGGCGGTGCGCTCGACTTCCAGCAGTTCGTAATAATCGATGTCGAGTGACATAGGTTTATCGGCCCCTAGCCTCGCTTCCCATCTCCGCTCGCCCTGAGCCTGTCGAAGGGCCGTTCTTCCCTAAAAGAAGAAGGGCGGTGCTTCGACAAGCTCAGCACGAGCGGCATGAGAGGTCAGCCCCTTACTTCTTGTCGTCTTCGACTTCGGAGAATTCGGCGTCGACGACGTCTTCGTCGGTCTTCGCCTCACCAGCTTCGTCGGCGCCGGGGGATGCGGCCGACTGCTGCTCCTTCTCGTAGATCGCCTGGCCGAGCTTCATCGCGACCTGCGCGAGCGCCTGGCTCTTTTCGGTCATCGCGGCAGCATCGCCGCCTTCGACCGCGGTCTTGGCTTCGGCGATCGCGGCTTCGATTTCGGACTTGAGGCCCGCGTCGACCTTGTCGCCATGCTCGACGATCTGGCGTTCGGTCGAGTGGATCAGGCTTTCGGCGTTATTCTTCGCCTCGGCCGCCTCACGGCGCGTCTTGTCCTCTTCGGCGAACTGCTCGGCGTCCTTGACCATCTGGTCGATGTCCGAATCGGACAGGCCGCCCGACGCCTGGATCTTGATCTGCTGTTCCTTGCCGGTGCCCTTGTCCTTGGCGTGGACCGACACGATGCCGTTGGCGTCGATGTCGAAGGTCACCTCGATCTGCGGCACGCCGCGCGGTGCGGGCGGGATGCCGACGAGGTCGAACTGGCCGAGGATCTTGTTGTCCTGCGCCATTTCGCGCTCGCCCTGGAACACGCGGATCGTCACCGCCGACTGATTGTCGTCAGCCGTGGAGTAGACCTGCGACTTCTTCGTCGGGATCGTGGTGTTGCGGTCGATCATCTTGGTCATGATGCCGCCCAGCGTCTCGATGCCGAGGCTCAGCGGCGTCACGTCGAGCAGCAGCACGTCCTTGACGTCGCCCTGCAGCACGCCCGCCTGGATCGCGGCACCGATCGCGACGACTTCGTCAGGGTTCACGCCGGTGTGCGGTTCCTTGCCAAAGAAATCCTTCACGACTTCGCGGACGCGCGGCATGCGCGTCATGCCGCCGACGAGTACGACTTCATCGATTTCGCTCGCCGAAATGCCGGCGTCCTTGATCGCCTTCTTGCAGGGTTCGAGGGTGCGCTTGACCAGCTCTTCGACCAGCTTTTCGAGGTCCGAACGCGTGATCGTCTTGACGAGGTGCTTCGGCCCGTTGGCGTCGGCGGTGATGAAGGGCAGGTTGACCTCGGTCGTCGCGGCCGACGACAGTTCGATCTTCGCCTTTTCGGCGGCTTCCTTCAGGCGCTGCAGCGCGAGCTTGTCGCCGCGCAGGTCAATGCCTTCGTCCTTCTTGAAGCCGTCGGCGAGATATTCGACGATCTTGCTGTCGAAATCCTCGCCGCCGAGGAAGGTGTCGCCGTTGGTCGACTTCACTTCGAACACGCCGTCGCCGACTTCGAGGATCGAAATGTCGAAGGTGCCGCCGCCAAGGTCATAGACCGCGATCGTCTTGTTCTCGGTCTTGTCGAGGCCGTAAGCGAGCGCGGCTGCGGTCGGCTCGTTGATGATGCGCAGCACTTCGAGGCCCGCGATGCGGCCGGCGTCCTTGGTCGCCTGGCGCTGCGCGTCGTTGAAATAAGCGGGAACGGTGATCACCGCCTGCTCGACCTTTTCGCCCAGATAGGCTTCGGCGGTTTCCTTCATCTTCTGAAGGATGAAGGCCGAAATCTGCGACGGCGAATAATCTTCGTTGCCCGCCTTGACCCAAGCGTCGCCGTTGCTGCCCTTGACGATCGTGTAGGGGACCAGCTCGGTGTCCTTCTTGGTGATCGGATCGTCGAAGCGGCGGCCGATCAGGCGCTTCACGGCGAAAACGGTGTTTTCGGGGTTGGTGACGGCCTGGCGCTTCGCCGGCTGGCCGATCAGGCGCTCGCCATCCTTTGCAAAGGCGACGATCGACGGGGTCGTGCGCGTGCCTTCGACATTTTCGATAACCTTGGGTTTTCCGCCTTCCATCACCGCGACACAGCTGTTCGTGGTGCCGAGGTCGATCCCGATCACTTTGGCCATTGGTATTCAGTCCTTGTTGCTTCTGTGGCGCCCTGAAAAGGCACGCCGTCTGTTGAGTCCCATGGGGGTTTATGGGGGCGATATAGGTGCGCTAATCCTTGGCACAAGAGCTTTCAGGGCTTATCGAGGGCGTGAAATGACGCGCTTTTACGGAGTCCTCCCAAAATGAAACCTTTTGCGATCCTTGCACTTGCCGCCACCGCGCTGACCCTGACGGCCTGCGGGGAAAATCTGGGCAAGGGACAGCCGCTCAATGTCGTCAGCGGCCATATCGTGATGGGCGCGACCCCCGACCGTCCGGCGGTCGGCTATTTTCGCGTCCAGGGCGGGCCGCAGCCGGTCCAACTCGTCGCGGTGACCGCCGACCTCGCGCAGCGCGTCGAAATGCACGAAAGCGTCAAGGAAAATGGCATGGTGACGATGAAGCCGCTGCTCCGCGCCGACGTGCCGGCAAAGGGCGAGCTGGTGTTCAAGCAGGGCGGCAAACATCTGATGATCTGGGGCATCAACGGCGCCGCGGTGCGCGCGGGCAAGCTGCCGATGGCGTTCGTCTTCACCAACAACAATAATGAGCGCATCCTCTTCGATCTGGTGATCAAGCCGGCCGAAGGCGCGGCGGCGGCCGATTATGGCGCGATGGATCATGGTTCGATGGAAAAGGGCGCTGAAAAGGCGGCTCCGGACGCGGCGAAGAAGTAAACGCGGGTGCCGCGTCCGTCGCGACCCCTGACGATCGGTGAGGTGGCGCTCGCGCGGACGGTGTTCGGCGACGCGGTCGCCTATGACCGCGTGCGCGTGAACCACCATAAGTGGATCTTCTTCCAGCCGCGCCACATCGTCATGGCGCCGATGGGCAGCCTGCACTTCAACCCGCATGGCGAGCTGTATTGCGAGGATTTCAGCGCCGCGTCGCAGCGGTTGCAGGGGCTGTTCATCCACGAGATGACGCATGTCTGGCAGACGCAGACGCGCGGGCGCTGGTATCTGGTGCTGATGCGCCATCCGTTCGCGACCTACAGCTACAGCCTCAAACCCGGCTGGTTGCTCGAACGCTACGGGCTGGAGCAACAGGCGGAAATCGTCCGCCATTACTGGCTGCTCACGCAGGGCATGGTCGTCGGCGGCGCGCCGGGGATCGACGCCTTTCGCGCGATCCTGCCCTCCTCGTGGGACCTCAGCTAGATGGATGATTTCGAATTCGTCTTCACGCTCTACAGCCTGCTGCTCGGCCTTTCGATGGTCGAACTGCTCGGCGGGCTCGGCCGCGCGCTTGAAGTGCGTTTCGCCGCCGAAGCCGAGCGCGAGACGTTCGCGATCGGCTGGCTGACGCCGCTGCTCGCGATCTTCGTGATGCTTGACCTGCTTTCCTTCTGGAGCGCGGCGTGGATCGCGCGCGGCGACATTGCGGTATCGAGCACCGCCTTGCTCGGCGTCGCGGCGTTCGCCAGCGTCTATTTCCTCGCCGCGCGGCTGGTCTTCCCGTCGCATCCCGAGGGTTTCGCGAACCTCGACGTCCATTATTTCCGCGTCCGGCGGATTGTGATGGGGCTGCTGCTTGTGCTGCTCGCGGCGCAGCTCGCCTATTACGCATCGCAGCCCAATCTGGCGGCCGCGCTGGCGCATCCGGTCGCGTGGATCATGACGATCGTGCTCGTCGCGCTCATGCTCGCGGCGATGTGGGTCAAGGATCGCCGCTGGAGCATCGCGATCCTCGCGGCGCTGATCGTGCGTTACGTCGTCATCTATCTGCTGTGATCCGAATTACCGACTAGCCAGACGGGCGTTGTTCGTCCTATGTTCCCGCCATGGATGGAACCTCGCTTGTCGTCGCCCTTGTTGCCCTTGCCGTTGGCGGCCTGATCGGCTGGCTCTTCGCCGGCCGCCAGTCGGGCGCGCTCCAGGCCGAGCGCGACGGGCTTTCGGAACGGTTCAAGAGCGCGGTGACCGACCTTGCCGCCGAGGCCGAGGCGCGCAAGACCGCCGACATCCGGCTTGCCGCGCTGCTCAGCGAGCAGAAAGCGCGCGACGAAGCGCATGACGCGCAGATTGCGGGGCTGAAGGATGCGCAGGCGGCGCTCACCGCGCAGTTTCGCGAGGTCGGGCAGGTGATGCTCGATGGCGCGCAAAAAGCGTTTCTCGAACGCGCCGACGCGCGCTTTCGCCAGAGCGAAGAGACGGCGGGACAGAATCTGAAAGCGCTTTTGAATCCGGTCCACGAGCGCTTGCAAAAATATGAGGAAGCGGTCGGCAAGGTCGAGGCCGAGCGGCGCGACGCCTTCGGCCTGCTCCACGGTCAGATCGCGGCGATGCGCGAGGGCACCGAACGCGTGTCGAGCGAGGCGGCGAAGCTCGTCAACGCGCTGCGCAACGCGCCGAAGGCGCGCGGGCGCTGGGGCGAGCAGCAGCTCAGGAACGTGCTCGAAAGCTGCGGCCTCTCCGAACATGCCGATTTCCAGACCGAGGTCAGCGTCCATGACGGCGACGGCGGACGGCTGCGCCCCGACGTCGTGGTGCGCGTGCCCGGCGGGCAGAATCTCGTGATCGACGCCAAGGTGTCCTTGAACGCCTATCAGGACGCGTTCGGCGCGGTCGAAGAGCGCGAGAAGGCGGCGCATCTCGTCGCGCATGCCGCCGCGATGAAGGCGCATGTCAACACGCTCGGCGCCAAAGCCTATTGGAACCAGTTCGACGACACGCCCGACTTTGTCGTAATGTTCGTGCCGGGCGAACATTTTCTCGCCGCCGCGCTCGATCAGGACCCGGGCCTCTGGGACTATGCGTTCGAGCGCAAGGTGCTGCTCGCGACGCCGACCAACCTCATCGCGATCGCGCGCACCGTCGCGGCGGTGTGGCGGCAGGAAAAGCTCGCCAATCAGGCGCGCGAGATCGCGGCGCTCGGCAAGGAGCTTTACGCGCGCATGTCGGTGATGGGCGCACATATCGCCAAGGTCGGGCGCAATCTCGATCAGGCGACGGGGGCGTATAATGCGTTCGTCGGCAGCTTCGAAAGCCAGGTGCTGACGCAGGCGAAACGCTTCGAGGCGCTAGACATCGAAACCGGGGACAAGGAAATTCCGGTGCTGCCCGTTGCGGAGCAGTCGGCGCGGCCGCTGGCGAAGCTCGCGGCGGCGCCAGCGGCGGTCAACGACGCGGGCGAATAGCGCCGCTCTAAATCCGTTCGCCCTGAGCTTGTCGAAGGGCCGCGCTTTTCTTTGACGCCGGATGAAAGAAGGACGGTGCTTCGACAAGCTCAGCACGAACGGGTTGGGCTGCAAATTTGTGCGGAACTTAAATTACCCGCCGTAGTACCGCAGTTTTACCGCCTTCGCCCGTCAGGATCAACGTGCCGTCGTCGGCGAAGGTCAGGCTGACCGGCACGGCCATCAATTTGAAGAAAGCCGCTTCCTGCGTCATGCCGGCGCCGGGGCACGCCATTTCGGTCGCCATCAGCGGCCCGGCCTTGAGTGTCCCGCCATCGGCCGCATAGCTGCCCGAAAAACGGTTGCAGCCCGCGCTGCCGCTCAGCCGGTTGCCGTCGAATTGCAGCGACGTCGGGCGGTCCGCCGCGACAGCGACGCCGCCGATCGACACGAAGGTCCAGTTCGATCCCGCGAGCGTGTCGGGCGGCAGGATCTTGCCGCCGCACCCCTGCAGCGCCTTGCCGTCGGCGACGACGCGGACGCTGTCGGAATAGCGGCGGTCGCTCATCCCGTCGCTGCATGGCGCCTGCTTGATCGCGACCGACAGGCGGTCGGTGGTATAGGTTCGGCCGTTCACCGACGCTTTGGCGCCGGGGTTCGGGACCATGATCTTCGTCTCGCCATAGTCGCCGTCGTAATTGAGCCGCGACGGCGTGATCTCGAGCGTCCAGCCGGGTTCGGTGCCGAGCGCCATATAGGCGGCGGGCTGGTCGCCGGGGCCTTGCGGCGGCGTTTCGGCGGCGGGTGCGCAGGCGGTGAGGGTGACGCAAGCGGCGAGAAGCGGCGGAAGTTTGAGCATCGAACAACTCCTTGATCTCCGTTCGTGTCGAGCGAAGTCGAGACACCCGTCGGGGTCGCGCTGCGCCGAGGGGCATCTCGACTTCGCTCGATGCGAACGGGAAGAGGGGCATAGTAGCACGCCAATGGCCGCGGCTGAACGGATCGTGCGGTCAGCCTCGCCGCTGGTTCAGCACCTCATACGCCATCACCGCCGTCGCGACCGCGGCGTTCAGGCTGTCCGCCTTGCCCATCATCGGCATCTTGACGCGGACGTCGGCGGCATCGGCATATTCGCTCGGCATGCCCTGCGATTCATTGCCGGTGAGGATGAAGGTCGGCGCGGTGTAACGCACCGCCTGATAATCCTCGGTATCGCCGCCGAGCCAGGTCGCGACGAGCTGGCCCGGGCCTTGCCGCAGCCACGGCAGAAATTCCTCCCACCGCGCGACCACCAGCTTTTGCGTGAAGATCGCCCCCATGCTCGCGCGCACCGCCTCGACCGCATAGGGATCGGTCGATTCGCCCAGGAGGATCAGCCCGCCCGCACCGACGGCATCGCCGGTGCGCAGCATCGTGCCGAGGTTGCCGGGATCGCGCAGCCGCTCGGCGACGAGCCAGATCGGCGCGGCGTCGCGGTCGAGGTCGGCGAGCGTCGTTTGCGGTTCGGCATAGATGCCGACGACGGTCTGCGGATTGTCCTTGCCCGACAGCTTCGAAAGGATCGCCCCCGTCGTGTCGATCACCTCGCCGCCCGCCGCCAGCGTGTCGGCGACCAGCACCGCCGCGAGCGGATGCGCGTCGCCCTCGGGCCCGAGGAACAGCCATTGCGGGAGCACGCCCGCCTCGCGCGCTTCGGTCGCGATGCGCAACCCTTCGGCGAGGAATAGCCCCTCGGCGCGGCGGTGGCGTTTTTCGCGCAGCAGCCGCATCCGCTTCACCAGCGGGTTCGACAGGCTCTCGATGAGGCTGCGGCGACCGGTCATCTTTCTCCTTTCCTGTGCCCCTGCGAAGGCAGGGGCCCATCACCTAAGCTATCTAGATCGAGCAGCCGCGAGCGGAGAAGGATAAGTCGGGAGATGGGCCCCTGCCTTCGCAGGGGCACGGAGCAGGAGAACAGGCCGCTCACCTTTAATCCTCGCCGAAGCTGTCCTTGACCAGCCCGACCAGCTTCAAAAGTGCGGCGTCGGCGCCGGCGCCGCGCGTGTGGATGGTGATCGAATCGCCCTTCGCGGCGCCAAGCATCATCAATCCCATGATCGAGGTGCCGTTGACGCGCGACCCGCCCTTTTCGACCTCGACCGACACGCTTTCGGGAAGGCGGCTGACGAAGGTCACGAACTTGGCGCTGGCGCGCGCATGCAGGCCGCGCTGGTTGGTGATTTCGACCGTCTCGGAATTTTCGTTCATGGCCCCACCCCCAGCATTTCCGATGCGACCGAAATATATTTCTGGCCGGCTTCCTTCGCCGCGATCACCGCGGGGCGGAGTTCCATCGTCTTGCGCGCGCTTTCGAGGCGGATCAGCATCGGCAAATTGACCCCGGCGATCACTTCGGTGCGCCCCGATTCGAGCAGGCTGATCGCGAGGTTCGAGGGCGTGCCGCCGAACAGGTCGGTCAGCATCACGACGCCGCGGCCTTCGTCGACCTTGCGAATCGCGTCGGCGATTTCCTTGCGGCGCATTTCCATATTGTCGTTGGGGCCGATGCACACGGTCGCGATGGCGCGCTGCGGCCCGACGACATGCTCCATCGCGCGCACCATTTCCTCGGCGAGGCGGCCGTGGGTGACGAGCACCATTCCCAGAAGCGGCAGAGCCTTATCGTTCGGCATGCAGTCGTCGACCCTTATGTTTTGCCGCCGGGCGCGGAAGCCGCGGGCGGGGGCCTGCCCTCAAGCCCATCTTGCGGGGCAGAGTCAAGATTGCGGTGGGTCAGCGTTGGCTCATATCCGGATTTGCGTAGCGTTTGGGCAACACGCGCCGCGACATGGACCGACCGGTGGCGGCCGCCGGTGCAGCCGAACGCAACGGTGACATAGCTTTTGCCCTCGGCGCGGTAGCGCGGCAGCAAGGTCAGGATCAGTCGTTCGATCTGCGCGACGCTGTCTTCATAGGCGGGGTCGGCGATGACATAGGCGGCGACGTCGGAATCGAGTCCGGTGCCGGGTTTCAGCCTGGGGTCCCAGTGCGGGTTGCGCAGATAGCGCATGTCAAAGACCAGGTCGGCGTTGCGCGGCAGCCCGCGCGCGAAACCAAAGCTCATGACGTTGAGCACGGGTTCGCCGTCGCCCGCGTCGCCGAAGCGCTGGCGGATTTCCTGCTGCAAATCGTTGCTGCTGTAGTTCGTCGTGTCGACGACATGCTCGGCCCAGCGGCGGAGCGGCTCCATCATCTCGCGCTCGCGCGCGATCCCGTCGGCGGCGGGGCGGTCCTCGGCCATCGGGTGGCGGCGGCGCGTTTCGGAAAAGCGGCGTTCGAGCTCGGCGCCCGCGCAGTCGAGGAACAAAGTCTGGATGTCGCGCCCGCCCGCTTCGCGCAAATCCTTGATCCGCCGCACGAGCAAGGCGGGACGGAAGCCTCGACTACGACTGTCGATGCCGATCGCGAGCGGGCGCCCGGCTTCGCTGCGCTGCATCGGCGCGTCGATCAGCGTTTCGAGCAGCGCGAGCGGCAGATTGTCGACAACCTCCCAGCCGAGGTCTTCGAGCACCTTGAGCACCGTTGATTTGCCCGCGCCCGACAGGCCGGTGACCAGCAACAGGCGCGATTCGGCGGCCGGACTCATCGGGAATGCATCATGCGCCGGGCGCCAGCCGTTCGAGTGCGAGCAGGATCTTGATCGTCGCCGACGCCTCGAACGCCGACAGCAGCAGCGCGGGCAGCGGGTGGCCCGCGACCATCTCGACCTGATTGATCGCCGGCATCCGGTCGTAGCGGTCGGTCAGGCGTACCGCGAGCGCGAGCGGCACGGGCGCCGTCCACGGCCGTTCGATGATCCCGATGCCGCGGACCTCCAGCTTGCCCGCCAGGTTTTCGGGCGGCCGGCACCACAGGCGGCCGCGGTCGAACCAGATGTCGCAGCGATCGTCGGCGACCAGCTTGGCGCCGCGATCGATCAGCCGCAGCGCCAGGTCCGATTTGCCCTGTCCCGAATTGCCGAGGATCAGCACGCCGCCATTGCCCGCCGCGACGCAGCTGGCATGGATATTGGCGATATCGGTTCTGGTCCGGCTCGGAAGCATGGCGCATGGCTTACCGGCGACGATGCGGGGCCGCAAGGCGACAAACTGATCCTCCCAGTGGCGACGCCATGGGGAGGTGGCAGCGCGAGCGCTGACGGAGGGGCTAATGGCGCGACGTCGCCGCCCCTCCACCACGCGCTTCGCGCGCGATCCCCCTCCCCATCGCTGCGCGACAGGGAGGATTATTCAACCCGCCTCGTTCCCGCCTTCGCGCGCGGGGAGGGTGATGAGCAGGCTGGCGCCGGGCCTGGCGTCGTCGCGATCCTTCGCGCTGATCGTCCCGCTATGCCCCTCGACGATCGTCCGCGCGATCGCGAGGCCCAGCCCGCTGTGGCGGCCAAAGGCTTCGCCGGCGGGGCGCTCGCTGTGAAAACGGCGGAAAATGGCGTCGCGCTGCGCGGGGTCGATTCCGGGGCCGTCGTCGTCGACCTTGATGTGCACCTCGTCGCCGAGACGCGTCGCCGAGACGCACACCAGGCCGGCATCGGGCGAGAAGCTGATCGCGTTGTCGATGACATTGTCGATCGCGCGTTCGAGCCGGTGGCCGTCGCCCATCACCACCGTCGTCCCCTTGCGCGGACGCGCGAAGGCAACGCGCGGCTGCGGCACATTCGCGTCGACGCGCGCCGCGCGCGCCGCGAGCATCGATTCGATCATGATGCCGACATCGATCGGTTCGAACAGCGTGCGCGACAATTGCGCGTCGACGCGGCTCGCCTCGCTGATGTCGCTCACCAGCCGGTCGAGCCGGCGGACGTCCTCGTCGGCTATGCTGAGCAGCTGCGCGCGCTGCTCGTCGCTCTTGACGCGCCCCAGCCCCTCGATCGCCGAGCGGACCGAGGCGATCGGATTCTTGAGTTCGTGCGTCACGTCGGCGGCAAAATGTTCGCCTGCGTCGATGCGCTCACGAAGGGCTTGCGTCATGTCGGACAGCGCGCGCGCGAGCGTCCCGATCTCGTCGCGGCGGCTCGGCAGGCGCGGGACGACGACTTCGCGCGCCCGGCCGAGCCGGACGCGCACCGCGGCGCGCGCCAGGCGGCGAAGCGGGCGGACGATCGTGCGCGCGAGGAAGAGCGAGAGGAGGGTCGACGCGAGCAGCACCATCGCGACGACGACCGCGATGCGGAATCGCTCGGCGCGCACGGTGCGCGTGATGTCGCGCGCGTTGAGCGTCATCAGCACCGTCTGCGGCGTCTCGAGGTCGACGACGCGCGCGGCGCTGAGCAGCGGCGTGCGTTCGGGGGCGTAACGAAAGCGGCTCGCGGCTAGGCCACCGGTCTGCGCCTCGACGACTTCGGGCCACGACTGCGCCCGGTCGACGCGGGGTTCCTCGAAATCGGGATAGGTCGGCGCGCCGACGACCCAGTCGATACCACGGTCCATCGCGCGCGCGGCATCGCGCTTCCATGGCTGGAGGTCGGGATCGCGCAGCGTATAGGTCGGCGGACCGGTTTCGAAACTGTCGGAGATCCGCCGGCCGTCGGCGGCGTAGAAGCGCAGCCGCGATTCGGTCGCCGTCGCGAACTCCTCGATCAGCCGCGTCCGCTCCTCGGGGCGCGCCGCCTCGAGCGCGCTGTCGAGCATCGCGAGCTGGTCCTTCATCACCTCGATGCGCGTATCGACAAGGCGGCTGCGATAGGTGTCGAGATAATAGAAGCCACCCGCGAGCAGCGCGATCGCGAGGATGTTCACCGCGAGGATGCGTGTCGTCAGCGACCAGCGCGCCGACCAGACGAGCGGCGATTCCTCCTGTTCGGCGATGCTGCCGTCGGGCTTTTGCCCGTCGCGTTTCTGGACGTCAGCTTTCATCGGCAAAGCGATACCCCGCGCCATAGAGGGTGGCGATCGCGTCGAATTCGGGGTCGACCTCGCGGAACTTGCGGCGCAGGCGCTTGATGTGGCTGTCGATCGTGCGGTCGTCGATATAGACGTCGTCCTGATAGGCGGCGTCCATCAACTGGTTGCGGCTGCGCACGATGCCGGGGCGGCTGGCAAGCGTTTCGAGGATCAGGAATTCGGTGACCGTCAGCGTGACGTCCTTGCCGTCCCATGCGACCTTGTGGCGCGCCGGGTCCATGCTCAGCCGACCGCGGGTGATCGGTTCGGCGACGGGCTCGTCGCCCTCTTCGGCCGCGCTTTTGTTGAGCTCGACGCGGCGCAAGATGGCGCGAATGCGGGCGATCACCAAGCGCTGGGAGAAGGGCTTGGCGATATAATCGTCGGCGCCCATCGCGAGCCCCAGCGCCTCGTCGATCTCGTCGTCCTTGCTGGTCAGGAAGATGACCGGAAGCTGGCTCTTTTCGCGGAGGCGCCGCAGCAGTTCGAGCCCGTCCATGCGCGGCATCTTGATATCGAACACCGCAAGGTCGGGCGGATTGTCGATAAGCGGTTTCAGCGCGGCTTCGCCGTCCGAATAGACGCGCGTCACGAAACCCTCGGCCTGCAGCGCGATGGAAAGGGATTGCAGAATGTTGCGGTCGTCGTCGACCAGCGCGATAGTTGCCGTCATGCTCTTTCCGTTGGGCGGGCCCGGCAGATCGATTAGCCTATCCAGGGCGCAGCGACAACAGCGCGCGCATGGTCACCTGTTCCCTGTTCCGCGCGTTCGTCGCAAGCGCCGCGCGGCCCCGCTTTAATCTTTTGACCTCCCCCGCCAAGCGAGCTAACGCGGCCGGGATTTCGGAATCGGCGGTCACGTCGGCACCCATGTAAATGCGGGCCAACCCATTAGTGCGCTAAGCATTGCATAGGTATGCAACGCCGCCGCCGGACAAGGAAAGGCGAAGGCAGATGACCAGGATATTGATCGGCGCGAACACCGTCGAGACGAAGGCGGAGGTCGCCGAAAACTGGGGCACGCCGCAGCTGATCGAGGACGCGGTCCGCCACGGCGAAGGCGTGCTCGCCAAGGACGGCCCGCTGGTGGTCGAAACCGGCAAGCACACCGGCCGCAGCGCCAAGGACAAGTTCATCGTCCAGGACGCCGAGACCGCCGACACGATCTGGTGGGGCAAGACCAATGTCCCGATGACCCCCGACCATTTCGCGGCATTGAAGGCCGACTTCTTCGCGCACCTCGCGCAGCGTCCGCGCCTCTATCGCCAGCAGCTGTTCGGCGGCTCGCAGCCCGAACATCGCGTCGCGGTCCAGGTCGTCACCGAATTCGCCTGGCACAGCCAGTTCATCCGCACTTTGCTCTGCCGCCCGACCGCGGCGGAGCTCGCGGCGTTCGCGGCCGAATATACGATCATCGACCTGCCGAGCTTCCGCGCCGATCCCGCGAAGCACGGCACGCGCACCGAGACCGTCGTCGCGGTCAATTTCGCCGAAAAGCTGATCCTGATCGGCGGTACGCAGTACGCCGGCGAGATGAAGAAGTCGGTGTTCGGCATCCTCAACTATCTGCTCCCCGTCGATGGCGTGATGCCGATGCACTGTTCGGCGAACATCGGCCCCAAGGGCGACACCGCGGTCTTCTTCGGCCTGTCGGGCACCGGCAAGACGACGCTGTCGGCCGACGCCTCGCGCACGCTGATCGGCGACGACGAGCATGGCTGGTCGGACACCGCGGTCTTCAATTTCGAGGGTGGCTGCTACGCCAAGATGATCCGCCTCTCGCCCGAGGCCGAGCCCGAGATTTTCGCGACCACCAAGCGTTTCGGCACCGTCCTCGAAAACGTCGTGATCGATCCCGTGACCCGCGAGCTCGATTTCGACGACGCGAGCCTCGCCGAAAACAGCCGCGGTTCGTACCCGATCGACTATATTCCGAACACGTCGGACCATAATATGGGTCCGGTGCCCAAGACGGTGATCATGCTCACCGCCGATGCCTATGGCGTGCTGCCCCCGATCGCGAAGCTGACCCCCGATCAGGCGATGTATCACTTCCTCTCGGGCTATACCGCGCGCGTCGCGGGGACCGAGATCGGGGTGACCGAGCCCGAAGCGACCTTCTCGACCTGCTTCGGCGCGCCCTTCATGCCGCGCCACCCGTCGGTTTACGGCAATCTGCTGAAAGAGCGCATTGCCAAGGGCGGCGTCCAGTGCTGGCTCGTCAACACCGGCTGGACCGGCGGTATGGCGACGATGGACGGCATCAAGCGCATGCCGATCAAGGCGACGCGCGCACTGCTTAACGCCGCGCTCGACGGCAGCCTCAACGACGCCGAATTCCGCAAGGACTCGAATTTCGGTTTCATGGTCCCCGTCGCGGTTCCGGGCGTCGACAGCGCGCTGCTCGATCCGCGCGAAGCGTGGGCCGACAAGGCGGCCTATGACCGCACGGCGCAGGTGCTCGTCGGACAATTCATCGACAATTTCGCGCAATTTGCGGACCATGTCGATGAAGGCGTCCGCCAAGCCGCCCCGCAGGCCGCCGTCGCAGCCTGATTGACCCGGATCTCTTCCGGGTGGCACATCACCCGGAAGGACCGGACCCATGGCCACCGACTATGAACCGCGCCTGTTCGCGCGCGACGACGAAATCCGCATGCTCGGCGAGGGCCTGCTTGCGTGCGCTCTGCCGCGCGAAGCCTGGACGCACGAGGCGCATCTCGGCGCGTGCCTCTGGCTGCTGACCGAGCGCCCCGACGTCGATGTCGATGTCGAGATCGCCACCATCATCCGCCGCTTCAACGAAAGCGTCGGCGGAGTGAACGACGATACGCAGGGCTATCACGACAGCATCACGCGCGCCTATGTCGCGGGCGTGCGGCTGTTCCTGTCGACGACGGCGGAGACCGGGCTCGCGGCGCGCGTCAACGCGCTGCTGCTTTCCGACATCGGCCGCCGCGACTGGCCGCTGCGCTTCTACAGCCGCGCGCGGCTGTTTTCGGTTCCGGCGCGCCGCGCCTTCGTCGAGCCCGACCTGGCGCCGCTGCCCGCCTAGAGTTTCATTCCGGGCGTCCAGCCGCTCTCCGCGAGGAAGGCGGCCGGGTCGCGCATCTCGATGATCGCCTTGATCGCCGCCGCCTTGTCGGGCGTGCGCTCGTAATAGCTTTTCGCGACGCGATAGCCGACCCAATAACCAAGGTCGCCGGGCCAGTCCTGGGTGCCAAGCTGGTTGTAGACCCAGCGCGAATCATTCGCCTTGCCGCCGCTTTCGGCGAGAAAACCCCGTTCGATCGCCGCCTCGCGCCCGGCGGCCCAGCGGTGCAGGTGGGTGGCCGCGACCGAACCGCTTATCTGTTCGGCGACGAATTCCGCCGCGCCTTCGACGAGCGAGGCGTGGAGCACGGTGTCGCTATCGCTTTCGACCTGCGCGAGCGGTTGCTGGGCGTGGACATATTCGTGCGCGATGACATGGACGAAACGGTCCTCGTCATCGGCTTCGAAAAATTTTGCCGCGCACAGCGCTTCGAGCGAGACGTACAGCCCTTTACCATTTGCTGCGGCGACAGGGGTGCCGCGGCTCATCGCTATGGTGATCGGCGGAAATATCGCCGGTGGATAGAGCGCCGCCAACCGATCGGCCGCGGCAGTCAACCGGCCCCGGACATTGCCGAGCGTCGCCGCGCAGGCGCGAGCGTCGCGGTAAAGATCGGGCTTGTCGCGCAACGCCGCCGCCACACGTTCAGGGGTGATGCGGCGCATCGCCATGAATTCGCGAAGGCCCGGCGAGGCATCGGCGAGGTAGCGCGCCGCAAGAAGGTCGGGCTGTGCGCCGATCGCGGGGTCGTCGTACAGGGCATAGAAGCGATCGACATCCGACGTCACGATCGCGACGCGCGCCGCGTTCGGGGCTGCGCTATCGGATGCGCGGCCCGCGCTGCTCGCCAGCAGCGCGGCACCCAGCGCCGCGAATGCAGCACTGCGGCGCATCACGCCTTTGTCTCCGCCACATAGGCGTCGACATTCTGCGCCAGCACGTCGAGCGGGACGTTGCCGCCCTCGACGACGACATTGTCGAAATCGCGGAGGTCGTATTTCGCGCCCAGCGCCTTTTGCGCCAGCCCGCGCTGGCGGACGATCTCGCTGTGCCCGACCTTGTAGCCGCACGCCTGTCCGGCCCAGCTGCAATAACGGTCGACCTCGCTTGCGACCTCGAGCGGGTTCGAGCCATTCTCCTTGACGAAGAAATCGACCCCCTGCTCGCGCGTCCAGCGTTTGGCGTGAAGGCCGGTGTCGACGACGAGGCGGCAGGCGCGGAAGGCGAGCGACTGGAGATAACCGAGCCGTCCGACCTCGAAATCGTCGTAAAGCCCCAGCTCGTCGGCAAGCTGCTCGGCATAGAGCGCCCACCCTTCCGAATAGGCGTTGAACGCCAGCATCGTGCGAATGAGCGGCATCTGGTTGGCATATTCGCCCTGCCAGACATGGCCCGGGATCGCCTCATGCATCGTCAGATCGGGAAGCGAATATTTGCTGTGGAGCTCGGTCGTACGCAGGTTGATCCAGAATTTGCCCGGAACGCTGCCGTCGATCGATCCCGCGCCGCCATAAGCCGCAGGCGCGCCAGGTTCCTCGGCTAGAGGGAGCCGCTTCACCTCGACATTGCCCTTCACCAGCGTCCGGAACGCGCGCGGCAATTGCGCCCTGATCTTGCCGAGCCAGGTCTGGATATAGGCGTGGATCTCGGCGCGGCCCGCGTCGTTATCGGGGAATTTGAAGCGCGGGTCCTTGGCGAGCGCGTTCATCCGGTCGCCGACCGAGCCCTGCGTGTAGCCGAGCTTTTTGAGGATCGGGTCCATGCGGCCGTGGAGTTCGGCGAGTTCTTCGCGGCCCATCGCGTGGATCTCGTCGGGGGTCATGCGCGTGGTGGTCGAGGCGCGGAGGCCCCACGCATACCATTCGTCGCCGTCCGGCCGCGCCCACATGCCGGCGTCCATCGTCGCCTTCGCGCGCTGCGCCTTCATCGCGGCGAGCTGGCGTTCGAGCGCTGCGGCGACGGGGCCCTGCACGATCTTCGCCGAGCGCGCGTTCCAGTCGCCCGCGATTCTTCCCGCGCCGGTGCGGCGGACGAGGCTTTCGACCATCGAGCCGCCCGCCTTCGCGTCGGCGAGGCTCGCTTCCATCTGCGTCACCGCCTTGTCGATCAGGAAGGCGGGGGCGACCAGCCCCTGTCCGCCCGCGGCCTTCAGCCGTTCGGTCTCGCCGTCGAGCGCGCCCGGAAAGGCGTTCAGACGCGAGAGATAGGCTTCGGCATCGGCGGCGGTCTTCACCGGATGGTCGCTGTCGAGGAATTTGGGCACGTCGAGATAGGCGCCGACATTCTGGATCACGACATAGGGCGTGTTGCGCCAGCCGCCGACCGCGACGTCGCCATAGGGCAGGGCAAAGCCATCGAGTGCGACGCCATAGGCGCTTTCGACCACGGCGAGGCTGGTGCGCGTTCTGTGATCGAGCCCCGCCTTGTCGAACGCGCGCACGCGTGCGAGATCGGCCTTCAGCGTGTCGACCACCGCCTTTTGCCCCGCCGCCGACCGGTCGCCGAGCTTGCCGCGTTCGGCGGCGCGCGCGCCGGTGTCGATGCCGAGCGAGGTCGCGCCTTCGGGCGACAGCGCGAGCAGATTGTCGGCGACCGAATCGAGCAGTTTCTGCGCGTCGGTTTTCGGCGGTGACTGCAGCGCGGCCGCGGGACCGGCGATAGCAAGTCCCGCGGCGCCCGCGCCGAGCGTGGCAAGCGTCTGGCGGCGGCTGACGGGGGTGGAAAGCGGATTGGACACGGACGGCTCCCTGGCGACTTGTTTCTTGTGAAACCTGTCTAGGCAGCGCCGCGCGCCGGTCAACGAAAAGGGGCCGGGAAAGCCTCTGCCCTCCCGACCCCTGTCGAAAATTATCGGCCGTCTATCAGTCGGTAAGGTCGGCGGGCACCTTGCCGCCGTTCGCCGCGAGTTCGCGCATCACCGCCTTGTGCAGCCAGATGTTCATTTCGGCACTGCCGTCGAGTTCGCCGGTATAACCGAGTTCCTGTGCCAGTTCCTTGCGGTTGGCGAGGCTCGAATCGATGCCGAGCAGCTTCATCAGGTCGACGATCGACGTGCGCCAGTTGAGATCCTGCCCGGCCTTGGCGGCCTCGGCGGTGAGGATCGCATCGACATCGACCGGCGCGGCGGCGGCTGTCGCCATGGCTTGTGTCGCGGCGTCGAGCGCGGAGCCGACGGGGTTGGGGGCTGCCGGGGCGGCGGGCTCTGCGGCGACGGCTTTCTTGCCGAAGATGGCGTCCTTGATCTTGCCGAAAATGCTCATTGTGTAGCTCCCACTAGAAAAGCGGCCCAACCCGCAAAGAGGCGAGTCGAACAGTCGCAGGCTAGGACTATGCATTTGAGAATGACAGTCAAAAGACCGACTCGTGCTTCGGCGGCGCGCTGCTATACTCATTCGCGTCGGCGCGGGTTCGCTCTGCGCCAGAGCGGGAGTATGATGACATGGATCTCACCGACATATTGGCGCAGGCCGGCGGCATCGAATCGATGGCGAAGGAACTGGGAATTCCGCCCGCGATGGCCAAGCAGGGCGCCGACGCGCTGCTTCCCGCGATTCTCGGCGGGTTCAAGAAACAGGCGCAATCGGGCGGCGGGGGAGCCGAGGGACTTGCGGGACTTGGCGGGCTGCTCGGCCAGCTGGGCGGCGGCGGGCTGCTCGATTCGGTCCTCGGATCGCAGCCCACGCCGGTAAGCCAGGGCAATGACGTGCTCGGGCAGATTTTCGGGTCGAAGGACGTCAGCCGCACCGTCGCCGGACAGGCGGCCGCGCAGACCGGGATCGATTCGGGGATTCTCAAGCAGATGCTGCCGATGCTCGCGATGATGGCTGCGGGTTATATGGCGAAGCAGGGCGGTCAGGGCGGCGAAAGCGGCGGCCTCGGTGGTATGCTCGGCAATGTGCTCGGCGGCGCGATGGGCGGCGGCGCGGCGCCGTCGGCGGGCGGTCTGGGCGGCCTCGGCAAGATGCTCGACATGGACGGCGACGGCAATCCGCTCGACGACATCATGGGCATGGTCAACAAGATGCGTGGTTGACTGCTGCCTCCCCTCCCGCAGGCGGGAGGGGCAGCGAGACTTGCGAACTTGTTCGCTAGTCGCAGCGGGGTGGGCATCCGAAACGATGCTGGCCCACCCCCAACCCCTCCCGCTTGCGGGAGGGGAGAAGGGTTAAGCCGCCATCAGGCGCAATTCCTCACGGAAATCCTCGTCCACCCCGATGCGGCTTCGCATCGGGGTGACGGTAGCATCGGCATTGGCGTCGCCTTCTTCGAACAGCGCACACGCCGCCTCGCCGCCGCGCGCGAGGCTATAGCGCTGCGCGACCTTGCCGGTGGGCTTGAAGCCCAGCTTGCGCAGCACCGCGCCCGACGCCGGATTGTCGAGGAAATGGCCGGCGGAGAGCTTCGGCAGGTTCATCGCACGCGCGATATGGACGAGCTGGCGCCCCGCCTCGGTCGCAAAACCCAGGCCCCAATAGGGCCGCGCGATCCAGTAACCCATTTCGAGCGGGCCTTCCGGGCTCGGCGAAATGCCGCAGCCGCCGACGAGGCGCGGCGCGCCGCCGGTGCGCGCGAAGATCAGGAAGCGCGGCTGGTCGGGATTGACGGGCATGCCCAGGAACTTCCGGGCTTCCTCTTCGCCATAAGGCCAGGGCGCGGTCGCGAGATTGCGGACCACCGCTTCCTCGCCGATCGCCCGGGCCAGCGCCGGGGCGTCTTCCTGCCAGCCGGGCCGCAGCAACAGTCTTTCGGTACGCGCGAACATGTCTTCTAACTCCCAATGCCTGTCGCCTTGGCGCCAGATGGTGACGCTTTGACGACATTCGATATGGAGGGAGATGGACGGCCCCATTTTCATGCTCATCCGTCGTAAGTGACAGATTTTAGACAAGAAAAAAGGGAGTACGGGGTGACCCGTCTCCCTCTTTTCGAACTTTGTTCCCGCGCTTGCGGAAAGGACCGTTCCGGGTCATCCCTTGGATAGGACGACCCTGGAAGATCATCCTTATTCGGCGGCTTCCGCCATGGCGTCGACCGACACATATTTGCGGCCAAGCTTGCCATCGTGGAATCGGACGTGGCCTTCGGCGGTTGCGAAGAGCGTGTGGTCCTTGCCCATGCCAACGTTGACACCCGGGTAAACCTTGGTGCCGCGCTGACGCACGATAATGTTGCCGCCGATCACTTCCTGACCGCCGAACTTCTTCACGCCAAGGCGGCGGCCGGCTGAGTCGCGACCGTTGCGCGAAGAACCGCCTGCTTTCTTATGTGCCATGACTGATGCTCCTTAATTCGTTCGTTCGAGAGGCCGAGCCGCGTTGCCGCGCTCAGGCTTCCTTCTTGGGGGCTGCCTTCTTGGCAGCGGGCTTTTTTGCGGGCGCTTCGGCAGCGGCTTCGGTCTTCGGAGCAGCGGCCTTCTTGGGCGCGGCTTCCTTCTTGACAGCTTCCGGGGCCGGTGCAGCAGCCTTGGCTTCGGCGGCCGGAGCGGCCTCTGCCTTCGGAGCGGCTTCCTTCTTCGGCGCGGCCTTCTTGGCATCGCCGACGGCAAGGATGCGCAGCAGCGTCAGCGACTGGCGGTGACCGTTGCGGCGACGATAATTGTGCCGGCGGCGCTTCTTGAAGACGATGACCTTTTCGCCGCGCGTCTGGGCGATGATCTCGGCCGAAACGACGAGGCCGTCGGCGCTCTTCACTTCACCGCCGTCACCGGCCAGCAGGATGTCGCCCAGCGACACGGTGTCGCCAGCTTCGCCGTCGATCTTTTCAACGGCGATCTTGTCTCCAGCGGCGACGCGATACTGCTTGCCGCCCGTGCGCACGATTGCGAACATGGTCTTCCATCCAATCAGAAACTAAAACACCCACGCTGCCAGTCACCCGCCAAAGCTAAGCGATTTTTCCGGCATGCGGGAAAGTCAGCGCCACTAGCGAGCCAAGCCGTCGCTGTCAACCGCCAAATCCCGTGCTTTTCATCCGAAAGCGCGGGGCTGCACCGATTATCGCGCGCGCTGCCGATTCGGTGCTTGCTGCGCCGTCGGTGCGCCCATATCAGGGGCGGCGATGAAGCGCGCCTTTCTTTTTGCTCCGCTGCTCCTGCCGCTGCCCGCTTGCGCCGGGACGCAGGCGAACGACGGACCCTCGCTGGCGAAGCGCGCGGTCGAGGGGCGATTCGATGTCGCGCCCCCCGCGGTCGTCGTCGCGCCCCCGGGGCCGCTGCCCACCGACCTCGCCGGACGGCTTCAGCGTTGGGAATCGGATGGCACCGCGGGCCAGCAGGCGTTTGCCGCCGAACGGGCTGCGACGGCGTCGGTGGTTTCGGCCGCCGCGGGCGCGCCCGTCGCCAGCGAGCGCTGGGTCGTCGCGCAACAGGCGATTTCGCGCCTCGCCGCCGCGCGCGCGCCGCTCACCGCGGCGCTCGCCGATATCGATCGCCTCTATATCGAGCGCAGCGTCGACGAGCAGATCGACGGGCTTCCCGACATCTATGCGCTGCGCGACCGGCTCGCCGATCTGGCCTCGACGCAGGATGCGGTGCTGGAAGCGCTGAACGCGCAGTTGCCCGGGCAGTAGTTCAAAATCCTCCCTGCCGCGAAGCGGTGGGGAGGGGGACCGCCGCCGCAGGCGGTGGTGGAGGGGCCGCGAGGTCGCGCCATCGCCCCTCCGTCAGCGCTTTGCGCTGCCACCTCCCCATGGCTTCGCCACAGGGAGGATTGCTCGGCTACTGATTCAGCCCATGCTTCTTCAGTGCGTGGCGGATCTGGTCGTAACTTAGCCCCAACGCCTCGGCCGCGACCTTCTGGTTGAAACGGCAGCGCGCCATCGTGTCGGACAAGATCTGCTTTTCATAAGCGTCGACCGCCGCGCGCAGGTCGCTGACCGGGCCCGAGGGCGGAGCGGCGGCGGCGTGCGCGGCGTCGTTCGCCGGCGCCGGGGCGGACGCCTCGGGCCTTGGGGGTGCCTTGCGCGACACCGGTTGCCACGGGCTCGCGAACGGATCGAAGCTCAGCGCGTCGATGGGCTTTTCGGCGTCGGCCCAGCGATAGATCGCGCGCTCGATCACGTTCCTCAGTTCGCGGACATTGCCCGGCCAGTCGTGGCCTTCCATCGCCGCGAGCGCGCGCGGGCCGAAACCCGGCCATTCTTCCCAGCCGAGCACCGCGGCCATGCGCTGCCCGAAATATTCGGCGAGCACCTCGATGTCGCCTTCGCGTGCGCGCAGCGGGGGCAGGGTGATAACCTCGAACGACAACCGGTCGAGCAGGTCGGCGCGGAAGCGATTGTCCTCGGCGAGTGCGGGCAGATGCTCGTTGGTCGCCGCGACGATACGCACGTCGACGCGGATCGGGCGCGACGAACCGACGCGCGTCACCTCGCCATATTCGACCGCGCGGAGCAGGCGCTCCTGCGCGCCCATCGACATCGTCGCGAGTTCGTCGAGGAACAAGGTGCCGCCGTCGGCCTCCTCGAAGCGCCCCGCACGCGTGCGCGTTGCGCCGGTAAAGGCGCCCGCCTCGTGCCCGAACAATTCGGACTCGATCAGCGTCTCGGGCATCGCCGCGCAGTTCATGATGACATAGGGGCGATCCCAGCGCGTCGACAGGCGGTGGAGGCGTTCGGCGATCAATTCCTTGCCCGTGCCGCGTTCGCCGATCACGAGTACCGGGCGGTCGAGCGAGGCGGCGAGGCTCGCGCGTTCGACCGCGTCCTGAAACGCCGCCGATTGGCCGATAAATTGGGTCTCGCGTTCCATTCCCAATCATTGGCAAATTTTCCCGCTGATTGGCAAGTCAAATCGATTGGGGATGCGATTCCGGCGTGAAGTTCGGCGGTTTTCCTTGGGTTCACGCAATTGGCACGCCCCATGCATCGTTTCAGACGAACCGGCGCAGATCGCACCGGCGCAGCGAAAACAAGAGGGAAGGTTGATCCATGAAAACGATGTTTGCCCAGGCCGCCACTTTCGCGCTCAGCGCGGTCGGAGCGCTTGCCATCCTCGTCGGCGTGATCGACCAGCCCCAGGTTGCCGCCAGCGTCACCGGCACCCCCGCCGGCCCGCTGGTTGCCGCTGTTATGTCCCCGGCGGTCAGCGCTTTGGCCTGACCGGCACTGGTGCCGGGGCACTCTCCCCCCTTGCCCCGCCCCGGCACCAGCTTTTTTCCAACGACACCCAAAAAGATACCGGGTCTCAAGATTTTCGACAGGAGTTTCAAAATGGGTATTTTTTCACGAACCCGCGACATCATCGCCGCCAACGTCACCGACCTGCTTGATCGGGCCGAAGACCCCGAAAAGATGATCCGCCAGATCATCTTCGAGATGAACGAAACGCTCGTCGAAGTTCGCGCCTCCGCCGCCCGCACCATCGCGGACCAGAAGGAAATGCGCCGCCACATCGCCAAGCTCGAAAGCCTGCAGGACAGCTGGAAGGAAAAGGCCGAACTCGCGCTGTCAAAGGACCGCGAAGACCTGGCCACCGCCGCGCTCGTCGAAAAGCAGAAGGCCGGCGACATGGCCGAGAAGCTCAAGGCCGAGATCGCCGTCCTCGACGACGCGCTGACCGGTTACGAGGCCGACATCGCCAAGCTGCAGAAGAAGCTTTCGGAAGCCCGCGCGCGCCAGTCGAGCGTCGTGAACCGCCTCGAAAGCGCCGAGAACCGCTACAAGCTGCGCGAGATGACCAACGGCGACCGCGTCGAAGACGCCTTCTCGCGCTTCGAGATCCTCGAACGCCGCGTTGACGAAGCCGAGGGCCGCGCCGATGCGCTGAGCCTCGGTTACAAGAAGTCGCTCGACGAAGAGATCGCCGAACTGCAGGCCGCCGACAAGGTTGCCGACGAACTCGCCGCGCTGAAAGCCGCGCAGGCCAGCAAGCAGTAAGGAGCCGGACCGATGGAAGAGATCATCATCGTCCCGATCGTTATCGGAACACTCTTTCTCGGTCTGCCTTGGCTGATCCTCCACTACATCACGAAGTGGAAGCAGGCCAAGACGCTAACCGGAGAAGACGAACAGCTGCTCGACGAACTCTATGATACGGCACGGCGCCTCGAAAACCGCCTGCACACCGTCGAACGCATCATCAGCGCCGACCATCCCGACTTCCGCCCCGCGGTACGCAGCGATGAGGAACTGGCCGGGCTCGAAAACAATAGCCGGAGGAACTGAGATGTCTGCCAGCCGCACAAAATTCTACCTCGACAAGCAGAACGCCAAATGGAGCGGTGTGTGTTCTGGAATCGCGGATTATAGCGGGATCGACGTCCTCTGGGTTCGCGTCGGCGCGGTGCTCCTGACCCTGATGGGCGGCTTCCCCTGGACGCTGATCGCTTACTGGATGGTCGCCTGGATGGGCACGCCCAAGCCGTTCGCGCTCTATGGTTCGACCGAAGAAGCGAAATTCTGGCAGGGTGTGCGCAGCAACCCGACCGCATCGACCCGCGACATCAAGTCGCGCTTCCGCGACATCGACCGCCGGCTTGCCGACATCGAGCAATATTATACGAGCCACAACCGCCGCCTCGCGGACGAGATCGACGCTCTCCGCTGATCGGGCCTCACGCGGAAACGGCAACAGGGAGGAAGATACATGAATTTCGGTGGCACCACTTTTGTCCTCGCCATCATCGCATTGTCGATCGGCGGCTGGATGTTCACCACCTGGATCCGCGCCAAGCACGGCTATCCCGTTGAGAATGAATGGGGCGGCACGGTTCATCGAACCGACCCCGACGCTGATCGAAAAATCGCCCTGCTGACCGACGACAACGCCAAGCTGGCGGGGCAGGTCAGCCGGCTGGAAGAGCGGATTTCGGTGCTCGAACGCATCGCGACCGAAAACCATGGTCAGGCGGCAGAACTCGCCAGCCAGATCGACCGCCTGCGCTGAGAGGATAGAAGACAATGAATCTCGATGTCCTGAACGCCGTCGCCCCCGTTGTCGCCGTTGTCGGCCTGGCCGGGGTCGGAGGATGGGTCTTCACCACCTGGCTTCGCGTCAAGAACGGTTATCCGCTCGAAAACAGCTGGGGCAAGGCGGTCTATCCGAAGACCAGCGACGAGGCGATGGAACGCGTCAAGCTGATCAGCCAGGAAAATGCCCAGCTGCGCGCTGAACTCGGTTCGGTGAAGGATCGCCTCGCGGTGATCGAGCGCATCGTCACCGACGACAGCCACCGGCTGAGCCACGAGATCGAAGCGCTGCGGCGTCCATCGAACTAAGGAACAGGTCATGGGCAATCAAATTTGGATCCTCATCCCGCTGGCTCCCTTCTTGTTCGCAGCCTTTGTCGTCTGGAAGAATCACCAGGCCGCGATGATGGATAAGCAGAGCGAGATTAGCGCCGAAAAGGCCGCGCAATATGCGGCGCAAACCGAACGGCTGGAGGCACGCGTCCGCGTTCTCGAGCGCATCGTTACCGACAAGGGAATCGATGTCGCCGACGAGATCGAAAAGCTGCGCAACGCCCCGCTGAACTGAAACAACGAAAATAGGATACGGAAGGATTCCCCATGAACCCGTTTGAAATGGTTATTGGCATTGTCCTGATCGTCACGATCGGCAGCGTCGTCCGCGCGAAATATGGCGTGCGCCGCGACAACAAGGGCAATGAATTTTTCACCGCCCCTGCCGACAATGCCGAGACCAAGGCGCTGCAGGCCGAAATCCGCGCACTCAAGGACCGGATCCAGGTGCTCGAACGCATCGCCACCGACCACAACCGCGCGGTCACGCTCGATCAGGAAATCGAGAAATTGCGCGACAGCAGCAAAATCTGAACGCTGGCAAAGGAGCGACGCTCATGGCCTTCATCACCCCCGATTTCACCGCCGCCGCCATCGCGCTCACCGCGCTGAGCATCGTCAGCCTGGTCGCGCTGCGCGGCTGGCGCGACTGGATCCAGCTCAAGCGCGAGGAACTCGCCGCGGGCCACCACGCGCCGCTGGCACAGGATCCGGGCGTCCCGCACGCGGGGTCGCGGATCGAGATCGCCGACCTCAAGGAAAGGCTGCGCAAGCTCGAAGCCATCGCGGCGGGGGTCGATCTTTGAAAATCCATCCTTCTCCCCATGGGAGAAGGATATGGAGCCTTGCCGTGAAGCGGCTAGGCGGAGTTGGATGAGGGGCTCTGCCCCGCCGATAGGCGCCGACCCCCTCACCACTGCGACTATGCAGCAAGCTGCCAAGTCTTGTTGCCTCTCCCAAGGGGAGAAGGCGGGAAGACCCCTTCCAACTCCTCCCCAAATCTGCCAGTGCCGCCGCCATGCGCAGCCTCACCGACATCTTCGAAGAATATGATTTTCTCGACGGCGACGATCGCTATCGCCTGCTGATCGACCTCGGCCGGACGCTCGATCCGATGCCAGACGCGCTCAAGACCGACGCGACAATGGTGCGCGGCTGTTCGGCCAGCGTCTGGGTCTATCCGGTGCCGCGCGACGATGGCCAGCTCCATTTTCTCGCCGACAGCAACGCCGCGATCACCAAGGGGATCGTCGCGCTTGTGCTGGCCGCGGTGCAGGACAAGCCCGCGGCGGAAGTGGCCGACATGGACGTCGCGGCGGCACTCGCGCCCTTCGACCTCACACGCCAGCTGTCGTCGAACCGGACGCAGGGCGTCCCCAACATGATCGCGCTGGTCCAGGCCACCGCGCGCCGCATCGCCGCGGGCTGATTTTCCGGCGCCGCGCGGCGTTGCCTTCATATTCCCGGACACAAAGAAAAAGGGCGCGGGAGTTGCCTCCCGCGCCCATCTCTGCGTTCGTCCCTGCGCTTAGAAAGCGACGGTGATCGTGCCGCTGATCGTGCGCGGAGCGCCGATCTGGACGTTCGGAACCGAACCCGGCGCACCGAGGAAGGTGCCGGCGCCGAGGACGTTGCCCTGATTCAGGCCCGACGTGTACTTGCCGACATAGAGCGTGTCGAACAGGTTGTAGACGTTGAGCTGGAAGAAGGTCTTGTCACCCAGACCCGCCCATTCGAGGCCCAGGCGGGCGTCGAGGTTGACCAGCCAATAGGCGTTGGTCTGGGCCGGATAGAGGACCGTCGGCGCCGCGGCGGTGCCGCCCATGACCGGCAGGTTCGTGTCGTAGATGAACCGGCCGCTCGAACGCTTGGCGGTGATGCCGAGTTCGACCGGGCCCAGCGTGCCGCGGGCCGAACCGCCGAAGCTGTACTTCGGAGCGCCCGATTCGCGGTTGCCGGCGGTTGCGACGAAGATCGGCTGGCCGACCGCGGTGCAGCCTGCCAGATTGCCGGTCACTTGCGCCGAGGTGCATTCGCCAGCCTGGATGTCGTCCTTGATCTTCGACTTCATCCACGAACCGAAGACGTAGAAGGACGCCTCGGGGATCGGCGAGTAAGCGATGCTGCCGTCGATGCCATATTTGTCGACGCGACCGAGGTTGCGATAGACGTTGCGGTCGGTGTCGGGATCATAGGCCGAGGCCAGACGATCATTATACTTGGTGAACCAGCCCGAAACCTGCGCCTGGATCTGGCTCGACCGGTAACGAACACCAAGGTCGAAGTTATCCGACGTTTCGGGGTTCGGCTTCGCCGACGGCGTGTTCGGCGCGAAGAAGAAGGAGTTGTACAGCGAGTCGGTGCCCGGAACCTGCAGACCCTTCGAATAGTTGGCGAACACCGAGGTGCGGGTGCCGAACTTGTACACCAGGCCGACGTTCGGCAGGATGTCGTCATATTTCAGGACACGCTGCTGCGGACCCTGAACCGTCGGATTGGCGGCCTGATAGGGGACGCTCTGCGCTTCGCTGAGGCAGTCGAGGTTGCCCGATTCGTTGGTCGTGAAGCAGTAGTTGTTCAGGTCGCGCTTGAAGAAAGGCGCGCGGATGCCGAGCGTGGTGACGAGGTTGCCGTCGAGGAATTCGCCGCGATATTCACCCGAAACCTGCGTCAGGATGGCGTAGGACAGGCGGTTGCGCTTCTGCATGGCGACGCCGTTGGCATCGAACAGCGGGTCGTTGACGGGGAACACGTCGAAGGGCTCGCCGTTAAGCTGAACCGGCATCAGCTCACCGGTCTGACGGTGACGCGCACGGTCATAGGTGAAGCCGGCGCGGACCGTGTGACCTTCGGCGATGTCCCAGCGCAGGTTGGCGATCACGCCATAACGGTGCGTCTGCGTCTGGCTAGGCGCCAGCAGCGTAACACCGGCGAAGGGGACGTTGGTCGCCGATGCGGTCGAGCTGCATGCCTGGCCGGCGGTGCCGCCCGTGCGGCAGGTGTCGAGCACATCGCCGTCGCCGTTGATGTCCCGGCCGAAATAATAGTTGCCGCCGATGAAGCCGGTGTAGTTGACGCCGCCAATCGTGCGGAAGCCTTCGCGGCCGGTGACGGTGCCGCCGCCGTTCGCCTTCACATATTGATAGCTCGGGTCGATCGTCAGGACGACGCCTTCTGCCAGCGTGAACTTCGACGAACCGCGGATGTTGCCGGTGTTCGACGGGTTGTAACGACGGTCGAATTCGGTGCCGCAGGTGTTGGTCACGTCCTGAACGCCGGCGCTCGGCGAGTCGGTTTGGCACGGATAGTTGATGTTATATTCGCGTTCGTCGTTGTTGAACGGGAAGCGGTTGCCCGAACCCGACCCGACGACGCGGTTGGCGTCGAGGCGCAGCGGCACCGAGCCGAAGAAATTGGTGCGGTTCTCGTTATAATGGCCGGCAACCGACACGAAGTCGCCGTCGCTGCCGATCGGCTGATAGAGGCGCGCGTTGAACTGCTTCTTGCGGACGCGGCCATAGTTGTTGAACGGGTTGTCGTTCGAGCTCGACGAAGCCGAGAAGAAAGCGCGCGTACCGAACGGCGTGAGGGCGCCGGTGTTGACGAGGCCGAAGAGGCGAAAGAATTTGAATTCGCCCGCCGAACCCGACACCCGCACACCGAAATCTTCGGTCGGAACGATGGTGCGATAGTTGACCGTTGAACCCGAAGCCGCGGCGGTCGGGCTGTCGACGTCGGTCGAGCCGAGGTTGACGTTAACCTGTTCGATCAGTTCGGGGTCGAGCTGCTGGTTCGAATAGACGGCATAGTTGCCCGAATCGTTGAGCGGCACGCCGTCGAAGGTCAGGCTGATGCGGTCTTCCGAGAAGCCGCGAATGGTCAGCTGGCCGCCCGACGAGCCATAGGCGTCGTTGTTGGTGAAGTTGACGCCCGGGATCAGGTTGATCGTGTCGAGGATCGTCTGGCCGGGGTTCTGGCGCGAGATGATTTCCTGGTTCAGCACCGACTTCGCTTTCGACGTGTCGGGCGATGCGATGCCCGCGACGTCGGTCGAGGACGAACCCGTGACGACGATTTCCTCGTCGAAGTCGACCGAGCCGGTCGACTGGGCGAAGGCTGGCGTGGAAAGCAGCGCGACCGGAATCAGCGCAACGCTGGCAGCGAGCGTGTGACGGAATTTCATTCTGGATGTCCCCTATGGTGGTGCAACGGCAAGCGCACAAATGGGGCGCGCCTGACCTGCGAGCGCCCCTGACGCCCGCATGTGGCACGATTGTGACAGCAATTGTGACAGTGCAAGCGGGGAGGGGCGCGCGGTTCACCAGAGGGTAAAAAAAGCGCGAATTTGCGTAAGGCGCGTGGAATTATCCACAGGCAGGAATTCGTTTTTTCGGGAAACTGTTGCTGCAATGCAACATAAAAGGGCGCCCCGAAGGGCGCCCCATGTGCGACTCAGGCGGCGTCGCCGGCGGCTTCTTTCGCCTTGTCGGCATAAACGCGCACGGGATCCTTGCGGCCCTCCACGACATCCTTGTCGACGACGATCTCGACCACATCGGTCAGGTCGGGCAGGTCGAACATCGTGTCGAGCAGGATCGCCTCGACGATCGAGCGCAGCCCGCGCGCGCCGGTCTTGCGTTCGATTGCCTTTTTGGCGACCGCGACCAGCGCATCGTCGGTAAAGGTCAGCACGACCTCCTCGAGGTCGAAGAGCTTGCGATACTGCTTCACCAGCGCGTTCTTGGGCTCGCCCAAAATCTTGACCAGCGCGTCGATGTCGAGATCCTCGAGCGTCGCGATGACCGGCAGGCGGCCGACGAATTCGGGGATCAGGCCGAATTTCAGCAGATCCTCGGGCTCGATGCTTTTCAGCACTTCGCCCATGCGGCGCTCGTCGGGGCCGGCGACATGCGCGCCGAAGCCGATCGACTTGCCCTGCAGACGGTCACCGATGATCTTTTCGAGGCCGCTGAACGCGCCGCCCGCGATGAACAGGATGTTCGTCGTGTCGACCTGCAGGAATTCCTGCTGCGGATGCTTGCGCCCGCCCTGCGGCGGAACGCTCGCGGTCGTGCCTTCCATCAGCTTGAGCAGCGCCTGCTGCACGCCTTCGCCCGACACGTCGCGCGTGATCGACGGGTTTTCGGCCTTGCGGCTGATCTTGTCGATTTCGTCGATATAGACGATGCCGCGCTGCGCCTTTTCGACATTATAGTCGGACGACTGGAGCAGCTTGAGGATGATATTCTCGACATCCTCGCCGACATAGCCGGCCTCGGTCAGCGTCGTCGCATCGGCCATGGTGAAGGGCACGTCGAGGAAGCGGGCGAGCGTCTGCGCGAGCAAAGTCTTGCCGCTGCCGGTCGGGCCGACGAGCAGGATGTTCGACTTCGCCAGTTCGACATCGTCGCCGCGGCCGCTGTTCGCGAGACGCTTGTAATGATTGTGCACCGCGACCGACAGCACGCGCTTGGCGGTGTTCTGGCCGATGACATAGGCGTCGAGATGCTGGCAGATTTCCAGCGGCGTCGGCACCGCGCCATCCTTGCGTGCGGCGATCCCGCCTTTGATCTCTTCGCGGATGATGTCGTTGCACAGTTCGACGCATTCGTCGCAGATGAACACGGTCGGTCCTGCGATGAGCTTGCGAACTTCGTGCTGCGACTTGCCGCAGAAGGAGCAGTAAAGGGTGCTCTTGCTGTCCGAGCCGCTCAATTTCGTCATAAATCTTCCTCTGGCAGCGCCAAAAGGGCACCGCCGCCTTTATCCTAGCCCGCGGTCACCCAATTACAATATGGCAATTGGGTGACATCGGTTCAATGTCCCGCCTAACGCCAAGGCGCCAAACGGACGTCAAGAAACGCGGTTACTGGTTCGTTTCGGGGCGCTTTTTTGACGCTCCGTACCGGCCCGCTCCCCCACCCGGCCTCCCACAGAGTATCCTGAAATGGGAGGCCGGGTGGGGGAGCGGGCCGGTGCCGCACCTCAACGAATCAGGGCGTCGGACCCTCGCTCACGTCCTTCGGTGCGTCGTCGCCGGGCAGGCCCGGACGGCGGTCGAACACCTGGTCGACCAGGCCGAACTCCTTGGCTTCGTCGGCTTCGAGGAAGGTGTCGCGGTCCATCGCTTTTTCAATGTCTTTCAACGACTTGCCGGTGTATTTTACATACAGGTCGTTCATCCGCTTGCGGATGCGCAGGATTTCGCGCGCCTGGATTTCGATGTCCGACGCCATGCCGCGTGCACCGCCCGACGGCTGGTGGATCATCACGCGCGCGTTCGACAGCGCGACGCGCATGCCAGGTTCGCCCGCGGCGAGCAGGAAGCTGCCCATCGACGCGGCCTGACCGATGCACACCGTGCCGACGCGCGGACGAATATATTGCATCGTGTCGTGGATTGCCATGCCCGCCGTGACGACTCCGCCCGGCGAGTTGATGTACATATAGATGTCCTTCTTCGGATTCTCCGATTCGAGGAACAACAGCTGGGCGACGATCAGCGAGGCCATCTGGTCCTCGACCTCGCCGGTGACGAAGACGATCCGTTCGCGCAGCAGGCGCGAGAAAATGTCGAAGCTGCGTTCGCCGCGGCTCGTCTGCTCGACGACGACGGGAACAAGGGCAGCGAGCGGGTCGATCATTGGGAATTCGTCCTTATGTTATCGGGATGCCGCGCCGGAGAATCCGGCGGGCTGCCCCTCCATGATCCTACATCGTCGCCAAGCGGGGGTCTTTCAAGGGGGCAAAAAGAAGGGGCGGGAAAGTCCCGCCCCATCCGGATTATCTGGTTTCGCTTCAGTCGCCCTCACCGGGTTCTGGCGAAAAGAGCGTCTCGAACTTGTTCTCGACGCCCTTATATTCGTCGGCGTCGGCGGGGCTGTCCTTCTTGACCGTGATGTTCGGCCATTCGGCGCTGAACTTGCTGTTCACCTCGAGCCACTTTTCAAGGCCGCTCTCGGTGTCGGGCAGGATCGCCTCGGCCGGGCATTCGGGTTCGCACACGCCGCAGTCGATGCATTCGTTCGGATTGATGACGAGCATATTCTCGCCCTCATAGAAACAGTCGACGGGGCACACCTCGACACAGTCCATATATTTGCACCGGACGCAGGCATCGGTGACGACATAGGTCATGGGTTTTCGGCTCCCTCAGATGACGGCAATCGGGCCGTCAGGCTCTCAATATGGGCTCGCCTCTATGCCGCGTGACGGCGGCGCGTCAACGCTAAGCGACAGTTGCGAATCACTCTCACTGAATAGGACGGTTGGAGCGCCCGGGGTGCAAAGCATTTCCATTGGCGCCGATAGCCGACGGTTCGGGCGGCGACGCCCCGGGATCGAGCCGCTGGTAACACGCCTGTACCTCGGGCGCGGGGCCGCGGCGCAGCGGCAGCGAAAGCAGGCGGATCACCTCGATCCGCTCGCCAACCGGCAGCACCAGCGTCGAGCCGGCATGCACCGCGCACGACGAACGCGTGATGCGCCGCCCGTCGAGCCGGATATGCCCCGCTTCGACCATCGCCTGCGCGATGCTGCGCGAGCGGGCGAAGCGCAGGAACCACAGCAGCTTGTCCAGCCTGATGCTTCCTGCGGCGCCCGGGCTTGCCATCAGTCCTTGCGGCTCTCGGCAAGCAGCGCGGCGAGGCCGGCGAAGGGGCTGTTCGGCGACGGGCCGCGACGCGGCGGCCGGTCGGGACGGTCGGGGCGCGGCGGGCGCGGGGCGTCGACACGCACTTTATCGGGCTTGCCGCGCTTGCCCTTCGCCTGATGCGCGGGCGGGCGCCTGGTTTCGCCGTTCGCGGCGCGCGGCGGCGCGTCGGCACTCTTGCGATGCGGATGCGGTTTGCGGCGCGGGCGCTTTTCGGCCGCCTTGCGCAGTCCCGACCAGCGCCAGCGCTGCAAGGCGGGTTCGCCGACGCCGCGGAAACCGAAGCTGCCGAGCAGCGCGCGGCGCGTCTCGTCGTCGAGCCCCAGCGAGGTAGCGAGCGCCGGGTCGATAACGAAGCCAGGGGGCGGCGCGGCGCTGACGCCCTCATGCTCGTCGTTCGCATGATCGTCATGATGATCGTCGCGGCCCACCAGCGGCGCGGTCGGCGGGGCCGCCGCCTGCATCCGCGCGGCGTGCGCCTGACGCGCGAGTTTTTCGGCCATGTCGATACGCAGCCAGCCCGACGCGCAGCGGCGGAAGCCTGCGATCACCAGCCCCGCATGGCTGCCCGCCTTTTGCAGCACCGCGCCGTGCGGCGGCAGCGCGGGAACCGGTGCGCCCTGCTGCGCGGCGGTCAGCGCGGCGCGCCAGCGCACCGCCTCGGGCTTGAGGAGCAGCGGGTGGAAGAGATCGAGCGACCCGATGGTGAAGCCGAGCTTGCGCAGCTGCGGGCGCTCTTCGGGCGTCAGTGCGTTGAGCTGATCCTCGACCATGGCGCGGCCGATCGTCCCGCTGTTGTCGGTGAGCGCGGCGAGCAGCGCGCGCACGCGCGGCGGGGTGAAGAGGTCGCCCGCCGCTTCGCCCATCGCGGCCAGCGGCCCCGCGTGGCGTGCGAGCTGCTGCGCGACGAAGCGCTGGAGCCGTTCGGAAATCGCCTGCACCTGATGCAGTTCGAGCCGCCGCAGCGACGGGTCGACCTGGATCGTCGGCTGGACGAGCGTCGGCCCGCGCGCGAGCGTCGCAATGGCGTGGCCGTGCCAGGCGAGGCGCGGCGCGGTCCCCGGCTCGGCGATCAGCGACAGCGCGCTGTCGTCGCCCTCGGCGAGCGCGGTCGCGCGGCGCGCGAGCTCGGCGCGCAGATGCTTTTCGGCCGCCGCGAGCAGCATGCGGTGGTCGCTCGCCTTCGCAACCGGATCGACCTTGAACTGGAAACCCTTGAGCGTGCCGATCGCCTCGCCGTCGACCGCGACGGTGCCGTCGGCGCCGACCGCGACGGGCAGCGCGGCGCCCCGCTGTCCCGCGTCGCGGAGCAGCAGCGCGAGCCGCCGGTCGACAAAGCGCTGCGCGAGCGCCGCGTGCAGCGCATCGGACAATCGCGATTCGAGCGCCTGCGTTTGTTCGGTCCACCCGGCCGCGCCCGCGATCCAGTCGCCGCGCTGCGCGATGAAGCAGAGCGTGCGCACCGCGGCGATGCGGCTTGCGAGCTGGTCGATGTCGCCCTCGACGTCGTTCAGCCGTGCAAGGCGGCGCGCGAACCAGTCGGGGTCGATCATCCCGTCGCCGCTGGTGCGCCATTGCCACAGCTTGAACACGGTGCGGCTGTGGTGTTCGGCGCCTAGTTGCTCGAAATCAGGGAGGCCGCAGACGTCCCAAAGGCGCTGCACCGCATCGAAATCGCCGCCGCGTGCGCGCACTTCCATATCGCCCGCCAGATGCTTGAGCACCGCGATGTCGACCGCCTCGGGCGCGGCGCGCAGCATCGGCTGTGTGGGCGGCTGCGCAAGGTCGGACAAAAGCTGGTCGAGCGAGCCGAAGCCCGGGGTCGGATTGCGCCAGAACAGGCTGGCGAGCGGCGGGAAGTGATGTCCCTCGATCGCGTGGATTTCCTCGGGGGTAAAGCCGCCTTGCGGCAGACCGACGGTGCCGAAGCCGCCGTCCTGCTGGTGGCGCCCGGCGCGTCCCGCGATCTGCGCCATCTCCGAAACCGTCAGGCGGCGGAGGCGTCGCCCGTCGAATTTCTGCAAGGAAGCGAAGGCGACATGCTGGACGTCGAGGTTGAGCCCCATGCCGATCGCGTCGGTCGCGACGAGATAATCGACCTCGCCCGCCTCGAACATCGCGACCTGCGCATTGCGCGTTTTGGGGCTGAGCGCCCCCATCACCACCGCGGCGCCGCCCGAAAAACGGCGCAGCATTTCGGCGATCGCGTAAACTTCTTCGGCCGAGAAGGCGACGATCGCCGAGCGTTTGGGGAGGCGCGAGAGCTTCGACGAGCCCGCATAGCTCAAGGTCGAAAAGCGCGGCCGCGTGATGATCTCGGCCTCGGGCACCAGTCCCTTGACCAGCCCGCGGATGCTCGCCGAGCCGAGGATCATCGTTTCCTCGCGTCCGCGCGCGCGCAGCAGCCGGTCGGTGAAGACATGCCCGCGTTCGGGATCGGCGCCAAGCTGCGCCTCGTCGATGCCCACGAACGCAACGTCACGCTCGACCGGCAGCGCTTCCATCGTGCCGAGCAGGTAGCGCGCATCGGGGGGCAGGATTCGCTCTTCGCCGGTGACCAGCCCGACCTGCGCCGGCCCCTTGATCGCGACGACGCGGTCGTAAACCTCGCGCGCGAGCAAGCGCAGCGGAAAGCCGATCATGCCGCTCGAATGGGCGGTCAGGCGCTCGACCGCCAAATGGGTTTTGCCGGTGTTGGTGGGGCCAAGGACAGCCTTGACCGGCTGGGAGGAGGATGACGTCATTTTCTTGGCCGCCAAGCTGGCATGGGTGCGGGCGGGGCGCAACAGCCGATCGCTCCGTGGCAGGATGGAGGCCGATTTTTTCCCCACTGTTGCATAATATCCCGGCCCCGCCACGCCTTGCCGCAATGCGCCGCGGCAAATCCGCCATTAAATTGACTTTAACGACCTTTCTTTACAGACAACGCCTCGAAAACATCATTCGGCAGCCGGGGTTAAGGAGGCTGGCCGAGCGGGGGTTGCAATTTGTTCCAGCGTCACGAACCCATCGCGGGGATGTCCGGCAACGTGGCCGCCCTCACGATGTCGCAAGCGATCCCGCTGCGGGGTGCCGATTCCGATGCCGAACCGCGGCTCGGCTGGCGCGATCGGCTCGCCGAGCTCGACCTCGTTCCCGACCTGGGCGATAATATCGGTTCGGCCGAATGGTGGCGCGGTCTTGCGACATTAACCCTGCTGTGCGGAACCGCGATCGCGACCTTCCCCGGCATCCAGCCGCTCGAAGTCGGCGGAACGCCCGCGCTCGATGCCGCCGATTTCAACGAAGCGCGCGCGCAGATGATCGTGCCGCTGGCATTCGGCGGCGACACCGGGCGGCATATGGCGGCGACCGATGCGGTCCGCCCGCTGACACAGACCCCCGAACGCCCTCAGATCGAACTTGCCGCCACATTGGGTAGCGGCGACAGCTTCGCGCGCCTGCTCGAACGTTCGGGCGTCGGCAGCAGCGAGGCGCAGGCGCTGGCGCGCCAGGTGTCGGGCGCGGTTCCGCTCGCCGACATCGCGCCGGGCACGCGTATCGACCTCATCCTCGGCCGCCGCGCCGCGCGCACGATGCCGCGCCCCGTCGAGGCGCTCGCGATGCGCGCGCGCTTTGACCTGCGCATCGAAATGGAGCGGCAGGGTGGCCAGATTGTTATGCGGCGCATCCCGATCGCGGTCGACGCGACCCCGTTGCGGATTCGCGGCCGGGTTGGCGACAGCCTCTATCGCTCGGCGCGCGCCGCCGGTGCGCCGCCCGCAGCGATCCAGTCGTACCTGCGCGTCGTCGGGAAACAGATTTCGGTCGGCAGCGACATTCGCGCCGGCGACGAGTTCGACATCATCGTCGATTACCGCCGCGCCGAAACGGGCGAGACCGAGGCGGGCAAATTGCTCTATGCCGGGCTGATCCGCGGCGGAAAAGCGAAACTCTCGATGCTCGAATGGAATGTTGACGGCCGGACCCAGTGGTTCGAGGCGTCGGGCGTCGGCGAGCAGCGCGGCGGCATGACGCGGCCGACCAACGGGCGCGTGACCTCGACCTTCGGCATGCGCCGCCACCCGATCCTCGGCTACAAGCGCATGCACAGCGGCATGGACTTCGGCGGCGGCTATGGCGCGCCGATCTATGCCGTCACCGACGGCGTCGTGACGATCGCGGGGCGTCACGGGGGCTTCGGAAATTATGTGAAGCTCAACCACGGCAATGGCCTCGGCACCGGCTACGGCCATATGAGCCGCATCGCGGTGCGCCCCGGCCAGCGCGTCAATCGCGGACAGGTGATCGGCTATGTCGGCTCGACCGGCCTCTCGACCGGCCCGCACCTCCACTACGAACTGTATCGCAACGGCCGCGCGGTGAACCCGTCGTCGGTGACGTTCGTCACGCGCGCCTTGCTCGAAGGCAAGGCGCTCGCCGATTTCCGCGCGCGCATCCGGTCGCTGACCTCGATCGCGCCCGGCGCCGCGCTCACCCCGATCGCGCCGAAGCAGGTCGAAGGGCCAAAGCTCGGCAGCCTTGCCGACGTCGCGTCGAAACGCGCCGAGGGCGGGATCTGAACAAGCCATCCCCTCCCGAAATCGGGAGGGGTAGCGAGACTTGCGAACTTGTTCGCTAGCCGCAGCGGGGTGGGCAACGACGCCTCGCGCTCTGCCCACCCCGCTGCGGCTAGCCGGTAAACCGGCAAGCCTCACTGCCCCTCCCGCAGGCGGGAGGGGATGATTTCGCCCCAATATCCATTTGCCCCGCGCCCAAGCGCCGCTATGCACCCCGCATGACCCAAGCCGCTTTCCCCGACCTGCGCCTGCGCCGCACCCGCCGCACCGGCTGGAGCCGCGCGATGGTGCGCGAAACCCAGCTTTCGCCCGCGAACCTCATCTGGCCGCTCTTCGTCTGCGACGGATCGGGCGCCGAGGAACCGATCGCGAGCCTGCCCGGCGTATCGCGCTGGTCGGTCGATCTGCTGGTCGAGCGTGCGAAGGACGCGGTCGCGGCGGGCATCCCGTGCCTCGCGCTCTTTCCCTACACGCAGGCCGACCGGCGCAGCGCGGACGGCGGCGAAGCGCTCAATCCCGACAATCTCATGTGCCGCGCGACCGCCGCGGTCAAACAGGCGCTCGGCGACGAGATCGGTATCCTCACCGACGTCGCGCTCGACCCCTATACCAGCCACGGGCAGGACGGGCTGATCGACGATAGCGGCTATGTGCTCAACGACGAAACGGTCGACGTGCTCGTCGGGCAGGCGCTCAATCAGGCGCGCGCCGGCGCCGACATCATCGCGCCCAGCGACATGATGGACGGGCGCATCGGCGCGATCCGGCAGGCGCTGGAGGTCGAGGGTTTCGGCCATGTCCAGATCATGAGCTACGCCGCCAAATATGCCTCGGCCTTCTATGGCCCGTTCCGCGACGCGGTCGGTTCGCGCGGGCTGCTCAAGGGCGACAAGAAGACCTATCAGATGGACCCCGCGAACGCCGAGGAAGCGCTGCGCGAAGTCGCACAGGACCTCGCCGAGGGTGCCGACAGCGTGATGGTCAAGCCCGGGCTGCCCTATCTCGACATCGTCCGCGCGGTGAAGGACAATTTTGCCGTGCCCGTCTACGCGTATCAGGTGTCGGGCGAATATGCGATGATCGAGGCCGCGACCGCCGCGGGCGCGGGCGACCGCGATGCGCTCGTCCTCGAAACCCTGCTCGCCTTCCGCCGCGCCGGGGCTTCGGGCGTGCTCAGCTATCATGCGCTCCATGCGGCGCGGCTGCTTAACGCATGATCGAGACTGAGCGGCTGGTGCTGCGTCCTCCCATGGCGGATGACCTGCCGTGGATCCGCGCCGAGATGAACAGCGAAGCGGTCTTGCGCCACCTCGGCGGAGTGCGTAGCGACGCGGAGGTCGCCGACGGCCTTGCTGCCGATATCGCCGCTTTTGCTGAACCGGCTGGGCATCGGCGATGGACAATATGGCGGCGCGAAGACGAACGCCGCATAGGTCGCTGCGGATTGTTCCATGTGCGTAGCGATGCCGCGCCCGAAGTTCTGCGCGGCGCGAACGAGATTGGCTGGACGCTTGCCGAACGGGCCTGGGGACTGGGCTATGCGACCGAGGCGGCGCGTGCGGTGCTGGGCTGCGGTTTCGGGGCTTCCCTCATTCCGGCCATCTTTGCGCAGACCAGCGATTCGAACATTGGCTCGACGCGGATGATGGCCCGGCTGGGCTTTGAGCGCCTGTCGGCGCTCGACTATTTCGATCCCGATTATCCGGCCGAGGACAATCCGACAACCGTGTGGCGCATCGCGCGCGAAGCTTGGGATGGGCGTGCATGACCGGGATCGCGATCGATACCGACCGGTTGCTGATGCGTAGCTGGCGCGATGAGGATATCGCGCCATTTCAGCGGATCTGCAGCGACCCGGAGGTCATCGCGACGCTCGGCTCGCCGCTTGATCTCGATGCCGCTGCTGCGCGGATCGGCTGGATGCGCAGGCACGAGGCGGAGCACGGCCATTGTTTCTGGGCACTTGAGCGCCGCGAAGATGCGCGGCTGATCGGCTGGTGCGGGGTGATCCGCGGCGACATGGGGCCCGTGGCGGACAAGGTCGAGATCGGCTGGCGGCTCGCGCGCGACTGCTGGGGCGCCGGTTTCGCGAGCGAGGCCGCGCGCGGCGCGATTGCGTGGAGCTTCGCGAACCTGCCCGACGATGAAATCCGGGCGATCACCTGGCGGGGCAATGTCCGCAGCCGCGCGGTGATGGAACGGCTGGGCATGAAATATCGCCCCGACCTCGACTTCGATCATCCAAAACTCGCCGAGGATGATCGCTTGCGGTCGCACGTTACCTATTCGCTATCGCGCTCGACATGGAAAACCGCATGATCGGCTCCCCATCGCCGCGCCGCTGGCTGTTCGTGCTGACGATCCTCGTCGGCAGCTTTCTGCTTTTCCTCGTCCAGCCGATGGTCGCGCGCATGGTGCTGCCCAAATTGGGCGGCGCGCCGGCGGTGTGGAACAGCGCGATGCTCGTCTATCAGGCGCTGCTGCTCGGCGGCTATGCCTATGCGCACTGGCTCGGCCGGTTCACCGTGCGGCGTCAGGCGGTCATCCACCTCGCGCTCTTCCTCGTCGCGGCGCTGTGGCTCCCGGTCGGCATCGCCCAGATCGCGGCGCCCGGACCGGGGCAGGAGGCGCTGTGGGTGCCCTTGCTCCTGCTCGCGTCGATCGGCCCGGTGTTCTTCGTCGTCTCGGCGCAGGCGCCGTTGATGCAGCGCTGGTTCGCCGCCGATACCCGCGCGGGCGATCCCTATTATCTCTATGCCGCCTCGAACCTCGGCAGCTTTGCGGGTCTTATCAGCTATCCGGCGCTCGTCGAGCCGGCGATGCCGCTCGCGGCGCAAAGCTGGGGCTGGACCGCGGGTTATGCGCTGCTCGTGCTGCTCGTCGCGGGCGCCGCGGCGGCGCGCTGGCACGGCGGCGCCGAAGCGCATGCCGCCGTCACCGACGCGCCGCGCCCGAGCCTGCGCCGCCAGCTCCACTGGCTGCTGATCGCGGCGGTGCCGTCGGGGCTGATGCTGTCGACGACGACGCACCTCACGACCGACATCGTCGCGATGCCGTTGCTGTGGGTGCTGCCGCTCGGCCTCTATCTCTTGAGCTTCGTGATCGCCTTTTCGACGATGGAGCGCCCGACGCAGATCATCACGCTGATCGCGCCTGTCGTGCTGCTCGCGGTCGGCGGGCTCGGGCTATTGAGCTCGGGCGGCGGGTCGATGATGGTCGCGCTTGCCAGCCTCGCGATGCTGTTCGTCGTCGCGACCGCGCTCCACGGCTATCTCTATCACCTCCGTCCGGCGGCGCAGCATCTGACGCTCTTTTACCTCATCATGTCGGCGGGCGGCGTGCTCGGCGGGCTGTTCGCCGCGCTGTTCGCGCCGCTGATCTTCGACTGGGTGTATGAGCATCCGCTGCTCATCCTCGCCGCCGCGATGCTGCTGCCGCTCCCCGCGCTGCTCCCGTGGGACAAATGGCTGGGGCTCGAGGCGAAGACCGCGCGCATCGTGGCCGCGGTATTCGTCGCGATCGCCGCCTTTGGCGCCTGGCACATGGTCGGCGACTGGACCGGCCGGCTCGACAGCACAACGGCGCCGTGGGGCATCGCGATCTTCGTCGTCGGCATGTTCGTCATCGGCTGGCGCTGGGCCTATGTGCCCGTGCTCGCGCTGCTGATGATCGGCGTCGGCGGCTGGGACACGATCCAGGAAAGCTTCACCGGCGCGCGCGTGCGCAGCTATTTCGGCGTCTACACCGTCACCGATTATCCGGCATCGAACCAGCGCCGCCTCGCGCACGGCACGACACTCCACGGCCTCCAGCGCACCGACGCCGCGCATCGGCGCGATCCGACGACCTACTATGGCCACCAGTCGGGCGTCGGCTTGACGCTGGGCAAGACCGCGTCGCTCGCCGGACCGAATGCGTCGATCGGCATCGTCGGGCTCGGGGCCGGCACGCTCGCCTGCTATCGCAAGCCCGGCCAGCGCTGGACGATCTTCGAGATCGATCCGGTGATGGTCGACATCGCGCGCGATCCGTCGAAGTTCACCTTCCTGTCCGATTGTGCCGGCGACACGCCGATCGTCATCGGCGATGCGCGGCTCCAGCTTGCCAACCAGCCCGCGGGGCGCTTCGACGTCATCGTCATCGACGCCTTCTCGTCCGACGCGATCCCGCTGCACCTGCTGACCGAAGAGGCGATCGGCATTTATGCGCGCGCGCTGAAGCCCGACGGCATCCTGCTCGTCCATATCTCGAACCGCTTCTTCGATCTGGAGCCGGTGCTGGCGGCGGAGGCGAAGGCGCGCGGCTGGACGAGCGCGATCCGCATGGACCCGGGCCCGGTCGGCGACGAATATGGCGACCTGACCGGGTCGAACTGGGTCGCGCTGACCGCGACGCCGCAGCGGATGCAGCAATTGACCGGGGGCATCCGCCCGCGCAAGGATTCGCGCGACCTCGACGCCTGGGTGCCGCTCGACGCGCGCCCCAATTTCGAACGCTGGACCGACGATTACGCCTCGACGCTGCCGGTCCTGATCTGGAAGAATATCATCGGAGGCCGCGACGAATGACCGACATCAGCATCATCAGTGTCAATGGCAAGACGCCGCAGATCGACCCCAGCGCCTTCATCGCACCGGGGTGCCGGATCATCGGCGACGTGACGATCGGGCCCGATGTCAGCATCTGGTATAATTGCGTGCTGCGCGCCGACGTCAGCCGCATCGTCGTCGGCGCACGCTCGAACATCCAGGACGGCAGCGTGGTGCACTGCGACGGCCCGATGCCGCACCGTCCCGAAGGTTTTCCGACGATCATCGGCGAGGATGTGCTGATCGGCCATATGGCGATGGTGCACGGCTGCACGCTCGCGGACCGCGCCTTTGTCGGGCTGAAGGCGACGGTGATGAACGGGTGCCGGATCGGCAGCGACGCGATGCTCGCCGCCGGCGCGCTCTTGACCGAGAATAAGGAAATTCCGACCCGCGAGCTGTGGGCCGGATCGCCCGCACGGCGTGTGCGCGAGATCGACGACGCGCAGGCCGCGGGCATGCAGCTGGGCGTCGCGCATTATGTGATGAACGGCCGCATGCAAAAGGCGGCGATCGAGGGATGAAATCTCCCCTCCCGCTTGCGGGAGGGGTCGGGGGAGGGCCTGTTTCGGTAACACTCCCCGTGACATTCCCTCCCCTAGCCCCTCCCGCAAGCGGGAGGGGAACGAGGCTTAGCTGAAGTTCACCATCGCATAGAGCATCGGGATCGACAGCAAGGTGTTGGTCCGCGAAAAGATCATCGCGGTCTTCGCGGCCTTCGCCTTGGTCGCATCGTCGGCCTCGACGATGCCCAGCGCCTTTTTCTGGTTCGGCCAGATCACGAACCAGACGTTGAACGCCATGATCAGGCCCAGCCACATGCCGACGCCGATCAGCTTGTACGGATCCTGCAGCCCCAGCGCGGGCGCCAGATATTTCGCATGGCCCGCGATCGCGAGACCGAGCAGCACGGTGACCAGCGCCGCCCAGCGGAACCAGAACAGCGCGGCGGGCGCGATATGCTTGCCGACGGCGGGTTTCAGTTCGGCCGGGATTTTCGGCATCGTCGGAATCTGGACGAAGTTGAAATAATAAAGCAGGCCGATCCACAGCACGCCGAAGAAGGTGTGCAGCCAGCGCATGACCGCGCCCGCCGCGGCGGCCCCGTCCTCGAAATTCTGGCCGTTCAGGCCCAGCATCAGGACGATCGCGAGCACGAGGCCCGCGCCCAGCACGGCGTGCAGGTTTCCGAAAAATTTATCCATGGCAGTTCCCCCTTTTTGTCCGGCGCCGTGCGACCCGGTGCCTGCGCGCTGCTATGCCAGCGACGGGGGGATGGCTCAAGCTTGCTTCTGACTTGCTTCTTCGGGAACGGCGAGGCCGTTTTTCAGCATCACCGGAACCTGGCTGAAGGTGAAGAGGAAGGAGAGGGCGGTGACGCCCCAGACCTTGATCGTCAGCCACAGGTCGAAACTCATGCGGCTAGCCTGGATCATCTCGTACATCACATGGTTGGCGATACCGAGCGCGGCGAAGAAGATCCCCCAGTTGCGCGAGAGGAGCAGCCAGCCGCGGTCGGTGAGCCCTTCGAGCGCCGACTGCAGCAGATATTTGAGCATCGGCTTTTTGAACCAGTATCCGCCGAGCAGCAGCGCGGCGAAGGCGCCGTAGATGATCGTCGGCTTCATCACGATGAAGCGTTCGTCGTGGAACCAGATGGTCAGCGCACCAAAGCCGAGGACGAGGATGCTCGACATCCACAGCATCGGCGAAATCTTGCCGAGCTTCCATTTCGACACGGCCATCGCGATGATGATCGCGACCATGAACGCCACCGTGCCTTTGATCGCCGCGGTCGTCGCGGCGAACGCGCCTTCGCCGCCCGACGAGAATTTATAGGCGAGAAAGAAGACGAGCAAAGGCCCGAAATCGATCACGAAGTTGAGCCAGCCATGCTTGGCGGGCGGGGGGGCGGGGACGGCCTCGGGGCCCCCCGGAAGCTGGTCGATCTGGTCGAGCTGATCGCTCATCGGATATTTCCTGCAATGATGCCCGCGATCTCGTCGGCATCGAACGGGCGAAGGTCGCCCAAGGTTTCACCGATGCCGATCGCGTGGATCGGAAGCCCGTGGCGCTCGGCCGCGGAGACGAGCACGCCGCCGCGCGCGGTGCCGTCGAGCTTGGTCATGACGAGGCCGGTGACGCCCGCGACCTCGCGGAACACGTCGATCTGCGACAGCGCATTCTGCCCCGTCGTCGCGTCGAGCACGAGCACGACATCGTGCGGCGCGGCCGGATTGAGGCGGCCGAGCACGCGCTTGATCTTGGCGAGCTCGTCCATCAGCTCGCGCTTGTTCTGGAGCCGCCCGGCGGTGTCGACGATCAGCACGTCGATCCCGGTCGCGGTCGCCTGTTTCACCGCATCGAACACGATGCCGGCGCTGTCGCCGCCCTCGGGGCCCGCCATGATCGGCACGCCGAGCCGTTCGGCCCAGACCTTGAGCTGCCCGATCGCGGCGGCGCGGAACGTGTCGCCCGCGACGAGCATCACGCCATAATCCTGTTCCTGGAACAGGTGCGCGAGCTTGGCGATCGTCGTCGTCTTGCCCGACCCGTTGACCCCGATCACCAGGATGACCTGCGGGCGCGGAAAAGCATCGATGTCGAGCGGCTGCGCGACGGGGCGCAGCACCGCGGCGATTTCCTCGGCGACGACCTTGCGCAGTTCCTCGGTGCCGTTCGCGGCGATGTCGCGGCGCTCGGCGAGGCGGCCGCGGATGCGCTCGGCCATCGCGGGGCCGAGGTCGGCGGTGATCAGCGCCTCCTCGATCCGGTCGAGATCATCGTCGCCCAGCCGCGCCTTGCCGGTCAGTCCCGCGAGATTTTCGCCGAGCCGCTCCGACGTGCGGCGAAATCCGCCGAGCAGCCGTTCGCTCCAGCTTTGGCCGGTCATGCCGCGTTATCCTTTGCTTGCGTGGGTATGGCGATCATCCGGTCGCCGTCGCGCGCGGTCAGGCGCACGTCGATGATGGTGCCGGGCGCGGCGGGTGCGGTCAGCGCCACGGCGGCGAAATTTTCGGCATGGCCGCTGACGCCGTCGCGCTCGACGAGCATCGATGCGGTACGGCCGACCTGCGTATCGAGCCAGTCCTGCCGCCGCCGTGCATTGGCGTCGCGCAGGATTGCGGCGCGCTCGCGTGCGATCGCGCGCCCGACCTGCGGCATCCGCGCGGCGGGCGTCCCGGCGCGCGGGCTGTACGGAAAGATATGGCCAAAGACGATGTCGCAATCGTCGATCAGCGCCAGCGAGTTCGCGAACATCGCGTCGTCCTCGGTCGGAAAGCCCGCGATCAGGTCGGCGCCGATCGCGATCTCGGCGCGCGCTGCCTTCAAGCGCTCGATCAGCGCGACGGCGTCAGTGCGGCGGTGGCGGCGCTTCATGCGCGTCAGCACCATATCGTCGCCCGCCTGCAGCGACAGGTGGACGTGCGGCATCACGCGCTTTTCCTGCGTCAGCAAGGCGAAGAGCGCGTCGTCGATCCGGTCCGGGTCGAGCGACGAGAGGCGCAGGCGTTCGACCGGAAGCGCGAGCAGCGCCTCGACGAGTGCGGCAAGCGTCGTGCCGCTGTCGTCGCCATAGCTGGCGAGGTCGACCCCGGTCAGGATGATCTCGCGCTGCCCGCGGTCGAGCGCGGTTTGCGCGGATGCGACGACCGCATCGACGCTCGCCGACCGCGCGGCGCCGCGCGCCAGCACCGTCGCGCAAAAGGTGCAGCTGTGCGAACAGCCCGTCTGGACGCCGAGAAAAGCACGCGCATGGTTGGCGCCCGAGAGGGCGGGAGAATAAAATGCAGTGTCCCCGCGAAGGCGGGGACCCATTTCCGGTGGGGTCGAAATGGCACCGGCAGGAGATGGGCCCCCGCCTTCGCGGGGGAACATGGCAGAATTGGGAAGATAGCTCTCGACCAACCCCTTGGCATCATTGGGCACCACGCGCGCGCCCATCGCGGTGAAAACATCGCGTTCGAGCTCGGCCGCGCATCCGGTCACCACAACCTCGGCACCCGGCCGCTCGCGGAGCGCGCGCCGTACCGCCTGCCGCGCCTGCCGCACCGCCTCGTCGGTCACCGCGCAGCTGTTGAAGATGATCGTGCCCTGCACGCCCGCGGCGCGCGCGGCCGCACGAACCCCTTCGCCCTCGGCGATGTTCAGCCGGCAACCGAAATTGACGACCTCTTGCCGGTCGGCGAGGGAAGCGCTCATCCGAACTTTGCCCAGTCGGTCTCGCCCTCATAGACACGCGTCGCGGCGCCGCTCATCACGATCGGCTCGCCGGGCGCCCAGCGGATGACGAGGTCGCCGCCGGGCAGCGATACCGTCACCGGCGACTGGACCAGCCCGGCGCGGATCGCCGCGACCGCGGTCGCGCACGCGCCGGTGCCGCACGCCTGCGTCAGCCCGACGCCGCGTTCCCAGACGCGCAGCTGCAATTGATTCTCGCCATCGAGGCTCGCGACATTGACGTTGACGCGCTCGGGAAACAGCGGGTCGGTCTCGATCCGCGGGCCCAGTTCGTCGAGCGCGACGGCGTCGGCCTCGGGCACGAAAAAGACGATATGCGGATTGCCGACATTGACCCCGGCGCCATGCTCCAGTTCGTCCCACGCGACGGGCATGTCGCGCGTGTCCATCGGCATCGCGAGCGGAATATGCTCCCAGTCGAATTCGGGTTCGCCCAGCACGACCTCGGCACCGCCATCCGCAGGCGTGACGCGTAGCATGCCGCCCAGCGTCTCGATCACCGCGGGCTTGCCGATCAGCGTCGCGACGCAGCGCGTCGCATTGCCGCACGCCTCGACCTCGCCGCCGTCGGCGTTGAAGATCCGCATCTTCACGTCCGCGCTTGTGGAGGGTTCGAGCAGGATCAGCTGGTCGCACCCGATACCATGGCGGCGATCGGCGATCGCATGCGCGCGCGCCGGCGTCATCTCGACGCCATGCTCGCGCGCGTCGATCACGACAAAGTCGTTGCCGAGGCCGTGCATCTTGGTGAAGCGGTCTGCCATAGTCCGCGCATGTAAGGGCGCGCGGGCGCGAAGTCTAGCGACGCGGCGGGATCAGGCCGTCTTGCGCAGCGGCGCGTCTTCGCTGGCGTCGGGGCCGGCGGGCGGCACCATCGGCGTGCGCAGCAGCCCGCGGTCGGCGAGCAGCCGTTCGGTGTCGGCGGCCGACGAGGCGCGGCCGAAGTACCAGCCCTGCCCCTTCGAGCAGCCGAGGCGCGTCAGTTCGATCGCGGTTGCCTCATCCTCGACGCCCTCGGCGGTGATGGGCATCGCGAGGCTTTCGCCGAGCCGGACGATCGCGACGACGATCGCCTGCGCATCGGGGCTGCCGCGCATTGCGGCGACGAAGCTGCGGTCGATCTTGATCCGGTCGAACGGCAGCGCGCGCAGGTGCGACAGCGAGCTGTAGCCGGTGCCGAAATCGTCGAGGCTGAGCGACACGCCCTGATTCTTGAGGCTGGTGACGATCGAGCGCACGAGCGGCAGATTTTCGAATAGCGAGCTTTCGGTGATCTCGACCTCGAGCTGGCTGGCAGGAAAACCGACCTCGATCAGCAATTTGGTGAGCTTCTGGCTGAACCAGGGGTCTTTCAGCTGCTGCGGCGAGATGTTGACCGCGAGCATGATCGACGGGTCCCAGCGTTTGGCGGTCTCCATCGCCTCGCGGATCACCTGCAGCGACAATTCGCCGATCAGGCCGCTTTCCTCGGCGACCGGGATAAAGCGTTCGGGCGGGATCATGCCATATTCGGGCGATTCCCAGCGCATCAGCATCTCGAAGCCGATCAGCCGCCCGCTGGCGATATCGACCTGCGGCTCGAAATGCGGGACGAACTCGCCGCGCGGCATGCCGTCGCGAATGCCGGTTTCGATCTGGTTGCGCATCTGCACCGCCATCTCCATCCCGGCCTCGAACCAGCAGAAGCGGTTCCGGCCCTCGTCCTTGCTATGATACATCGCGATATCGGCCTGGCGGACCATCGTTTCCATTGTGACGGTGGCATCGCTGGCGAGCGATATGCCGAGCGACGCGCCGACGCGGATCTGCTGCCCATCGTGCGTGACACTATTGTCGAGCGCCATGACGAGTTCGGCAGCCAGCGCGTCGATGTCGGCGCGTGCCGCGGGTTCGAACACCAGCATCGCGACGAATTCGTCGCCGCCGAGCCGCGCCTTGGTGGCATTGGGCGGCAGCACGGCCGAGATGCGCTCGGCGGCAACTTGCAGCACGCGGTCGCCCGCGGCATGGCCGTGGATGTCGTTGACGGTCTTGAAATGGTCGAGGTCGAGCAGGAACAGCGCGACCTGGCGCTTTTCGGCGATCGCGCCCGCGATCTGGCGCTGCCCCGTTGCGAGCAGGGCCCGGCGGTTGAGGAAGCCCGTCAGCGGGTCGGTGTCGGCCAGATAGCGCGCGCGCTGCTCGGCCTCGGTGCGCTCGAGGATTTCGCGATTGAGATCCTTGTAGCGGCGCCAGCCGAAGAGAATCAGCGCGACATTGAGGATGAGCGCGGTGGCGAGCGCGCGGTCGGGGCCGCCGCCGATGCCGATGAGGGCACGAACGGCCGCCTGCATCACGTTGCTGCCCGTCCCCACGAACAACAGGATCGCGGCGACGACAATGCCGCCGGCTATGATGTCGCGTTTGGCGCCCTCGCTGCGGTCGAATGGCTTCGGCGTCGATGTCATATGAATTTGTCCCACCCTTGCGGGCTCTATGGGGCAAAGCGGTGAAATTTGGGTTAAGTGGCGCAGTTGGAGTGACCTTGGGGCGCTCGCTTGCCTTTGGGCGCGGATTTGTGTAGAGGCCGCCGCGTCCGCGCGCATTTTGCGTTCGGGCATATCGACATCCGCGACGGAAACACTGTCCACGGATACCGCTGGTTGGCGAGGTTTCGCTCACCGGCGTGTTTTGCGTTGCGGTGGACGAGAAGGGATTAGAAGGCGCCATGTTCGACAGTCTGTCAAACCGGCTGAGCGATGTTTTCGGGAAGCTCCGCGGCCGCGGCGCGCTGACCGAGGCCGACGTGCGCGCCGCGATGCGCGAAGTGCGAATCGCCCTGCTCGAAGCCGACGTCGCGCTGCCCGTCGTGCGCACCTTCATCGACCAGGTCACCGAACTTGCGATCGGCGCCAATGTCCTGCGCTCGGTCACCCCGGGGCAGCAGGTGGTCAAGATCGTCAGCGACGCGCTGACCGAAATGCTCGGCTCCGAAACCGCCGAGCTCGAACTTGCCGTCACCCCGCCCGCCGTGATCATGATGGTCGGTCTGCAGGGCTCGGGCAAGACGACGACGACCGCGAAGATCGCGAAGCGGCTCAAGGAAAAAGAGCGCAAGAAGGTGCTGATGGCGTCGCTCGACGTCAATCGCCCCGCCGCGCAGGAACAGCTCGCCGTCCTCGGCCAGCAGATCGACGTCGCGACCTTGCCGATCGTCGCGGGCCAAGGGCCGGTCGAGATCGCGCAGCGCGCGCTGCAGGCGGCGAAGCTCCAGGGCTTTGACGTCCTGATGCTCGACACCGCGGGCCGCCTCCACGTCGATCAGCAATTGATGGACGAGATGCAGGCGGTGTCGCGCACGGCGAACCCCGCCGAAACGCTGCTCGTCGTCGATAGCCTGACCGGGCAGGACGCGGTGCAGGTCGCGCAGCGCTTCACCGATCAGGTGCCGCTGACCGGCGTCGTGCTCACCCGCATGGACGGCGACGCGCGCGGCGGTGCCGCGCTGTCGATGCGCGCGGTCACCGGCAAGCCGATCAAATTCGCAGGCACGGGCGAAAAGCTCGACGGGCTCGAACTCTTCCAGCCGTCGCGTATCGCGGGCCGCATCCTCGGCATGGGCGACGTCGTCAGCCTCGTCGAACGCGCCGCCGAAACGATCCAGGCCGAAGAGGCCGAGGCGATGGCGGCGAAGATGGCGAAGGGCCTCTTCGACCTCAACGATTTGCGCGCGCAATTGAACCAGATGCGCCGCATGGGCGGCCTCGGCGCGCTCGCCGGCATGATTCCGGGCATCAAGAAGGCGCAGGTCGCAGCGGCGCAAGGCGGCGCCGACGACAAGATGCTCATCCACTTCGACGCGATCATGGGGTCGATGACCCCCAAGGAGCGCGCGAAGCCCGAAATCCTGACCGCGAAGCGCAAGATCCGCATCGCCAACGGATCGGGCACCACCGTGCAACAGGTCAACAAGGTGCTGAAGATGCATCAGGAAATGGCCAGCGCAATGAAGAAAATCCGCAAGATGGGCGGGCTCAAGGGCCTCGGCGCGCTGTTCGGCAAGGGCGGCGGCATTCCCGGAATGGGCGGCATGGGCGGCGGTGGCCTCCCCGGCCTCGGGGGCGGCGGGTCGATCCCGCCCGAGCTCGCCAATCTGATGAATAAAAAGAAGTAATTAAGCCCGAATTTCAGTTTAGAAGTAAAAGGAAAATATCATGGCAACCTCCATTCGCCTCGCACGCGGCGGTTCGAAAAAGCGTCCTTACTACAAGATCGTCGTCGCCGATTCGCGCAGCCCGCGCGACGGCCGCTTCATCGAGCGTATCGGCAGCTACAACCCGCTGCTCGCCAAGGACAATCCCGAGCGCATCAAGCTCGACGCCGACCGCGCGAAGCATTGGGTTTCGGTTGGCGCGCAGCCGACCGACCGCGTCGCCCGCTTCCTCGACGCCGCGGGCGTCCTCGAGCGCGCCGCACGCAACAACCCGAACAAGGCTGTCCCGGGCGAAAAGGCCAAGGAACGCGCCGAAGAAAAGGCCCAGAAGCTGGCTGACGCCGAAGAAGCCGCAGCCGCTGCTGCCGCCGCTCCGGCACCCGAACCCGAAGCGGTCGAAGAAGCGGCTCCGGCTGAAGAAGCTGCCGCTGAAGAAGTCGTGGCCGAAGAAGCTGCTGCTCCCGAAGCCGCTGAATCGGACGCAACCGGTTCGGTGAAGAGCGAAGAAACCGCCGAAGCGGTTGCCGAAGCCGTCGCCGACGAAACCCCGGCCGACGCGACCGCCGACGACGCGACCGCGATCGCCGAAGAAGTTGCCGAAGGCGGCCCGGTTGCTGAAGCCGCCGAAGAAGCTCCGGCCGCTGAAGAAGCGCCCGCTGAAAAGGCCGGCGAAGAAAAGGCCGAAGGCTAAGCCTTGGCCGACGCGAATCGCCCCGTCACCCTCGCCGCCATCGCCGGCGCGCATGGGGTACGGGGCGAGGTGCGTCTCAAATTATTTGGCGAAGGCGCGGATGCTCTCCGCGCCTTTTCCGTTTTTGAGGCGGGCGATCGCAAGCTGACCCTGAAATCGGTGCGCCCCGCCAATCAGGGCGCGGTCGCGACCTTTGCCGAGGTGACCGACCGCAGCGGCGCCGAAGCGCTGCGCGGCACCCTCCTCACGGTCCCGCGCTCGGCGCTGCCGCCCTTGGGCGAGGGCGAATATTACCACCACGACCTGCTCGGCCTGCCGTGCGTGTCGACCGACGGCGCGGCGATCGGCCATGTCGCCGCGATCGAGAATTTCGGCGCGGGCGACATCCTCGAAATCGAGAAGCCCGACCGCAAGCGCTTCATGGTGCCGATGACCGCGCAGGCGGTGCCCGCGTGGAACGCCGACGGCGTCACCGTGAACGCGGCGTTCGTCGAATAAGATATGTTTTGGGGCGGGAAGCGGACGGCGCCCCTTCCTTACTTCGTCATCCCCGCGAAAGCGGGGACCCAGAGCGTCCGTCGGCTGGCCCATCCCTGGGTTCCCGCTTTCGCGGGAATGACAAAGGGAGAGAATGCGGCAGCTCTCGGTCGTTTGCTGCCCTTCCGGGGTGACGATAGTTTTTCATCGCTGATTGTCGGTGGCTCCCGGCGCTGTTAGCCTAACAGCGATTGGCTGTGGAGGGACTATGCGCTGGAAATCGGGTTTCGCTTTTGCTCTCATGTTTGGCGGCGCACTCCCCGCCATCGCGCAAGAAACACCCTCCAAAACCCTCGACCAGCTCGCCCCCGAAATCGACGCGCTCTTCGCCAGATTCCAGGCCGAACAGCATGTCCCCGGGGTGGTCTATGGCGTCGTCAAGGACGGCAAGCTTGCCTATGTGAAGGGTCTTGGCGTCCAGAATATCACCGACAAGCGTGCCGTCACCCCCGACAGCCTGTTCCGCATCGCCTCGATGACCAAGGCGTTCACCGCTTTGTCGATCCTGAAGCTGCGCGACGACGGCAAGCTCCGCCTCGACGATCTTGCCGAGCAATATGTGCCCGAGATGAAGCGCTGGACCTATCCGACCAAGGACAGCCCGCGCATCCGGGTGCGCGACCTGCTCCAGCATGTCGGCGGTTTCGTCACCGACGATCCGTGGGGCGACCGGCAGCAGGTGTTGCCGCAGGAGGACTTCACCCGGATGATTGCGGCGGGGGTGCCGTTCAGCCGCGTGCCGCAGAGTAGCCACGAATATTCGAACTTCGGCTATGCGTTGCTCGGACGGATCGTCGCCAACGCCTCGGGCATGGCTTATGCCGACTATGTCCAGAAGACGATCCTGACCCCGCTCGGCATGACGAGCAGCGGCTTCGACGCGCCCAAAGCGCCCAAGGCGCGCTATGCGCTCGGCTATCGCTGGGAAAATGAACGCTGGACCGCCGAGCCCGAGATGGTCGACGGCGCATTCAACGCGATGGGCGGGCTGCAGGTCAGCGCGAACGACTATGCCAAATGGGTCGCTTTCCTGCTCGCGGCGTGGCCCGCGCGCGACGACGCCGACACCGGGCCGGTCAAGCGCGCGACGGTGCGCGAAATCGCGCAGGGGCTGAATTTCGCCGCGGTGGTCAATCGCACCGGCGCGAGCGGTGCCGACGCGTGCAAGCTGTCGAGTGCTTACGGCATGGGCTGGCGCGTCGCGCAGGACTGCGACCTGGGCCTCACGCTCGCGCACGGCGGCGGCTATCCGGGTTATGGCAGCCATGTGATGCTGATGCCCGATCACGGCGTCGGCGTTTTCGCGCTGTCGAACCGCACTTACGCGGGCCCGTCGGGGCCCGCATGGGACACCGCGGTCGCGATGGACAAGGCGGGGCTGCTCGAAACACGCGCCGTGCCGGTTTCCCCGGCGGTGGCGGACGCCTATGCGGCGGCAAGGGCAGCTTATGCCGCGGGCGACCTTGGCCCGCTGCAGGGCAAGCTCGCGATGAACTTCCTGCTCGACCGCTCGGCCGACAATTGGAAATCCGAATTCGCGAAGCTGAAGGCCGAAGTGGGCGCATGCCCGACCGACGAACCGCTTGCGCCGACCGGTGCGATGTCGGCCGCCTTTCGCCTCAACTGCGAAAAGGGCAAGCTCGACGGCGTCTTGCTGCTCGCGCCGACGACACCCGCCACGATCCAGGCGCTGCGTTTCCGCGTGGTGCCGCCCGAAGCGCGCTGATGTCGATGGGGTGGGGCCTTTAGCAAGGGACGGCCCCCCCCCGTTTCGCCCTGGGCCTTTGGGGGGGGGGGGGGGGGCAGGGAGGTTTATCGCGCCCGCTTGGGGCGTACGCCGCAACGCGCGGCGGCGCGGGTGAAGACGCTGTCTTCGCCGGGCGCGCTCGGCAGGGCGATCCATTCGCCGAGGCGGCGGAACGGGGTCGCGAGCCAGTGGAGGCCGCGGGTGATATCGGCGCTGAAATGATCATGACCGTCATTCCAGGCGCGCATGAACTGCTCGTCTTTCATCGTTCATCTCCTTTCGCTTGGTGTTACCTAGATGCACCTCGCGGCGCCCCGCCGCCAACAAAAGGCGTAGACCATATTATAAGCTGAGCTTATTAGGTGGCATGTCCCGCCTGCCGCCCCTCGCCGCCGTGCGCACCTTCGAAGCCGCCGGTCGGCTGCAGAATTTCTCGCGCGCCGCCGAGGAGCTGGGGCTGACGCAGGCCGCGGTCAGTTATCAAATCCGCCAATTGGAGGACCGACTCGGCCGCGCGCTCTTCGTGCGCGAGAAAGGCCGCGTGCGGCTCTCCGAAACCGGGCAGCGGCTGCTCCCCGCGATCAGCAATGCCTTCGCGACGATGGGGGACGCCTTCGCCGCATTGGGCAGCGACGAGGCCGATGTGCTGACGATCAGCGCGATGACCACCTTCGGCGGCACCTGGCTCAGCGCACGGATCGGTGGCTTCCAGCTCGCCTTTCCCGATCTCGCCGTCCGCATCCTGCTCAACAACGCACTGGTCGACTTCAACGCCACCAATGTCGATGTCGCGATCCGCGTCGGGCGCGGCCGCTGGGACGGCCTGCGCGCCGATTTTCTCTATCGCAGCCATGTCACGCCGATCTGCGCCCCCGCCTTTCTGGAGCTGAACTGCATCGCGGCGCCCGCCGACCTGCTGGACGTCGACCGGCTGGCACCGAACGATCCCTGGTGGGCCGGCTGGTTCGCCGCGGCGGGCGTCGACAGCGTCCCGCCGCCGCAACGCCGCGGCATCGAACTCGACAGCCAGCTCCAGGAGGCGAGCGCGGTGCAGGGCGGCTATGGCATCGCGCTGATGACGCCCTTGCTGTGGCGCGCCGAACTCGACGCCGCACGGCTGGTCCGGCCCTTCGACGCGCTCTTCCAGCCCGGGACCGCCCATTATCTCGTCCACCGCGAAAATCGCGTCGGGGTGCGCAAGATCGAGCGGTTCCGCGAATGGCTGCGCGCCGAGATGGAGAAGGATCGCCACCTGCTCCCCGAGGCGCTATGGGAGCCGCTGCCATGAGCGCGGAAAACTTATCCTACTTGCATTGAGCGAAGAGCCCAGACGCCTGCACCTTTGCCCTCCGGCATTAGGAAGAGGTTCTGCTTCCCTCTATATTTCTCTGATTCAAGGCAATGGGATTCAAGGCACTCTCTGGCTGAAGCGTCGTGATTTATGGTCAAATCGTATCCAAGTGCTTTTCGCCCCTCCCGAGAAACTCGATAAATTTCAGCAAGTGGAGCTGTCCCTCCCAGCTTTTCCAGAGTCCATATCAGCAAATCGGTCCATTTTTTGCTATCAGGCAGGTCGTCTTGGAGTTGGCGCGTCGCAATCAAATTCTGCCTCTCTGCGACGGTAGTGGAAGGATTTCGCATTTCTTCCTCCATGCCCAGAAGCCTCCTAATGACGGAATCCTCCGATGTTTCCCCTGGAAGTCTTTGCTTCCACAGTTCTGCAAAGGTATCGATATGAATGTCTATGCTGCGAATCATGTGCAGAATCCTCCAGAGGGTCGAGAGTTAACTCTAAGCAAGATTGCCTGTCAATGACCTTCACCGCCGTTCCCCTGACCCTCTATCCCGACATGTTCCCCGGCCCGCTGGGGCACAGCATGGCGGGGCGCGCGCTCGAAAGCGGGACGTGGCACTGCGCGCCGGTGCAGATCCGCGATTTCGCGACCGACAAGCATCGCACCGTCGACGATACGCCCGCGGGCGGCGGCGCGGGAATGGTGCTGAAGGCCGATGTGCTCGGCGCGGCAATCGACCATGCGGTGGCGGCGCATCCCGACCTCCCGATCCTTGCGATGACGCCGCGCGGTACGCCGATCACGCAGGCGCGCATACGCGCCCTTTCGGCGGGCCCCGGCGCGATCATCCTCTGCGGCCGGTTTGAGGGATTCGACGAACGCATCTTCGACGCACGGCCGATCGAAGAGGTGTCGATGGGGGACATTATCCTGTCGGGCGGCGAGATGGGGGCGCTGTTGCTGCTCGACGCTTGCATTCGGCTGCTTCCCGGCGTAATGGGCGCGGCTTCAAGCGGTGACGACGAATCGTTCGAAAACGGTTTGCTCGAATATCCGCATTATACCCGGCCCGTAAATTGGGAAGGGCGCACGATCCCCGAAGTGCTGCGATCGGGGGATCATGCGAAGATCGCGGCCTGGCGGAAACAACAGGCGGAAGATCACACACGGTTACGCAGGCCGGACCTTTGGGAGCGTCATATCGATGCTCGGGCCCGACCTGCCTCTGGCGCGCGGCGAAAAGAAAAGGACTAGAGGACATGAACCTCATCCAGACGATCGAAGCCGAAGAAATTGCCAAAGCGGCAAAGACCATTCCGACCTTCCGTCCCGGCGACACGCTGAAAGTCGGCGTGAAGGTGGTCGAAGGCGAACGCACCCGCGTCCAGAATTTCGAAGGCGTGTGCATCGCGCGCTCGAACAAGGGCATGGGCTCCAACTTCACCGTGCGCAAAATGTCGTTCGGCGAAGGTGTCGAGCGCGTGTTCCCGCTCTATTCGCCCAACATCGACAGCATTACCGTCATCCGCAAGGGTGCCGTGCGTCGTGCGAAGCTTTATTATCTTCGTGGCCGCACTGGTAAATCGGCGCGTATTGCGGAGCGCCGCGAATACCGGTCGGAAGCCGGCGAAGGCTAAGGAGAGCTTCTCTCACCCAAAGCCGAAACAGCTTTCAAAAACGACCGGTTCCGCCAACAGGCAGAGCCGGTCGTTTTCTTTTGGGCAAAGCGAATTTCATGCATCAGTCCGTCCTCCCGTTCCAGCCGACGCGGCGCGCCTTTCTCGGCGCGGTGCTCGCCTTTGGCGTGTCGGGCGAGGCGATGGCGCTCACCAATGCGCAGCGCATCGTCGCGGCTGCGCGGCGGCAGGTCGGCGTGACGCTGTCCTATGATCCGGCGTACAGCGTTCTTCGCTTTCCGAACGGCGACGTCGACCGCGCGAAGGGGGTCTGCACCGACGTTGTGATCCGCGCCTTTCGCGATGCGCTCGGCCACGACCTCCAGGCGCTTGTAAACGCCGACATGCGTGCCAATTTTGGAGCCTATCCGAAGAATTGGGGATTGGGACGCCCCGACCGCAATATCGACCATCGCCGCGTTCCCAACCTCGCGACCTATTGGCGGCGGCAGGGGGCATCCTTGCCCGTAACGACGAATCCCGCCGACTGGCGCCCGGGCGACATCTTCACCGCGATGGTGAACGGCCGCCTGCCGCACACCGGCATCGTGTCCGACCGCAAGGATACGACCGGCGTGCCGCTCGTCCTTCACAATATCGGTGGCGGCACGCGCGAAGAGGATGCGCTGTTCGACCACAGACTGACCGGCCATTTCCGCTGGAAAGTCTGAATTACACTAACGTTTTCAACCGAGTATTTGCACTGAGGAGTGAAGTAATGGGTTATCGTATCGTTGTCGCCGGAGCCACGGGCAATGTCGGGCGCGAAGTGCTCGCCATTCTCGCCGAGCGCGAATTCCCGATCGACGAACTGGCCGCGGTCGCATCGTCGCGCAGCCAGGGCGATGACGTGGAGATCGGCGACACCGGCCGCACCGTCAAATGCCAGAATATCGACAATTTCGACTGGGCCGGCTGGGACATGGCGATTTTCGCGATCGGCAGCGAAGCGACCGCGATCCACGCACCAAAGGCCGCCGCCGCGGGCTGCGTCGTGATCGACAATAGCTCGCTCTACCGCATGGACCCCGACGTGCCGCTGATCGTGCCCGAGGTGAACCCCGACGCGATCGACGGCTATACGAAGCGCAACATCATCGCGAACCCGAACTGCTCGACCGCGCAGATGGTCGTCGCGCTGAAGCCGCTCCACGATGCGGCCAAGATCAAGCGCGTCGTCGTCTCGACCTATCAGTCGGTGTCGGGCGCGGGCAAGTCGGGCATGGACGAGCTGTGGAACCAGACGCGCCAGATCTTCGTCGGCGACGAAAAGGACATCCAGAAGTTCACCAAGCAGATCGCCTTCAACGTCATCCCGCACATCGACAAATTCCTCGACGACGGATCGACCAAGGAAGAGTGGAAGATGGTCGTCGAAACCAAGAAGATCCTCGATCCCAAGATCAAGGTCACCGCGACCTGCGTCCGCGTGCCGGTGTTCGTCGGCCACTCCGAAGCGATCAACATCGAGATGGAAAATGAGCTGTCGGCCGAGGATGCGCAGCGCATCCTGCGCGAGGCGCCGGGCGTCGTGCTCCACGACAAGCGCGAGGATGGCGGCTACATCACCCCTGTCGAATGCGTCGGCGATTTCGCGACCTTCGTGTCGCGCGTCCGCGAGGACCCGACGGTCGATAATGGCCTCAACCTCTGGTGCGTCAGCGATAACTTGCGCAAGGGCGCGGCGCTGAACGCGGTGCAGATCGCCGAATTGCTCGGGCGGCGCCATCTGAAGAAGGGATAAGTCCAGATCCTCCCTGTCGCGAAGCGATGGGGAGGGGGACCGCCGCGAAGCGGTGGTGGAGGGGCCGCGACGTCGCGTCAAAAGCCCCTCCGTCAGCGCTCCGCGCTGCCACCTCCCCATGCCTGCGGCACAGGGAGGATTGCCTTGGCGAGATCGAGGCATTCAAGCTATGCCGCTGGCATGAGCAGCCCCTACGCCTTCACCCACGCCCTCTGCCGCGCCCCCGCCCCATCGGCGGTGAGCGGCATCCGCGCCAACGGCGGCCCCGATCCCGATTTCCACGGGCTCGTCGCCGAGCATGTGGCCTATGTCAGGGCGCTCCGCGAACTCGGCCTTGCGGTCGATGTCCTCGAACCGCTCGATGATTTCCCCGACGCGCTGTTCACCGAGGATGTTGCGCTGACCTTTCCCGAGGGCGCGATCCTGCTCCGCCCCGGCGCGCCGAGCCGCGCGGGAGAAGTAGCGCATATCCGCGAGGCGCTCGCTGCGCGCCACGCCACGTTGCTCGAAATGACCGGCCCCGGCTACGCCGACGGCGGCGACATATTGCGCCTCGCCGACCGCGTGATCATCGGCCTCTCCGCACGCACCGACCGCGCCGGCGCCGGGGAACTCGCCGCCCTGCTCGGCAAGCTCGGCTATCGCGCCGAGATCGCCGAGACCCCGCCTGGCGTCCTCCACTTCAAGACCGGCTGCGGGCTGATCGACGCGCGCACGATCCTCGCCGTCCCCGCGCTCGCCGACTGCCCGCAGTTCGAGGGGCTGGAGGTCGTGACGATCCCGCCGGGCGAGGCGCCCGCCGCGAATATCCTCCGCATCCGCGATACCGTCCTCGTCGGCGACCGCTGGTCCGCAACGCACGCGCTGCTCGCCGCGCGCGGCATCGCGATCCGCCCGCTGCCGACCGACCAGATCGCGCATATCGACGCGGGGCTCAGCTGTATGTCGCTACGCTGGTAACGCGTCGAAAATCGCTGTCCTACAATATCTTGCTGCATTAGGTCCTCGGCATGATGAAAGCTCCGACGCCGCGCCCGATCACTGCATTTGCGAGTGAAGTTAGGCAGTTTTCCGCCATTTCTGCCTTGGCGGATTTCGGTCGATGACGGCGGGTTCAGCGCCCCCCAACGCGCAAAGACGGCTCATCGGCCTGCTCCTTGTGCTCCTCCTCCTGGCGCAGATCGACCAGCCCTATCCCGAGGTCGCGCTGCTCCAGCATATCCCGACGATGCTGCTGATCGTCGCCGCGCCCTGGCTGCTCCGCCGCTGGCCGCTATCGACGCCAGCCGTGGCGTGCATCGTCGCCTTCATGGCGCTCCACACGCTCGGCGGGCGCTACGCCTACAGCAACGTCCCCTATGACGACTGGGCGCGCGCGCTGACCGGCACCGGCCTCTCCGACGCCTTCGGCTGGACGCGCAACCATTATGACCGGCTCGTCCATTTCGCCTTTGGCGCGCTGTCGGTGGTCCCCGTCGCCGAGATCGCAAGGCGTTGGGGCGGGCTCGGCCCGCGCGGTGCGGCCTTAACCGTGATTGGTTGGGTCTTGGCCATTTCTTGTCTCTACGAAATCTTCGAATGGCTGCTCACCATCGTTGCGGCGGGCGAGACCGCCGACCGCTATAATGGCCAGCAGGGCGACATCTGGGACGCGCAAAAGGATATGGCGCTGGCAACGCTCGGTGCGATAGGGGTGATGGCGATGGGGCCGATCATCAGGAACAGGAGATAGGCATGCGCAAGTTCACGACCCTCGCGATGGTGGCGCTGCTCGCCGCGTGCAAACCCGCCGCCGACAAGGCCCCCGTTGACGCCGATCCCGTCGCTCCCGCGGTGCCCGAGGCGAAGGCCGACGGGCCGAACGCGGCGACCACTGCGGTCAGCCTCGACGGCGAGGGGCTGCGCTTCATCGACACGAACAGCGGCAAGACCAGCCTGCTCGCCTTCGGCGTCCCGCGCGCACAGGCCGAAACCGCGCTCGCCAATGTCGCGGGCAAGGAGGATGACCGCAGCACCAACGCCGAATGCGGCGCGGGATCGATGGAATTCACCCGCTACGACGCGATGACGCTGAACTTCCAGGACGGCAAGTTCGTCGGCTGGTTCCTCGGCAACGAACCCGGTGCCGACAGCTATTCGACGATGAGCGGCATCGCCATCGGCACGACGCGCGCCAAGGCAGCCGAATCGGTATCGATCGTCGATCTTGAGGACAGCACGCTGGGCGAGGAATTCAGCATCGGCACCGGCGACAATGTCATCGGCGGCATGTTCGCCGCCCCCGGCGATACGGCAAAGATCGACGCGCTGTTCGCGGGCACCAACTGCTTCTTCCGCTGATATGGCGAGGGAAATCACCGGCGGCTGCCGCTGCGGCCAACTTCGCTACCGTTTCGAACAGGACGGGCCGCTGCTCAACTATTGCTGCCACTGCCTCGATTGCCAGAAATCGACCGCGAGCGCCTTTGCCGATCAGCTGATCGTATCGACCGATACGCTGACGCTGACCGGGCGGAGCGTGACATTCTCGACCGAGCGCCCGTCGGGCGGCACGACGAACAACCAGCATTGCCCCGACTGTTTCAGCCGCGTGTGCAACGCGAACACCGTCTATCCCGCGATGACGATCGTGCGCGCGGGGACGCTTGACGATCCGTCGGGCCTCGAACCCTTCGCGCATATATGGACCAGCCGGAAGCGCGGCTGGATAACCATCGATCCGGCGGTGCCGACCTTCGAGGAAACCCCGGACCCGGCGGAGTTTATGCGGCTGGCGATGGCGCGTCGAGCGGGCTGAGCGGCAGCAAGCGACCCGGTTGCAGACGCCTCGCTTCCAATACCTCGTCATTCCCGCGAAAGCGGGAACCTAGGGCTCGGCCAGCCGACGGACGCGCTGGGTCCCCGCTTTCGCGGGGATGACGAAAATGGGGGATTGCGGCTCCCCACCCCAAAGCCGACACCGCCCCTAATGCCCCATATCCGCCGCCGACGCCTTCGGCCCGCCCGGCTTCGGCGGGCGTAGCAGCAGCACCAGCGGCACCGACGCCAGCGTCACCCACATCATCGCCCAAAAATCGTCGATATAGGCGACCATCGCCGCCTGCCGGTTGATCTCGGCATTGACCATCGCCAGCGCCGCGTCGCCCGCGATGCCAAAGCGGTCGGCGGTCGACGGGTCGAGCAGAGCGACCGAACTGTTGGTGACATGCGCCGCCAGATCCTCGTGGCTCGTCTGGATGTTCGACCCGAGCAGGGTGGTGACGATCGAGATGCCGACCGAGGCGCCCAGGCTGCGGAACAGGTTAAGCAGGCTCGACCCGTCGGTGCGATACTGCGGCTCGATCGTCGCGAACGCCATGGTGTTCAATGGAATGAAGATCAGCCCCATGCCGAGCCCCTGCACCAGCCCGCTGATGATCACCGGCTGCATTCCCATCATCAGCGACCAATGGCTCATCTGCCAGAGCGAGTAAGCGGCGGTGAGCAGGCCGGTGCCGACCAGCCAGCGCGCATCGATCTTGCCGAGCAATTGCCCCGCGACCCACATGCTGGCGAGGATGCCGATCCCGCGCAGCGCGAGCGCGATGCCGGTGTCGATCACCGGCCAGCCGAACAGATTCTGGAGCATCGGCGGCAGCAACGCCATCGACGCGAACATCACGACCCCGATCACCACCATGAAGCCCATCGCGGTGACGAGGTTGCGGTCGGCGAGCATCTTGCGGTTGAACAGCGGCGCCTGCGCGGTGAACATATGGACGATGAACATCCACAGGCAAGAAATGGCGACGCCCATTTCGATCCAGATTTCGATGCTGTCGAACCAGTCCTGATGCGCGCCGCGGTCGAGCATCAGCTGGAGCGCGGCGAGCCCCAGCGCGAGCATCGAGAAGCCGAACAGGTCGAACCGCCGCTTGACGCTTTTTGTCTTGGGCAGCAGCGCCCACATCATCGCGAGCGTGATGAGACCGACGGGCAGGTTGACGTAAAAGACCCAGCGCCAGTTGACGCTTTCGGTCAGCCAACCGCCCAATATCGGCCCGAGGATCGGCCCGATCATGATCCCCATGCCCCAGATCGACATTGCGCGCGCGTGGCGCTCGGGCGGGTTGATGTCGAGCATCACCGACTGCGACAGCGGCCCGATGAAGGCGGCGCTGACCCCTTGCAGGAAGCGGAAGGCGACCATTTGTTCGAGCGTCTGCGCGGCGCCGCACGCCATCGACGCGACGATGAAGCCCGCGACCGCGGCCATGAACAATTCGCGCCGCCCGATCCGGTCGGCGAGCCAGCCGGTGATCGGCATCGCCACCGCCGACGCGAGGATATAGCTCGTCAGCACCCACGTCACCGTCTCGCTCGTCGCGCCGAGCGCTGACTGCATGTGCGGGATCGCGACATTGGCGATCGTCGTGTCGAGGATCTGCATGATCGACGCGCCCATGACGGCGACGGTCAACAGCCCGCGATAACGGACGCGTTCGTGCAGCGGGATCGACTCGTCGTCAGGGAGCGGCGCGGCGGACGGCCGGCGGGGGACGGAGCGGCTGGCCACTAGTGCGCTTTTGCCCTCTCCCCTTCAGGGGAGAGGATATGGAGGCTTGCGAGCTCGCTCGCTAGCCGGAGTTGGAGAGGGGGACGAGCGCCGGTGCCCCCTCTCCAAGCTGTGCTAGCTCCTGCGGAGCAAGCTTCGCTATCCTCTCCCCTAAAGGAGAGAGGGCAAGTGGGACGCCTTGCCGCCATCACCTACCTCCCCGAAACCGCACCGCTTCTGGTAAACACTCGAACGTCGGCCGACAGCCCCGCGATCATGTCGCGCGCGGGCTTTTCGTCGAAGGCGATGCGCACCGGCACGCGCTGCGTCACCTTGACCCAGTTGCCGGTGGCGTTCTGCGCGGGCAGCACCGAAAATTCGCTGCCCGTGCCCGCGCCGATCGTCAGCACATGGCCGCGCACCGTCACCCCCGGATAGGCGTCGAAGCTGATTTCGGCGCGCTGGCCGACGCGCATGTCGGCGAGGTCGGTTTCCTTGAAATTGGCCTCGACCCACGGATGCGCGGTATCGACCAGCGTCACGGCGGGAAGCCCGGCGACCATCATCTGGCCGACCTGCAGCCGGTCCGACTGCGCGATCCGGCCGGCGCTCGGTGCGCGAACCGTCGTGCGGCCCATGTTCACCTGCGCCTGCGAACGCTGGACGCGCGCCGCCTCGACCTGCGGGTTGATCCCGCTCGACGGGCCGGTGGCGAGCTTGGTGCGCGCTTCGGCCGCGGCCGCTTCGGCCTGGCGGACGCGCTCGCGCGCCTGCGCGACCGCGTGGCGCGCCGCGTCAAAGGCGGCTTTGGTGGTAAAGCCTTTCTCCATCAGCGCCGCCTGCCGCTGGAAGGTGATCTCGGCGAATTTGACGTCTTCGCGCGCCGCGGCGATGTCGACGCTCGACGTGTTCGCACTCGCCGACAGATTGCCGACCTCGACCTCGGCGGCGTCGATCGCGGCGGTCGCCTGCGCGACGGTCAGTGCATAGGGTTCGCCATCGATGCGGAACAACAGCTGGCCCTTTGCGACCTGCTGGCCATCGCGCACCGCAACCTCGGTGATCCGCCCGCCGACTTCGGCGGCGACCGACACCTTGTCCATCTGGACATAGGCATTGTCGGTCGACACCGACCCGCCGCTCGTCAGCCACCAGCCGGCGCCGCCGGCGATCAGCAACGCGGGCAGGCCGAACATCAGGAGACGCGTGCGCCAGCTCGCCTTGGGCGCGGCCTCGGTCGCGGCGGCAGGGTTCGGCAGCGGATCGGCCTTCGGCGCGGCCTTGGGCGGTGTCGCCTCTTCGGCCCTCGGGTTTTTGGCGGGGCGGGATGGGGAGAGCTGGTCCATCAAACGGTCTCTTCTTCTTTTTGGCATATACGGCGGGACAAATTGGCGCGGACGCGCTCGACGAGGTCGATCAGCTGATCGCGTTCGGCGGCGCTCAGTCCTTCGGTCGCCTCGGCGGTCAGCGCGTCGGCCATCTCGCGCATCCCGCCGAGCAGGTCGCCCGCGCGCGGGGTCAGATAGAGCTGCCACGCGCGGCGGTCGGCGGGATCGGCGCGGCGCTCGACCAGCTCGCTTTCGACGAGGCGGTCGACCATGCGCGACAGCGTGATCGGCTCGACCTCGATCAGCTCGGCGAGCGGTCCCTGACGGATGCCTTCGTGTCGCTTGAGGTAAGTAATCAGCCGCCATTGCAGCGCGGTAATGCCGCTGCCCTTCGTGCGCGCGTTGAACGAACGGCGAAACAGCCGCGCGGTGTCGTTCAGCAGGAATCCGATCGTTTCACTCATAGACTATGATATAATAGCAATTGCTACTATATTCAACATCCGGATTTTTCAGCCAACAATCTCGAATCTGGTGTAAATTTTCTTTACACAGCTTGCGCCAGGCGTGTTTTTGGGCAGGATGACGCCATGAGTTTGACCGCAGACCTCTTCTGGTCCTTTCGCTCGCCGTACAGCTATCTCGCTATCGGCCGTTATCGTGCGCTCGCCGCCAGCCACGATGTGACGATCAACCTGCGCCCCGTCTATCCGCTCGCGATCCGCCAGCCGGACTTTTTCGAACGCAACCATCCCAACTGGCTGAGCTATACGGTGCGCGACATGATCCGCGTGGCGCAGTTTCATGGCATCCCCTTCGGCCCCCCGCGTCCCGACCCGATCGTGCAGGACATGGCGACGCGCATGATCGCGGCCGAGCAGCCCTATATTTATCGCCTGACGCGGCTTGGGCAGGCAGCCTCGCGGCGCGGCAAGAGCCTTGCCTTTGCGCATGAAGCGGCGCAGCTCATCTGGGGCGGGGCGCAGGACTGGCACCTCGGCGACCATCTGGCCGGCGCCGCGCGCCGTGCGGGTCTCGACCTTGCCGAACTCGATACCGAGGCGGTGCGCGAGGCCGAGGTGCTTGATAACGAGATCGCTGCCAATCAGGTCGCGCTCGAAATCGCCGGCCATTGGGGCGTGCCGACGCTGGTGTTCGATGGCGAGCCCTTTTTCGGGCAGGACCGCATCGAAATGGCGAAGTGGCGCATGGAGCAAAAGGGGCTGCGCCCGCGCTGATCGGCGCTTGCCGAACTGGGCGTGAAGGGCGCATAGCGCGGCGCATGACGATCGAACCCCAATATTTCGAAGCGCGCGACGGCGTGCGGCTGGCGTGGCGCGAGATGGGTGAGGGGCGACCGCTGTTGCTGCTCCACGGCCTGTTTTCGAGCGGCGAGGTCAACTGGATCAAGTTCGGCACCGCGGCGCGCGTGGCATCCGAAGGTTACCGCGTGATCATGCCCGACCTGCGCGTCCACGGGTCGAGCGACGCGCCGCACGAGGAGGAATTTTATCCGCCCGACGTGCTCGTGCGCGACCTTGAAGATCTGGTGGCGCATCTGGGCTTTGCGGACTTCGACCTCGGCGGCTTTTCGCTCGGCGCGCGCACCAGCGTCCGCGCGGTCGTGGCGGGGATGAAGCCGCGCCGGCTGATCCTCGGCGGCATGGGGCTCGCGGGCCTTGCCGGATGGCAGCGGCGCGGGCAATTTTTCAAGCGGGTGATCGCCGAATATGAGACGGCGAAGCGCGGCGACGACACATGGCTGTCGATCCAGTTCATGAAGACGATGAAGGTCGACCGTATCGCGGCGGGGAATCTGCTCGACAGCTTCACCGATACGACCCCCGAAATGCTCGCGGCGCTCACGATGCCGACGCTCGTCGTGTGCGGCGCGCAGGATCAGGACAATGGATCGGCCGAGGAACTGGTCGCGGCGCTCGCCGACGCGCGGCTCGCGACGATCCCCGGCACCCACATGACGAGCGTCACCCAGCCCGAACTGGGTGAGGCGATCGCCGCGTTCCTGACCGCTTGACCGGACTCGCGCGAAGCGCCTAGCTGTTGCCATGTGCCGCAGAGCGCTGACAAAATATTCCAGAGGACGCACCCCATGAAAGCCATGATTTCAACGCTGTCGCTTGCCCTGTCGCTCGCGGTGGCAACCCCCGCCTTTGCCCAAACCGCGCCGACGGCGGCTGATGCCGACGCCTTCATCGCGTCGGTCGAAAAGGACCTGTTCGACTATACGGTCGAGGCGAGCCAGGTGAACTGGGTCAACAGCACCTACCTGACCGAAGATACCGATGCGATGGCGTCGCGGATCAACGCCGTCGGCACCGAAAAATCGGTCAAATATGCCCTCGAAGCCGCCAAATATAAGGATGTCGCGGGGCTGAGTGCCGACACCAAGCGCAAGCTCGATATTTTGCGCACCGGGATCGTCCTGCCCGCGCCGACGACGCCGGGCGCCGCGACCGAGCTCAACACGATCGCGACCGACCTGCAATCGCAGTATGGCAAGGGCCGCGGCACATTCAATGGCAAGGACATCTCGGGCTCGGACATCGAAGCCGAGATGGGTAATCTTCAGAACACGCCGGCGCAATTCGCCGAAATGTGGACGAGCTGGCACGACAAGGTCGGCGCGCCGATGAAGGACGATTATGCCAAGCTGGTCGGCATCGCGAATGCTGGCGCGAAGGAACTGGGCTTCGCCGACACCGGCGCGATGTGGCGTTCGGGTTACGACATGCCGCCGGAGGAATTCGCCCAGGTCACCGAGAAAATCTGGCAGGACATGAAGCCGCTCTATGTCGCGCTCCACACCTATGTCCGCTGGAAGCTGAACGAGAAATATGGCGACGCGGTGCAGGCCAAGACCGGCCCGATCCGCGCCGACCTGCTCGGCAATATGTGGGCGCAGGAATGGGGCAATATCTACCCGCTCGTCGCCCCCGCGGGCACCGGCGACCTCGGCTATGACATCGGCGACCTTTTGACCGCGCAGGGCAAGGCCCCGCTCGACATGGTCAAGGCGGGCGAGAATTTCTATTCGTCGCTCGGCATGGCGCCGCTGCCCGAAACCTTCTGGAAGCGCAGCCAGTTCCTGAAGCCCGCCGACCGCGAAGTCGTCTGCCATGCTTCGGCGTGGGACATCGACAACAAGGACGATATTCGCATCAAGATGTGCATCAAGGTGAATGCCGACGACTTCATCACGATCCACCACGAGCTCGGCCACAATTATTACCAGCGCGCGTACAACAAGCAGCCGTTCCTGTACCTCAACGGTGCGAACGAGGGCTTCCACGAGGCGATCGGCGATTTCGTCGCGCTGTCGATCATCCCGCAATATCTTGTCGACATCGGTCTGCTCGACAAGGCGAAGGTGCCCGCCGCCGACAAGGACATCGGCCTGCTGCTCCGCCAGGCGATGGACAAGGTCGCTTTCCTGCCCTTCGGCCTGCTCGTCGACCGCTGGCGCTGGGGTGTCTTCGACGGCTCGATCCAGCCCGCCGACTACAACAAGAAATGGACCGAGCTGCGCACCCAATATCAGGGCATCGTCCCGCCGGGCGCGCGGCCGGCGAACGCGTTCGACGCGGGCGCGAAATTCCACATCCCGGGCAACACGCCCTACACCCGCTATTTCCTCGCGCGCGTGCTGCAGTTCCAATTCTATCAGGCGGCGTGCAAGCAGGCCGGCTGGAAGGGGCCGCTCCACCGCTGCTCCTTCTATGGCAACAAGGAGGTCGGCGCGAAGCTGAATGCGATGCTCGAAATGGGCGCGTCGAAGCCGTGGCCCGATGCGCTGCAGGCGTTCACCGGCAGCCGCGAGATGTCGGGCAAGGCGATGGCCGATTATTTCGCGCCGCTGAAGACGTGGCTCGACGCGCAGAACAAGGGCAAGCCGCAGGGCTGGTGAACCGGACGATCGACGACAAGCAGAAAGGCCGGGGCGGCGACGCCCCGGCCTTTTTCATTGCGCCTCGACCGCCTGTTTGAAGCGGGCGAGCCGCGCGCTCGCGGCGGCGGCGTGCGGACCGATCCAGCGGTCGTGGATGTCCTGGATCGGCACCGCGTTGAGGTGGTTCCAGCGTTCGCGCCCGCGGCGCTCGGCGATCACGAGGCCGGCATCCTCCAGCACCTTCAGATGTTGCATCACCGTGCAGCGGTCGATGTCGGAAAAATGGGCGCACAGCGCGCCGGTGGTCAGCGGCTGGTCCTTCAGATCGTCGAGAATCTGGCGCCGGATCGGCGAGGCGAGCGCCTTGAACGTCGCGTCGAACTGGTCGTGAATTGACATGTTATATAAATATAACATAAAAGAGTGCGACTCAAGCGGAGAATGGACATGGAACTGAAATTCAGGGTCGCGGCGCGGATCGCGAAGCCGGTGCACGAGGTGTTCGAGGCGGTCGCGGACCCCGCGAAGCTGTCGAACTATTTCACCACGGGCGGCGCGAAGGGCCGGCTCGAAACCGGCGCCACGGTCGAATGGGACTTCCACGACTTTCCCGGCGCCTTTCCGGTCTGGGTGGTCGAGGTGGTGCCCGACGAGAAAATCGTCCTCGAATGGCAGGCGAACGAGGGCGAGCCGCCCAATGTGGAAGGCGGCGAGCACAAGGACGCCGATTACCGGACGCGGGTGACGATGAGCTTCAAGGGGCTCGACGACGGGCGCACGATGGTCGAGATCGCCGAAGAAGGCTGGCGCGAAAATCAGGGTGCGCTCGGCGCCTCCTATGGCAATTGCCAGGGGTGGGCGCAGATGCTCTGCGCGCTCAAGGCATGGACCGAATATGGGATCAATCTGCGCGAGGGCATGTATAAATAGGGCCGCGTCATTCCGGATATGGAAGCGCAGCGGTCGCGAGCCGAACGCTGTGGGGAAGACGTTCGGCGCGCGGCGGGGGTGCGATCGTCAACATTGCCAACAGCTTTCGCGAACAGGGCGTGACGGTGCGGGCCGCGCTGTCCTAAAACCGTCGTTCATTCTCGCGTATCGCGATGTTCGAGCACCAGCCCGACCGCTGCAAAACCTTCGTTCCCCGCGAGCTTGCCTTCGCTTCGGCGGACGACCGTGAAACCTTCGGAGAGGTAGAGCCCGAGCGCGGCGGCATTGCCTTCGAGCACTTCGGTTCGAAGGACGGGTCCGGTACGCTCGACGACATGGCGGAGAAGGCGGCGGCCGTGGCCCTCGCCGAACCGGTCGGGATCGACATAGAGCCAAGTGAGCTCGTCCTCGCCATAGGCCGCAAAGCCGACAATCGCCTCATCGATGACCAGTACGTCGAGCGCCGCATCGAACAAGCCTTCCTCTTCGGCCGTTTGCGCGAGCGTCAGAAAGGCGTCCATGCCGACCGTGGAGCGCAGCTCATAGGCGCGCGCGGCGTCGTGTACGCGGCAGATCGCGTCCCAGTCGGGCGCTTCGTAAGGCCGGATAAGCATAGCGCGCCGCTTAACGAAACGGCGGCTCGTTGAACGCGCGGAGTTTGCGGCTGTGGAGCTTGGCGCCCTCGTCGCGCATCGTCTCGCACGCGCGGATGCCGATCTGGAGGTGCGCGGCGATCGCTTCTTCGTAGAAGCGGTTCGCCTGTCCGGGCAGTTTGAGTTCGCCGTGGAGCGGCTTGTCGCTGACGCAAAGCAGCGTCCCGTAAGGCACGCGGAAGCGGTATCCCTGCGCAGCAATGGTCGCCGATTCCATGTCGATGCCGATCGCGCGCGACTGCGAGAAACGCAGCGCGCTGTCGGTGTAGCGCAGCTCCCAGTTGCGATCGTCGGTGGTGACGACGGTGCCGGTACGCATGCGTTTCTTGAGGTCGGCGCCCGTGGCCCCGGACACCGCTTCGGCGGCGGTCGCGAGCGCGACCTGCACCTCGGCGATCGGCGGGATCGGGATGGCGACCGGCAGCACCGCGTCGAGGATATGATCGTCGCGCAGATACGCGTGCGCGAGCACATAGTCGCCGATGCGCTGGCTGGGGCGCAGGCCGCCGCAATGGCCGATCATCAGCCACGCCTCGGGGCGCAAGACCGCGAGATGGTCGCAGATCGTCTTCGCGTTCGACGGGCCGACGCCGATGTTGACGAGCGTGATGCCGCCGCCGTCGGGGGCGATCAGGTGATAGGCGGGCATCTGGTGCCGCCGCCACGCGCTGTCGGCGACGAGCGCGCTGGCGTTGACGCCGGGCTGGTCGACATAGAGCCCCGCAGCGCCCGCGAGCGCGGTGTAGCGGCCCTGGCCGACCTGCGCGCCCGCCCAGGCGACGAATTCATCGACATAGCGATGATAATTGGTGAACAATATATAGCGCTGGAAATGCTCGGGCGCGGTGCCGGTATAGTGGCGGAGGCGCGCGAGGCTGAAATCGGTGCGCAGTGCGTCGAACAGCGCCAGCGGCTGCGACGCCGAGGGATCCTGTCCGAACAGTCCGTCGGCGAGTTCGTCGCCTATGTCGGCAAGTTCGGTCGTCGGGAAGTGGCGCGCGAGTTCGAGCGGGGTGACCCCGCCCATGTCCGACCCGTCGCTCGCGTCGAGCACATAGGGGAAGGGGATTTGTTGCCCGGTGCGCGTCACCGACAGCTCGAGGTCGTAGTGACGGGCGAGCAGGGTGAGCTGGTCGCGGAGGTAATCGGCGAACAGGTCGGGGCGCGTTACCGTGGTGACGAACTCGCCCGCGCGCTCGAAGCGGCCGAAGGCGAGATTATGCCCCTTCTGCCCCTCGCGCTGCTCGCCGGTGGTGACGAGGCGGATCGCGGGATAGTCGAACAGGCCCTTTGCCGCGGCGTCGGCCGGCGGCAGCGTGCGATCACGGACATAGGCGGCGATGGCAGATTTGAGATTGGAGACCGACGTGCGGAACGCGGTTTGAAGTTCGGCGATGATGTCGTCGACGAGCGCGGTGGGGTCGGTGGTGTCTTGCGATGAGTTGGATGTCATCGCGTCGCTGTTGCATGAAAATGTGACAAAAGGGAAGGGGGCGGCGCAACAAGGCGCCGCCCCCTTCCGGACACTTAAAGCTGCTCGAGCATATGGTCGGCGCTCGACACCTTGAATTCGCCGGGGGCTTCGACGTTGAGCTGTTCGACGACGCCGTCGTTGACGATCATCGAGAAACGCTGGCCGCGCTTGCCCATGCCAAACGCCTTACCGTCCATCGTCAGGCCCACGGCTTCGGCGAAGTCGCCATTGCCGTCGGCGAGCATCGTGACGCTGTCGCCGGCGCTGGCGCTCTTGCCCCATGCGCCCATCACGAAGGCATCGTTGACCGCGGTGCAGACGATTTCGTCGACGCCCTTGGCCTTCAGTTCGTCGGCCTTGTCGACATAGCCCGGCAGATGCTTGGCCGAGCAGGTCGGGGTGAAGGCGCCAGGGACCGAGAAGAGCGCGACGCGGCGGCCCTTGAAATAATCGGCGGTATTGACCTGTTCGGGGCCGCTTTCGGTGACCTTTACGAAGGTGGCGTCGGGCAGCTTGTCTCCGGTCTGGATCGTCATGGTCGGCATCCTTTCACTCGAGGGGATTTTGATGGCGGTGACATCGGGTGCGCCGGTCGCCAAGTCAAGCGCGGCGCGGCGGTTGATCGAAAAGCTGGACCGCGCCGCCGCGACGCGGCATGGTAGCGTCCATGAGCACAGACCCCACCTGGTTCACCGGCCAGCTGCTGCTTGCGCTGCCGGGCATCGGCGATCCCCGCTTCGAGCATTCGGTGATCGCGATGATCAGCCATGACGAAGAAGGCGCGATGGGGATCGGTATCGACGATCCGATCGACGGCATGACCGTCGGCGCGGTGCTCGACCAGCTCGAAATCGCGCACGACGTGCCGCTCGACCAGCCAGTGTTTCTCGGCGGACCGGTCGAGCCGTCGCGCGGCTTCGTCCTCCACAGCCTCGACTGGGGCGGTCAGGAGGCGGTGCAGGTCGGCGATCGCTGGATGGTGTCGAGTTCGCACGATATCCTGCGCGCGATCGGCGAGGGGCGGGGCCCGTCGCGCTGGCTGGTCGCACTCGGTTATGCGGGATGGTCGCCAGGGCAACTCGAAGGCGAAATGGTTCGCCACGGCTGGCACGTCACGCCCGGCAGCGACGGCCTGCTATTCGAAACGCCGCCCGCCGAACGATGGCAGGCGGCGTTCGCCGAAGCGGGAGTGGACGCCCGCTTGCTGACAACCAAAGGCGGCGAGGCTTAGCGCGCGAGCGCGAGCAGCGGACGGCCGGTGTCGAGATTGGCGCGCGCGGTGCGTGCGGCCCAGCGTGAGTCCATATAGCGGCCGCTCGCGAGTTCGAGATCGTAGCGGATCGGGCTGGCGACCGCAGCATCATAGGCGGCGGCGGCGTCGGTGGTGCGGCCCAGACGAGCGTAAGCGGTGCCAAGATTGATCAGCCGCGACGGGTCGCGCGCATCAAGACCGGTGTCGCCGGTCAGCTTTTCGACCGCGGCGCGATTTTCACCGGCCTTCAGCTCGGCATAAGCGACCGGTAGGATGCCCGAATCGCCAGCCTGCGGCCCGGTAACGACGATGATCGATTGAGCCGTGGCCGGGCTCGCAAAGGCGAGGGCGACGATCGGCAGCAGATATTTTTTCACTCTGGTATCTCCCCGAAAACTTGGGATGATTTTCTCGCGCATTCGAAAAAAAGTCAATGTTTCGGGGCCTTTGTAACACTGGTGTCACAAAGGCAAATTAAGCTAAACGCTAGGCGCGTTATAAGTCAGGATTTTCAGAATCTTGGCGATCTCGACTCGTTGTCACAAAATCGTGACCGCGACTGTCACAATTGCGCCCGCTAAAAATTATTTTCGCAGGCCGGTGCATTTGCGCCGCCGATTCGCGCGTCCGGCGTTCGGGCGGGCGGTGTCGATATTGCGATATAAAGAAAAGTTTATATTTGATCGGCGGCGGCGTTTCGGCTAGGGCGCCGGGCATAATTGCCCAAGATTTTCGTGGTCGCTCGCCTGCGACCGAACTCGCCTACAGGAGACTGAACGTGGCCACTCTCGCCGCCGATACCCGTGACTATGTGATTGCCGACATCGGTCTTGCCGACTTCGGTCGCAAGGAAATCAACATCGCCGAAACCGAAATGCCGGGCCTGATGGCGCTGCGCAGCGAATTCGGCGCGGCGCAGCCGCTGAAGGGCGCACGCATCGTGGGCTCGCTGCACATGACGATCCAGACCGCGGTGCTGATCGAGACGCTGACCGCGCTCGGCGCCGACGTCCGCTGGGCGACGTGCAACATCTTCTCGACGCAGGACCATGCCGCCGCCGCGATCGCCGCGACGGGCGTGCCGGTGTTCGCCGTAAAGGGCGAAAGCCTCGCCGATTATTGGGACTATGTCGGCCGCATCTTCGACTGGGGTGTCGAAGATGGCACGACATGCAACCTGATCCTCGACGACGGCGGCGACGCCACGATGTTCGCGCTGTGGGGCGCGAAGCTCGAAGCCGGGCAGGACATGCCCGCACCCGAGAATGAAGAAGAGATCGAGATGCAGCGCGCGCTGAAGGCGTTCGTCGCGGCGAACCCCGGCTACCTGACCAAGACGGTCAAGGCGATCAAGGGCGTGTCGGAAGAGACGACGACCGGCGTCCACCGCCTGTACCACATCGCCAAGAAGGGCGAGCTGCCCTTCCCCGCGATCAACGTCAACGACAGCGTCACCAAGTCGAAGTTCGACAACCTCTATGGCTGTAAAGAATCGCTCGTCGACGCGATCCGCCGCGGCACCGACGTGATGCTTGCGGGCAAGGTCGCGACCGTCGCCGGCTTCGGCGACGTCGGCAAGGGCTCGGCGCAGAGCCTCCGCAACGGCGGCGCGCGCGTCCTCGTCACCGAAATCGACCCGATCTGCGCGCTGCAGGCGGCGATGGAAGGCTTCGAGGTCGTGACGATGGACGAAGCCGTGAAGCGCTCGGACATCTTCGTCACCGCGACCGGCAACGCCGACGTGATCACCGCCGAACATATGGCGGGCATGAAGAATATGGCGATCGTCTGCAACATCGGCCACTTCGACAGCGAGATCCAGATCGCGGCGCTCGCGAACTACAAGTGGACCGAAGTGAAGCCGCAGGTCGACCTGGTCGAATTCCCCGACGGCAAGCAGATCATCATCCTGTCGAAGGGCCGTCTCGTGAACCTCGGCAACGCGACCGGCCACCCGAGCTTTGTGATGTCGGCGAGCTTCACCAACCAGACGCTCGCGCAGATCGAACTGTGGACGCGCAGCGAGCAGTACAAGAACGACGTCTATGTCCTGCCCAAGCATCTCGACGAAAAGGTCGCGGCGCTGCACCTCGACAAGCTGGGCGTGAAGCTCAGCCAGCTGAGCCAGAAGCAGGCCGACTATATCGGCGTGCCGGTCGAAGGGCCATTCAAGCCCGACCATTATCGTTATTGATTGATACATAGATTGTTGCCTTTGGGCCACATCGCCTCCCGAAAATCGGGGGTGGTGTGGCCCATTTGCGTTATCGCGTTGACTTGTTCCGGGATTTGACCCTGATTTGGCGCTGCCGGGAGGCAGCGACCAAGGAAGGAGTTCCTGGGTATGTCTACTTCGCGCACTCTGCGGACCGGCCTCTATGCAGGCATTTCGGCCCTTGCGATTTTCGCTTCCACCGCTCCCGCTCATGCACAGGATAGTACGGGCCAGCCCGCGCCCGACGAACAGACGGACGACACCGCGTCGGGCGAGGATACGGGGCGCGAGATTATCGTCACCGGATCGCGCATCCCGCGCGCCGGTTTCGATACGATCCAGCCCGCGCTCGTCACGAGCGCCGAACAGATCGATGCGCGCGGATATACCAATGTCGGGCAAGCGCTTTCGGAATTGCCGGCGTTCGGCGTCCCCGGGAACAGCAATGTCGGGGCGCAGGCTGGCTCGTTCGGCGCGGGCCAGACCTTTGCCGACTTTTTCTCGCTGGGCAGTCAACGCACCCTGACGCTGGTCAACGGCCGGCGCTTCGTTTCGTCGAACACCTCGTCGATCTTTGGCCCCGTCGCGTCGGGCAGCCAGGTCGACCTCAACGTCATTCCAGCGACGCTGGTCGAGCGGATCGAGACCGTCGCGGTCGGCGGTGCGCCGATCTATGGCTCCGATGCGATCGCCGGCACCGTCAACATCATCATGAAAAAGGATTTCGAGGGTCTCGAGCTCAAGGTCCAGACGGGGCTTTCGCAGCGCGGCGATGCGCCTGAATATCGCGTCAACGGCATCTACGGCATGAATTTCGCTGACGGGCGCGGCAACATCACGATCAGCGGCGAATGGAACCGCGCGACGGGCCTTGCAACGTCGGACCGCTTCCTGACGAGCGCCGCTGGGCCTTTCTTCACGACCGCGACCGACCAGGATTCGCCGTTCCAGCAAGAGCTGTTCTATGACCAGCGCTATAATATCTTCACCAGTTCCGGTATCCCGCTTGCCTTCGATACCATCCCGGAGTTCGGCGGCATTCTTGACGCCGACGGCAATGTCCTGACCTTCAACGAGGGTGGGCGGCTGACGCCGCTGGACTTTGGGACGCGTACGGGCAGCCTGATCGAAAGCGTGGGCGGCAACGGCTTCCCGCTCAAGGATTTCGGGAACCTCGCGACGAACAGCGAACGCTATCTCGCCAACGCGCTCGCCAATTTCGAGATCAGCGACAATATCCGCTGGTTCGGCGAGGCATGGTATGCGCACAGCAAGGGAACGAACCTGCGCGATCAGCCGGTCTACAATACCAACCTGTTCGGTCCGGCCAGCGCGCCCGACGGCAACCTGATACTTCGTCTCGAAAATCCGTTTCTTAACGCCGCCGACCGGGCCATCATCACCGACAATCTCGACGCAAATGGTCTCTTGGGCGGGATTCCCATCGATCTGGACGGTGACGGAGCACCCGATTTCACCACCGATCCCAATACCTTTCTGATGACGCGGGCCAATACCGACCTCGCCAGCGGCCGTGCGGAAACGACGGTCGAACTCTATCGCTTCGTCACCGGCTTCCAGGGCGATTTGGCGATGGGCGACCGGACCTATAATTGGGAGGTATCGGCCAATTACGGTCATTCCGAAACGCGCGCTGGTGCAGCAGAATTTCCTCAACGCGATCGATGCGGTCGACGAGGGGCTGTTCAACGGCGGCGCCGCCAACGGCAATATCATCTGCCGCCCCGGCCACACCAATGCATCAATCGCGACGCTGAACGCGACCTGTTCGCCGCTCAACCTGTTCGGCGTCAACCAGTTCAGCCAGGATGCGCTCGATTATATTACGACGATCGCCGATCCGACCGCCACCAATTCGCAGCTCGTCCTGAACGCGAACATCAACGGGCCGCTGTTCCGCCTGCCCGGCGGCGATGCCGTGTTGTCGCTCGGTTATGAACATCGCCGCGAAAAGACGTCGTTCGATCCGGGCCTCTTCTTCTTCGGCGAGGATAATGGCAACGGGACGCGCACCCAATACGGCCGGTCGATCCCGATCGACCCGGTGAAGGGCAAGTTCAACACGAACGAATTTTTCGGCGAGCTTCTGATCCCGATCATTTCGCCCGACATGAACTTCTTCATCCACTCGCTCGAATTCGATGGCGCGGCGCGCTATATCGATCATTCGATTGCCGGCGGCGACTGGACGTGGACCGCAGGCGGGCGCCTGTCGCCGGTCGAGGGCGTCACGATCCGCGGCAATTATACCCGCTCGGTCCGCTCGCCCGCGATTACCGAAATCTTCAACCCGACGTCGCAGGCGTTCGATACCGCGAACGACCCGTGCGATGGGCGCTTCGTCGATTCGGGTCCCAACCCGGCGCAGCGGCGCGCGAACTGCATCGCTGCGGGCATCGCCGATCCCGACAATTTCACGTCGAACATCGTCGATTTTACCGTGCCTGTGTCGGTGGCGGGCAATCCCGACCTGCAGAATGAAAAGGCGAACAGCTGGACCGTCGGTGCGGTCATCCGTCCGCGCTTCGTTCCGGGGCTGACGGTCGCGGTCGACTGGGTCAACATCAAGCTCAAGAGCGCGATCGTCTCGCTAGGTACCGAGCAGACGCTGGAGGCGTGCCACGACGCGGCCGATTACCCGCCGGCGATCTGCGCCCAAATCGACCGCGCGGCCGACGGGCAGGTGAGTTTCGTGCGCACCGGCTTTGCCAACGCCGCGTCGTTCGACTTCGCGGGACTGACCGCCGAAATCGCCTATCGCCGCAAGATCGATGCCGACACGACGCTCGGGCTGTCGCTGAACTATCTCTATGTCGACAAGCTCGAAACGCAGGTCGGATCGGGCGACGTCGACACCGGACGCGGCGAAATCGGCGATCCCAAACATTCGTTCACCGCGAATATCAACGTCGATCACGGGCCGGTGAACTTCCTGTGGCAGACGCAATATTTCGGCAAGGGCGTGTGGGACGCCGATGCGGCGCCCGACGCCTATGAAATCAACGGAGTCGGCGACTGGTGGCTGTTCAATGCCTCGCTGGGCTTCGACGTGACGGAGAAATTCGAGATGCGCCTGATCGTCGACAATGTGTTCGACAAGAAGCCGCCGTTCCCTGCGCCGGCGGCGGGCGGCACGATCACCTATTATTCTGGCGTCCTCGGGCGCTATTTCCGCGTATCCGGGAAAGTGAAATTCTGATTTCCGGGCGGGCCGCGCCATATGGGCGCTTCCTGAAGAAGCGCCCATATGGCGCCTGTTGCGCGGGGATCACTTCCTTCTTTCTGTCGGCCGGGCGAGGCCCCCGGTCGTTAAGCCGCAGGGCGCCGCGCGCCTGACGATTGAATAGGGCCTCTGCAAGCGATAGGGGCGGAAGGATGTTGTCTGGCGTCCGCCCCATTTCCTCCATCCGATCGGTGTCATGCCGATGCCGCTGAGTTCGGGGACGCTGTTTTTTATCGGCCTGTTCGCCGCGCTCTGGCTGCTCGCCGGATTGTGGGCGACCGTGCGCGGGATCGCGATGCAGCGGCGCTCGGCGTTTGTCGCGGGGCAGGCCGAACGGCTTGCAAGCCTGGTCGAAGCGTCGCCCCAGCTTCCCGTCATCGTCCGCGCCGACTGGCGGATCGAAGCGAGCGAACGGCTCGGCCGCTGGCTGGGGCTCAGCCAAGGCCCGCGCAATTTCGATGAACTGCGCGGGCTGGGCAGCGGGCTCGACGCCGCGGGCCATGATGCGCTGCGGCAGGCGATTCTCGGCGCGCAGCGCGGCGCGAAGCCCTTTACGCTGAGCCTCAAGCCCGAGGGCGGCAACCGGGCGATCATCATCCATGGCGCCGCGGCGCCGAACGCGGTCGGCGGATCGGGCGGCGTGCTGCTTTGGCTGAGCGACGCGACCGACGGGCAGCGCGCGCTGGCGCATGCGCGCAGCGAGCGCGACGAGGCGATGGCGGCGTTCGAGGCTTTGTCGGGGCTGATCGAGGCGGCGCCCTTCCCGATGTGGTTCCGCGACACCGACCTCCATCTCGCGCTCGTCAACATCGCCTATGTCCGCGCGGTCGAGGCGAAGAGCGCGGTTGCGGTGATCGATGGCGGGGTCGAATTGTGCGAGACCGTGGCCGGCGTGAGCGCCGCCGAAGCCGCCGACGAAGCGCGCATCGCAGGATCGGCGCAGGTCCGGACGATTCCGGTGACGATCGAGGGCGAACGCCGCATCATGCGCGTCGTCGACGTGCCGCTGGCGCCCCAAGGCGGCCGGGTGATCGGGATCGCGGGCTATGCGATCGACATCCAGGAACTCGAAACCGAACGCGGCGCGCACCGCCGCTTCGTCGATACGCAGCGCGAACTGCTCGACCGATTGTCGGCGGCGGTCGCGCAATTCGGTCCCGATCAGGGGCTCAATTTCGCCAATCTGCCGTTCCGCCGCCTGTTCGGTATCGAGTCCGACGATGTCGCCGAGGCGTTGCCGTTCGCGCGGCTGCTCGATGCCTGGCGCGAACTCGGGCGGACGCCCGAGGTGCGCAACTATCCCGAATGGCGGCAGGTCCATGTCGACTGGTTCGCGCAGCCCGGCGCAAGCGAAGAGGATTGGCTGCTGCGCGACGGCACGCACCTTCACGTCGTCGCGCAGCCGACGCCCGATGGCGGGCTGCTGCTGATCGCCGAGGACAAGACCGAGCAGGTGCAGCTTGCGGGTGCGCGCGACACACTGCTGCGCGTGCGCACCGCGACCTTCGACAATCTGTTCGAGGCGGTGGCGGTCTTCGCGCCCGACGGGCGGCTGCATCTGTGGAACCAGCGTTTCCGCCGCCTGTGGGGCATCGACGAACCGACGCTCGCGGCGCATCCGCGCGTCGATGCGCTGATGGGCGGGCTGGCCGACCGGCTCGCCAAACCGAACCAGATCAGCATCGTGCAGGAAGTGATCCGCGCCGCGACGTTGGAACGCCAGCAGCGCGTCGGCGAGGTCCGCTTCGCCGACGGGCGCCATTTCGATTTCGCGTCGATCCCGCTGCCCGACGGCAATGCGCTGCTCATCATGCTCGACATCACCGCGAGCCGGAAGATGGAAGGCGCGCTGCGCGAGCGCAACGAGGCGCTCGAAGCCGCCGACAAGGCCAAGACCGCCTTCCTGTCGCGGATGAGTTATGAACTCCGCACGCCGCTGACCTCGATCGGCGGCTTCGGAGAGATGCTGCAGGCGGGCTATGCCGGCAAGCTCGGCGATCAGCAGCGCGTCTATATCGATGCGATCATGGATTCGGTGGCGGTGCTCTCCCGCCAGATCGACAATGTTCTCGATCTTGCACAGGGCGAGGCGGGGACGCTCGCGGTCGAGCGCGCGCCGGTCGATATTCGCACGCTGCTCGAAGGCGCGCTCGCCGACGCCAAGTCCCTTGCCGACAGCGAGAAGGTCGAGCTGGTCGGCAATATCTCGGCGAACCTCGGCAGCATCGACGGCGACGCGCCGCGGCTGTCGCGCCTCGTCGCGGGGCTGCTCGATAATGCAGTGCGCTTCACCGCACCGACGCGCAAATCGGGCGCGCGCGTATTGCTCCATGCCGATGGCGATGCGCGCGGCGTCGATATCATCGTGTCGGATAACGGGCCGGGCATGCCCGAGGCGGCCGCAGCGGTCGCCAAGGGACAGCAGGCGGGGACCGCGACGGGCGGCATCGGCCTCGCGCTCGCGCGCCAGCTTGTCGCGGCGCATGGCGGGACCATGGAAGTCGTGAGCGAGCAAGGCCAGGGCACGCTCGTTCGGATCAGCCTGCCGCGGGGGGCATGAGGGTGATGAAGGCTTCGCGCAGAGTCGCAGAGAAGAGAGAAGGATTCACGCGAAGACGCGAAGACGCGAAGACTTTGTGGCCGCAAAGCGGCCTTCTTCTCGCTCCATCGCGTCCGTGCGAACCGTTCGAAATAATAAGGACCCTGTCGCCCCGAATTCCCTTCTTCGCGCCTTCGCGTCTTCGCGTGAACCAAAAATTTCTGTGGCCGCTGCGCCTCGCCAAGCCTGTTTGTCAGCGTCATGCAATCCCGTCATTCTTATAATCTTGAAGAAGCCGAGTGCATCGGCGCCGCGATCGGGACGGCGCTGATCGCGGGCGACGTCGTGTTGCTGTCGGGCGGGCTTGGCGCGGGCAAGACGACGCTGGCGCGCGCGATGCTGCAGGCGCGCGGGCTCGCGGGCGAGGCGCCCAGCCCGACCTTTGCAATCGTTCAGCCCTATGCGCCCCCCGAGGTCGATCTGCCCATCGCGCATGTCGATCTCTATCGCATCGAAGCTAGTAATGAACTGATCGAGCTGGGTCTCGACGATTATCTCTATGACGGCGCATTGCTCATCGAATGGCCCGAACGGCTCGGCGGCGAAGGCTGGCCGGACGCGCTGCTGCTCACGATTTCGGGTGAGGGCGACGCGCGCGTCTTGACAGCGACAGTGCCGCCCGCTTGGGGAGCACGATGGCCGCTCCGATGATTCCGCCCCCCCATGCGCCCGCCTTTCTCGCCGCGCATGGCTGGGGCGACGCCCAGATTTTGCCGCTTGCGGGGGATGCGTCCTTCCGCCGCTATTTCCGGATCGTCGACGGCGACCGGCAGGCGGTGTTGATGGACGCGCCGCCGCCGCACGAGGACCCGCGGCCGTTCATCGCGGTCGCCGAATTCCTCTGCGAACAGGGGCTGACCGCGCCGACAATCCTCGCGCGCGATCTGGAGCAGGGCCTGCTGCTGATCGACGATTTCGGCGATGTGCGGCTGCGCGAAACGGTCGATGAGGCGCCGCACACCGAAGCCGGTTATTATGCGGGGGTCACCGACCTGCTCGTCCACCTCCACGCGCGGCCGCCGATGGACGGGCTGCCGGTGCACGGGCTCGATCAATGGCTCGACGAGGTGATGCTGTTCAGCGACTGGTATTGTCCGGCGTTCGACATCGAGGTCGACCGCGATGCGTTTCGCGCCGCGTGGGCCGAGGTGCTGACGCCGGTCGAGCATGACGGCCTGCCGCGCGTCACAGTGCTGCGCGACTATCACGCCGAAAATATCATGCTGGTGCCCGGCAAGGACGGCATCGCCCATTATGGCCTGCTCGATTTCCAGGACGCGCTCGTCGGTCATCCCGCCTACGACCTCGCCTCGGTGCTCGAAGATGCGCGGCGCGACGTCAGCCCGCCGGTCGAGGCGGCGATGCTTGCGCGCTATCAGGCGGAGACCGGGCGCGACATCGAGAACGCCTATTGGGCGCTCGCGGCGCAGCGCAACACGCGCATCCTCGGCGTCTTCGTCCGCCTGTGGAAGCGCGACAACAAGCCGCATTACAAGAGCTTCCAGCCGCGCATGTGGGGCCTGCTCGAGCGCGACCTCGCGCATCCGGCGCTTGTCCCCGTTCGGCAATGGTTCGACGCCAATGTCCCCGCTTCGAAACGGGCGGAGATTTGGTTGTGAGCGTGAAGATCGAAAGCGCGATGGTGATGGCGGCGGGGATCGGCAAGCGCATGCGCCCGCTGACCGCGACGCGGCCCAAGCCGCTGGTGCGCGTCGCGGGCAAGGCGCTGATCGACCACAGCCTCGACCGCATCGAAGCGGCGGGCGTCGAGCACGTCGTCGTCAACGTTCATTATCTTGCCGATGCATTGGAAGCGCATCTGGCGGCGCAGAAGCGCAGCTTCAGCATCGCGATTTCGGACGAGCGCGACCTGCTGCTCGAAACCGGTGGCGGGATGGTCAAGGCGCTGCCGCAGCTTCGCGGCGATCCGATCCTGATCGTCAACAGCGACAACATCTGGACCGACGGGCCGCAGGACAGCATCCGGCATCTGGCGCGCCACTGGGACGGTGAGCGGATGGACGCGCTGCTGCTGCTGATCCGGCAGGCGAGCGCGACGGGGCACGGCGGACGCGGCGATTTCCATATGGATGGCGACGGCAAGCTGTCGCGCCGCAAGCCGGGGCGGATCGCGCCCTTCGTCTACACCGGCATCCAGCTCATCTCGCCGCGGCTGCTCGACGATGCGCCCGAGGGGGCATTTTCGACCAACATATTGTGGGATCGCGCGATCGCGGCGGGGCGGCTCTATGGCCTGTCGCACATGGGGCAGTGGTTCGACGTTGGCACCCCGGCGAGCATCGCGCCGACCGAAGCCGCGCTGACGGATGGCTGACGCGAAGCCCACCGTCTTTTCCATTCCCGTCCAGCGGGCCTTCGCCGATGCGCTCGCCGCCGGATTGATCGCCCGCTACGCCGACGGTGCGCTGGGGCTCGCACAGGGCTTGATCATACTGCCGAGCAACCGTGCGCGGAGCGCGGTGCAGGCGGCGTTTGTGCGCGCGGGCGGCACGGGCCTGCTGATGCCGCGGCTCGCGGTGATCGGCGATGCCGACCTCGACGAAAGCGTTGCGCTCGCGCTCGACCCGATCGACGAAAGCGACGCCATTCCGCCCGCGATCGACGCGCTGAAGCGGCGGCTGATGCTCGCGGGATTGATCGAGAAGCATAATCCGGCGGGCGAGGAGCCGATCACCGGCGCCGCGGCGTTCCAGCTCGCCGAGGGGCTGGGGCGCGTGATCGACCAGCTCCATTATGAAGAGATCGCGCCCGCGCGGCTCGCCGATATCGAAAGCGCGCTCGGCGACCTTGCCGGGCATTGGCAGGCGTCGTGGCGAAGGCTGTCGCTGCTCGTCGACCAGTGGCCGAAGATGCTCGCCGCGACGGGGCATATCGACCGCGCCGACCGCCGCAATCACCTGCTCGGCCGGGTGACCAAGGGATGGCGCGTCGCGCCGCCCGCGCGCTTCGTGGTCGCGGCCGGTGTCACGACGGCGGCGCCCGCGATCGCGCGGCTGCTGCGCACCGTCGCCGATCTGGCCGAGGGCATGGTTGTGCTGCCGGGGCTCGACCTCGGCATGGCGGGCGAGGAATGGGACGCGTTGGGGCCGGTGAAAGCCGATCCCGACAAGCCCGGCGCCGAACAATTTGGGGAGCGCCCGCTCGAGACGCACCCGCAATATCATCTGAAGCTGCTGCTCGGCCGCATGGGTGTGTCGCGGGGCGAGGTACAGGCGTGGGCCGCGACGTCGCCCTTCGACGGCCCCGATGCGCGCGCGCCCTTCGCCTCGCTGCTCTTCGCGCCCGCCGCCTATACCGCGCGCTGGCAGCGGGCGGGCGATCTCAGCCCCGGCATTGCTGGAGTCACCGCGGCGGTGTTCGCCGACGACGGGCAGGAGGCGCAGGGGATCGCGCTGATGATGCGCCACGCGCTCGAAACACCCACGCGCACCGCCGCGCTGGTGACCCCCGACCGCGCGCTTGCCACCAGGGTCGCGGCGGCGCTCGCGCGCTGGGACATTTCGGTCGACGACAGCGCGGGACAGCCGCTCGGCCAGACGCCGCCCGGCGCGCTGCTGCTCGCGCTCGCCGAATTCGCCGCGTCGTTCGATCCGGTGCGGCTGGTGGCGCTGCTCGGGCATCCGCTCGTGCGCGCCGGCGCTTCGCGGCTCGCCTGGCTCGATCAGGTGCGGCGGCTCGACCTCGTGCTGCGCGGCCCGGGGCTGGTGCCGGGCTGGGACGGGGTGACCGCGCGGATCGCCGAACGCGCCGCCGATTCGAAATCGCGCGGCCAGGCCGAAGCAGAGGCGATCGGCGACTGGTGGGGCGATGTCGCCGCCGGGCTGGGCGCGGCGCTTGCGCCGTTCGCGGCAGGCGTTCCGGCGCCGCCGTCGGCCCTGCTCGGCGCGTTGCAAGCGGCGCTCGGCTGGCTGACCGGCGAAGGGGCGTGGACCGGCCATGCCGGGCGCGCACTGTCCGAAATCTTCGACCGCTGGGCGCTCGCGAAGGGCGATGGCCCGGCGCTCGTCGCGCCTGCCGACTTTCCGGCGATGCTGGCCGACCTCTTGTCGGGCGAGAGCGTGCGGCCGCCCTATGGCGGACACCCGCGCCTGTTCATCTGGGGCCTGCTCGAAGCGCGGCTGCAGCGCGCCGATGTGATGATCCTCGGCGGGCTCGACGAGGGCCGCTGGCCGCAGCAGCAAAGCCCCGACCCGTGGCTCGCGCCGGGCATCCGCCGGATGCTGGGCCTCGCGGCGCCCGAGCGCCAGCAGGGCGCGGCGGCGCATGACTTCGCGGGCGCCTTCGCGGCGCGCGAGGTGGTGGTGACGCGCGCGCAGCGCAGCGGCGGCGACCCGGCGACCCCGTCGCGTTTCTGGCTGCGGCTCGCGGCGCTCGCGGGCGAATTGCCCGAGGCGCGGCTGGGCGGGCAGTCGGTGGTGGCGCTTGCGGCCATGCTCGACGTGCCGCCGGGCGTCAGCGCGCCCGCCGAAAAGCCGTGCCCCGCCCCGCCCCTTGCGGCACGCCCCGACCAGATCAGCGTGACCGGGGTCGACCAGCTCGCGCGCGACCCCTTTGCCTTTTATGCGGCAAAGATATTGCGGCTGAGCGAACTCGATCCGCTGAGCAGCGGCCCCGACGCCAAATGGTTCGGCATTCGCGTCCATAAATTCCTGCAGGACTGGCAGACGGCCGGGCTGACCGAAGCCGCGTTCGATATCGAACTGGCGGCGCTGCGGGCCGACCCGGCGCTCGATTCGCTGGCCCGCGCTTTCTGGTTGCCGCGGATCGAGCCGTCGCTGCGCTGGGCGGCGGAGCGCGTATGGGCGTCGCGCGACGAACGCTGGCCGGTCGCCAACGAGGTGCGCGGCGAACGGATCGTCGATGGCATCCGGCTTTTCGGAACCGCCGACCGCGTCGACCAGACCGCCGACGGCACGCTAGCGATTGTCGATTACAAGACGGGTGCGGCGCCGTCGGGCAAATCGACGGGCGAAGGGCTCAACAGCCAGCTTGGCCTTCTCGGCTTGCTCGCGCAGGAGGCGGGCCTTGGCGACCTCGCGCCCGAAATCGTCGACGCGTTCGAATATTGGGAGCTGAAGCGCGACCGGAAAAAGGATGTCGATGGCGCGGTCAAGGCGATCCGCGGGCAAAAGCCCAAGCCCGCGACGGCCGCCGCAGTGGTCGAGCGCGCGTGCGAAGTGCTCGCCGACCTGAGCGCGCGTTACCTGTTGGGACAGGAGCCCTTTGTTCCGGGCGATACGGGCAAGCGCTATGCCGATTTCGACCATCTGATGCGCCGCGACGAATGGTTCGGACGCGGCGACGCCGATGATCGCGCGACCGGCGAGGGCGCGGCATGATCGACCCCGACAAGCTGCTCAAAATGCTCGACATCGGGCAGCGCGCCGCGGCGCAGCCCGACGATCATGTCTGGCTGGGCGCGTCGGCGGGGACGGGCAAGACGCAGGTGCTGTCGGCGCGCGTGCTGCGCCTGATGCTGGAAGGCGTGTCGCCCGAGGCGATCCTGTGCATCACCTTTACCAAGGCGGGCGCGGCCGAAATGGCGCATCGCATCCACGAGCGGCTCGCGATGTGGGTGCGGATGGACGATGGCGACCTGCGCACCGAACTTAAGGCGCTGGGGCTGGACCTTGAATTCATCGGCTACGACCGCGGCGTCCCGGCGCTGATCGAACGCGCGCGATCTTTGTTCGCGACGGTCATCGACAGCCCCGGCGGCGCGGTTCGCGTCCAGACGATCCACAGTTTTTGCCAGACCCTGCTCGCCAGCTTCCCGCTCGAGGCGCGGATATTGCCGGGTTTCCGCGCGCTCGAAGATAGCGAGGCGCGCGCGCTGCAACGCGAGGTGCTGGGCAAGCTCCTGTCGCAGCAGGGGGGCGACGGCGATCATATGCGGAGCATCGCCGCGATGCTGTCGCGTCGGCTGGGACAGGATGCCGCCATCGCCTTCCTCGCGCGCTGCGCGAGCAGCTTCACCGCAGCGAACGCGCCGCGACTTGCCCCGCGGGCGACCGATTTGCGGACCGCGCTCGGCCTGCCGCAGGGTGACCCCGCCGACTGGCGGGCGGCGGCGATCGCCGGCGGCGCCGTCGCCGATGCCGATATCGCGGCCGTGGCGCTCAGCGGCCGCGACTGGGCGACCAAGACCGGCGATGCGCGCGCCGATATCATGGACGACTGGCACCGCGCCGATTCGCATGGACGCGCGGCGATGCTGGCCGCGGTGCGCGGCTGCTTCCTGACCGGGACGGGCGATCTGCGCGCCGACTATACCAAGGAAAAGGGCGCGATGCGCGGCTGCCTTGGCGCCGCCGAACGGATCGTTGCCGCCACCGGCGACCTTTTGGCCACCGCCACCGCAATGCAGGTCGCCGACGATCTGGCGGCGGCGTGGGACCTCGGCAGCCGCTTTGCCGAAGCCTATGCCCTCGCCAAGCGCGACAAGGGCTATGCCGATTTCGACGACCTGATCAGCATCGCCGGCCACCTGCTCGCCACCGGCGATTTCGGCGACTGGGTGCGCTTCAAGCTCGACCAGCGCACCGATCATATTTTGGTCGACGAGGCGCAGGACACCAACGCGCGGCAATGGGCGATCATTGCGTCACTCTCCGGAGAGTTTTTCGCAGGGGTCGGAGCCAAAGACGATCGCGTTCGCACGATGTTCACAGTCGGGGACCGTAAACAGGCTATTTTCGGCTTCCAAGGAACCGATCCGATGGCATTCGAGGCTGCTCGACGCAGTTTCGCTAAGCAGGCTGAGGCGGCGGGCAGGCCATTCGAGGATGTTGACCTCGACACCAATTACCGGTCGAGCCCCGCGGTGCTCGACGTCGTCGATGCGTGGATTGCGGCGGGCGCGCCCGAACGGATGGGGCTGGAAAGCGACGAGCCGCCGCACATCCCCGCCGTTTTCAACCGCGACCGCGCGGGCCGCGTCGAACTGTGGGAGCCGCTCCCGGTCGGGAAAGCGCTCGATGCCGCCGCCGACGACGAGGGCGATCGCGAGGACGGCGACGAAGACGCCGCACCGGGCGAATCCTCCGCGGCGGCGAGCGACCCCGCGAGCCTGCGCCTGTCGCGCGCGATTGCCGACGAGGTGCAGGACTGGATCGAACATGGCAAGGACGGGCGGAGCGTCGCGCCGGGCGATATATTGATCCTCGTCCGCCGCCGCCGCGACCTCGCGGCGCGGATCGTCGCGCGGCTGCAATCGCGGCACGTGCCGGTCGCGGGGGTCGATCGTTTTTCGCTGACGCAGTCGCTCGCGGTGCAGGATCTGCTCGCGGCGATGCGCTTCGCGGTCCAGCCGCTCGACGACCTCAACCTCGCCGCCCTGCTGGTCTCGCCGCTGCTCGGCTGGACGCAGGACGATCTGTTCGGCTTTGCCCATGGCCGCAAGGGCGGCGCCTTGTGGGAACAACTGCGCGCGCGCGAAGGCGACGCGCCGCCCGAAACGATGGCGGCCCTGCGTGGATTGCTCGGCATGGCCGACTTCACCACGCCCTTCCGTTTCCTCGACGCCATCCTGTCGGGGCCGCTGGGCGGGCGGCGCAAGCTGTACCGCCGGCTGGGCCGCGAAGCGCGCGATCCGATCGACGAATTGCTCGGCCAGGCGCTCGCCTTCGAACGGCGGGAGGCGCCGTCGCTGCTCGGCTTTCTCGCCCACATCGCCGCCAGCACGGCCGAGATCAAACGCCAGACCGAGGCGCGCAGCGACGTTGTGCGAGTGATGACGGTGCACGGGTCCAAGGGGCTGCAGGCGCCGATCGTCATCCTCGCCGACGCGACCGACGACCCGCGGCCGCGGCGCCTGACCTTCGACCTGTCGATGGGCGCGTGGGAGAAATTGCCGGTATTCGGCCTGGGCAAGGACGAACGCCACGGCGCGATCGCCAAGGCGCATGACGACAAGGAAGCGGCCGAGCGCGAGGAGCATTGGCGCTTGCTCTATGTCGCGATGACACGTGCCGAGGAATTGCTCGTCGTCACCGGGATCACCAAGACCGCCGACCGCACGCTGCCCGACAATAATTGGCACAGCGCGGTCGATGCGGTGATGGCCGATATGGGCGCCGATTGGCAGGACGCCGGGCCGCGCTGGGGCCGCAAACGCGTTTATGCGGTCCAGCCAAAGAAATGGGCGCGTTTGCCGAAGGACAAGGCGCGGCAAGTGGCGTCGCCGGTTGTCGTGCCGCCTTGGGCGACGAAGCCCGCCCCCGAAGAGGCGCGCCCGCCGCGGCCGCTCGCGCCGTCGGCGCTGGGCGAGGACGACGTCGCGTCGCCGCCGCAGGGGGGCGAGCGTACGGTCGCGGTCGAGCGCGGCTTGCTGCTCCATGCGCTGTTCGAGCGACTGCCGCCGGTCATGCCCGCGCGCCGCCGCGCTGCCGCATCGCACTGGCTCTCGGTGCAGGCGGCGGCGCTCGACGAGCGCGCACGCGCGATGATGGTCGACGAGGTGCTTGCGGTGATCGAGGATACGGCGCACGCCGCGCTTTTCGGCCCGGGCTCGCTGGGCGAAGTGCCGCTGTCGGCGGTCGTTGATGGCGTGGTCGTGGCGGGGATCGTCGACCGGCTGCTGGTCACCGATGAGGCTGTGACGGTGATCGACTATAAGACCGGACGGCATGTGCCGGCGCACGCTGCCGATGTCGCGCCCGCCTATCTGCGGCAGATGGCGGCCTATCGCGATGCGCTGAGAGTGATTTTTCCCTGCCGGCGCGTTGAAACGGCTTTGCTCTACACGGCCGGCCCACGGCTGATCGTGCCGGGCGATGACCTGCTCGACGCGCACAAGCCGGGCTTGCCCGCAACCAAGGCGAATTTGCCGGGCCCACCCCCTTGAGCCGGACGCGCCGACAGCTTAGCTTGGCGACAACAAAATATTTCAGGAGTTCAGACTATGAGTACCAAAGCGATCACCGACGCGAGCTTCCAGTCGGACGTGCTCGACAGCGACACCCCCGTGCTCGTCGATTTCTGGGCCGAATGGTGCGGTCCGTGCAAGATGATCGGCCCGTCGCTCGAGGAAATCTCGGACGAGCTCGCGGGCAAGGTGGTGATCGCCAAGATCAACATCGACGAAAACCCCGACGCGCCGGGCAAATATGGCGTGCGCGGCATCCCGACGATGATTCTGTTCAAAAATGGCGAGATCGCCGACACCAAGGTCGGCGCGGCGCCGAAGAGCGCGCTCAAGGGCTGGCTCGAAGGCGCGCTGTAAGCGACGCCCTTAACCCGTTCGTGTCGAGCGAAGTCGAGACACCCATCGGCCTTGCGCTATCTCGATGGGCATCTCGACTTCGCTCGATGCGAACGGGTTTTCTATATTTGCTGCCTCAGCTCCGATAATCGGCGTTGATGCTGATATAACCATGCGTCAGGTCGCATGTCCAAACGGTCGCGCGGCCTTCGCCGAGCCCCAGATCGGCGCCGACGCGGATGTCCTGGCCTTTAAGGTGCGCCGCAACCGGCTCCTCGTCATAGCCATCGACGGGCAGCCCGTCCTTCGCGACCCAAAAATCGCCAAAGCGGATCGCGAGCTTGTCGCGGTCGGCGGGTTCGCCGGCTTTGCCCACCGCCATCACGACGCGGCCCCAGTTGGCGTCCTCGCCCGCGATCGCGGTTTTGACCAGCGGCGAATTGGCGATGGCGAGCGCGACGCGCTTGGCGCTGTCGTCGCTGGTGGCGCCGGTCACCTGAATTTCGATGAATTTCGATGCGCCTTCGCCGTCGCGCACCACCTGCTGCGCAAGGTCGAGCGCGACCTCGCGGATCGCGGCGTAAAGTGCGTCGGCGCCGGGATCGTCGCGGGTGGTCAGCGGCGCATTGCCCACCTGCCCGGTCGCGAAGAGCAGCACCGTGTCGCTGGTCGAGGTGTCGCTGTCGACGGTGATGCTGTTGAAGCTGCCGCCGGTCGCCTCGCGCAGCATATCCTGCAGCAGCGCGGGCGCGACCGCAGCGTCGGTGAAGATATAGCCGAGCATCGTCGCCATGTCGGGGGCGATCATCCCAGAGCCCTTGACGATGCCGGCGACGTGGACGGTCTTGCCGCCAACAATCGCGCTGGCGCCCGAACCCTTGGCGAAGGTGTCGGTGGTGCCGATGGTGTCGGCGGCGGCTTCCCACGAACAGGGCTCGGCGGTGAGCGCGGTTTCGACCCCGGCGCGCGCCTTGTCCTTCGGCAGCGGCACCCCGATGACGCCGGTCGAGCTGACGAACACTTCGCTCGCATCGCAGCCGAGGTGCCGCGCAACCTGTTCCATGATCTGCTCGACCGCTTCGCGCCCGCGATAGCCCGTGAAGGCGTTGCTGTTGCCCGCGTTGACGATCAGCGCGCGGCCGCTGCCGCCCTTGACCTGTTCGCGGCCGAGCTCGACCTCGGACGAGCAGCAGACATTGCGCGTGAACACGCCCGCGACGGTGGTGCCGGGGGTCAGCTCGACATAAGTCAGGTCGCAGCGATCCCAATTCTTGTACTGCGCGCGCGCGACGCGGCGCGTCACCCCGGCGATGTCGGGGAGGGCGGGGAAGGCGGCGGGGGCGAGCGGTGAGCGGGCGGTCATGGGGACGCGCTTAATCGTAGTTCGCCCAAAGCAAAACCCCTCCCGTAAACGGGAGGGGCAGTGAGACTAGCGAGCTTGCTCGCTAGTCTCAGCGGGGAGGGTATGCAACGCTACAGGCCCTCCCCGATCCCTCCCGCAAGCGGGAGGGAAGAAGATCAGGCCGGAATGCCGCTGATCGACTTCACTTCCATGAAGTCCTTGAGCCCGAACACGCCGCCTTCGCGGCCGTTGCCCGATGCTTTGTAGCCGCCGAACGCCGCGCCCGGGCCAGGGCCCCACGCGTTGACCGCGACCATGCCGGCGCGCAGCTTCGGTGCCACGTCGGCCGCCTTGGCGGGGTCGCCCGAGATCACGGCCGACAGGCCATATTCGGTGTCGTTGGCAATATCGACGGCTTCGTCGAGGTCGCCATAGGCCATGATCGTCGCGACGGGTCCGAAGATTTCCTCGTTGGCGATGCGCATGTCGCGCGTGACGCCCGAAAAGACCGTCGGCTTGATGTAGTAGCCGCGGTTGACGTTCGAGGGCAGGCCGGTGCCGCCGGTCTCGAGTGTCGCGCCCTCGTCGATCGCCGACTGGATCAGGCCCTGGATCTTGTCGAACTGCGCCTTGTTGACGACGGGGCCGATATGGCCGCCTTCGGCCTGCGGGTCGCCGACCGACGTGCCGTCGAACATCGCCTTGATGAAGCCGGCGGCCTCGGCCGCGCGGTCCTTCTGGACGAGGATGCGCGTCGGCGCGATGCAGCTCTGGCCGGTGTTGACGAGCACGCCCTGCACCGTCGGCGGCAGCACCGCGGCGAAATCGGCGTCGGGCAGGACGATGTTCGGCGACTTGCCGCCGAGTTCCTGATGGACGCGCTTGACGGTGTCGGCGGCCGCCTTGGCGACGAGGATGCCCGCGCGGGTCGATCCGGTGAAGCTCACCATTTCGATGCCGGGATGCGCCGAAATCGCGTTGCCGACCGTCGGGCCGTCGCCCTGGACGAGGTTGAACACGCCTGCGGGCACGCCGGCGGCTTCGAGAATTTCGGCAAAGATCGTTGCGTTGCCCGGGCATTCTTCGGACGGCTTCAATACCATCGTATTGCCTGCGGCGAGTGCGGGCGCGACCTTGAGCGCGATCTGGTTCAGCGGCCAGTTCCAGGGCGTGATCATGCCGACAACGCCGATCGGCTCATAGGCGATGACGCCCGCGGCATATTTTTCGGTGAAGCTGAAATCTTTCAGCGCGGCGATCGTGCCAAGGAAGCCGCCGATGCCCGCGCCGACCTGCGCGGTGCCCGCGAAGCTGACCGGCGCGCCCATTTCGCTCGCCATCGATTTGGCGAGGTCGGGTGCGCGCTTCTTATATTCCTCGACGATGCGGTTCAGCAGGTCGAGGCGCTCCTCGCGCGTCGTCTGCGACCAGCTCTTCAGCGCTTCGCGCGCGGCGGCGACGGCATCGTCGACGTCGGCGGCGGTGCCGAGGACGATCGTCGAGGCGGCTTCTTCGGTCGCGGGGTTGATCACGTCGTGCGGCTTGCCGCCCTTGCTGTCGACCCATTGGCCGCCGATGTAATTCTGCTTGAGGTGCGTTTCGGTGCTCATGTCCTGTCTCCCATCGGCGGTGGTTTCCGTCTCGGATTGCTACCTAATCACTGTGGCGGATGAATCAAGCAAAGGCCAACTGCCAATTGCGGCAGGTCAGCGTTTTTCAGCAGAAAGCCGTGACATCAATATGGCAGCGCGCGTCGCCTGCCGCGCGATACTGGGGATGTCGACCGCCTCGCCCGGCGCATGGTCGCCGGTGCTGTACGGCCCGAGTCCCGCGAGCCCGTCGACGTCGGCGGCAACGAAGCTGATGTCGCCCGCGCCGCGCTTCAGCGGGTCGAGCGGCGCCATTTCGGCGAGGCCGAGGTCGCGGTTCACGCCGTTGAGCTTCGCGAGCAGCGCGCGGTTGCCGTCGGTCGGCGCCATCGACGGATAACCGCCCGGATCGAAGGCGATTTTCGCATCGGTACCGGGGGCATGCTCGGCGACGATTGTCGTCATTTTCGCCTTCACGCGCGCGATCTGTTCGGGCGACAGCGCGCGCAGGTCGCCGCGCGCGACCGCCACGGGTGCGATGATGTTGGTCTTGCCGGTCACCGTCGCGCGGATGCCGCCCGCGTCGAGATCGGCCTGCTGCCCGCCCGCGATCAGCCCGACGTTGAAGGTCAAATTGGGTTCGGGCAGCTCGGTACGGAAGCGGTGGACGATGCGCGTCAGCTCATAGATCGCGCCGTCGCCCGCCGCCGCGCTGAAGATGCCCGAGCTGTGCGCGCTCTTGCCCGTCGCGGTGACCGTCCAGCTGTCCGACGAGCGCCGCGCGACCGACCCCATGTCGGCGCCCCCCGACACTCCAGGGCCATCGCGGACGAGTCCCTCGAAATCGAGCGCGACGTCGCTGCGCTTGCCCGCGGCGACCAGGTCGGCGCGAGCCTTTTCAATGGGGCTGCCCGAATCCTCCTCGTCCCCGGTCATGTGGATTTCGATATTGGCGTCCTTCAGCGTCCCCGCGGCCTGCATCGCGCGCAGCGCCGCGACGATCACGACCATCCCGCCCTTGTCGTCACCCGCGCCGGGCCCCTCGCCCATATCGCCCTTGCGGGTGAATTTCTGGAAGGGCGAGTCGGGTTCGAACACCGTGTCGAGATGCGCGATCAGGAGCAGGCGCTTGGCATCGGGTTTGCCGCTGTGCGTCGCGATCAAATGGCCCGCGCGGCCGGTGTCGCGCATCGGCTTCCATTCGACCTTGAAGCCGAGCGGTTCGAGTTCGGCGCGCATCATCGCTCCGACCTTTTCGACGCCTTCGAGATTGAGCGAGCCGCTGTTTTGGTTGACGAGCTTTTCGAGCAAGGCGAGGCTGCGCGCCTGTTCGGTCTCGACGGTTTTCGCCATGCCGCTTTCGGCCTTCGACAGCTTCGCCTCCGCCGTCGGGATGAGCGCAAGTTGAAGGGCGACGAGAGCGGCAATCGGCAGTGATTTCATTGGGAAGCCTCCTTGGGAGGCGTCCTTGTGCCGTGCGTTTCCGCCGGCGGCAAGCGTTCTGCCGGGCAGAATTTCCGTGCCTTCAATTTCTCGGGCGCACCATGAAGATGTTGCCGGAGATGCTGACGATATAGAGATTGCCTGCGCTGTCCTCTCCGAAGGACGCGAGTTGCCGGAGCGTGTCCGCATCGGGCCTGAAGTCGTCGTTGCGGTTCGCGAAGCGCGACGACGGGAGCGTCTGTCCCTGCACGAAGTCGGCGAACGGCAGCGTCCACACATTGGCCGAGATGAAGTCACCAAAGACATATTGTCCCCGCAGCGATGCGATCGGTCCGCGATAGACATAGCCGCCGATGATGCTCCGGCCCAAGGTACCCGTCGCATATTCGGCGACCGGCGGCGTGAGACCTGCAGGGGCCGAGCCGCGGTTGACACGCGTCCCTTCCATGAAGGGCCAGCCGAAATTGAGCCCCGGCGTCGATATCGGCATCATGCTGACTTCTTCGATGCTGCTTTCGCCCACATCGCCGATCACCAAGGTCGATCCCTGGAAGGATGCCCGGAAGGGATTGCGAAGACCGCGCGCGAAGACATAGGGGTCGCCGCCGCCCGAGATATAGGGATTGCCCGGCGCCGGAATGAACCTGTTGGCATTGGCCGGATCGACGGCAAGCCGCAGGACCTTGCCCAGTCGCGAATTCGTGTCCTGCGCGGGATCGCCGCCCGTGGCACCGTCGCCTATGGCCGCATAGATGTAGCCGTCCGGACCATAGCCGATCCAGCCGCCATTGTGGTTGGCCGAATCGGCGTGCGGAACCGACAGCGCCGTTAAGTAGCTCGTCTCCGGCTGCGCCGTGCCCAGCGTATAGCGCCGGACCTGTACCGCGCCATCGGGCGCGGTGGCGACGATCATCAGGCGGTTCACATTGCCGGGGTCGACCGCGAGGCCCAGCAGCCCCCGTTCGCCGCCCGTCGAAATGTCGGTTATGTTGAGAACACGGGTGCTGCTGCCGGTGGTCGGATTGAAGCGATAGACCCCGCCGCCATTCTCCACGATATAGACGTTACTGCTGTCACCGGGAATCGGCGCCAGATAGACGGGGCGGCTGAAGCTGGTGGATCCGACAGGCGCCACGCGCACGACCGAAATTCCGTCGGCGCTGTTGGTGACGGTGATGTTGACCGTCAGCGTCGCGCTCGCGCGTCCGTCGCTGACGCGGAGCTGAACGTTGTAGACATTGTTGCGATCGGCATCGGTCGGCAGGGAGTAATCGGGCGCGGTGTTGAACCGGAGCGCACCCGCCGATGTGATCGAGAAAAGCCCCGCATCGGCGCCGCCGTCGATGCTGAATGTCAGCGCATCGCCATCGGGATCGCTCGCGGCGGCTTGATAGGCGCTGGTGGTGTTTTCAACGACGCTTGCCGTCTGTGCCGATGTGAAGCTGGGGGGTGAATTACTGGCGGGCGGCGGCGAGCCGCCGCCACCACCTCCTCCGCCTCCGCAGGAAGCAAGGAACAGGGGGGTCAGGGCGGCTAAAACGCGCATCCGCATGGGGCAACAGCCTTTCGCAAATCGAACGAACCCGGCATGCAGCCTGTCACCCATCGGCTGGGATCGCAACCTCGCTGATTTACCAACTTATATATGGGGATCGGTTCGTCTCAGGCGGGTTCCTTGACTGCTTCGAAATCGTCGAGCTTGTCGAGCGCGTCGCGGGCAATCTTCTGCAGCGCGGAACGGTTGACCATAAGTCCTTTCGACCCGTGTCCCGTCAGATCGTCGATCGTAAAGGCGACCTTGGTGCGGTCGGGGGCCATTTCGTCGAACGTGAATTTGAGCCCCGTCGTCAGCGCGCCGTCGTCGACACTGTAGATCAGATCCGCTTCGCGCGGGATTTCCATCGCGACCGCGATCTTGACCTTTTGCGCATCGGGCCGCTCGTCGGGGATCATCGTATCGAACCCCGGCTCGCCCTTTTGCACGACGAGTTCGTAGAGGCGTGTCGATCCGCCGTTGGTGACGAGCGGCAGGCCGGTGAAGGCGCCGTCGTTGCCGAACATCTTGGCGAACACCTGTTCTCGCGGCGCCGCCACGGTCCGCGTCTGGTTCACCAGTTCGGCCATCTTGCCGCAGCCGGTCGCCAGCAGCATCGCGGCGATCATTATCATCGTTCGATACATTGGATACCCCCTGGAAACCCGACTTCCTCTTAGCGCGCACGGCTTGCCAAAGCGTAATCGCGAGGGATGATGGCTGTAAAGAGTGTTTGACAGCCTGGCTGGCGCTATGTAAAGAACTCTTTACAGGAAGGGCGTTGGCTGTTGGAAAATCGGGTTCGCGAATATCGAGAGAAGGCGGCGTGGAGCCAAGGCGAATTGGCCCGCCGGCTCGGGGTATCGCGTCAGACGATCAATGCGGTCGAAACCGACAAATACGACCCCAGCCTGCCGCTTGCGCTGCGCATGGCCCGATTGTTCGGGCTCGAGGTGCGCGAGTTGTTTGTCGATCATTGGACGCCGGAGATTGAAGGATGAACAACATGACCGAGAACCAGCCCGCGACGTGGAAACGATCGGCGATGAAGATGCTTGTCGGCGCGCTTGTCGGCGGCGCCGCGATGGCGGCGGCGCTGACGGTTGCGGGATCGGACCCGCTCGACGCGATGGGGCCTTCGCGCGTCGCGCTGGGCGCCGTCGGCCTGGTCTATGCGCTGATGGCCGCGCTCGTCGGCTTCGGCCTCGCGGCACCGGGGGCCGGGGCGAAACTGCTAAACGTGGGCGATGCCGACGAACTGCGCGAGGAGCGGCGAGGCATGATGCGATCCGTCATTACGATGGCGGCGATCGGCATCGTGCTCATCTTGCTGGCGTTGGCCCGCGGCCCGGGTTTCGCTGCTGGACCTGTTCCGCCCGGCGTCGCCATGGGTTTGTTGCTGATGGCCTTCTCGGCGGCGCGATTGCATCGTGGCGCTGGCGGAACGATTTCGACGAACTCAACCACCAACTGGGGCTCGAAGGCTGCTGCTGGGCCTTTTGCCTCAGCTGGGCGCTGCTCACCCTGTGGGCGGCCGCTGATTTCCTCGGCTGGGGCGTGACGCTGACCCCGATCGACGTCGTCTCGACGCTCGCAGCGATGATGCTGCTCGGCGCGTTCGTCGCGATCGGGCGGCGCGGTATGATGACGCGCTGATACGGAAAAGGGCGCCCGGTTCCCCCGAACCGGACGCCCTCCCTTAGGCGGTCTGACCCTGTTGGATCAGGCGCTGTAGTACATGTCGAACTCGACCGGGCTCGGGGTCTGTTCGAAACGATAGACTTCGTCCCACTTCAGCTCGACATAGGCTTCGATCTGGTCCTTCGAGAAGACGTCGCCCTTCAAGAGGAAGTCGTGGTCGGCCATCAGGCTGTCGAGCGCTTCGCGAAGCGAACCGCAGACGGTCGGCACTTCGCTCAGTTCCTCGGGCGGCAGGTCGTACAGATTCTTGTCCATCGGGTCGCCCGGGTGGATCTTGTTCTGGATGCCGTCGAGGCCGGCCATCAGCAGCGCCGAATAGCAGAGATAGGGGTTGGCCATCGCGTCGGGGAAGCGGAATTCGACGCGCTTCGACTTGGCGCCCGCGCCGTACGGGATGCGGCACGAGGCCGAACGGTTGCGGCTCGAATAAGCGAGCAGCACCGGCGCTTCGAAGCCCGGGACGAGGCGCTTGTAGCTGTTCGTCGTCGGGTTGGTGAAGGCGTTAAGCGCCTTGGCATGCTTGACGACGCCGCCGATAAAATAGAGGCACATGTCCGAAAGGCCGGCATAGCCGTTGCCGGCGAAGAGCGGCTTGCCCTTTTCCCAGATCGAGATGTGCGTGTGCATGCCGCTGCCATTATCGTCCTTGATCGGCTTCGGCATGAAGGTCGCGGTCTTGCCGTAAGCATGCGCGACCTGGTGCACGACATATTTGTAGATCTGCATGCGGTCGGCGGTTTCGGTCAGCGTGCCGAAGGTGAGGCCAAGCTCGTGCTGCGCGGCAGCGACTTCATGATGATGCTTGTCGCACGGCAGGCCGAGTTCGAGCATCGTCGAGACCATTTCGGCGCGGATGTCGACGGCGCTGTCGACCGGCGCGACGGGGAAATAGCCGCCCTTGGCGCGCGGACGGTGGCCGAGGTTGCCGCCTTCATAGCTGCGGCCGGTGTTCGTCGGCAGTTCGATGTCGTCGATCTCGAAGCCCGACTTGTTGTAGCCGGTTTCGAAGCGGACGTCGTCGAACATGAAGAATTCGGCTTCGGGGCCGACATAGACGGTGTCGCCGATGCCGGTCGAGGCGACATAGGCTTCGGCGCGCTTCGCGGTGGTGCGCGGGTCGCGGGCATAGCCTTCGCCGGTCGACGGCTCGACGATGTCGCAGAAGATCACGAGCATCGGAGTCGCCGAGAAGGGATCGTCATAGACGGCGTCGAGGTCGGGCTTGAGGATCATGTCGCTCTCGTTGATCGCCTTCCAGCCTTCGATCGACGAACCGTCGAACATCAGGCCGTCTTCGAGTTCGTCCTCGCCGAGGACCGAGGCGACCATCGTCAGATGCTGCCACTTGCCCTTGGGGTCGGTGAAGCGCAGGTCGACCCACTCGATGTCGTTTTCCTTGATCCGCGCGATGATATCCTTGGGCTTCGTAGCCATCGTCTATGCTTCCTTCTTGCGAAATGATCCGGCGTGCCGGGGATTGTTGAGGGTAGGAAAAATGCGAAAGATTAAAGCGCGTCCTCGTTGCGTTCGCCGGTGCGAATGCGCAGCGCGGTTTCGACCGGAATGACGAAGATCTTGCCGTCGCCGATGCGGCCGGTCTGCGCGGCGGCGGCGATCGCCTCCACGACGCGTTCGGCCATCGAGTCTTCGACGATGACCTCCAGCTTCACCTTGGGCAGAAAGTCGACGACATATTCGGCGCCGCGATAGAGTTCGGTGTGACCCTTCTGCCGGCCGAAGCCCTTGGCCTCGGTGACGGTGATGCCGCTGACACCCACTTCGTGCAGCGCTTCCTTCACTTCGTCGAGCTTGAACGGCTTGATGATCGCCTCAATCTTCTTCACGCTTTTCGTCCCCCTTTGGGCTGGCCGCCGCCCCTTGCGCATCGAGCCGGATCAGGTGTGCCTGCCCGGTTCGCCGTCGAGTCGGTGCGGTGTCCCGCCATCTTGCACCAATCAAAAGCCGTGCCAATTGGCGAATCGCGGGGTTCTGGTAAGAAATTTGAAACGAAAACCCGCCGCTGCCCAAGGCGTGAGCAGCCGCATCACTTTACTGCCTAAAATATGAGCACAGGCGGCGAGGGCAGCCTTATTTTATTTCACGCGAAGACGCGAAGACGCGAAGAAGGTGGTGCATGAATCCTACTGTCTATTGTCGCAGCAGGCGACCCTTGAAAGCGCTTCGCGCGATTAGCCAGCAAGGTCGGCGCAATGACGCAATCTTCTTCGCGTCTTCGCGTGAAATTTCTCCTGCCCCGACCTATCGTCCCATCGGCGCCGAAGAGTCCGCCAGATTCGCCTTGGTCCAGTTCGATCGCTCGATGACATAGGCGCGAATCGCCTCGGCATCGGCGGGCGTGAGCACCTTGGCGAAGCTCACCATGCCGCGGTCCTTGAGCGCGCCGTCGATGATCACCGACTTCCACGCATCGGCGTTGGCGAGCGTAGCCGAGACGCGAAGGTCGGGGGTGAAGCCGTTGCCGATCGCGCTGTCGCCGTGACAGACGATGCAATAGCGGCCGAAATGCGCCTTGCCTGCGGCGACCTGCGCCGGGGTGCCGAACTGCGGCGGCGGGTTCCACGCGAGCGGCGCCGCGGCGGGCGGCGCGGGCAGCTTCACCGTGCCGCCGATCTTGAGCACGACGAGCCGCGGGATGTTGGGCACCTTGCGCGTCACGCCGCCCGCAACCCCGGCGACGAGCGGAAAGGCGCCGCCCTTGCTCGTCTGGAAGGCGACATATTGGACGCCGCCGACGCGGAAGGTCGACGGCGCGCTGACGATCCCCGACTGCATGTCGAGGTCGAGCAACTGCTTGCCGGTGTCGGCAGTGTAGGCGCGGAAGCGGCCCGTGCTCGTGCCCTGGAAGACGAGATTGCCCGCGGTCGTCATCGTGCCGCCGTTCCACGCCGCCGGATGGTCGACCGCCCACGCGACCTTGCCCGTGCGCGGGTCGAAGGCGACGAGGCGGCCGGTGGTCGCGGCGACCGCGGCGCGATATGCAGCCTTGTCGTCGGGCATCATCGTCGCCGTCAGCGACGAGCCGATGTTGAAACCGACGACCTTGCGTTTGTCGAGCTCGGTCATGTCGGCGAGATAGCCCTGCGGGATCTGCTGCGCGGGGATGTAGACGAGCCCAGTCGCGGGATTGTAGCTCATCGGATGCCAATTGTGCGCGCCGAGCGCGCCAGGGATCGCAATGAAGGGCTTGCCGGTCTTGTAGAAGCGCGCCTCGGGATTTTCGATCGGGCGGCCCGTGGCCATGTCGTAGCCCGTCGCCCAGTTGATCCCATCGACGAAGGGCTTGGCGTCGATCAGCTTGCCGCTCGCGCGGTCGATGGTGAAGAAGAAGCCGTTTTTCGGCGCGTGGTAGAGCACTTTGGTCGGTGTGCCGTTCACCGCCTGCTCAGCGAGGATGATCGGCTGGGTTGCGGTATAATCCCACGTCTCGCCCGGGGTTTCCTGATAATGCCATTTATACTTGCCGGTCGACGCATCGAGCGCGACGACCGAGGATAGGAACCAGTTGTCGCCCTCGCCATTCGAGCGCGTCCCATGGTTCCACGGATTGCCGTTGCCGACCCCCAGATAGACCTGGTCGAGATCCTTGTCGTAAACGATCGCGTCCCACACGGTGCCGCCGCCGCCCGAGGTCTGCCATTCGCCCTTGTCGGACCAGGTCGCGTTCGCCTTGCTAGCAAAGATGTCGTCCGATGCGGCGCCGTCCTTCGCCTTGGTCGGGTTGGGCGCGGTGTAGAAGCGCCAGCGCTCCTTGCCGGTGTCGGCGTCATAGGCGGTGACATAGCCGCGCACCCCGAACTCGGCGCCGCCGTTGCCGATCAGCACCATGTCCTTCACGACGCGCGGCGCGCCGGTGATCGTATAGGGTTTCGACGTGTCGAAGGTTTGCGTCGACCAGAGTTCCTTGCCCGTCTTCTTGTCGAGCGCGATCAGACGGCCGTCGAGCGCGCCGACGAAGAGTTTGTCGCCCCAGACGGCAACGCCGCGGTTGACGACGTCGCAGCAGGCCGAAACCGCGCGCTCGCCGGGGACCTTGGGGTCGAATTTCCATAAGGGTTTGCCCGTCGCGGCGTCCCATGCGCTGACCTTCGACCAGGCGTGGGTGACATACATCACGCCGTCGACGACGACGGGGGTCGCTTCCTGCCCGCGCGCATCGTCGAGATCGGCGGTCCACGCGATGCCGAGCTGGCCGACATTCTTGTCGTTGATGTCGGTGAGCGGGCTGAAGCGCTGCTCGTCATAGCTATAGCCGATGCCGCCCCAGTCGTCGCCATTGCCGCCGGTCTTGAGCAGGGTCTCGCTGGCCTTTTCGGCATCGTCGAGCGATCCGCCCGAGATACTGTCATTCTTCGATGCGTTGCATGAAGCCAGTGCCAATGCCGCGCAGCTCAGCAGCGCGGCCGTAAAGACCCGTTTCGCCATCCCTTGCTCTCCCGTTTCGACGCCTATTGTTGACGTTAACGTCAAGACTGCGCGCGAAGGCGCGGACGTGCAAGCGGGAAAATGGGGGTGGGGGGGCTTCCCTAACTGTTCCCCGGCGAAGGCCGGGGCCCAGAGCGTTATCACGCAGCGTTAGCTCTATTTCGCTCTGGGCCCCGGCCTTCGCCGGGGAACAGTTAGGGTATCATCTCTCGCTTACGCCCAAGGCGGCGCGTTCAGCCCCGTCGGGCTGGCGGTGAAGATCTCGCAGCCCGTCTCTGTAATCCCGATGCTGTGCTCGAACTGGGCCGAGAGCGAGCGGTCGCGGGTCACCGCGGTCCAGCCGTCGGCGAGCATCTTCACCGCATATTTGCCCGTGTTGATCATCGGCTCGATCGTGAAGAACATGCCGGGGCGCAGCTCAGGTCCGGTGCCGGGGCGGCCGGCGTGGACCACTTCAGGAGCGTCGTGGAACATCTGTCCCAGCCCATGACCGCAGAAATCGCGGACGACCGAATAGCGGTGGCGCTCGGCGTGGCTCTGGATCGCATGCGCGACGTCGCCCATGCGGTTGCCGGGCTTCGCCTGCTCGATACCGAGCATCAGGCATTCATAGGTGATTTCGACGAGGCGCTTCGCCTTGATCGGCACGTCGCCGACCAGATACATGCGGCTCGTGTCGCCGTGCCAGCCGTCGACGATGCTGGTGACGTCGATGTTGACGATATCGCCCTCGCGCACCGGCTTGTCGTCGGGGATGCCGTGGCAGACGACATGGTTGATGCTGGTGCAGCAGCTATGCGTGAAGCCGCGATAGCCCAAGGTCGCGGGGATACCGCCGCCATCGAGCATCCTGGTGCGGACGAGGTCGTCGATTTCGGCGGTGGTCACGCCGGGCTGGACGAAGGGGACGAGCGCGTCGAGGATTTCGGCCGACAGCCGACCGGCCTTGCGCATGCCGGCAAAGCCCGCCTCGTCGTGGAGTTTGATCGTGCCGTCGCGCACGGGGGTGGGGCTCGCCGCGTCGGCGGTCGTCACGGATACATAGTCGTACATGGGAAGCGATATAGGCGATGTGGCGCCGAATTGCGAGAGGGCGGTAAAGCCCCTCCCGCTTGCGGGAGGGGTTTGGGGAGGGGCTGTAGCGCCGCCAAGCCCACCTTGCTGCAGCTAGCGAGCAAGCCCGCAAGCCTCGCTGCCCCTCCCGCAAGCGGGAGGGGAGCAGGTTGTTACTCCGCCGCCTTCTTCGCCTTGTCGGCCTTCGGCTTGCCCTTGCTCGCCTTGGGCGGGGCCGAGACGATTTCGAAGGCCAGCGGATTGCCGACCTTGGCGTCGTCGCCGGTCTTCATCTTCACCTTGACCTCGCCGCCATGGACGAGCTTGCCGAACAGCAGTTCTTCGGCGAGCGGCTGCTTGATCTTTTCCTGGATCAGGCGGCCCATAGGGCGGGCGCCGTAAAGCTTGTCATAACCCTTGCCGGTCAGCCATTCGCGCGCCGCATCGTCGAGCTGGATGTGGACGTTGCGGTCGGCAAGCTGCAGTTCGAGTTCGAGGATGAACTTGTCGACGACGCGCGCGACGACTTCGGGCGGCAGATAGCCGAAGGGCACGATCGCATCGAGGCGGTTGCGGAATTCGGGGGTGAAGAGATTCTTCACCGCTTCTTCCTGCACATCCTCGCGCGTGAACTGGCCGAAGCCGATGCCCTCGCGCGCCATGTCGCTCGCGCCCGCGTTGGTCGTCATGATCAGGATGACGTTGCGGAAATCGACCGTCTTGCCGTGATGATCGGTCAGGCGGCCATGGTCCATCACCTGCAACAATATGTTGAACAGGTCGGGATGCGCCTTTTCGATCTCGTCGAGCAGCAGCACGCAATGCGGGTTCTGGTCGATCGCATCGGTGAGCAGACCGCCCTGATCATAACCGACATAGCCCGGAGGCGCACCGATCAGGCGGCTGACCGAATGGCGTTCCATATATTCGCTCATGTCGAAACGCTGGAGCGGAATGCCCATGATCGACGCGAGCTGCTTCGCGACCTCGGTCTTGCCGACGCCGGTCGGGCCGCTGAACAGATAGTTGCCGATCGGCTTTTCGGGATCGCGCAGACCCGCACGCGACAGCTTGATCGCCGACGACAGCACCTCGATCGCGGTGTTCTGACCGAACACGACGCGCTTGAGGTCGGTTTCGAGGCTGGCGAGCGTCGCCTTGTCGTCGGTCGACACCGATTTGGGCGGGATGCGCGCCATCGTCGCGATGACGGCCTCGATCTCGCGCGCGGTGATCGTCTTCTTGCGCTTCGACGGGGCGACGAGCATCTGCATCGCGCCGACCTCGTCGATCACGTCGATCGCCTTGTCGGGCAATTTGCGATCGTTGATATAGCGCGCTGACAGGTCGACCGCGGCGTTGATGGCATCCTGCGTGTAGCGCACCTGGTGATGCGCCTCGAACGCGCTGCGCAGACCCGCGAGGATTTTCTTGGTGTCCTCGAGCGTCGGTTCGACCACGTCGATCTTCTGGAACCGGCGGAGCAGCGCGCGATCCTTCTCGAAATGGTTGCGGAACTCCTTGTACGTCGTCGAGCCGATGCAGCGGATCACGCCGCCCGACAATGCGGGCTTGAGCAGGTTCGACGCGTCCATCGCGCCGCCGCTCGTCGCGCCCGCGCCGATCACGGTGTGGATTTCGTCGATGAACAGGATCGCGTGCGGCAGCCCTTCGAGTTCGGTCACGACCTGTTTCAGCCGCTCCTCGAAATCGCCGCGATAGCGCGTTCCGGCAAGCAGCGCGCCCATGTCGAGCGAATAGATGACCGCGGGCAGCAGCACCTCGGGCACGTCGCCCTCGATGATCTTGCGCGCGAGCCCCTCGGCGATCGCGGTCTTGCCGACGCCGGGATCGCCGACATAGAGCGGGTTGTTCTTCGACCGGCGGCAGAGGATCTGGATCGTCCGGTCGACTTCGGCATTGCGGCCGATCAGCGGGTCGACCTTGCCGACCTTCGCCTTTTCGTTGAGGTTGACGGTGAACTGGTCGAGCGCGGTTTCCTTCTTGTTCTTGCCCTCGGCCTTTTCCTTCGCCTCTTCCTTTTCCTCGGGCTCGGCCTGCGGCGAGGGCTTGCCGCCCTTGCCGACGCCGTGGCTGAGGTACGAAACCGCGTCGAGGCGCGTCAGGTCCTGCTGTTGCAGGAAATAGACGGCGTAGCTTTCGCGTTCGGAGAAGAGCGCGACGAGGACGTTGGCGCCCGTCACTTCATCCTTGCCCGACGACTGGACGTGCAGGATCGCGCGCTGGACGACGCGCTGGAAACCGCTCGTCGGCGACGGATCGCTGTGCCCCTCGACCTTCAAACTGTCGAGTTCGGTATCGAGATAATGGACAACCGCCGATTGCAGGTCGTCGAGCGCGACGCCGCACGCGCGCATCACTTCGGCGGCATGGTCGTCGTCGATCAGCGCGTAGAGCAGATGCTCGAGCGTCGCATATTCGTGGTGGCGCTCGGACGCTGCCTTCAGCGCATTATGTAGAGTCTTTTCGAGGCTTTCCGAAAAGGACGGCATGGTCTTCATCTCCTTGCGGGGACCAGGCCGGGGAGAGCGGCCCCCTTAGAAAGGCAACGTGGCGATGCCGCCGCCCCACCGCAAGGGAAAAGCGGATGGCTTTGTGAAATTACGATGACGGGGGTTGCGGCATGGTTAACGGGGTGTTGGGAATTTGGCGGAAGCTCCACAATCCGTTTCGTCACCCCGGACTTGATCCGGGGTCCAGAAGGCGAAGGCAGCCACTGGTCCCGGATCAAGTCCGGGATGACGATGAAAGGCAGGTCAGCAATCATTCGCTCCCGGATGTCGGGATCAACTCTCACCCGCCCGATCCACCATATCCATGAAATCGCGCGCCGTGTTGCGCTCGCCCTCATCTTTGAACGCGACGTCGAGGCCGGGCGCGACGCCGAGCATGTACATCAGCGCCCACAGCGCGAAGCGGCGGCCGGGGTTGGTTTCGAGGCCGAAGTCGACGCGCATGCGTTCGGTGCCCGCCGCGTGCGCCTCGGGGTGGATCGCCGCGAGGTCGGCGGTGCCGAAATAGCGGCGGAGCTGGTCGTCGAAATCCATCGCTGCGTCTTTGGCCCGTTTTGCTCGATTGGCAAGCCACCCCTCTGTTCGCACCCCAACCCCGTTCGTGCTGAGCTTGTCGAAGCACCGTACTGCTTCTTGCGGCGCCAAAGGAAAGAACGGCCCTTCGACAAGCTCAGGGCGAACGGTTTGGATTGGTTGCACGCTGGTCTACCAAAATCGGGCGATCCGAAGGCCCGCCCGGTTGTCTTTGCCCAAGCGCCCCGATAGGGCGGCGTCCGTGAAGACCAGCATCGAGATCGGAACCGACAGTAGCGGACAAAGCGTGCGCGTCGACATGCAGGAACTGCTGGCGACGCGGCTGCTCGTCCAAGGCAATTCGGGGTCGGGCAAGTCGCATCTCCTCCGCCGTATCCTGGAAGAAAGCGCCGAGCTGGTGCAGCAGATCGTGATCGATCCCGAGGGCGATTTCGTGACGCTCGCCGATGCGTACAGCCATGTCGTCATCAACGGCGGCGACTATAACGAGCGCGAGATCGCCGCGATGGGCGCGCGCATCCGCGAGCATCGTGCGTCGATCGTGCTCAGCCTCGAATCGCTGGACATCGAGGCACAGATGACCTGCGCCGCGGCGTTCCTCAACGCGCTGTTCGATGCGCCGCGCGAGCATTGGTTTCCCGCGCTGGTGGTGGTCGACGAGGCGCAGATGTTCGCGCCGAGCGTTGCGGGCGACGTCGCCGACAATGTCCGCCGCGCGAGCTTGTCGGCGATGACGAATCTGATGTGCCGCGGGCGCAAGCGTGGCCTTGCCGGCGCGATCGCGACGCAGCGGCTGGCCAAGCTCGCCAAGAATGTCGCCGCCGAGGCGAGCAATTTCCTGATGGGGCGCACCTTCCTCGACATCGACATGGCGCGCGCCGCCGACCTGCTCGGGATGGAGCGGCGGCAGGCCGAGGCGATCCGCGACCTCGAGCGCGGGCATTTCCTCGGGCTCGGCCCCGCGATCTCGCGGCGGCCGCTGTCGGTGCGCATCGGCGCGACACACACCGCGACGCGGATGGGGACGCACAGCCTGATGCCGCTGCCGTCGGCGGGCGGCGAGGATATGCGCTCGATGCTGTTCACGGAGATGGAGGCGCCGGCCCAGCCGCGCGTCTTTGCACCCGAGCCCGAACCCGTCGCCGCGAGTGAACTGTTGGAGCGGATCGCCGCGAGCGAGGGGCTCCACGAAGATCATGATGCGCCGCCGGTATTCGACATCGTCGAGGCGGCCGAGGAAGCGGGCCACAGCGACGCGGTGGTGATTGCGATGCTCGAAGAGATGCTGTCGGACCCCGACAGCGCCTTCCAGCCCGAAGCCTATCTCTATCAGGATTTTTCGGTGCGCTGCCGGATGCAGAAGCTCAAGAAGGTGCCGCTCGACCTCGCCGCCTTCCGCCGCCGCTTCGCGCTCGCCAAAGGCGGCGTGTTCGACCCGTCCGAGCCGCGCTGGCGCGAGGCGCTGTCGGTCGCCGACCGGTTGCCGCACGACATGTTCGCGCCCTTCCTGCAAATCGCGCGCGCCGCGATGGAGGGCGAGCCCTGCCCCGACGACGACATCCTCGGCCGCGCCTATGGCAGCCGTTCGCCGGGGCGCATCCGCCGCCTTGTCGAATATATGGAAAAGCAGGGCGTGATCGTCGTGCGCGCCGATTTCGGCGGGCGGCGTTCGATTGGCATCCCCGAGTTGGGGCTGAGCACCGAGGCAGAGTAGAAGGGTCTTTTCCCTCCGTCATTCCCGCGAAGGCGGGAATCCCGCTTTTCTCTTACGTCTTTTTGCGCCTTCGCGCCTTTGCGCGAAACCGGAATAATCTCACGCAAAGACGCAAAGGCACGAAGAAGAAAGCGGGATTCCCGCCTTCGCGGGAATGACGGAATATTGGAACCTAACCCTTTTTGAACAGCGCCTCGGCGGCCGCTTTCTGGCTGGTCGCGGCGCTGCGGTGCGCCTTGACGCGCTCGATCTCGGCTTCGAGGATTTCGATACGTTCGCCCAGTTCGTCGACCGACAGCGGGTCGAGCGGCTGTTTGATCAGCGCCGTGAGAACATCGTCGCGGCGGCGGGGAAGGTCGTCATCGTCCATGGCGCATCCTCCTGGTCCCTAAGGTTAAAAGGCGCGCGACTGTTGACCCGTGTCGCGGCTCTGTCAATAAGGCGAGGCAGGGGGTAGGGGATCAGTACGGACCCTTAGGGGACCAGTGGGGGAATTAGCAGCGTGACCAGCGTGCCAGTAGAGATGACCGCCATCGCCATCAGCGCGCCGGGCGGGCCCGAAGTGCTACAACCGACAACGCGCCCGGTGCCGCAGCCCGGACCGGGCGAGGCGCTGATCCGCGTCGCCGCCGCGGGGGTGAACCGTCCCGACGTGCTCCAGCGCATGGGATTTTATCCGCCGCCGCCGGGCGCGTCGGACCTGCCGGGGCTCGAAATCGCGGGGACGATCGTTGCGGTCGGGCCGGGCGGCGATCCCGAGCTTTTGGGGCAGACGGTGTGCGCGCTCGTCGCGGGCGGCGGCTATGCCGAATATTGCACCGCGCCCGCCGGAAGCTGCCTGCCCGTGCCGAAGGGCTTTTCGATGGAAGAGGCGGCGGCGCTGCCCGAGACCGTCTTCACCGTGTGGCATAACCTCTTTGAGCGCGGCTATGTGCGCGACGGCGAAACCGTGCTCGTCCACGGCGGCACCAGCGGTATCGGCACCACCGCGATCGGACTTTGCAAATTGTTCGACATCAAGATCATCGTGACGTGCGGCAGCGCCGACAAATGCGCCGCCGCGACCGCGCTCGGCGCCGACCTCGCGGTCGATTATTCGGCCGAGGATTATGTCGAGGCGGTGAAGGGCTTCACCGGCGGCAAGGGCGTCAACGTCGTGCTCGACATGGTCGGCGGCGACTATCTGCCGCGCAACCTCGCCTGCCTCGCCGAGGACGGGCGGCACGTCACCATCGCGTTCCAGCGCGGCGCGAAGGTCGAATTCGACATCGCCGATGTGATGCGCCGCCGCCTGACGCTGACCGGCTCGACGCTGCGCGCGCGGAGCGCCGACTTCAAGGCGCTGCTCGCCGACGAGATTCACCGCACGCTCTGGCCGCTACTGGCCGAAGGCGGATGGAAACCGGCGATGGATCAGGTCTTCCCGCTCGCCGACGCCGCTGCCGCGCACGCGCGGATGCAGGCGGGCGAACATGTCGGAAAGATCGTGCTCGGCGTGGGATGAGCCGAGGGAACATTCGATAAGGATCGGCGGTTAGGTCGTCGGGGGCAAATCAAAAGAGGATGATCTCTCCTGATGAAGATGCGTAGTTTGCTCGTTCCCGCCACCGCTCTCTCCTTTGCCCTTGCGGCCTGTTCCGGGCCGGCCGAAACCGACAAAACGCCGACCGCTTCTTATGACGGCGACGTCGTGCCCGAGGGCAGGGCGGCCGAACCGGCCGTGCCCGCGATCAAGCCGACCGACATCCCGACGCGCGGCGGCGATGGATCGCCGATCGAACTGGCGGCGCTCACCGAAGCCGATGTCGGCGGCGCCAAGCTGAAGGGCGAACTCGCGTGCAGCTTCGCCGCCGACGCGGCCGCACAGCCGATCCTGCTCGCGCAGGGCGATGTCGCGTCGACCGAGCCGTCGCGCGGCATCGTCAAGGTCGGCGATACGATCGAAGCGGCGTCGGCCAATGGCGGCTTCGACGCGATGGCGAAGGGCACCAAATTCTTTGCCAAAGGGCTTGAGCTTCGCGTCGCGCTCGTCGGCCCGGCAGCGGGCGGCGGCGAATCGCCGCCGCGTCCCGCGACGCTGACCGCCGACCGCGCCGACGGCGCGCAGCGTGTCTTCGCGGGGCTGTGGCGCTGCGGTCCGTAACGCCCGCTTGCGGGCATCGCGCGCGCGCCGCATAGAGGCGTCGCCGCGGTGTCGGGGTGCAGCGGCGATTCATCGATAGGGGGCTGCAATGGGCGACAGGCCGATCCTTCACGAATATGCCGCGAGCGGCAATTGCTACAAAATCCGGCTGACCGCGGCGCTGCTCGATTGCCCGATCGAACGGCGCGAATATGACATTATGAAGGGCGAGACGCGCACGCCCGACTTTCTCGCGAACGTCAATGCCAATGGCCGCATCCCGGTTCTGCAGGTCGGCGACAAATTCTTGCCAGAAAGCAATGCCGCCTGTTTCTGGCTCGCCGACGGGACGCACCTCGTCCCCTATGACCGCTTCGAGCGCGCCGACATGCTGCACTGGATGTTCTTCGAACAATATAATCACGAACCCAATGTCGCGACCTTGCGCTTTTGGATGAAGTGGATCGGCGAGGCGAATTTCACCGAGTTCCAGCGCGCGCAGGTCCCGGCGAAGCAGGCGGCAGGCGCTGCGGCGCTGCAGCTGATGGACGACCATCTGGCGGCGCGCGACTGGTTCGCGGGGCAGGACCTCTCGCTCGCCGACATCGCGCTCTATGCCTATACGCATGTCGCCGAGGATGGCGGGTTCTTCGCGCTGTCCGACTATCCGGCGGTGCAGCGCTGGCTGGTGCGGGTCGAGGCCGAGCCCGGCTATATAGGGATGGGATAGCGGTCAGACCGGCAAACGTTCGTCCAGATCGGCAACCAACCGGTCCACCAGCGCGTCGACGCTGCGTTCCGCGGCGGCGGCGATCGATCGGGCGAGGCGTTCGTCGGCGAACTCGTCAAATTCGACCGCGACCGAATCCGTATCGCGAAGCCCGATATAGGCGAGCGGCGCTTTCAGGCTGGCCTCGACGAAATTGACGTCGGCCTGGCGCCCGCCCGGATCATAACCATAATCGCCGCGCGCGCCGAGGATGACCAGCCGCTTGCCGGGGGGCAGCATCGGCCAATAGGGCTCGCCCGCTCGCGCGCGGTCGAAACCGAAAGTGACGCCGGCGCGAACGATGTTGTCGAGCCACGCCTTCAGCGGTGCCGGCATGCCGAAATTATACATGGGCGCCCCGATGACAACGAGGTCCGCCGCCATGAGTTCGGCGACCAGCCGGTCGCTTTCGGCCAGCCGGGCACGCTGTTCGTCGCTGCGCCGGCCGGGCGCGGAGAAAGCGGCGGCGATCCATTCGGCGTCGACATGCGACGGCGGAGCGAGGCCGACGTCGCGATAGATGATCTCATCCTGCGGCCGCGCGCTCGACCAGCGCCGCACGAGCCGTTCGCCCAGCCGCCGGCTGTGCGAGCCATGCCGGTCCCGGCCCGAAACGCCCGGACGGGCGTTGGAATCGATGTGAAGGATGCGAAGGGGCGACGGTGCAGGGGCGTGCATGGCGGCGGTCGCGGGCCATGGGGTTATGATCGGCAGCCTGATCCTCGCCCGGCCGGAGATCGATGCGGGCTGCTGGTCCATCCCTTCGGCCGGTCATCGAAGGGGAGAGCTACTTTATGCTTGCGACCCCCGCGAACATGGCCTGTGCCGACGTGCGCGCGGTTTGCGCGTGGCTCGTCGAATCTGTCGCGGGGTTCGCCGCCGACGACCACCCCTTGCCCGCAGCCTAAAACAGGTCTACATCAGCCGCCGAACGGCCGCCTCGCAAGGGGCGGCCCTTATTATTTCCGCTTGGAGAGTTTCCGTCATGGCCAACGCCGATGCCACCCCGCTGATGCCGCATGCGACCGCCGCCTGGCTGGTCGACAACACCGGCCTCACCTTCATCCAGATCGCCGAATATTGCGGCATCCACATCCTCGAAGTGCAGGCGATCGCCGACGAGACCGCCGCGACCAAATATACCGGCCGCGACCCGGTTCGCGCACACGAGCTGTCGATGGAAGAAATCGAAAAGGGCCAGAAGGACCCCAATTACAAGCTCAAGATGAGCAAGCAGGCGCAGGACACGATCCGCCGCACCCGCGGCCCGCGCTATACCCCGGTCAGCAAGCGCCAGGACAAGCCCGACGGCATCGCGTGGATCCTGAAGAACCATCCCGAAGTATCGGACGGCGCGATCGGCAAGCTGATCGGCACGACGCGCAACACGATCGGCGCGATCCGCGACCGCAGCCACTGGAACAGCGCGAACATCGTGCCCAAGGATCCGGTGACGCTCGGCCTCTGCTCGCAGCGCGAACTCGACGCGCTCGTCGCCAAGGCGGCGAAGAAGGCCGGCATCAAGGCGCCCGAAGACAGCCGCTTCGAGGGCGACCGCGAAGCGCTGCTCGAAGAGCTGCGTGCCGAACGCACCGCCGCGAACGAAGCGCGCGCCGCCGAAGAGGCCGAAGCCAACGGCGAAGCCTGATCGGGTGCGCAGCAGAGCGCCAATAAATAGGGACAGTCCCTATTTAACCGCGACGGGTGGTGCGCTGTCCGCGACCCAGTGCTCGTTAAATAGGGACTGTCCCTATTTATTGGCTGGCGCCGTTTGATGGCCGGCGGCGGGGATGAGGACAATATCCCGGCGGCCAGCGGCTCGCCGGATGCTTCGCTGACCCAGGACGACAGCTTTACCGCGACGAGCCACGCGGGCCTCACCTATCCGTGGGGCGACGCCGCGCCCGGACCGGGCGAGACGATCCGCATCGCGAACGGCATCAGCTGGGCGCGTATCCCGATGCCGGGGTCGCTTGGCCATATCAACAGCTGGCTGCTTGACGACGGCGCCAATGGTGAAGGGGGGGGTGTGGCCGTCGTCGATACCGGCATCTGCCTGACGATGTGCTCCGACGCGTGGAAAGCGCTCTATGCCGGCGCGCTGAAGGGCAAGCGCATCACGCGCGTCATCGGCACGCACCTTCATCCGGATCATATCGGTCTCGCGGGCTGGATCGCGAAGAAGCAGGACGTGAAACTGTGGATGACGCGCGGCGAGATGCTGACCGCACGCGCGATCGTCGCCGATTCGTCCGACACCGCCCCCGACGAGGTGATCGTGCAATCGCGCGCTGCGGGCTGGGACGAGGCGGCGATCGAGGCGCAGCGGTCGCGCGGCTGGAACATGTTCCAGCGCATGATCTTCACGCTGCCGCGCTCCTATGTGCGGATCAAGGATGGCGACCGGCTCGACATGGGCGGACACCAGTGGCGCATCGTCACCGGGTCGGGGCACAGCCCCGAACATGCCTGCCTGTGGAACGAGCGTGAGGGCGTGCTGGTGTCGGGCGACCAGGTGTTGCCGCGGATCAGCTCGAACGTCTCGGTCAACATCACCGAACCCGACGCCGATCCGCTTGGCGAATGGCTCGCGTCGATCGACAAGCTGCTTGCCACCGTGCCCGCCGACGTCGTCACCTGCCCCGCGCATGGCGAGCCGTTCAAGGGGCTGCACGTCCGCCTGATGGCGCTGCGCGACGAGCATCGGATGCGGCTCTACAATCTGGCCGAAGCCGCGGCGAAGGCACCGATGCGCGCGGTCGACAGTTTTCCGCTGCTCTTCAACCGCCCGATCGGCGAGCATAATCAGGGGCTCGCGACCGGCGAAGCGCTCGCGCATTTGAAGCGGCTTGAGGTCGAGGGCCGCGTGAAACGCGAGGATCGCGACGGGGTGTGGTGGTATCACGGGGTAGCCTGATGCGCGGGTTCGGGGTTTTGTTGGGCGTCGCGATTGTCGTGGCGCCGGTTCCCGCTTCGGCGACCGAACCGCCGGCCACCGATCAGGCCAATGACGAAATCGTCGTCACCGCGCGCCGGTCGGGCGCGCCGATGTGGACGATCCAGACGCGGACCGGCGTCGTCATCCTCGTCGGCGAAATCGCGGCGGTCCCGAAGGCAACACCGTGGCGCCCCGAGCGGCTGGAGGGCGCGACCGACCGGGCGCAGCGCGTCATCCTCGGCACCAAGGCGAAGGTGTCGCCGGGCGACATCTTGCGCCTGATCTTCAAGGGCGGCGGGCTCACCAAATTGCCGAAGGGGCGCGTCGCCGCCGATTATCTCGATGCGCGCCAGATGCAGCGACTCCATGCGCTCGAAGCGCGCTTCGATCAGGATTATGCGCGCGGGAACTTCCTGATGACCGCGTTCGACCTGCTGTCGAAGCGGCTCGTCTTCAACAAGGATAGCGCCGACGACGCCTCCGACGTCGTGCGCAAGGCGGCGCGGCAATCGAAAATTCCGACCCAGCCCGTCGGCGAAGTGCGCGGCGAGGATATGCTCGACAATCTCTTCGCCGCCGCGCCCGAGACGCATATCCCGTGCCTCGACGCCGCGATGGCGGCGGCCGAGGCGGGCGGCGACGTCGTCACCGAGCGCGGCCGCGCATGGACCGAATTCGACGTGCCCGCGGTGATGGCGAGCCCGCTCGAAGAAGCGCTCGGGCGCTGCTGGCCGTGGACGAACGACAGTTTCGGCCCGGCGCTGCGCCAGACCTGGGTCGATGCGATCCGTGACGCGACGACGCAGCCCGGCGTGACGCTCGCGGTTGTTCCGCTGCGCATATTGGCCGAGCGGGACGGCGTGCTCGATCAGCTCAAGTCGCAGGGCCTGCCGATCACCGGTCCCGCCTGGTAGCCACGGCTTATCGCGGTCTTTGCATGATCCAGCTGAACGCCATCGCGTTGAAGATCGTATAGAGTCCATAGAGCATCAGCGCGGTGAACCAGTTCCGCGTCGCGATCGCCATCGCGCCGACGAGCAGCAGGAATTCAAAGACATAGGTGATGTTCGGCCCGACCTTGTCGGCAAGCGGTTTGACCATCTGCTGGATCAGCGGGTCATCGCTTTCCATGAAGGCGCGGTGCATCGCGAAATTGCCGACCCCGGCACAGAAAATGGCGATGAGTGCGATATACATGGGGTCAGGATCCGCCCATTCCGCGATCGAGGTTTGAAGCGATTTTGTTCAGGGCGAGGAAGCGAGGCGCAGGCAAATGAGCATATTCCAAGGCTCGCTGACGCGGCCATGGACAAAATCGGTCAAATCCCAAAGGGACGCCGAAATGGCTTCGATCTCGCCCCCGCGCGGCCTTGCAGATGGAACCACCATATGCAGCGGCCACGCGAAAGCGATATCTTCGCCATTTCGGCGCCTCGAACGCGGAATGGGCGGATCCTGACCCCATAGGTTTGCAAATGGGGGACGCGGGGTGGAAATGCCAGCAACTTTCGGTTTATAGGGGACGCATCGTTCGCGCACCGGCCCCGCGCGGACGATCGAACGAACCCGGCTCCTGCCCGCAGAGAAGGACGTCTTCGGTGACAACTCTCCCCCGCCTGGCCGCGCTTTGCCTGCCGCTTGCTCCCCTTGTCCTGGGCGTGGCCGTTCCGTCGGCGCACGCGTCGCAGGAACCGGTCGATCCGCCGCAGCCGAACCCCGTGCTTGTCGACCCGGTGCTCGCCAACCCGGTCCCCACGGCACTGATGGAGCCCGACCCGGTGTTGCCCGACTCGGTGCGCGCGATGATCGACGCCGCCTTCGCGAGCGGCGACAACGACGATGTCGAAGCCGTGGCCAAGGTCGCCAGACGGACCAACCCGCGTAATATCGGCGAAATCGACGCGTTGCTCGCTTATTATCGCAGCGAGCATCCCGCGGAGACGCCGCCCGACCCGGTGGGCAATATGCTCGCGGCCGCGATGGCGACCGCCAAGGATGCCGAAGTCGAGGCGGTGGCAAAACTTGCGAAGGAAACCAACCCCGAGAATGCGGCGGAGATCGAGGAACGGCTCCTTGCTTATCGCGCCGAACGAAAGCGCCTGAGGGACGAGGCGGCGGCGGCCGAGCGCGCCCGGCTGGCGGCGTCGAGATTCTGGCAGAATTGGAAGGGCGAGGGGCAGATCGGCGCGTCGCAGAGCAGCGGCAACACCGATTCCGTGGGGCTCAGCGCCGGCGTCGCGCTCGCGCGCAAGGGGATCGACTGGACGCACAGGTTTCGCGCGCAGGCCGATTATCAGCGCACCAACGGCAAGACGTCGGTCGAACGCTATCTGGGCGAGCTGGAGCCGCAATATCGGATCAACGACCGGACTTTCGCCTTTGGCCTCGGCCGCTGGGAACATGACCGGATTCTCGGGTACGACACGCGCTGGAACCTGTCGGGCGGGCTCGGTTACAAGGTGGTCGATACCAAGAAGATGACGCTGAGCCTGAAAGGCGGCCCGGCGTTTCGGCAGACCGACTTCGTGAACGGCGAAGAGGACACCGAACTGACCGCGCTCGCGGGGCTCGATTTCGGCTGGCAGATATCGCCGGCGCTGCGGCTGACGCAGGTCGCATCGACGATCATCGGCGAGGCCAATGGATCGACCAGCTCGCAGACCGCGCTGAGTGCCAAGCTGACCGGCGCGCTGTCGGCGCGCATCGCCTATTCGGCGCAGATCGACACGAGCCCGCCGCCGGGGATCGAAAGCGTCGACACGCAGACGCGGTTCACCCTGGTGTACGGCTTCTAGAAATTTGATCCTCCCTGTCGCGAAGCGATGGGGAGGGGGACCGCGCATCGCAGATGCGTGGTGGAGGGGTAGCGACGCCGCGTCATAGCCCCTCCGTCAGCGCTTCGCGCCGCCACCTCCCATGCCTGCGGCACGGGGAGGATCTTCCCGCTATTTGATCGCCGCCAGCACATAGAGGAATTCGGCAAAGCCCATCGTCGCATCGACGAGCCCCGCGACCTTCGGATTGGTCGAATCGATCAGAAAATATTCGTCGGGGGCGTGCGCGCCCGAACCATGGCCGATGCCGAAATGCGCCGCGGGGATCGACACCGGCGGGGCGGTGAAGGTCGAGCCCGGCCAGCTGCCCGCCATCCGCGGGTTGAGGCTCGTCGCGACACCGAGCTTCTTGTAGGTCGCGAGCTCCGAGCGGACGAGACGGCTGTCCTCGGCGACTTCGGTCGGATCATAGCCGCCCGAGACATTGACCTCGACATCGGTGAAGCCATGTTTGTCGAGATGCGCGCGCAGCTTCTTTTCGGCCTCGGCGCGCGTCTGGTTCGGGACGAGGCGGAGGTCGAGCTTGGCGACCGCCTTGCCGGGGAGCACCGTCTTGCCGCCGGGGCCGGTATAGCCCGCGACCAGCCCTTCGATATTGACCGTCGGCTCCTGCGCGAGGCGGATCAGCGCATCGTCATAGGAGAGATTGTCGATCCAGTGGGTGACGCCGAGCGCAGCCTTCTGCTGCGCCTCGTCGCCCGCCTTCGCAGCTTCGCGGATCAGCGTCTTTTCGCGGTCGGTGAGCGGGCGGACATTTTCGAACCAGCCCTCGATTGCGGGCTTGTTGCCGTCCTCGGTGACGAGCGTCTGGAGCGCTTGCACCAGCCGCCACGCGGGCGAATCGACCATCGCCTTCAGGCTGGAGTGGACGTCGCCCTTCGGACCGCGGCCCCATTTCTCGCCGCTCGCGATCAGTTCGAGCTCGATGATCCCCTTCGACCCCAGATTGACGGTGACGTTGCCCGTTTTGCCCTGCGAGGCGAAGGGGATAAAAATGCCCTCGCACTTCTTGAGCGCGGCGAGGATGTTGGGCTTGGTCGCGATCTGGCGGAAGTGCGGCGAGCCGATCTCCTCCTCGCCCTCGCACACGAGCACGATGTTGACCGGCAGCTTGCGCCCCGCGGCGCGGATCGCGTGGAGCGCGGCGAGGAAGGTCGCCTCGGGGCCCTTCTGGTTCACCGCGCCGCGGCCCATGATCGCCTGCCCGAAACCGGGGCGCTCGACCATCTTGCCCTCGAGCGGCGGTGACGACCATTCGGCGGGGTCATACTGTTTCACGTCATACATGAAATAGATGCCGAGCGTGCGCTTCGCGCCGACGTCGATCGTCCCGAACACGCCGGGGTGGCCGTCGGTCGGCACGATCTCGACATTGGTGAAACCCGCATCCTTGGCGAGCTCGGCCATATAGGCCGCGCCCTCGGGCATGCTGCGGTTCTCGGCGGCGATCGAGGGAAGGGCGATCCAGTCGCGGATGCGCTTGATCGAGGCTTCCTTGCCGGCCTCGGCGGCCTTCCGGATATCCGTCATCGTCCCCGACTGCGCCCAGAGCGGAACGGGCTGCATGAACGCCGCGCCCGCACCCAGCATCGCGGTGCCGCGCAACATGTCGCGGCGGTTCAGTCGGTTAAGCTCACGGAAATCCATCATGCGTCCCCTGCTGCTTCGAATGCGAAGCAATGTGCCGCATCGGCGGGGAAACACAAGGCCGTGTCGGGGACTTACCGTTACGTGCGCGCTACGCCTTCTCCAGCAATCCCTCGTCCCTGATCCGCTTCTGCCACAGCATCGGCGCGTTGACGTGAACATTCTGGCCTTCGCTGTCGACCGCGACGGTCACCGGGAAGTCCCGGACCTCGAACTCGTAGATCGCCTCCATGCCAAGGTCCGCGAAGCCGACGACCTTCGACCCCTTGATCGCGCGTGCGACGAGATACGCCGCGCCGCCGACCGCCATCAGATAGGCGCTCTTGTGCTTGGCGATCGCCTGCGTCGCGGCGGGACCGCGTTCGGCCTTGCCGACGCAGGCGAGCAGGCCCTGATCGAGCATCATGTCCATGAACTTGTCCATGCGCGTCGCGGTGGTGGGGCCCGCGGGGCCGACGATTTCCTCGCCGACGGGGTCGACCGGGCCGACATAATAGATGACGCGGCCCTTGAACTCGACGGGCAGCTCTTCGCCCTTTGCCAGCATGTCAGCGATGCGCTTGTGCGCGGCGTCGCGGCCGGTGAGCATCTTGCCGCTCAAGAGGATGCGGTCGCCCTGTTTCCAACTCGCGACCACCTCGGGCGTGAGATTGTCGAGGTCGACGCGGATCGCCGCCTTGTCGGGCGCCCAGTCGATCTGCGGATAGTCGGCGAGCACGGGCGGCTCGAGGAAGGCGGGACCGCTGCCGTCGAGCGTCATGTGCGCGTGGCGGGTCGCGGCGCAGTTCGGGATCATCGCGACGGGCTTCGATGCGGCGTGCGTCGGCCAGTCGGCGATCTTGATGTCGAGCACGGTCGCGAGCCCGCCGAGACCCTGCGCGCCGATGCCGAGCGCATTGACCTTTTCATAGAGCTCGATGCGCAGTTCCTCGGTCGGATTGCTTGGGCCACGCGCGAGCAGCTCGGTCATGTCGATCGGGTCCATCAGCGATTGTTTCGCGAGCAGCATCGCCTTTTCGGCGGTGCCGCCGATGCCGATGCCGAGCATGCCGGGCGGGCACCAGCCGGCGCCCATCTGCGGCACCATTTCGAGCACCCAGTCGACGATCGAATCCGACGGGTTCATCATCTTGAACTTCGATTTATTCTCGCTGCCGCCGCCCTTTGCGGCGACGTCGATATGGACCTTCGCGCCCGGGACCATTTCGACGTTGAGCACCGAGGGCGTGTTGTCCTTGGTGTTGACGCGGCTGAATGCGGGGTCGGCGAGGATCGAGGCGCGGAGCTTGTTGTCGGGGTGGAGATAGGCTTTGCGCACGCCCTCATCGACCACCTGTTGCAGGCTGCGCGGGCTGTCGAGGCGGCAGTCCATGCCCCATTTGATGAAGATAGTGACGATGCCGGTGTCCTGGCAGATCGGGCGATGCCCCTCGGCGCACATGCGGCTGTTCGATAGGATCTGCGCCATCGCGTCCTTCGCGGCGGGCGAGACCTCGCGCTCATACGCGGCGCCCAAGGCGCGGATATAGTCCATCGGATGGAAATAGCTGATGTACTGGAGCGCGTCGGCGATCGTTTCGATGAGGTCGTCTTCGCGGATGATCACGGTGTTCATGTGCAGCCTTTCGCCCTTTTTCGGGATTCGCGGCCTCCCTAGACCTGCACGGCCGGGGTGGACAAGGGGTCAGGTGCGGCGGCGGCCGAACACCGGGCGCGCGTCGGCGGCGATTGGCACCTCGCCCACTTCGGGCGCGGCCGTGCCCAAATCGACGAGCGGGCGTTTGCGGGCGACCGCCTGCCAGCACCCCGCGGCGGCCAGCGCCAGAAGCAGCAGCCAGCCGCCCGCCGCCGATGGGATCAGCGCCCAGGCGAAGGCGGCGGGGGTGATGATCGCCATCACGGTCGGGATCGCGGCGAGGATCGCGATCGTCCCGCACAGCGCCCACCAGCGCCCGATCTGCGTCGCCGCAGCGCCGATCATGACATTGGTCGAGGCAAGCAGCAGGAACTTGGCGGCGACCGGGTAGGGCAGGCTTGCCATAGCCGGCGAATAGTCGCCGAGCGTAAAGGCGGCCTGGATGTCGAAGAGCAGGTAATTCTCCCATGCGTCGCAAAGCGCCGCGGCGACCGGCAGCGCGGCGGCGGCAAGCAGCGCGCGGAGGCGGAGCTCGTGCCAGAGTGCAATGCACCCGCTGGCGAGAAAGCCGGCGTAGAGCAGCATATAGAGATAGTCGCGCTCGTTGCCCGTCCGCATCGCGGCGAGGCGCGTGACCTGCTCGGGGTCGGTATAGAAGCCGAAGATCGCTTCGAGGTCGGCCTGTCCGCCGGCGAACTCGAACGCGAGGACGGGCGCGCCATAGCCGGGCGCGATGTCATGACCCGTCTGCGGAAAGACCTGCGTCAGGTGGAGGCCGAAGAGGAGCGTAGCGATGCCGAACGCCAGCGTCCAAGTCCATGCGCGCGTCGGCGCGGGCGGACGCGTCCGCTGCGCTTCGATCCAATGCTGGAGCCCCCCGATCGGCATCTAACCGTCCGGTGGAGCGCGCTCGCTCACCTTATTGGCACTCGGCGCATTTGCCGCGTACCTCGATCACCGGGCGCTCGGCGGCGAAGCCCGTCGCCTCGGCCGCGGCGCGGACGCCGCCCGAAATCTTGTCGTTATCGACATGCACCGCGCTGCCGCACGTGTCGCAGATCAGGAAGATGCAGTCGTGGAGGCAGCCCGGATGGCTGTTCGCGACAAAGGCGTTCGCGCTTTCGACGCGGCGGACGAGGTTGTTCGCGACGAACAGGTCGAGGATGCGATAGACGCTGTTCGGCGCGACGCGTTTGCCGCGTTTTTGCGACACGATGTCGGCGATTTCATACGCGCTCGCGGGCTTGCCGATTGCGGCGACGGCGTCGAAAATTTGCGAACGCATGTCGGTCCACGCTTCGCCCGCGCCCTCGAGCGCAGTCTGCGCCGCCTTGGCGAGCGAGGCGCCGCTGGCCTCGACGTGCGGATGATCATGCTTGCCCATTGGCGTTTCCTCGAAGCGTGGGAAATCCCGCGCTAACTATCGTTCCAATGTAGGCTGTTTAGGGGACGCCCGCAAGTTGCGGACATCTCCAATGCGGTGCGATCAGTGCCGCGCGCGGCGGTTGAGGTCGTGACCGAGGGCGACGACGGCGACGCCGATCATCGTCGCGATCACTTCGCTGCCGTCGTGCGGCCGCGACAGCGCGCCCGCCATCATGCCGAGCCCGAAGCTGCCGACCGCGAAGGGCATCATATAGCCGTGGCTGAGCACGCCCGAGACGAGCGTGATCAGCGCAAAGCCGATCGCGATGATCAGCCCGATCTCGTGGAACAGGTGATTGTCGAGAAACACCCCGCCGACCGAGGCGATCGACGCGAAGAAGATCGTCGTCGCGAGGCAGTGGACGAGGCACAGCCCCGACAGCCCCATCGCAAGCTGGTCGCCCGAAAGCGAGGTCAGCGGACGCGAATCGCGCGCAGCCCGAACCACCGCGGCCCCCCGTCTCAAGAAAGAGGCAGGGCGCGTCAGGACAGGGGCATTGCTGGCGACGTGCGTCACCTGATTCTCCGTTCAACGATTGCAGCGCATGATATGGCATAACATGACTAAGGTTACAACATCACATAAGCGAATCTTTTTGACTCGGGCCCATGGCAAGGTCAGTCCGTTTCATAAGAAAACCAAATGGGAGGGTGCGCATGAGCCTTTTGCCGGAACCGCTGACGCTGCCATGCGGCGCGATATTGCCCAACCGGATCGCCAAGGCGGCGATGACCGAGGGGATGGCGACCCCCGAAGGGCGCCCGACCGCTGAACTCGACCGGCTTTACGGCCTGTGGTCCGACGGCGGCGCGGGGCTGCTGATCGGCGGCAATCTCGTGATCGACCGCGATCATCTCGAACGGCCGGGCAACGTCGTGATCGACCGCGTGCCCGACGCCGACATGCGCGAGCGCCTCTCGCGCTGGGCGGCTGCCGCGACGCGCGGCGGCAATCATTTCTGGGCGCAGATCAGCCATAGCGGGCGGCAGACGCCGGCGGTGGTCAACCGCCATCCCAAATCGGCGTCGGACGTCAAACTCGGGCTGCCCGGCGGGCAGTTCGGCCAGCCCGAGCCGCTGACCCGCGATGAAATCACCGAGCTGGTGGGGCGCTGGGCGGTCGCGGCAAAGGCGTGCCAGGACGCGGGCTTCACCGGAGTGCAGGTCCACGCCGCGCATGGGTATCTGATGTCGCAATTTCTGAGCCCGCTTTCGAACCGGCGGGCCGACGATTATGGCGGCAGCCTCGAAAATCGCGCGCGCCTGCTGCTCGATGTGATCGCGGCGATCCGCGCCGCGACGGGGACGGCCTTCCCGATTTCGGTCAAGCTCAACAGCGCCGATTTCCAGAAGGGCGGCTTCGCCTTCGAGGATAGTTTGACCGTCGCCGGGTGGCTGGAGGCCGCAAGCGTAGACCTGATCGAGATTTCGGGCGGCACCTATGAGCAACCGAAGCTGCTCGGGATCGAGGGCATGGAGGAAAGTGCGCCGCAGAATGTCGCGCCGTCGACCCTCGCGCGCGAAGCCTATTTCGTCGATTTCGCGCTCGCGATGCAGGCGCGGGTGTCGGTGCCGCTGATGGTGACGGGCGGTTTTCGCAGCCGCGCCGCGATGGAGCAGGCGCTGGCGGGCGGCGTCGCCGACGCGATCGGGCTCGGCCGGCCGATGTGCCTGATGACCGACGCGCCGAAACGGCTGCTCGCGGGCGCCGAGATATTGCCGCGCTATGAGAACGGCCTGGGGCTCGTTCCGGGCTGGCTCGGTTTCCTCAAACGTTTCCAGATGGTCAAGGCGATCGATGGTTTCGCGGGCATCTACTGGTTCTACCAGCAGCTTTGGCTGCTCGGCCACAAGGGACGGATCGACGAAAGGCTGAGCGTCTTTTCGGCCTTCCGCACGCTCGAAGCGCGCAACAAGGCGATCATGAGGGCGCGGGATAATTGATCCTCCCCCTTGATGGGGGAGGCAGCGAGACTTGCCAGCTTGCTGGCTAGTCGCAGCGGTGGGGGTGCGGTCTCGACCTGATGCGACGGTGCAAGGACGCACCGTCACCCCCATCCAACTTCGCCTAATCGCTGCGCGATAAGGCTGCGTATCCTTCCCCCATCAAGGGGGAAGGGTTTAAGCCCCTTCTTCCGCCCTGAGCGCCTTCCGATCCAGTTTGCCGATCATCGTCTTGGGCAGGTTCAGCCGCACCTCGACCTCTTTCACCCGCTCGTGCTTGCCGAGCTGGGGATTGAGCCATGCGGCGAGCGCCTCGCCGCTCACCTGGAACCCGTCCTCCAGCGTGACGAACGCCTTGGGCGCCTCGCCGCGATAGGCGTCGGGAACGCCGAGCACGATCGCTTCCTTGACCGCGGGATGTTCGTACAGATGCGCCTCGATCACGCTCGGGTACACCTTGAACCCGCCGACCGCGATCATGTCCTTCAGCCGGTCGACGATGCGGATATAGCCGTCGGCCTCGACCACCGCGACGTCACCGGTGCGCAGCCAGCCGTCGTCGGTGAAGCTGTCCTTGTCGGCGTCGGCGCGGTTCCAATAGCCCTGCATGATCTGCGGTCCTTTCACCGCGAGCTCGCCGGGTTCGCCATCGGGGGCGTCCTTCGACGGATCCTCCTTGTCGAGCAGGCGGATGTGCGTCGCGGGGAGCGGCTGGCCGATCGTGCCCGGCTGGACGGGGCCTTCATAGGGATTGGTCGCGACGACGCCCGAGCTTTCGGTGAGGCCATAGCCTTCGACGAGCGAGGCACCCGTCGCCGCGGTGAATTTTTCGCGCAGTTCGCCGGACATCGGCGCACCGCCCGAGATGCAGATGCGCAGCGAAGAAAAGTCGGTCTTGGCGAGATCGGGATGGTCGAGCAGCGCCTGGTACATCGTGGGCACGCCCGGGAGCGCGGTCGTCTTCGTCCGCGTGATCGCCTCCAACGCCTGCTTCGCATCGAAGCGCGGCAGCATCGTGATCGAGCCGCCGTTGAGCACCGTGCGGTTGAGCACGCAGGTGTTCGCGAAGACGTGGAAGAAGGGGAGGACGCCGAGAATGCGGTCCGCGGCGGCAGGATCGGGGTCGATCGCATTCACCTGCCGCGCATTGGCGGTCAGATTCTGGTGCGTCAGCTTGGCGCCCTTTGGCGTTCCCGTCGTGCCGCCAGTGTACTGGATCAGCGCGATGTCCTTTCCGGCGTCGATCGCCACCGGCTCCGGCTTGCCGTCATTGTCGGTAAGGGTGGAAAAGCGGATGATGCGCGGGTCGGCGGGCAACGCCGCGACTTCGCTGCGCTTGAACAGCCGGTAGAGCGCCGACTTCGCCGCAGGGAGCCCGCCCGCGACCGAGCCGACGACGAGCTGCTTGAGGCTCGACCCGTCGAGCACCTTGAGGGCGGTGGGCAGCAGCGCCGCGGCGCTGATCGTGAACAGCGTCTCGGTGCCCGAATCCTCGACCTGCGCTTCGAGTTCGGCGACGGTGTAGAGCGGCGAGAAATTGACCACCGTCGCCCCGGCGGCGAGCGCGCCATAATAGGCCGCGACATAATGCGGGACGTTGGGGAGGAACAGGCCGACGCGGCTGCCCTTGCCGATCCCGCGCTGCTGCAATCCGCGGGCAACGCGCGCCGCACCGCGCGCGACTTCGGCATAGCCGAACTGGCGGCCGAGGAAATCGAGCATCGGGGCATCGCCGCGCCGCGCGACGCTGGCGGCGAGCATGTCGGGCAGCGACAGCGGCGGAAACTCCTGGTCCCAGGCCGTGGGGTGGCGATAATCGGTCGACCAGGAAAAGCGGCTGTCCATCGGGGGTTATATCCTCTTCGAATATGCGGGGTTCCTTACACTAGGGTCAGTAAGGTGATTTGCAACCGGGCTCGCTTGCGGCGCGCAGTCCGGACGGCTAGGCAGCGCATATTGTCTTCGCCAGGGGTTTTGCCATGCTGCAGCTGTCATCGCGCGTCGCCGCGCCATTCGTCGTACTCGCCTGTGCGCTCGCCGTTCCGGCCGCCGCGAAGGACAAGCTGCCGCCGGCACAGCCCGCGCAAATCCGTGAACTCTATGCCTGCCGCGACATCGCCGATCCGGCGGCGCGCCTCGCCTGTTTCGACCGCGAGGTCGGCGAATTGTCGACCGCCGATCAGGCGCGCGAGATCACCTTCACCGACCGCGACACCGCCAAGAAGGCGCGGCGCGGACTGTTCGGCTTTTCCTTCCCCAAGCTCGGCGGAATTTTCGGCGGCGACGAGGATGAGGTCAAGGAAATCGAAACGACGATCCGCTCGGCGAGCATCGATCGCTCGGGCAAATATACGCTGGTGATGGAAGATGACGCGGTGTGGGTGCAAATCGATACGACCAAACTGCCGCGCCAGCCGAAGGCGGGACAGAAGATCAAGATCAAGGTCGCGACGATGGGCAGCTATTTCGCGACCATCGAAGGCGGCCGTTCGTTCCGCATGAAGCGCGACCGCTGACCGCCGGCTAGCGACCGGCATCCATGGCACAGCGATGACGATACAGCGATGACGGGCGGCGACGCGATCCCGCTTCCGGGGCCGGGCTGTCCGCCCTTCGTGCTGCTCGACGACGCGCGCGCCGACGGCGCGGCGGCGGCACGATTGTTCGCCCGCCCGGTCGAGGTACTGACGGCCTGGTCCGCGGCCGAGGTTCCGGCGCTGCTTGCGGCGCTTGAAGCGGCGCAGGCGCGCGGGCTCCATGCGGCGGGCTATCTGACGTATGAGGTCGGCAAGGCGCTCGCGCCGGCGTGGCGGGGGGCGGTCGATGCCGAAACCGGCGATGCGCCGCTCGGCTGGTTCGGGCTGTTTCACCAGGTCGGGCGGATCGACGCCGACAAGGTGGCGGACCTGCTCCCCGATCCGGCGTCGGCGTGGATCGGCAAGGTCGCACCGCGCGTCGCGCGCGCCGACTATCTGGCCGCGGTCGAAGCCGTGCTCGGGCTGATCCGCGCGGGTGATATTTATCAGGCGAACTTCACCTTCCGCGCCGACGTGCCCGTGCTCGGCAATCCGCTCGCGGTTCATGCGCGGCTGCGGCGCACCGCGCGCGCGGGCTATGGCGGGGTGATCTGGACCGGCGAACAGGCGATCGTCTCGCACTCGCCCGAGCTGTTCTTCGCGCTGCGCGAGGGGCAGGTGATGGCGCGGCCGATGAAGGGGACCGCGGCGCGGCTTTCCGATCCCGAGGCCGACGTGGCCGCGGCGCGCGAGCTTGCGGAGGACCCCAAGCAACGCGCCGAAAATCTGATGATCGTCGACCTGATTCGCAACGACCTGTCGCGCGTCGCGGTGCCGGGATCGGTCACGGTGCCCGACTTGTTTCGTGTCGAAAGCTTTCCGACGATCCACCAGCTCGTCTCCGATGTCAGCGCGCGCCTGCCCGAAGGCGTCGGCGCGGTCGACGTGCTGCGCGCCGCTTTTCCGTGCGGGTCGATCACCGGCGCGCCGAAAGTGCGCGCGATGGAAATCATCGACGAACTGGAGCTGGGCGCGCGCGGGCTTTACACGGGCTCGATCGGGTTCATCGAGCCGGGGGGCGATGCGGCATTCAATGTTGCGATCCGGACGCTTTTGTTACCGCAAAGCGCCTTGCAGGACGGCCCTGCTTGCGCCACGCTGGGATTGGGATCGGGAATCGTCGCCGACAGCGAACCGGCTGAAGAATGGCGCGAATGTCTGGCCAAGGGGGAATTTGTGGGCGCAGCGGGGGAAAGCTTCGACCTCATCGAAACGATGTTCTTCGATCCGATCGAAGGCGTCCAGCGGCTCGAAGGGCATCTGGCGCGGATGAAGGCGAGCGCCGCGGCGCTGGGTTTCACCTTCGACCGGCACGGGACGCGCAACAGCTTGCAATCGGCGACCTTCCGCCTGCGCAACGCGGCGCGGGTGCGGATGCGGCTGGCGCCGTCGGGCGCGCTCGCGATCGAGGTGTCGCCGCTGCCGCGGCTTGCCGAACTGCCGGTGCCCGTCGCGGTGCGGCCCGCGCCGATGGCTGCCGACGATTTCCGCCTGACGCACAAGACGAGCCTGCGCGCCGCCTATGACAGCGCGCGGCACGAGAGCGGCGCCGCCGAAGTCGTCTTCGTCGATGAGCCGGGTTTCGTCACCGAGGGCAGCTGGAGCAATATCTTCGTCGAGCGCGACGGCCAGTTGCTCACGCCGCCGCTCGCGCTCGGACTGCTCCCCGGCGTGCTGCGCGCCGAACTGATCGACAAGGGACGCGCCGCCGAATCGCACCTGCGGATCGCCGATCTGGAAAGCGGATTCTTCATCGGCAATTCGCTGCGCGGACTGATCCCGGCGCGGCTTGCGGACGCTGCGGCTTCCGCGATAGGCTGACCTGCCTGCTCCACAGGTAAATTATCAAGCTGCGCGCTTGCGAATATCGGTTATACGCTCTAGGCGCGGCCGCGCGCAATTTCCTGTCCTTTTGCAGCCCGACCGCGCAAGCCACGGAAGATATCGTCATGTCGCTGAAGCCCCATGTCTCCGCCGCCCTCAACCGCATCCAGCCGTCGGCCACGCTCGCGATGACCGCGCGCGTGTCGGCGCTGAAAGCCGCCGGCGTCGATGTGATTGGCCTTAGCGCGGGCGAGCCCGATTTCGACACGCCCGATTTCGTCAAGGAAGCCGCGATCGAGGCGATCCGCAACGGCCAGACCAAATATACGCTGGTCGACGGCACGGTGGCGCTGAAGGACGCGATCCGCGGCAAGTTCCGCCGCGACAACGGCCTCGAATTCGGGCTCGACCAGATTTCGGTCAATGTCGGCGGCAAGCACACCTTGTTCAACGCGCTCGTCGCGACCGTCGACAAGGGTGACGAGGTCATCATCCCCGCGCCCTATTGGGTCAGCTATCCCGACATCGTCGCCTTCGCGGGCGGCACCCCGGTGATCATCGAGGGCACCGCGGCGCAGAATTACAAGATCACCCCGGCGCAGCTCGACGCCGCGATCACGCCGAAGACGCGCTGGGTGATGTTCAACTCGCCGTCGAACCCGTCGGGCGCCGCCTATTCGGGCGAGGAGCTCGACGCGCTCGGCGAAGTGATCCGCCGCCATCCGCATGTGATGGTGATGACCGACGATATGTACGAGCATGTCTGGTACGCCGATTTCGCTTTCACCACCTTTGCGCAGCGCTGCCCCGACCTGATCGACCGCATCCTGACGGTGAACGGCTGTTCGAAAGCCTATGCGATGACCGGCTGGCGCATCGGCTATGCCGGCGGCCCCGCGTGGATCATCAAGGCGATGGGCAAGCTCCAGTCGCAGTCGACCTCGAACCCCTGTTCGATCGCGCAGGCGGCCGCCGCCGCCGCGCTCGGCGGGCCGCAGCAGTTCCTCGACGATCGCAACGCCGCGTTCCGCAAGCGCCGCGACATGGTCGTCGCGATGCTCAACGACGCGCCGGGCCTGAACTGCCCCGTCCCCGACGGCGCCTTCTATGTCTATCCCGACGCGTCGGGCTGCATCGGCAAGAAGACCCCCGACGGCAAGCTGATCGACAGCGACGAGGCGCTGATCGACTATTTCCTCGACAGCGCCAAGGTCGCGGCGGTGCATGGCGGCGCCTTTGGCCTGTCGCCGGCGTTCCGCGTCTCTTACGCGACCTCGGAAGCGGTGTTGAAGGAAGCGTGCGTGCGCATTCAGCGGGCGTGTGCCGCGCTCGGCTGACCTCTCCCCGGCGCAAATCTATCTGCGCACGATTATTTTGTACCGATCGGTCTTGTAATCGCAGCGGCGGCGATTATTTGAACATGAACGGCGGTTAACCGCCCGGTTCACCGGATAGTAAGTCATTTCCGCTAGGGTGACTCACATCACTGCACGGCTGGTCGGGGCGCTCCATATCGTCGGTGTAACCAAAGCGGTCCAGGCCGCGAACTGACAGATATGAAAAAAAGAGGTCATCATGCTCTCCATGCTCCGCTCCGATTGGTTCCTGACCATGCTCGCTGGCTTCGCGATTGGCGCAACCTATATCGTGCTCAATCAGCCTGCGCTGCCGATCCCGGCGTGACGCCGCGGCGCAGCCTTTCGCTTCGCGCCGTCACGGCGCTGGTTGCAGGCGCGATCGTCGCGCAATGCACCCCGGCGCAGGCCGAAAGCGTCGTCAAGCTGCCCGCCGCGCTCGTCGATCCCGCCGTCAATGCGAAACGCGCCACCGCGGTGCTCGCGGGCGGCTGTTTCTGGGGCGTCGAGGGTGTCTTTTCCAACGTCAAAGGCGTGATTTCGGTCGAGTCTGGCTATCATGGCGGTAACGCCGCGACCGCCAAATATGAGCTGACCCACGACGGAAAGTCGGGCCATGCCGAGGCGGTTCGCATCGTCTATGACCCGAGCCAGGTCAGCTATGGCACGCTGCTGCGCGTCCTCTTTTCGGTGATCGCCGACCCGACGCTCAAGAATCGCCAGGGCCCCGACAGCGGCCCGCAATATCGCGCCGCGATCGTCCCGCTCGACGCCAGCCAGCGCCAGGTCGCGACCGCCTATCTGTCGCAGATCGGCGGCGGCAAATATTTCGCGAAACCGATCGTCGTGCCGGTCGAGGCGTACAAGCGCTTTTATCCCGCCGAGGCGAATCACCAGGATTTCATGCGCCGCAATCCGAAGAACGGCTATATCCTGCGCTGGGACGCGCCGAAGCTGGCGGCGCTGAAACGGCTTTACCCCGATATGGTGCGGGCGAAGCCGGCACCCTGACAATGGCGTGCGGGCCAAGCCCGCGTCCTAAACCCGCCCGGTTCCGCCATTGGTCGCGGCAGAAGAATCATTCACCGCAAATCGCTGGCCCGTCCCGCGCGCCTGCGTGACGCAGGAAAAGCCCGAATGGGGTCGGGACGATATAAAAGTCGCAAGTGCGGGGTTCGAATGAAGTTCAGGTTTTCCGGCAAGCCGCTCCTCGCAGTGTCGATGAGCGCCGCGGTGCTTGCGGGCTGCGTCAGCAGCGCCGCGATCGTGCCGCAGCCGCGCGCGCAGCAGCCAGCGGCGGTGCGCGGCCCGACCGGTGCGGTCACCGTTCCGATCGGCCAGCCGGTGCGCTCGCAGATGCCGCGCCCCGCCGGTCCGCTGGACCCCGGCTTTCGCCGTGCCCCCGCCGGCCTCAACGACCGCATCTACGAACTATGGCGCGCCTTCCCCGGCAAGACCGGCATCGCGGTGCAGCGCATCGACGGCGAATGGTCGTTGTCGCAGCGGGGCGGCGACCTGTTTCCGCAACAGAGCGTGTCGAAGCTGTGGGTGACGCTCACCGTGCTCGACGCGGTCGATCAGGGCCGGATGACGATGGACCAGCGCGTTCGCATCGGCCCCGAGGATCTGACCCTCTTCCACCAGCCGATCGCGGCGCGCGTGCGCGCCGAGGGATCGGTGACGATGAGCGTCCGCGACCTTATCGAAACCGCGATCACCCACAGCGACAACACCGCGAACGACAGCCTGCTGCGTACCGTCGGCGGCCCGAGCGCCGTGCGTGCCTTCGTCACCAAAAAGGATCTGGGCTCGATTCGCTTTGGTCCCGGCGAACGGTTGCTGCAAAGCGGCACCGCGGGGTTGAACTGGCAGCAAAGCTATTCGGTCGGCCGCAATTTCGAGGCCGCGCGCGCCGCGCTGTCGGCCGCGACGCGCCAGGCCGCGATGAACAATTACCTCGCCAATCCGGTCGACGGCGCCAGCCCCGCCGCCATCGCCAGCGCGCTGACGCGGCTCGCGCGAGGGACCTTGCTGTCGCCCGAATCGACCGAATATCTGCAAGGCGTGATGAGCCGCACGCGGAGCGGACCGCGGCGGCTGAAGGCCGGGCTGCCGCCGGGCTGGCAATTCATGCACAAGACCGGCACCGGGCAGAATCTGGGCGGCATGACTGCGGGCTACAACGACATCGGCATCGCGACCGCGCCCGATGGCACCCGCTATGCGATCGTCGTGATGATGGGCAGCACCACGTCGGGCATTCCCGCGCGCATGGCACTGATGCAGTCGGTATCGTCGGCCGTCGCCGAATATCACGGAAGGTAATCGAGGATGAAGCTTGCCGCCCTGCCGCTGGCCCTGCTGTCGCTCGCGCTCGCCGGCTGCGCGACCCCCGAGACGCGGCTGCGCACTGGCCTCAACAATGCCGGCCTGTCGAAGGCGATGTCGGCGTGCATGGCCGAACGCATGGTCGACCGGCTGTCGCTGGTCCAGCTCCGCCGCCTGTCGGCGCTCGGCAGCCTCAAGGACAAGCGCGTCACCGACCTGTCGCTCGACCAGTTTTTTCACAAGGTCCGCGCGCTCAAGGATCCCGAGATCCTGGCCGTGTCGACGAGCTCGGCGGCGCTCTGCGCGCTGCGTTAGGTCAGTCGGGGAAGCGCGCAACGAGGTTGGGCGGCGGAAAGCTGTTCCGCACCGTTTCGGAGCGTCCGGTGGGCGGCCATGCCTCGCGGCGGAAAAAGCTTTCGATCGTGGCATATTGCCCCAGCCGCGTGAGCGAGGTGACGACATAGGGCTGGCCCTCGGCGCCGAGAATCGACGCGCGGTCGGCGAGATGGAAATGCAGGTGCGGCGCGCTGGCTTGCCCCGTGAAGCCGAGGAAGCCGACGACCTGCCCCGCCTTGACGCGATCGCCGACCGCGACGGGCGCGCCCTGTTTCATGTGTTCGTAGGTCGCGATGCGGCCGCCGCCGATGTCGAGCATCACGAAATTGCCGCTGGCGTCGGCGATGCCGGGCCTGGGCCTGCCCGATATGGTGGCGGGGTCGGGCACATCGTCGCGCACCGCGACGATCGTGCCGTCGGCGACCGCAAGCACCTCGGCGCCGAAGCCATAATGGTTCGCCGGAATATCGGCGTCGCCCGCAGACAATTTTCCGCTCGTGTCGACCTTCATCCAGTCGATCGCAAAGCGGCCGGGCAGCGTGGCCGATCCTTCGGTGGCATAGAAGACCCGGCGATGGCCGCGCTCCATGCCGGGGCCGTACACCGCGACCCACGGGCCGCCGCGCAGCGGCGGCGACAGGCGGGGCAGGGCGGCGGTGTCGGGCGTCGCTGTGCCGCCCGAGATCGTGAAGCTGGCGCCGTCGGCACCGGGCTTGCCGAGCGTGAGCTCGTGCGAAATCCCGCCGCGCGGCAAATCGGCCGGGACGGGTGCGTTGATATAGACGACCGCGCGGCGACCGGGCGGAATGATTCGCGCATCAGGCTCGGCCGGTCCGACAAGCCCGATCGCCTTCGCCAGTTCGTCGCCGTCGTAGGTCTTGAGCGGCGACCCTTTGTCGCCGACTTTCACGACAAGCTGGTCCAGCCGCAGCGGAAGACTGGCAAAATTGGTAAGGTGCAGTTCATAAACGAGCTGGTCGGCCGCGCCGATGCGGACGATTTTTGGTGCTTCGGTAATCCGGACATCGACCGACTGGTTCACCTGAGCCGCCGCTCCACTCGACCCGGCAAGTGCCAGCAACGCCAAAACAATCAGCTTTATCCGCATCTTCGCTTCCCTCATCCCACAGACCGACCCTGCCCGATTATCAACTCGGGCCCGGCGCGTCATCCGAAAGACGGACCGGCTGGCCGCAAGCCTTTGCCGCGCACAAGAATATCTGGGGCTACCCGGGGGTAGAATTGCCGCCAAACTTGTGCTTAGGCGGCGCCGATCCTCTCCCCTTCCAGAGTCGAAAGGCCCGGCAGACCTCATGAACATCCACGAATATCAGGCAAAAGAACTGCTCGCGAAATTTGGCGTTGCCGTGCCCAAGGGCATTGCCGCGATGACCGTCGAGGAAGCCGTCGCCGCGGCGAAGCAACTCCCCGGGCCGCTCTATGTCGTGAAATCGCAAATCCACGCGGGCGGCCGCGGCAAGGGCAAGTTCAAGGAACTCGGCGCGGAAGCGAAGGGCGGCGTCCGCCTCGCCAAGACGATCGAGGAAGTCGAGGCGCACGCCAAGGACATGCTCGGCAACACGCTGGTGACGATCCAGACCGGCGACGCCGGCAAGCAGGTCAATCGCCTCTACATCACCGACGGCGCCGACATTAAGCAGGAATTCTACCTCGCCTTGCTCGTCGACCGCGGATCGAGCCGCATCGCGGTTGTCGCCTCGACCGAAGGCGGTATGGACATCGAAACCGTCGCGCACGACACACCGGAAAAGATCCACACGATCATCATCGATCCCGCCACGGGCCTCCAGCCGCACCACGGCCGCGCCGTGTCGGCCGCGCTCGGCCTGTCGGGCGATCTCGCCAAGCAGGCCGCGAAAGTGCTCGCCGGCCTGTATGACGCGTTCCTCGGCACCGATGCCGAACAGATCGAAATCAACCCGCTCGCCGTCTGCGAAGGCGCCAACGGCGACGAACTGCTCGTGCTCGACGCCAAGGTGGCGTTCGACGGCAACGCGATGTTCCGCCACAAGGATCTCGCCGAGCTGCGCGACCTGACCGAGGAAGACCCCGCCGAAGTCGAAGCGTCGGAATATGACCTCGCTTACATCAAGCTCGACGGCAACATCGGCTGCATGGTCAATGGTGCGGGCCTCGCGATGGCGACGATGGACATCATCAAGCTGAACGGCGAATTCCCCGCCAACTTCCTCGACGTCGGCGGCGGCGCTTCGAAGGAAAAGGTCACCGCGGCGTTCAAGATCATCCTCAAGGACCCCGCCGTGAAGGGCATCCTCGTCAACATCTTCGGCGGCATCATGAAGTGCGACATCATCGCCGACGGCATCGTCGCCGCGGCGAAGGAAGTGAACCTCTCGGTTCCCCTCGTCGTCCGCCTCGAAGGCACGAACGTCCAGGAAGGCAAGGACATCCTCGCCAATTCGGGGCTGCCGATCGTTGCGGCCAACGATCTCGGCGACGCGGCGAAGAAAATCGTCGCGGAAGTCCGCGCGGCGTGAGCTTCATCCTCTCCCGCAGGCGGGAGAGGATAGGTAGCCCCGGACTTGATCCGGGGCGAACTTGGTGTGGGCTAGCGCGCTGGCGTCCTTGCCCACACCGCTGCGACTAGCGGACAAAGTCCGCAAGTCTCGCTGCCTCTCCCGCCTGCGGGAGAGGTCGGACTGCTAGTTGACGTTTACGTAAACTGCATTTATGGCGCAGTGCACAATTTGCTGAGAGGAGCTGTCGAAGCTATGAAAATCCTCGTCCCCGTGAAACGGGTGCTCGATTACAACGTGAAGCCGCGGGTCAAGTCCGACGGCACCGGCGTTGACCTTGCGAATGTCAAAATGTCGATGAACCCGTTCGACGAGATCGGTGTCGAAGAAGCGATCCGCCTGAAGGAAAAGGGCGTCGCAACCGAAATCATCGCGGTTTCCGTCGGCCCGGCCAAGGCGCAGGAAACGCTGCGCACCGCGCTCGCCATGGGCGCCGACCGCGCGATCCTCGTCCAGACCGACGATGCGGTCGAGCCGCTTGCGCTCGCCAAGATCTTTAAGGCGATCGCCGACGCCGAACAGCCGGGTCTCGTGATCCTCGGCAAGCAGGCGATCGACGACGACAACAACCAGACCGGCCAGATGCTCGCCGCGCTGACCGGCTGGGCGCAGGGCACCTTCGCCAGCGCGGTCAATGTCGAAGGCGACAGCGTCAATGTGACGCGCGAAGTTGACGGCGGCCTCGAAACGGTGAAGCTCAAGCTTCCCGCGATCGTCACCACCGACCTTCGCCTGAACGAGCCGCGCTATGCGTCGCTGCCGAACATCATGAAGGCGAAGTCGAAGCCGCTCGATACCAAGTCGCCCGCCGATTATGGCGTCGACACGGCGCCGCGCGTCAAGACGCTCAAGGTGTCGGAACCGCCCGTCCGCTCGGCCGGGGTCAAGGTCACCGATGTCGATGAACTGGTTGCCAAGCTCAAAGCGCTGGGAGTGCATTCATGAAAACGCTCGTTTGGGTCGAACATGACGGCAGCGCCGTCAAGGACGCCACGCTCGCCGCGGTGACCGCCGCCTCGAAGCTCGGCGAAGTCCACCTCCTCGTTGCCGGTAGCGGCGTCGATGGCGTCGCCAAGGCGGCCGCCGAAATCGCTGGCGTCGGCAAGGTCCACGTCGCCGACAACGCCGCCTTCGGTCATAACCTGCCCGAAAATGTCGCGCCGCTCGTCGTCGACCTCATGGGTTCGCACGATGCCTTCGTCGCGCCCGCCACGACCACCGGCAAGAATATCGCGCCGCGCGTCGCCGCTTTGCTCGATGTCATGCAGATTTCGGAAATCCTGTCGGTCGAGGGTCCGAAGACCTTCACCCGCCCGATCTATGCCGGCAACGCGATCGCGACCGTCGAATCGTCGGACGCGAAGCTCGTCCTCACCATCCGTGGCACCGCCTTTGAAAAGGCTGCGACTTCGGGCGGTTCGGGCACGGTCGAAGCCGTCTCGGCTGGCGGCGACACCGGCATCTCGAGCTTCGTCGGCGCCGAAATCGCCAAGTCGGAGCGTCCTGAGCTGACCTCGGCGAAGATCATCGTGTCGGGTGGCCGCGCGCTGGGCTCGAGCGAGAAGTATGAAGAAGTCATCGTCCCGCTCGCCGACAAGCTCGGCGCCGCGCTCGGTGCTTCGCGCGCCGCGGTCGATGCGGGCTATGTCCCCAACGATTATCAGGTCGGCCAGACCGGCAAGATCGTCGCGCCGCAGGTCTATTTCGCAATCGGCATCTCGGGCGCGATCCAGCATCTCGCCGGCATGAAGGATTCGAAGACGATCGTCGCGATCAACAAGGACGAAGACGCCCCGATCTTCCAGGTCGCCGACTTCGGCCTCGTCGCCGATCTCTTCAACGCCGTTCCCGAACTGACCGGCAAGATCTAAGCGGCCCGTGGCCGGCGACCATCCCGGGGTGCCCGGTTTGGGCGACGCGCCGTTCAACGCGGGCGGTCGCCGGGCAACCGGGAACGATGACCATCACGAAGCGGTCGAGGGCGACGGTGCCCTCGACCGCTCGTTGATTCTGGCGAGCGTTGCGCGCGACGCGCGGCTCGACAAGAAATTCCTTCTGCTCATCATCCTCGCGGCGATGATCGCCACGCTGGGCCTGCTGCAAAGCTCGACCGCGGTCGTCATCGGCGCGATGCTTGTGTCGCCGCTGATGGGGCCGATCATGGGGCTCGGCTTCGGGCTCGCGACGATCGAAAGCAATCTGATTCGCCGCTCGCTCGTGACGCTCGCCGCCGGGATGGCGGTTGCGGTGCTCGTCGCGATGCTGATCATCTGGCTGTCGCCCATCAAGGACGTGACCCCCGAACTGCGTGCGCGGACGCAGCCGACGCTGCTCGATCTCGGCGTCGCCGTCGTCGGCGGTATTGCGGGCGTCTATGCGATCATGCGCAAGCTGTCGGGCGTGATGGTCGGTGTTGCGATCGCGACCGCGCTGGTGCCGCCGCTCTCGACGGTCGCTTTCGGACTGGTGACGGGGCGGTTCGATTTCGCGCTCGGTGCGGCTCTGCTGTTCCTCACCAACACGCTCGCCATCGCCTTCGCCGCGACGATCGTCGCGCGGCTCAACCATTTCGGGCCGTCGCTAACGCCGCAGCATACGGCGATGCAGGTCGTGGGCATCGCCCTGACGCTCGGCATATTGTCGATTCCGCTCGCGCTCACGCTCAACAGCCTGGCGGGCGAGGTGCGCGCGCGGTCGGTGGTGCAGACCGAGCTGCGCGCGCTGCTCGGCGAAAACGACCGCGTCGACAGCCTCAACGTGCGGATGGAACGCGACGCCGTGGCCGTCGATGGGGTGGTGCTCGTCGATCGCTATGCCGGACGGCTCGACGGGCTGCTCGCGGCGAAGATCGGCGCCGAACTCGACCGCGACGTGCGTGTCAACATCGTGCAGCTGCGGCAACAGACCAACGCCGCGGTGCAGGTCGAGGAACAGCTCAATCGCCGTCTCGCCGCACTCGAACAGCGCGAGGAGGACAGCCGCGCTATCCTCGCCGGTCTGACCGTCGGCGAATTGCTGCCGCGCGAGCGGGTGCTCGTCGACGGGCAGGCGCGCCGCGTCATTGTCCAGCGCGACCCTGAGGCCGAGGGCGAGCAGGTCGCCGCCGCGATCGACCGCATCATGGCTTCGGTGCAGGCGGGCTATCCGCAATGGCTGATCCAGAACGGAAGCCTCACCGCTGCAAAGGCGCCCGCGGCGGAGCCTGCCCCGACTGAATAGTCTTGCGCAGACCTATTCGGGTTGACCTGTAGCGCCCGATCCCATGTGATGCGCGCCGAACCCGGCGGACGGCCGGGAAAGGAGAGGCGATATGCGCGGCAAGCGACTGGCGTTGGCGATGATGACGGCGAGTGTGGGCTTGGCGGCGAGCGTTCCCCCGCTGCACGCGCAGGCAGCGCCGCGCGAAGGGCTAACGATCGACAAGGCGCGGATCGATACGGCGCTGAAGGCGATGATCGCCGACGGCCGCGCGGCGGGCACCTCGGCGCTGATCTGGCAGGACGGGCGCGAGGTCTATTTCGGCAGCGCGGGCATGGCCGACCGCGACGCGAAGCGCCCGATGCGCCGCGACACGATCGCGCAAATCTATTCGATGACCAAGCCGGTCACCGGCGTCGCGCTGATGCAATTATGGGAGGCGGGCAAATTTCACCTCGACGACCCGCTCGCCAAATATTTGCCCGAATATGCCGAGATGCGCGTCTATGCGGGCAAGGATGCCGCGGGCCAGCCGCGCTATGTGCCTGCCGAACGTCCGATCACGGTGCGCGACATCCTGCGCCACACCGCGGGCTTCGCTTATGGCGCCGGGCCGACGCCAGCACACGACGCCTATGTCGCGGCTGAACCGCTCGCACTGACAATCCCGCTCGCCGAGGCGAGCAAGCGCCTCGCGCGCGTGCCGTTGCTGTTCCAGCCGGGCACGCAGTGGGAATATAGCATCGCGGTCGATGTGCAGGCGGCGCTGGTCGAGAAGCTCTCGGGCCAGCCCTTCGCGGCCTATGTCCAAACCCATATCTTCGAACCGCTCAAGATGCGGGAGACCGCGTGGCGCCAACCCGATGCGCGGTTGCCGCGCTTTGCGGCGATGAATGTGAAGAAGGACGGCAAGCTGATCCAGCAAACCGCGGCCGAGGCGCAGACGCTGAATTTCAGGGATCATGCGCTGACCCCCGGCGGCTTCGGCCTCGCCTCGACCCTCGACGATTATCAGCGTTTCGCGCGCATGTTGCTGAACAAGGGGGAACTCGACGGCGCGCGCATCCTCACACCCTCGACCATAAAGCTGATGGCGACCGACCAGCTCGACCCGGCGATCACCGAACGCGCGTGGCTCCCCGGCAAAGGCGCGGTGGGCTTCGGTTTCGACTTCGCGGTGCGCAAATCGCCGCCGCAGACGCCACAGGAAAATCGCGGCGCGACGGGCGAGTATTTCTGGGACGGCATGGCATCGACGCTCTTCTGGGTCGATCCGGCGAACAAGCTGACCGCGGTCTTCTTCGTCCAGACCATTCCCTATGATGGCACGCTCCACCGCGATTTTCGCGCCGCCGTCTATGGGCTGGACTATCGGGGCCCCGCAGGCGACTAGACTGTCATCCTTTTGTCATCGCGATGCCCTTGAGCGGAGCAAGGAGTTTCTTCGATGTCTCAACTCGACAAACGCACCTTGCTCGCCGAAGGTCTTGCGGCCGGCGATGACGATAGCGCGCTGCACGCGCGCCTCGCCGCCGCGGGCGTATCGGCGGCGGCGGCGAAATATGAGGTCGACCGGCTGGCGAAGGACCCGATGGCCGCGATGTTGCGGCTCCAGGCGGCGCGGATGGCGAAGCAGGGCTGGCTGCTCGCCAATCAGGAACGGCTGGCGCGCGAGGGCGAGGGCGGCTTCGCGCTCGACACGCTCGCTTCGCCCGATGCCGGCCATTTCTATCGCCACTATTATGAGGCCAACCGGCCCGCCAAGCTGACGGGCATCGTCGATCATTGGCCGGCGCTGGCGCGCTGGTCGCTCGACCATTTCGCCGCCGCCGCGGGCGATGCCGTGGTCGAGGCACAGGTCGAGCGCGAGCGCGACCCCGACTATGAGCTGGCGAAGGACGATCACCGCCGCCTCGTGCGTTTCGCCGAATTGATCGACTGGCTCCGCAAGGACGAGGCGAGCAACGACATCTACCTCACCGCCTATAACAGCGGCACCAACGCCGCGGCGCTCGCCCAGCTGTGGGACGATATGGCGCCGATCGCGCTGCTCGACGGCACGCGCACGCGCGACGGCTTTTTCTGGCTCGGCCCCAAGGGGACGCTCACCCCATGGCATCACGATCTCACCAACAATCTGCTGGTGCAGGTGATCGGGCGAAAGCGCGTGCGCATGGCACCGCCGTGGGCATTCGCGCGGATGCGCAACAGCCGCCACTGTTTCTCCGACTGGGGCAATGAAGCGCTGCCCGCCGGCCATGGCGATTCGGCCGTACCGCCGGTGCTCGAAACAGTCATCGGGCCGGGCGAAGCCATCTTTCTGCCCGTCGGATGGTGGCATCAGATCGAAGCGCTCGACCTCTCCGCCAGCATGAGTTTTACGAGCTTTCGCCGGCCCAATGTCCATGTCGAGGATTATGCGTCGTGGGGTGATTTATAGGCGGAAGTTCATATAAAATCTTCTTTATATGTAATTTTTTACTTGCGCGATATTTTGACCGGGCCTAACGGCGCCGTCCCCCGGCCAGTCGGCGGGGCGGACATCGACGGATCGGGGTTTCGCGAAGCCCGCCCGCATCGACCGGCCCTGCCGGTTCGCTGTACGGATGCCGCCACGTTTGGCCAGGTTGGCGGATGTAGCTCAGCGGGAGAGCGCCGGTCTTTGGGACCGGAGGTCGCAGGTTCGAATCCTGTCGTCTGCACCATTGGTTAGCTCAGTGGGAGAGCACAAGGTTTAGGTCCTTGGTGTCGCGGGTTCGAATCCTGCACCAAAACCGGTCCTTTGCACGACCAACAGCCTCTTAAGCTGTAACAGTCTCGAAAACTGTCCTTTGCAATTGATGGGTTCGGGGACTGGCTTGCCGAAGAGAGGGCGCCGTTACTTCACCGATGCCTTCGGGCAGAGGTCGGTGCTGGCGTCCCATCCGAAGCCATGCCGGAAAGCTTGGCAGGCGATGAAGGCCGTGCCGCACCCGTGCCGGGCACCGGGGTTTTCGAACCTCGCCGCCCCGCACGGCACGCGGCAAGGCCCCCTCGCGTCCCGCCCGCTCGCCGCCGTGCCGCCGGTCCCCGTGCCTTTGGGCTCGGGGGAATATGCAACCCAAAGAAGAAAGGAAATCGGCGTGCCGTAGCGCAGATTGAGAATGGTGAATGACATGATGAAGCAACTGATCGATAGCCTGATGGGCCGCAAGCGCGTGCTCATCGACGAAAATGAACGTGCGGTCTGGCTCTACAAGGGCGAGGTCCGCGGCATCCTGGGTGCCGGCGAACATGTGCTGAAGAACCGTGACGGTTCGCTGCGCATCGAGCGCCAGGCGCTTGGCCAGATGCTGTTCAAGTCGGCCTATGAGCAAGCGGTGCTCGAAAAACTGGCGGTCGATGCGGCGACGCATCTGACCGCGGTTCGTACGGCCGAGAATGAGATTGCTGTCATCGAACGCGATGGAATCATCAACACCATTCTTGGTCCCGACGACAAGCTGATCCTGTGGACCGACGCGGGTCCGTGGAAGGCGACGAGCGTCGACATCGCGGAAAGCCCGCGGGTCGAGGCGAAGCTCCTCCAGCGGCTGCAGAAGGCCGGCAAGACACAACTCGTCACGCGCATCGAGGTCGACGAGGGCAAGACCGCGCTCGTCAGCATCGACGGGCGGATGACCGATCGGCTCGAACCGGGCGTCACTGGCTACTGGAACCCGGGTCGGAAGATCGCCGCGAAATTGGTCGATCTGACCCGCCAGGCGCTCGACGTCACGGGACAGGAAGTGCTGACCCGCGACCGCGTGACGCTGCGGATCAACATCAGCGCGGAATACCGCGTTGCCGATCCGCTGCTCGCGGTGTCGAGCGTGAAGGACTTTGCCGATGCGCTCTACCGGGCGCTGCAGCTGGCCTTCCGCAAGACGCTCGGCGCGCTGACGCTCGACCAGATCCTCGAACAGAAGGTGACGGTCGATGCCGAGGCGGCGGCGAAGGTCCGCGCCGACATGGCGGCGATCGGGGTCGAGGTCTCCGACATCGCGCTCAAGGACGTGATCCTGCCGGGCGAGATGCGCGAGATCCTGAACCAGGTCGTCGCGGTGCAGAAGGAGGCGGAGGCGAATGTCATCCGCCGGCGTGAGGAAACGAACGCCACGCGCTCGCTGCTCAACACGGCGAAGGTCATGGCCGAAAACCCGGTCATTCTCCGCCTGAAGGAGCTCGAGGCGCTGGAAAGCATCGCGGGCAAGGTCGAGCGGCTGACGGTGACGAACGGCACCGAAGGGCTGCTCAACGACCTTGTGCGCCTGCGCGGCTGAAGGGAAAGGGGCCGGTGCGAACCGGCCCCTTTCTTTTGAAGGACTTGCGCTCGCGCCGCATGTCGGCAAGATGATGCGAATGGGGAGCTTGGGGCGCGATCTGTCGATCTTCGTTTTGCTGGCGGCGCTTGCGCTGCCCGGTACGGTTGCAGCCAAGGAGCCGTTAAGGCTCAAGCCCAGCTCCAAATGGAACATCCATTATGCCGACGATAGTTGCCGCATGGCGCGCAGCTTTGGCGAGGGCGACCAGAAGGTCGTGCTGATGGCCGATCGCTACGAACCGGGCGACTCGCTGCGGCTGATTTTCGTCGGCAAACCCGCCTTCACCAGCCTGAACGAAGGGACCGTGCGGCTTCGCTTCGGGCCCGTCGAAGCCGAGCAGGAAGTCGCATTTTACCCCGGCCGGTTGGACGACAAGACGGCGTCGCTGATCATAAGGGGCGATGTCCGCATTGCACCTTACGCCCCCGAGATTACCGCAGCCTATGAAGCGACGCTGAAGGCCAAACGATATGATTTCTCTTGGCCTCAAATCACCGCGGTGCAGGAGGAGGCCGTGACTTTCATCGAGGTGACGCGATCCGTCCGCCACCCCTTCGTTCTTGAAACCGGATCGCTCGGCGCGCCGCTTGCGGTCCTCCGCAAATGCACCGATGAATTGCTCGGCCATTGGGGCATCGATGTCGCGAAACATGCGGCGCTGTCGCGGCCGGTCAAGCCCAAGAGCAATCCGGGAAATTGGGTGAAGTCCCGCGATTACCCGGCCGAGATGCTGATGATGGGGAAGCGCGCCATCGTGCATTTCCGATTGAATGTCGATGCTGCGGGCAAACCGGTGGCGTGCCATATCCAGCAGTCGATGCGGCCCAAGGCGTTCGACGATGCGGTGTGCAAGGCGATCATGCGCAACGCCGAATTCGAACCGGCGCTCGACGCGGATGGAAGTCCGATCGCCTCCTACTGGCTCAACTCCGTCAATTTCCACACATAAGCGGTCGCTGGTCTTTTCGAATATCTTGACGCGACTTGCTGCACTTTTGGTGCTTTCTTGATTGCCGGTTCCGCTGACGCGATTGCCGGGTTGCACTCGCTTCGCATAGTCCGCACGATCATCGCATGACCGACGTTGCCGCGATGCTCCCTGCCTTGATGACCCGCGTTGTCGGCCCCGGCGTGTTGTCGAGCCTGACGCGATTGTCGGGGGGTGCGAACATGGAGAGTTTTGCGTTCGACTGGGCG